>Ga0310786_10000659_pt1 | contig 54983 bp, 55 predicted proteins | sample AusTroGonzalo_MG_FD_203881 | JGI IMG/M metagenome (GOLD analysis project Ga0310786, IMG submission 203881) | Bovine rumen microbial communities from tropical cattle in Woodstock, Queensland, Australia - Gonzalo_03 (v2) (version 2) | ecosystem: Host-associated > Mammals > Digestive system >...
CAGCCGTTAAATTTCGCTGCAAAAATACAACTTTTATTTCATATCGCAGCATTTTTAACTAAAAAATTTCGGGCCACCCTCCCAAACATGGGAAAATGACCCGAATTTATCATCTCGAAGAAGCAATTTATCTCGTTTTTGTCAGAACAAAATTCTCAAAAGTTCTTCGCATAATTCTCAAATTAGTTCATTTTTACCTTTTCCAAACTCTCATTTGTATGATTCGCGAGATTCGTTATTCATCTGCGAAAATAAACATTTTCTGTTTATTCCTCACATCCTTCAAAATCAGAATGGTAATATGGTATTGCACCATATTTTCCTTCCAGATAATTCTTCTCATAGTTACTGTCTGTCCTGGGCTTTGCCCCATTCTCCAGTTTTATACTCATCATCGGTGTAAGGTGAGTCATTGCGCGTTTATCTTTCTCAACAAACATCACCTGATCTCTTCTCAACAGCTTTTTCGACAGTAGGTTCGTGTCGTGGGTTGTAAAAACCAACTGAGCTCCGTTAGGATTGGTTTCTGAGCAATTGAACATATTAACTACTTTCCTTGTAAGCAATGGATGCAACTGGGCATCTAATTCGTCAACAAATAGAACTTTTCCCTTTTTCAAGGTATCCACTATAGGTCCTGCCATATTGAACAGTTTTTTAGTACCATCCGATTCCTGTTCATCAATATCAAATTCCACTTCACCTACTTCCTCTCCATTTGCGTTGTATTTCTTGTGGATAGTACTAGCCGCAATAAACGGATGTTCCTTCAACGAAGCTATTAGCTCGGCTGGTATGCCTTTGGGCAGATTCATCTCGTTTACATCCTCCTGCTCTGTTTTTACCTCACTAAAGCCTAAATCCATCGATTTAATAAATTGTAATATTTCCGACTTATAGTTTTCGTTTGTATGCAGAGCTTCTCTAGTATATCTCATATATGACCTGTCTCTCAAACCTGATACAAAGCCAACCTTTGTCAAGAACCATTCTATAACCCTCTTAGACATCTCTCCCCCCAACTGTGCTGCAAGTGAAATAAATAGGCGATTATCATTCAATGGGATACTTCCTGATTTAATAGCAACTCCTTCACTAAAATTTAGCTCGTCAATTTCGATCTCAGCATAGTTCCTCTTCATCAGTGTTTTCAACGATCGCTTAGGGAATTTTGCTTTAAGCCACTCTTCTTCTATACGTTCAGCCGTATAACTGAATCCATACCAAAATTTGTCTGTTCCATCTACAAAGGCCATCTCAAATTTTGTCGGTCGCATAGGATGATCGGAAAGGAGAAATGGATCATATGGCAGCTTTTCACCAACGTTCAGTCGTATCGAATTAAGTATCAAGCTTCGCATTCGCGCAAGGGCTTTGAACACATTCGACTTTCCACTTGAATTTGCACCGTAAAAAGCCGTTGCATTCAGAACACGCGAACCTGCAATTGTAGTAAAGCCTCTATTATCCATATCTTTGATGGCTGTAGAAGCCTCAAACGACAATTCCACTCTTTCATCTATCGAGCGATAATTTTCTGCAGAGAAGTTTGTAATCATAAACCAAATTTGTGAAATTACCTCAAAATCTGCCGCAAAAATACAAATAATTTTTGAAATAATGCCCTCTAAATCGTTTTTTCTTCAATTTCACGACAAATTGGCATAAAAACAGTGTCAACTTGACAACGGTTGAACCGCATGACAAATTGACACTCCATATCGAGGATTGACCGAAGATTCTTATCGACATACCCCGTTTCAAGTAAAAAACAGACTATATTTTTGAGCCTTTTCCTCAAATTTTTGATTTTTGGCACAAATATTGTTTAACTTCTATTGGTGGTAAACGTTCTTGGGCATCGACACCACCCGTTAGAGTAAAGCTCTGCTGTACTGTTCAGACAACAGGAACTAAAACTTGTAGAGTATGACGTATAAAGTACGCAATTTACAAGAAGGAAGCAGACCTGGTAACTGGATAAAATACTGGGAAGACGCTACGGGATTGAAAGCATCGACCTGCCACAAGGTAGGATGCTATGCCAAAGCGACTGATGGTGCACATGTCCAGTTAGTTGGTTCGGCAAACCGCAAATGGTACATTGTTCCGTTGTGCCATTCATGCAACTGCCAACGCGGTGCAGAGTTCTCGGTTACCGGTCCCCTGGTCAGCGTAACAGACCCCAAAGACATTCTTTGGTAATCCTTCGAAACCGCCTCGGTAGTTGCCGCTACCGAGGTTGATTGTTTAAAACGGATAGCCCAATCTGATGTCAAACCCGAGGGCCTTGGGCAAGTCTTCACAACGCCTGAAAGGAGCAGGAAAGACAAACATGGCAAAAACAGTCGACAAAGCCAGAAGCGCAATTACCGGTCGCTTCATTCCGATGAAGGAAGCTGTAAAGCATCCTACCACTACCGTCGTTGAGAAAGTGAAAGTTGGTCCGACTAAGCACCACAAGTAACAATCCCAACATACTCTAATTTCAAGAGGGCTTATCTAGGTTGCCGCCATGATAAGGCCTCTTGTCTATTTATTCCCACTGATTCTTCCTCCTATACCTCTCCATCATCTCCATCAACTCCCTAAACTTCTCTACCCTTTCCGGCTTCATTTTCCCAGCATTCAATGCCTTCCTATTTGCCTTCAACCACGTATAATAGTCACCTCTCTCCTCCGCATCATACTTAGAAGGATTCCGCTTATTGGTCTCAATAAACGTCACCACCTCATTATATTTTGTCAACCATCGCTCATCTTGCGTCATGTCCTTACTTTAATTTAGTATTAACCCTAATGCCATTCTTTGTTTCTGAATATGATGAGATGTACTTCCTCTCATCAAGTATTCTAACAAGCCTATTAGAGCCATCATTTTTAGGAATCTCCGGTTTTTTCCCTTTCTCTGCGATCTCCTGAAATTTACCAGGTAATGTATTAATAAAGGATGTTATTGTGGTTTCATCAAAGGTGTTCTTTTCCAATGTATATGCCAAGACAACTACCTTATCATCTGTTTTATCACTGAGGCTCATCACATTCATCAAGAATTCAACATCCAGATTAATCTCTTGAACTTTCAAAACTCCTATCACCTCATTAGCCAACTCCTTATTTAAGATGCTCTTTTCAAAACAAGGAATAATAATTGCTTTTTCACGAATACTTAAGCTAGATTTCATAAGTCTAACCGCGATTTCCGTTGTGTAAGCCACCGTTTCAGGATTACTTAAGAAGTCACGTTTATTCTTCATCAAATATGATACAACAGCAGTACCAGAATAGTTATTCAACATATCTGTCGTGTTTTCTTCTTTAAATCGAATAGTGTTCTTTGAAATCAGCAATTGCACCCTTCTTTCTTCAATAGATGGGACACCAGTAAAAGTCCATCTTGTAAACTGATTGAATATCTTACTATACGCTTCAAAAGATAAAACGTCACTCTTAATGAATTGTCTCAAAAGCATCCTTTCATCATCCTCAGGTTCCTGCGGGACGGCAATTCCAGCCAGCTCATCAGCATGCCTTTCAATGAATGCAGTCAATACTTCATCTGTCTTCTGCTCGCTAACATTGTTCATGTAATGAATAACATTCTCCCAAGTAGCAGATATAACGTCGCACTTCAATGCTAATGTCTTATCACTTTTTTGTTCAATTGCATCTAGTTTTATTCTATTCTGCTGTTTCTTCAAATATGCTATCTTCTCCTCTTCCGTTGCTTGAGCAGAGAGCAATATACCAATAACGGTATCCTCACTTTCCTTTTCTGACTCTGGTAAAGCAAATACGGTCTTCAAGCATTGTCCTAAGTTCTCTTCCACTCTTCCAATCAGCATATCGTTCTCTGTTTCACAAACAAGTCTATATGAGACAGAATCAAGATTCATATCTAACAAACAAGAAACCAAGGTTTCCATGTTATGGCGAGTCAGTGAGTAAGCATTCTTTTCCACGACTGCCTTCAGTATATTGGTTGACGTGCCATTTAATTCACCAAACTCATATTCACCTTCTTTTATCAGTATACACCATTGTTCATCTTCAATATCCAACAAGCGGTCTGTAATAAAACTGAAATGAGAGTTTAGCCATTTCTTACTACCTTCACAACTTTGTTCTTTCTCAGCATATTTGTACCAGCATAATCTCAAACTCTGTTTTTCATCATCATTCTTCTCAAAAACAGACCATAAATTCTTGTGTTGACCAAACAACTGCGAAAACACCACATCCTGCTGATTCCCCTTCTGGTAATAATCTGCCAGAAAGTCATACTTCTTGTTTTCAATTGCAGTTCTCAGTATTACACGTATGCGTTTCTGGTTTTCCTTTTCGGATACGTGCGTTGCCAAATAGTTCAATAAGTCAATATTCAGTATAGCAATCCTACGATATACTATACTAGGTATCTCTTCCAAACAAGCCTTAACACTATTTATATGAAAATCATACGGATGGGCCTTGAATAATTTCAGGTCTAGTACAAAGTCCCAATCATGTGAATCAATGAAGTTTCCATAAAAATATGAAATATAATCGTAATAATTCTCATCTACATACCCATGGGCAACAAGAAACTCTATCATTGGTGGCACATTCAAATCTTTATACTCTTTGAATGAACTATAATCTAAGTCACCCATTATCTGGCTTAGAGCTTGAGAACGTATATCTTCTTTTCGAATGTCTACTATTATTTCATCTTCTAATGAGGAAAAGCCTTGTCTCAAAGCATCTAATCGGTCTTGATATGATAATGATTCATTTACAGTTCCCTCAATTACAGAGAAAGGCATGTTCACAGCCTTTTGCTGAGTTCTCACCGCATAATTCACATAAGTATTATATGAATAAGTCACCGTCGGGTCGGAGATCAGCTTTTCAAACAACTTCTCATCAGCCGCAATCTCGCTGAATCCATACATACCATCTCCAGCCTTTAATGAAAGTGCATTATTGCCAATCTTGTCTCTATATGCTTCAACGTAAATACGTCTTAGTTCTTTTTCTTTCAAGTGCCTCTCCTGCTGATATGCGATTCTCTGTTCTTGTTTCTTTTTGTTCTCGGCTTCAAGTTCATCTATCCTCGCATCTACAAAAGCTTCTTTCAGGCTCAATAGCTTATATACTATTCCTTCGCCATCATGAAGTTCCGAAAAGTCTTGAGGATAGTAATTCTTATACACGATCATTCCAAGAAGCTTTTCACAACTGATTCCTTTTGAAAGTTTTCCTCTATACTGCACATACTCATTGGCAATATTTTTTAGTAATCTCATATCGTGCAGGAAGAATCCTAATTGCCTCAGATGTACTTCTTTTATTTCATCAACGCCTCGCTTCTCTAGTTCCTCTTTTAATTTGCTTTTAGCGTTTGACGGATTAATTACAGGAATCACTGTTGTGATATAGTCAAAGCACTTCACTCGGCCCTCATCCTGAAACATATCATCCCTTACAGCATAGATAAAGACAATCTTCCTGTTTATTACCTTTGACTCGTTAAGCAAAATATTTAATTCTCTCAGTTTCAGAAATATATCCGTAGATTCGAATCTATCCAAATCTTCAAGCAAAACCACGTCATATTCTGTCTGTTCAAAGAAGTAAAGGATCTCATCTAAGTGTTTGTTAAAGATAGAGGTATTCTTCACTATCTCTATCTCTCCATCCTTTAGGTTGACTTTATTTAAACGGCTATTGCTAACAGCAGGTACAATCATGTAGATTGCCTTATAAGCAAACCATATTAAGTATCCAATTCCCAAAACATCCCCTGCGATGTTCATCCACGTCTTACCAAATAGCTGACACAGCCATTCAACTTTGACAAAAGCAGGTTCAAGTACTACTATTATAGCAATTACAGCCAAAATGATAGCAATCGTTATCTTACAAACCATCTTGGCAGGAAGTTGATATATCCTTTTAAAGCGTGAATTGGGCAGCGTTTCTTGTTTTTCGCGATATATCAATTGTTGTAGAATACTATACTCTATCAGTCTATCAATATTTTGTTTGGTTGGTTTTTCTTCCTTTTTGTCTTTTTCATTAGGTTCTTTTACAGTAATCTCTGAATCATTTTCAGTATTATCTTCAGTTTTTTCTTTAGGCTCTTCATTAAAAATTTCTTCAGTGGTCATCTCTTTTAATGGTCTAAGCGTAGCCAAAGAAATATTCAAATAATGATGATCTGGAAAATCTTCTTTCAGAGTAACGAGAATAGAACTTTTCCCTGATCCATAAGGGCCAGTCAAAGCAATATTGTAAGCGTCTTTTTTCTGTATACGCTCCTCTAAATCGAGTACACTCAGGTAGGGCTTGGTCCCCTTTTCTATCCTCTGTGGTTGAAGGCTTTCCTGTGTAATTGCTTTCTCATTTGTTTCCTTATTCTCTTCCATATCACTACTTGGTATATTCTATTCGTGTTCCCTATAGACGCACAAACAGCCACAACCTTCCGGCTGCAGCTGTTATCCTTATTTCTTAATCTTCTCTTTCATAGTTTTTACTATCGATGTCAATATCTTCAGTATTCTATCGCAATCTTTCTTCAATGACTCAAACTGGTCGTCATTGAGATAGCCATTGTCATGCAACAGGTTCAACCAATAGTCAGTTTCATCCGCCTCTTTATAAGCTATCGACATTTTGCTTAGGAAGTCCGCATCACTCTGTGCATGCTTACCCTCCCTTACGTTAGCTCCTACTGATGTCCCACTCCTGTATATCTGCTTAGAGATCACATATTCCTTATAATCGGAATCCTCTGTGAGATATTGAAACAACCTCGTAATCCTACATCCAAAATCATAGCTCAGTTCATGAATCCCCGCAGTTGCTTTTGCTTCCTCAGTCATTAGAGGCGCCATCTTCCCCCTCTTCGGTTTGTACTCAACCTTAGGGGTGGTTTCCTTCTTCTTATAGGGTTTCTTATTATCTTTACTGTATGCCATAACCGTTAACCATTAATCGTGAACCCTGAACCGTAAGTTAACCCTTAACCCTTAACCATAAATTGCCTTTGATGTATTGTTCTCCCATATTAATTATTCCTCATGAACCATTACCCTGTTAACCGTGAGCTCTATTTTATCATATTCATCACAGTCTCAGGAGTAAAGCCTACTTTAATGATTGTGCACAAGCTCCTTCCCATGTCCTTTACCGAAGTACCTAGCAACCAAACATCATCATCAATAATCAAGTAACGGTCATGAACTGCATGAGGCAATTGCACATAATCTATAGGCTCATACTGTTGGTTGTGTTTGTCAAAATCAAGTTTTATTTGTTCATAGTAGCGCGTATGCACTTCTGCTGTCACGCCCTTATTCCTTTTGTCCAGCATTGTTAACACACGCTCATCCACAAAATTATCAACCAGGATGATTCTCTTCTCAGCACTCCTTATCAAGTCACACACAAACATATACGCATCCCACACACATCCCGTAGGGATCAACAGTTCTTCAGGTTTCTCATTAGCACGAACCACAAAATCCAATTGCTGTTGCTGCTGATCTATGGTGTCCTCTATCCGTGCTATTCTGTCGTTCTGAGCATCAATACGCAGATTTATCTGCTGTAAAGCCATTACCTGCTGATGAACGGCATATCCCCTAAGCAGATAATCCTTCAAAACGCCATTCGCCCATTGCCGGAAACGAGTTCCAACAGGACTTTTAACCCTGTATCCTACAGAGATAATAACGTCCAAGTTATAGAACTTTGTCCGATATTTCTTACCATCTGCAGCAGTTAGTAAGGATTCCTTACGAACTGAATTAGCCTCTAATTCTCCTTCTTTGAAAATGTTCCCGATATGCAAGGTGATATTGTTCCTCGTAGTGCTGAACAACTCAGCCATCTGCTACTGAGTCAGCCACACGGTATCATCCTGTAGCCTTACCTCCAGACGCACATTGTCATCCGGTTGGTACAACACTATTTCACCCTTCTCTTCCAAAGGTAAAAATTGATTATTCTCCATCTTCTAATCTTGAACCTTGAAACGTATGTGACCCTTAACCATGAACCATGAATCTTGAACCACAGTTGCCATTAATCATGAACCCTTAACCTTTAACCCTTAACCTCCAGTATCCCCTCTACTTCATGCTCTACAAACGGACCCTCTTTGACCTCAAAGATTGTGGCACTCTCAATACATTCCAGGGTGTGCCACACATTCTTGGGGATGTCAACGCCATAGCGGCCTTCTTCATGACAGAGAACGATGCTATCTATTACCGAACCATCATCATTATATGTTGTGACTTTTACCTTACCTCGCAATATGATAAAGGTCTCGTCTTTTGTCGGATGATGATGTATAGGAACAATGGTGCCAGGTTCCAGCGCATTTAGGAACCGATGACACTTGTCCTCCAACGACTGATGGAAGTTATAGTTCATCCTTAGGCGAGGGGAGTCCTTCGCTTTAATCTGAACCTCATCCAACAAACACTCATTTATAACCTTCATATTTAGAGCCAATCGTAAATCCTTGTATCCTGCTTGACAGGGAAGCTTTGGTACTTACTCCTCTAAGCACTATCCCTGTCGAGAATTCTGAACCATTAGTCCTGAACCCTTAACCCTGAACCCTTAATCCTGAACCCTGAATTCTGAACCCTTAACCCTTTGTACTCCTGGCTTCCCCCACCAGTTTTTTCCTAAATCAAATTGAACGCCTATGTTGATGTCAAGCCAGCCATTACTATTAGCACCAGGTCCTGTATTTTCTTTATCCATCAATCCGCTAGTAGTAAATTGATATGTGACATCAATGTACAACTTGGTTTTATCATTTAGTTTAAACGTTTGTTCTGTTCCTAATCCTACTAATGGAGAATAGTCACCTATTTCTGTATTACTATCTAATCCCATACGAGGGAAGACAATAGCATTCCAGTTCCTATCTACATCGTATCCACAAAAAATAGAATGTGCATTAAAGAACACGTCCAAATAGGCTGCAACATATCCGCCTGCATCATGATTGCTCCCAGGATTATTTTCAGTATCAATCCATCTTATGTAGTCATTACCTATAATACCATTCTGCCAGTTAAAACCTGCACGGAGTCCAGCTTCTGGTAAAAACCATTTTCCTATACCCATATTGATGCCTAAGGACTTCCCGTTAGGAAATACATTGGCAAAGTTTGCACCATATGGATTTAATAAAGACATTCCTATTCCTGCTTGCAAGAACCAATTGTCCCAAAATGAATTAGTAACGACAGCATGCCTATAGCGAATAGGTCTTTCGGATGCTTTTGAAAACTTATTATATCCTAAATCCATCAGAACACCTACATTAATATCTAGAAAGCCATTACTACCTTTCCCTGTTCCAGAACTTGTACCTATTGCACTTGAGATAAAATGATATGTAATATCTCCATATATACTCAATTTATCATTCATTCTATATGTATTATGAACACCTAATCCTAAAACGGGCGATCCCTCTTTATTGCCGTTATTAATAAGGGCACCCATACGTGGGAATATGCTTAAAGTCCATTTTCTATCAGCATCATAATACCCACTTAGATGGTGAACATTAATTAAAGCATCCGCAGATATAACAATATAACCACCATGTTTGTTGTCAGCATTGCCAAGCCAAGTAGCATTTTCGTTATTCAAAATACCATTTTCCCACTTGAAATTTCCACGGAATCCAAATACATTGGTAAACCACTTTCCCAACGCTAAATTAACGCCAAATGATTGACCATTTGAAAAAACATCCTTAACATCCTTACCATAATGGTTAAATAACGAAACGTCCAAGCCAACTTGTCCATACCAGTTGTCCCCAAAAGAGTTGGTGACAACTGCATTTGAATCCATCGAATTCTCTTCTTGTGCAAAAATGTCAAGACTACACGATACAATCCAAATAAATAGGAAAACGATATATCTCATTGTCTATAATTTGTTGCGTCCATAGTGGGGCCAAAAGAGGTTGGAACAAGATTGTCACACTCCTTTTCACAATCATCTTTCTCGTCTACATTGTGCCAGTCGTCAACACACTCAAAGTTTATCTGCAGGGGGCGCTCATCGCATCGTCCCGCGATACAAAAACCAATGGAACTATGAGCATAATGCAAAGCTCGCTTTAGTTCTATCGAGTCGCGACTGAATTCGAGTCACTCAAAGGACATGTTAGGGTAGGGGATATCCCCTATATTTTCACTCCTTCCACACTTCATCTTCATCCAAAGGATGATACGGACCATTCTTCATCTCCATTATCACAGTTCCAGATTCCAGGGCCTTTACCGTATGCCATTGACCTGCAGGAATATTCAGTGCCACCACTGGGCCATTGGGGGAGAGTTCAATACGTTCCGTACATATTCTCTTCAGTTCATCATAGTACTCTTCAACCAAACGGCCACGCAAACACACTACCGTTTCCGAAGTCTTCTGATGCCTGTGAATAGGCAGTGGGCTACCAGGCTCAATGGCATTTAGCATACGCTGACTCTGGTCTTCCGCCGAGTTGCGCAGATCGTAGTTCATCCTCAACCGCGGCGATACCTTCGCCTGCTCTGTTAATAAAGTTAAGAAAGACTCATTAATTAGCATATAAATCTTTTATTTTCAAGTGAAAAAGCATTCCATTTCCTGCTTCTAAAACAAAACGATGATATGAAGAAGTCTTCGCCCTTCCTTTTTGTGATATTACTTTTGCTTTCTTATTAAACTCAATCGTTACTTCCTGACTATTCTCATAATCTTTATTCACCACTATTAGATAATACTTACCCTTCTTTTCGAAAAGGGATAGTAACACCCCAACCCCATTTGAATCAAGGTGAGAAATGACATTGCTGATTTTGTTGCCTTCTTGTCCTTGTTTATCTGAATGAACAATAGACAATACATTGGAATTTAAGAAAAACTTCGAGTAGCCCTGAATCTCATGATTGATAGCAGAAACAATATCATATAATGGCGTCTTATTATGTAGCGAATCTACTATAGCATATCCACATCCTCTTGGGGATGAATATGTAAAATACTGAATAGCTTGTGCTCCATAAGCTAATTGAGAAAAGACTTGGAATCGTATTCTTCCTTCATCTATCTTAGTATAATTTGAGTCATATAAAGATCTTACAAAGCCCCAAAAGACAATATTATGCTTTTTACAAACTTTAGATACAATATCAAGATTATCAAAAAAATCCAGACGATACTCATCTCTTACAAATGGGTAATGGTCATAAGAAATATAATCTGGCTCCATCATTTCAATATAACGCTCTAAATAATCCTTATAAGAACTAGTATTCGTTTGTTCTGAGGATGCATAAAGAGGTAATAGGTTTATATATGGATAGTGAGAATTATCATTAATTTTTATCCTTTGCACCTTCTCTTGCAAATTTTGGAAGTAGTCCGATGATGGTTCGTCTGATAAATAGTATAATCCTAATGCTTTGCTATTCTTTACATTGTTAATAAAAGGCGTGGCCGCGTTCCTTGCATCTTGACAATCGACTATCAATTTAACCCCTGTTCCTTTCGCAACGCTCAATGCTTTAATTGTCTCTTCTTTCGACAAAAAACTAGATAGAGACAATGTAAAACCGGCTTTGCTCATCATCTTATATTCACTTCTTGTGATATAGCCAGGTTCAACAGAATACCATGCAACAACGGGGAACTTTTTCCCTACCGGATTGATATAATTTTGGGCTTTTACAGGGGCAATCGCATAGAGAAGGAGAGTGCAAAGAAAGAGAATTACGCGTTCTGACATACTTGTTAACCAAATAAATCTATTATTATATTAATGAGCCCAATCTATTTAACAAATACGTAAGATAAAACCTTATAGTATTAATTGGGAAAACTGAGATTAGATTTAAATACTCAGCGGTCCTTCTCAAAAAGGTGTATATTAATACTTTTGTTCTGTTTTTGTTTAACCGATAACTGGTATCCTTTTTTACCCCAAAATTGCCTGTTCCTAATACTATCTTACATATTTTGTGAGATTTCTTAGCATAATACTTAGATCCCGCGTAAAAGGGCATATCTACTGAAGGAAAACCAAAATATTCTACAGCAAATGCCCAAAAACTTTCCACTCATTCATAAGCCTCATCCTCTTCAATCTTTTCTCCAGTAAAGAAATATCTATCTCGTCTTTATATTTCCAAAGGAGTCTGCACCAATCACATATTTGACGCAAGCCTATTCCTTCCCCATAGAAATGATTAATGAAGTGGCTAAAGATGATGATGACATCATTATTTGCATCTGGCAGGAAAACTGTAACGCCATTATTGTTCCAACTCCTGATATTTCCATTATAGAAAATGTCATGGTGAACTTCGTCTAAAATAGAGTTCATTCTGAATGAGATATCAGAGTGCATCGTTCCATGTAACTCTACAATCCATGGATCTATTGTAACTCCATAATGAAGACGTCTTTTATCTTCCGGCTCCACATAAGAGGCTAAAGGCGTAATATAAGCTTTCGCTTTTTGATAATTTGACTCACTTAAATAGAAATCAACATCCCCAGCAGCTCGCCACAAGGGACGCTCATAACATCGTGCAACACCTTGACCTTTAACTAAAAGAGTATAAATATCCGCATTCCTAAACTTATCAACAATGTCGCGAATGAAAGCATTCATGGCAATATTTCTCTGCTCCAATTGTAGTGCTCGCCCAACAAACTGAAGTGCGTCTTCTTTAGGTGCTTTAACATCAACAATGTGCTCCAAACCTGCAGCCACGAGACCAAAAACAGCCTGCTCTTTTGCCAGTCTGTATATTTCCTGAAAGTCGACTTTTTCAAACGAAGCAAACCTACCTTCTTTTTCCCAAAGGCCAGCTCGTAGTACTTCGAAAAAACTCGTGTATTATTATTTAACCTCTTTGGCATAAGATTCCTTTTATCTCATCCAAATATATATTGGTAACAATTAACCTATCAAATTCCTTCTCCATCTTGGCTCTGGCCGCTTTTCCCATTGCCATCTTTTCTTCATGAGAAAGAGATAGAAACATCTCTATCTTATTGACTAATGAATCAACGTTTTTCAACTCGAAGGTATATCCAGAAACGCCTTCATCTATACCCTCTCTACAGCCAGGAATATCTGACGCAATAGCAGGTCTTCCCATTGCGGCATGTTCTAATATCACATTTGTCATACCTTCGTAATAACTTGGATGAATTACTGCATGAGCCTTCTTAATGAAGGGTTTCATATCCAATTGAATGCCTCCATATTCAACAATACCCCTTTTCTCCAAATCACTAACACGTGCTCTGTAACTATCATCATCATAGTCACCATATAGTACAAAACGCACATTAGGATGAGTTGGTTTAATACGCTCTGCGGCAGCTAATAATTCATTAATACCCTTAAAGCCCACAATGCGAGCTACATAGTTAAACACAATCTCATTATCATTGGCAGGATACTCTGCAAAAGGGAATTCATTTAAGTTCACGCCAGATCCGGGTATATCCCGATAATGAACATCATTTCCTATAATGTCATTAACGTATTTGCGCTCCCTTTCATTCTGATACATCATACTGGCTGCACCCTTAAAACCTATCTTATACAGACGTCGCATGATGAATTCAAGAACTCCTTTTTCATTCTCTACAAGGCCTGCGTTGTTCACAATATATGGAATGTGCAACCTTTTACATACAATACCACCATAAATAGAACACTTAGTGGTATAGCATAAAACGACATCAGGTTTAATCTGCTTAATCTGAGAATAATACTGTTTAAGCAACTTCAAGTCATTAAAGACGCTGGTGCCTCTCCTGTCTATTTTGATATCAACCCATTCAGCACCTTTCTCTGTCAAGAAATCAAGTTTCTTTCCATAAGGACAACTTATCACTACACGATACCCTAATTCAAGTAACTTAAATGCAAGTTCTCTGCGGAAATTATATATAACATTATCCTTGTTAACAAGGAATAGAATGGTTTTCTTTGCCATTTCATGCATTTTTAAACAACCATGTGGGCCTTAGCAATCCTCTGAATTGACTCTTCGTAACTCACAACACGATACTTCCCGTCAAAATGGTTGCTCAAACTCATATCGTATGCTATGCTACCAAAAGCTTTGTGGATGAAACTAAACTTCTTAAACTTAGAAAAAAGCCTCAGAGCCGGGTTGAATATACGGGTCTGCCACATCTTGTTTCCAACAGCCTTAGCTATGTCAGCAACAATCTTACAGGTTTCAATATAGCACTCCTGCTGAGGATAATATATACCGCCCTTATTATTCTCTATTATGAGTTTAATCAGTTCGCACAAGTTATCCACATACACCATGCTCTGCTTGTTCTCAAGCTTAGGGAAGATGGGCATTTTCTTAGCAAAGTTTACCAGACGAGGGAAATTGTCACGAGCGAACTCACTATAAATAAGTGGCGGGCGCATGATGGCCACCTTAAACTTATCATCAACCAGTTCTTGCAGTCCTCTTTCAGCCATCATCTTGCTCTTGCCATATATAGTTGGCTCTGAAGGAATGGTTTCAGCGGTTATCATCTTCTCTTCTCCCAGTCCACTCATATCACCATATACGATCTGGCTACTCATCTGAACAAATAGAGGCACACCTTCTTCCTTGGCTTTCTTGGCTACGTCAATGGGGAGCTGGCCATTCACTGCATAGTACAGTTCCTCGGAGCCTTGCCGTGCATTTGCATGCGCAAGGCCAGACACATTATACACTGCATCGTAACCATGGAAATCCGCACCCTTCCAGATACCGTTCATGCTATCCACTGCATCTATCTGCCAGTCTGGATAGTTTTTGTTGATATATTCTGTGAATTTGCCGCCAATGTATCCACCGACGCCAACGAGCATTACTTTTTTCATATTACTTAAAGCTATCCCAATTTTCAATCACCGCATCCCAAGGGCCACGGTCTTCTTTATCGTAGATATAGACGCACTTGGCATCCTTGAAATCTCTTAGCCATTCAGCCAGACTTACCATACCACCCTCTACTCGCTTACCATAGTCAATCACCTCACTCATACTGGTAAACGGCTCAAACTCCTTGCGGTCAGCGGAATCAATATAGCCATTCTCCATACCTTTTACCCAGAGGTAATCCAATGGCATTCCGGCAAACTTACATGTGGGATTCCAAGCAGAAGCACGGAAGTTGGTTTCCATAAAGTAATAGGTCCCGTCCTTGTCAATCAAGAACTCCACTTCAAACACACCTTCAAAACCAATCTCCTCAAACATGGCCTGGAGCTTCTTCTCCATCTCCTTATCGGTAAACATGCAGACATCATGATAAGGGCTGTAGTAACCCTGAATGAGGTATTTCCACTTCATCTGGGTGATAATCTGCATCTCCTTACCGCGATTGATGGTATAGCCTTCCAGAGCCATCTCGTTCTGCTTATCCACAAAATGCTGAATCATAATCAGCGGGCTCTCTATCTTCTGGATGGCTTCCTTCAGTTCCTGCTCGTTCTGGCAGATATACACATCAAACTTCCAGCTGCCTGAGTTAGGAGAAATATCCTTGGTAATAATGGGATACCACAGGTTTTCAGGCAGTGGGTCATTCTTACCAATCACATAACTGTCAAGCACATTGAAGCCATGTTTCTTAGCCAGCTGCTGAATCTGGTACTTATCCATGAACTCATTGATGCGCCCATTGCGCCCAGCATTGTAGGTAATGAACTTGTCCTTCCACTCATCATATTGCAAATCAAAGTAACCCACCGACTTGTCATCAGAAAACACAATGTAAGGCTTTTTACCTGTATCTGCGGCCAAATTGCCATACTCCTTCATCAGAAGGTTAAAGCCCTCCTCCACAGAGTCCACACGATGGAGTTTGGAGATATACTTACTACGTGTAGCCACTTCATAACGTCGCTTCACAGATATATATACTGGATTGATACCATTCTCGCCAAAGGCGCGAATCATATTCAATGGGTTATAGTGTTCCAAAGCGAACACTATACACAGATGTCCGTTATAACTATTATTCATGTATTATTGCTTGATTATATTTGCTAAGTAATCTAACTCTTCTTTCCCGTAACGTTGGTCAATGGTGATTGGTATCACATACCTACTAATCCAATGCTCAAAGCTATCTGCTGGCTGCTCATCACAGATATAGCTCCACCAATGACCTTGGAAATGCTTGGCCGCTTGCAGTCGCGGAAGCAAATCTTCATCTTCTACTACCAGAGGATAAACCATTGGAATGGTTTCGCCATCCATATACTTGGTAGAATCTATCTTATTGATACCTCCAAACAGTTTATGTGCATACGTAAAGTTCTCTTTTCTCTTCCGGCTGTTATATGCATAATCCTCAGCATCCATCAGAGTACGAGTGAGTTTTGACATCTTCATGCAGTCCTCCGCATCAATGCGATGCTCATTCAGGCTACGGGCCTCATAACCTTTACCTTCACAACCATACTCTATGCGTTTCAGGAGGAAGGCCGCCGTATCGCTACTATAGCATTGAGGATACTCTTCCACACACATATGAGCATTCTTTCCAACCACATAAGCCCCATCAGGTGCTCCCACAAACTTACGGCAAGAATATACCGTCAAAGCATTCTCAATGGGCTTGCAGAAAAACGCTTGTGCACAATCAATAATAGGATGCTTATACGGCTTCGCTAGTTCAGCCATTCTCTGGCTAGACATAATGCCATAATAGTTTACCAAGAGGACGGCATCTTCGTCAGTGGCCTTAATGTCAGTAGGATTGAAGTCTTTGTCCTGATGATAGAAACACATCTGGACACCCTTTTTTTCAAAGGTCTCGCGGATAGAATCACACTGATAGATGGGAATCCAAATACGCTTGCACCCGGTAACACGGAATGCATGCCAGATACCCATACGGCCGGTATTCAGGCGTGCAATATCCGTTTCACCTTTATACCACTCCCTACCCTTGGGCAGTTGCAGTTCTAAAAAGCTTCCTATCTCCATTGATTAGTCTTCTTTTATTATCTGGTCGTCCGTCATCTTGGGAGCACGGACAGAATCATCTGGTCTCTGAAATCCAAGAACAATGGCAAAAGTCTTATAGAATACCTGCCAATCCAAACCTAAAGACCAGTTACGTACATAGTATAAGTCCTTCTCTGCCATTTCACGACGGTTGCTGGATTCGCCTTCATGAACAGCTTCCCAACCGGTAATACCAGGGCGCATTGACTGACGTTCTATCTGCTCCGCTTCTGTCATAACCTTCATCTCCTCAGGAAGTATTGGTCTGGGGCCAATGAATGACATTTCACCCTTCATGATGTTCCAGATTTGGAATAGTTCATCCATATTGGTCTTGCGGATAATCTTACCCCATTTCTTCAAACGACCTTCATCCGGCAACAGATTACCTTCTGCATCCCTTTCGTTCGTCATGGAACGAAGTTTATACATTGTGAAGAGTTTGTTCTTGTAACCCACACGAGTCTGCTTGAAAATTGGTGATGACTCGGGTGAAACAATCTTCACGAAGATCATTCCGCAAAGCAAAACCAAGAATCCTGGGATAATCAGGATGATTGCCAGCAAAAGATCAAAAAGGCGTTTTATGAATTTGCCCATATTGTTTAGTCTGTTATTCTTCTTAATACACACTGGAAAGCTTCAGCATAGTTTACACCAGCTTGGCCGCCACGATAGATAGCAATACCAAGGATTCCTTCATCACTACGAGGATGAGGATATGGACGCATCACACCACGGTACATGTGCATTGCTTTGATCTTAGCATCCACACCTTCCTTACCAACCTCAACAAAGGTATTGGGTTCAAACTTGTTCTCACCACTCACAGACCATTCTGTTGAAGAAATAACCTCCATATACCAGAACTCTTTAATGGGCTTCACCTCTGGTCTACGTTGGAACAGACGGATGGCAGCCTGACAGGCAATAGAAGTCTGGTGATGGTCATCATTCGTGTCTGCCGGATGGTGCGTAATGATGATATCTGGCTGTGATTCTAGAATGGCTTTTTCAATGAATTGAACCAGCTTAAGATGAGGAACGGTATTCATCTCAATATTAGGGAATGTGCCCTCATATTTCTTACTAACACCAAGGAACTTAGTACTGGTGTCCATATCATCATTCAACTCCTCGTCTGCAGGACGGAAAGCACGTGCTTTGGCTTCCGTACACATGATGCAGACATCAACTGTATCACCATTATTTGACCACTTGCGCATAGATGCGCCAGCGCCTAATGCCTCATCGTCAGGATGAGCAACTACTAATAAGTATTTCATTTTCTATTCCTGTTTTTGCCCATAAAAGAAGAAATATCCATAGGAGCTCCTAAATCGTAGTCAAAACTATCCGGGATATATGTAACATATCCGCCCCATGGATAAAAAGTTAATTCTCCAAAATATATCTCACCTTTAATGTTATACAGATCAACTCTAACAAATGGAAAATCTGCGGCTAACTGCTCAGCAATTTTCACCATCTCTTTTATATTGTCTGGTAACTTTGGCTCTGTAGGTGAAGGCTTTGTTTCCCAAGAATGAACTCCTGGAAGAAATTTCAAATCTTTATCCCAAAAAGCGCGGACATGATTACTATATCTATTCTTATCGACCCAAAGGTAATGGAACTTACCTTGATAACACAAGAACTTATAATCATCTATAGATCCATCAGCATTCCTGTCGTCCTCAAGCAGCTTTTCTATAACTATCTTTGATTTTTTTATACCCACATAAGCCCATTCACGACTAGGAGAAAAAGCATCAAGAATAGTCCAATCCTTTAAGTCGTGCTTTGTTTTCTCAATATCAAGTTTATCCTTATCTCTAACTACTATTACGTTATTACCTCCGCCACCATTAGATGTCTTCATTATAAAAGACTTAGGCAACTTTGCGAAGTTTATCTCCTCCACATTGTCATAAGCACCATATAATTCATTCAATATGCCAGATAGGCCCTTACCTGCAACGTACTCTCTAACATCATACTTATCTACACACTGAGTCATGACATCATTTCGGTACTTTGTTTTATATAGTTGGAGCTTTTCTGTAAATCGTTTAGGGTTACGTAAATTAGGCCATCTACTTAAGTATATGAAATACTGTAAACGCACCATTATACAATCTGGTACCCAATCCAGGGCTTTCAAAATCTTAAATCTATTGTCTCGACTCTTAATAATTCTCTTGTAATTCATTATTCCATTATGCTTTCTAAAACTTCAAAAAATACACTATAAAATCATTCAATCTTATGGGAATCCAATACATTTTCCCAGATTCTTAGATTATTCTCAAATGAAAAATACTTATTCCAACGATTATACGCTTGAGATGAATACTCATTCCAAACGACTAAATCGCTGAATCTCAGAACCGCATCGCACCACCCTTCTGGAGAATCAACAAGGATTCCACATTCATTATCCCCTATAACGGCCCTATTATAACCTACATTTGAGGCAATACAGGGCAATCCAATCGAAATATACTGTACTAGTTTAAAGCCCCCCTTCCCTTTGCTATATTCTGAGGGTTTTAATGGCATTATTCCAATATGGGCCTTCCGCATTGTATCAATCGCAATATTTTTTTCCCACTTTATATTGTTTACAATAAGGTTTTCGGTTGTCTCTTCTAGTGGTTTATCACATACTACATGTAATACAACATGCTTATTCTTTATTTGCGAAGCGGCTTTGTCCAATGCTGGTATTACCGTTCTTAGATGTTCAAGGTTAATGGAGTACGCTACCCACACAAGGTTTAACTGATTATTGAAAGATCTTAGTCTCTCATCATGTATCAATTGACTTTTGCCTTCTTTGTACATATCGCCATCCGTCGTAGGCAAAAGATGCACTTTGTCAATAAATTTGTGCGGCACAAGGTTTTTTAAATATTCATGTGTAACAAATATACAATTGGCTTTCTTAGCAAAAAAAACAAAATCTTTCTTTGTTATTTCTTTTCCCTCAAGTATATGATCATCATAGTCCCAAATAAAGAATGCTCCTTTGCTTAAAATATAGGAAAAAAACCATTTAAAATGGGTTGGCATAAATTTATTAATGATTCTCCTACTCACCACAATACTATCCGGTTTCTGGATTGCATCCTCTATCAGTGAGATTAACATCCTAAAGTATGCCACTATATAAACTAGCACTTTTATGATAAATGGCTGTTGGCCAACAGGAGAAAAACGTGTTTCTACCCATTTAGGATACATAATACGATATCTCACATCAACGCCATTCAATAAATCAAAATACTGATAGAAGCGATAATATGATGAACTGTTTCTATCACCCTTGACATAAACAGATATATATTTTTTCATTGGACGTTAAAGTGTCTGGAAATAATTAATATACTCCGAATACAATTCTGGCTTTATCAAAAAAAGATGTTTCATATCTTGAATCAAACAACAAAAGTAGTTTATTCCACAATGAATACTTATAGTTAGCTACTTTTGCGATAATTGGTTTATCTTCTTCCTTTAATTCTTGCTTAAAAGTATCCATTAATAACTTTGCTTCTTCCTCTTTTTCATGTTGCTGAGGGAGTGTACGCAAAGATTTTATTCTGTTTCTCATTCTTGCGACACGGGAGTACTTCGCCCCTATTTGATTACTTCCATGTTGCCTATACATTATGTAAGCATTATTGTCATATAGCAATGTCCCTAAAAACACAGCGGTATGAAATAGCCATAGGTCATGTACTTTAACTTTGTCAGGAATAAAGCCCAAGACATAATCCCTGAATTCCTTATTAATAACAATCGTACATCCCGTGCAGATACTTTTATTCAAGCATTTGTATTTGTCGGTTGTTGATTCAATCGGGCGCATGACACCTATCACCTTCTCATTATGGTAAACCAAAAGATTCGAGCAATATAGAATTCTTCTACCCTGACTCTTTTTCAAACTATCTACGGCTTTTCTTAATTTTTCGCTTAACCAGATATCATCTTGATCAGAAAAAGCATAGTAATCACAAGGAGGGGCCTCTTTTAATAGTTTAAGGAAACTGCCGGCATAACCCAAATTCTCCCCTGCAGTATATGTTAACAATCCTCGAGTCTGATAAGACTCAAGGATGCTAATTGTATCATCTCTTGAGCCATCATCTCGTATTATTAAATTAACATCTACGTTTTCTTGGCTTAAAATGGAATCGATTTGTTCTCTTAAATATTTTGAGCCGTTATACGTTGACATTAAAACACAAACTTTTTCCATTATAATGTACTTTCTTTCACCAGCACCTCTGTCAGGTGTGATGTTTTATACTTTATAGATTTTAATACTAATTGCAGAATCTCGTAAGGGTTATTAATCGCCAACTTGACCAAAAGCATAATGCCTTTTCTCTTGAATCCTTTTAAATATAGGTTCCTACCTGTAGTAAACTCCATAAAGATAATGGGGAGTTTAATTGACTTCCATTTGGCTCCTCCAACTTCTTTCCATTCACTCTTAACGCTTTGCATTGATTGTAACGAATATATCTGACCTTCAACTGCATTTATATTGCTTCTAGTCATACTTTTGGGATGAATTCGTACTGTAAACAGATACTCATCCAAAAATTTTCCTCTGCAATCATTCAGGAAGAGTCTATGAAAATATGAAAAATCTTGTAATTTTTTTATGTTCTCATTCCATAGTCCAATTTTATTGATTGTGTCTCTTGTACACATAAAGCAAGGCGTCGGAAGAGATTTTAAAAGAATATGAGCAGCAGCGGTATGTTTTATAGAGGAAATATCCTTTCTGTCTATAATTACAGACGGATCTTCCGAATTAAAAAAAGTATAGTTACATGCAACATAATCAACACCTTCTTTAAAGGCCTTCACTTTTTCTTCAATATGAGAAGGGAGCATTAAATCATCATCATCAAAAAATTGTATATATTGACCATTTGAGTGACGGAAACCCGTGTTACGGGCTGCGCAAGCACCTTTCCCTTCATTCTCTATAAATCTTATCGTGGCCTGTGACAAATACTTGTTTAATATCGACTTAACGTTTGTTATGGTCGTTTCACTTGAATGATCATCAACAATAATAACCTCAATATTATTATATGTTTGACTAAGAACAGATATTATCGTTTCCTCTATAAGATCATCCCTATTACAAGTCGGTATAATGATACTTACCAGCTCTTTTTTTTCCATAAACATTATATTTAATAATCAAATACCTATACCAAATACGCTCGCCCCAGGCCAAACATGTAATTTAAAAAAATTAGGTAGCGTATAGATATACTGTACAATGAACCACATCCAAAAAATATAATATAACAGCATGTTGGTTGTCAGTTCCCTGGTTTTATTAAAACAGTATGTAAATGCAGGATATATCAACAAAAGGGAAAAAGTGAAATAATAAGCCAATCTCGTCACCATCATATTACCAATAAATAAGCTCGATAATGAAAGGCCTATTGCATAGATCAGCACAAACACTTTAATATTAGGAAATCTTTCACAAATTAGTCTTGAATAATATAGAGGTATCATTGATGTAAAAAAAATAGCAAACTGCCCTAAATTAAGACCATCTGATGCCACCTTAATATAATCAGCTTTATCACCCGATAAATATGAGTTATAGTTTGAATTCTCAAATTCCAATGCTGAGAAATCGAATAAGCTAGTGACTACCCCCGTTATGTTTAGCAGATATGCGATGATTGGAGCAATGATAAGTCCAACCCTCACAAAATGATTGTCAACATTCACAAACCTAAGTAAGAAAAAAGCAATCATTGCTGCACATGACGTGTGAAATAGCATGCCAAAAAGTATCCATAATACATATGGTAATACACTTTTTTTCCACGAAACACTATCATTTAAATACGTGCAGGCATTTAAGAAACACAATATTGCTATTCCCTGTCTAATACCATTAATCTCGAACTCATATGGTCCGCATAAAAAGAAACAGACTATTCCTAGCGGAAGGAACCTCGGATATGTTTTATAGAGTCTAAAAAATAATATCCCTGTGATGAATGAAGTTATTAAAAAAATACCCTGAGCGCCAAATGGTAAGAACTGTGCCAATTTTACAGTATATAAATACCCATACTCCATTTGATATCGATGAAGATATCCGAAATCATTTTCATTTAAATATTTGTAATCTTGCCAATGTCCTATAAAATCTCTACCCACATTATATCTTGTTCCAAGGAAAAGAATAATAATCAGGCAGGAAATAAATATCGGAACACTTATTGACAATGTTTTCCGATTCCCCATCTTCACACCAGCTTGAGCCAGTGAATATGAGAAGAAAATAACAGAAAAAAAAATAAAACTATAAATCATCTAATGGAGATTCGTCCTCACGTATTTCACAAATAATTATAAGAAACACTCTAGTATCTAACTGCAACTATATATGCTCCTCTACTCCACGGAAATGAACATTCAATTCATGAAGATGTTCCAGAAGAGTTCCTAGAGGCGTGCCTTCCGTCATCTTTGCGAAGGCATTTACATCCTTGGGGAAGCACTTGCCACCGTATCCGAACTTACCATCAGGCCCAGGGACATAGGTATGGGTGTCGTTGATATAACCAGACAGCAAAACACCAGTATGCACCTTGCGCCAGTCAGCACCCATCTGCTCACAATACTCACGGCAGGCATTGAAGTAAGTCACCTTGTAAGCTCCAAAAACGTTGTGCATATACTTAGTGAGTTCTGCCTCCAGAGGTGTCATCACAGTAAACTTCTTACCCACAAAAATCTTAGTAAGAAGCTCGTGAGCACCTGTGAAGACCATTGTCTGCTTACGGAAGTCTTCAATGAAGGTACGCTCTGTCAAGAACTCGGGCATATAGCATACCTGATGGCCAGTCTCCTTAGAGAGACGGTCGCTGGTGCCAGGAAGGATGGTGGTACGAACGAACACGGGCACATCAGGAAGGTTTGTAATAAGCTCCTTCATCAGTGTGAGGTCTTGCGTGCCATCGTCCTCTGTAGGCACGTGGATTTGCAGGAAAGCAATGTCAATACCACTCAAGTCATCATTGTATCCTTTGGGGGGATCGCTGATAAAAAGTTTGCACTCGGGGTTGTTATGTTCCAACCAATCTTTCAAGGCTCCACCTACGAAGCCGCATCCAATAATTCCAACGTTAATCATATTATTCTATTATTAATTATTCTTTATAGTACTCTCATAAAATTCATTCCATTTTACTATCCACGGCTTCCAGCCATATGATTCAATGTACCGGAGTGTACCATCCGAAATAGACAACGGCCCATGTTTGTAAGCATCTAAAATTGAATGAGATAAAGTTTTAATAGATTCAGCTGTATAATACGGAATGCCATCTTTCTCCAATTCTGGATAACGCAACCATTCTCCATTTACTACATTTTTCTCTAACAGCAGATACTCCTGTACAGACTGAGCATTCGCATCTGTTGACTGAACATGAATAAACATATCCGTAGCTTGCCTCATCAAGAAAAGATCCTTAACTTGCAGATAATCGCTAAAGAATACGCTATGGAATGAATACTCCATTGACCTCTTCTTTAGTTCTGAAATATAATCCTCATCTTTGGGGTATGTAACTGGGAATATTAAAGTCAATTCTTCAGGAAGCTCATTTCTTATCTTGTTAATTGCATCAAGGATTTCTAAGTGATGCTGCGCCTTATGAGCATTATAACCACAAGTGATAAAATAGTCACCTTTCAAATCCAATTGTGTTCTTGCTTCTAATTGACTGATTGCTGAGCGATTCTCTGATATATAATCTATAGTTTCAGAACCTATATCCAGTTTTACGATTTTTCTATCTGGCAAAGAGAAAATTTGCTGTACATCCTTACTAAACCTATTACCAGCACCACTAACATAATCACATTTATTAAAAACTCGACGTAAGAGATACCTTCCTCTTTTACCGCAACGATAAACATCGCTCCCCCAAGGAGTAACCAAAAGGGTATCTCCTAATTGTTTAAAAAGCCTTGCAGCAAAACCGTATTCCTCAATTGGGAAATGAATGTTTACTATATCGTAATGCTCTTTTGTATTAATCTTCTTTAGAGTAGAACGAATATTCCAAATTTTTATAAACTCTCTACTATATTTATTGCCTTTTAGAGGCTCTTTAAACCAATAAACATTAGAAACTACTTTCTCAATACGCTCATTTAATGCTTTCCCACTTTCAGTAGACAGAAAGTCTATCGTTACTTGTGGATTTAATTCTTTTAAATTACTTACAAATCTAATTAGATGGTTATCATAAATATTCCCAACCACCAATAACTTATATTCTTTCATCCTAATTATAATACGTCTATCATCTTCAAATACTCCTTCCACTCACCCATATCTTTCCATGCGTGTTCGCTAACCGGGAAACACCCTACACGCCCTCCACGAGCTTTTATTTTTTCCATCAAGTGCGTTATATGGAAGAATTCCCCTTCGGGTATCTCATCTATACAAGAAGGATTCAAAATATACACACCAGTATTCACCTGATAAGTCAGTTCCGGTTTCTCACTCAATGCTGTCATAAGGCCATCCTCACCAGTTTCAATCACACCGTATGGAATTATGAAAGTCTTTACCATCGTTACAATTGTCAAATCATTATGATTCTGGACATGGTAATCGTACACGTCACGATAATCCTGTTCATTGATGCTGTCACAATTACTAACAAAGAAAGGTGTGGTTATCTTTCCCTTCAACAGGCTCACACTACCGATAGTCCCAAGTGGCTTGTCCTCCATGAAGAACTCTATGTCATATTGGTGATCAAGCTGACTAAGATAGTACTTCATCATATCAGCCTTATAATTGACAGACATATAGAACTTATGGCAACCTATACCCTCAAACTGATCCATTATCACCTCAAGGATTGTTTTTTCTCCAACAGGGACGAGAGGTTTGGGTATTACATTGGTAATGGGCTTCAATCTTGTTCCCTTGCCACCGGCCATAATCACCACTGGTAAGTCAACCTTTTCACGTTCCACCTCTTGTGGGACATTGAACATCTCATCCCAAAGAACTACATCTATCATCTCTCCCGCATCGTTCACAATTGGCATATACTGGCAACGCTCTCTTACCATAACGCGCTTGATCTCATCGGCAGGGGCGTCCTTATGGATGTATATTTTACCCTCTTCAATGATTGTCCCAACCTTATCAGAAAGAGCCACATTCTTGATAATTGAACGCTGTATATCCCCAATGGTGAGAATGCTCACAAAATGCTCATCATCAAAAATGAAAAGCATCTTGGTGTGCTCACTATCCATCTTCTTCAAAGCTTCTATCAAAGAAATGGTAGGAGCAATTATGAGGTTACTGATTTTAGCCCTAAAGTCCATGTTATAATCTTACACTACTTGGTATATTCACAACTCTATCTGCAAACCAGATGGTATTCTTCAACCCATCATTCTCACATTTCTCAAACATGGGTAGACGGTTCATCAGTTCCCATATTGGACGTGTCATTACACCATTGTCATTTGTCTGAGTTAGGAACTCAATCTGGGCCTCTTTATTAGGAAGAATCACTACATTGAGCCAGTAGTTTGAGAAGGTATCAGGAGAATCAACAAAAAACTCTATATCAGGTACGTTCTTGAAGAAGGCCTCGTATTCTGCAGCAACCTTACGCTTGCTGGCAATATACTTGTCAAGATTCTCCAACTGGGCACATCCAAGAGCCGCATTGATGTTAGGCATACGGTAGTTGAAACCAATATGGTCGTGACGGAACTCCCAACGATGAGGAATCTTTGCCTGAGTTGTAATATGCTTGGCGTAGGCACCAAACTCTTCATCATTGAAAAGCATCATACCGCCACCACCAGTGGTGATGGTCTTGTTGCCGTTAAAACTGATAGCACCCACCTTACCAAAAGTGCCAGTATGCCTACCTTTGTACTTAGAGCCAATGCTCTCTGCAGCATCCTCAACCAATTCAATATGCCACTCCTTACAAAGAGCAGCAATTTCCTCAATGCGTACAGGATGGCCAAAGGTATGCATAGGAACACAGGCCTTGATTCTGCGGCCAGTATTCTTGTTGTAGCAAGCATACTCATCTTCTTGATAAGCAAAATCATGGCTCTTATCCAATTCATTGATGCGGGTGTTCTTACGCACCTCTGCATTCTTCTGAAGCCACTCCTTCATGGCATCTGGAGAAAGGCCCATCGTTGAACGGTCAACATCCAAGAATACTGGATGAGCGCCAATGTAGCTCAGAGCATTACAGGTAGCAATGAAAGTGAGAGCCTGGGTGAGCACTTCATCATCCTGCTTCACGCCAACAAGCAACAAGCTCATGTGAAGTGCATTGGTGCCGCTCACGCATACAACAGCACGCTTGGCACCAGTGTATGTTGCCATATCGTTTTCAAACCGGTCAACGAACTTACCAACGGAAGAGACAAATGTAGTATCAATACACTCGTTTAAGTATTTCTTCTCATTGCCCACAAAAACTGGAACAGCCAGAGGAGTGAACTCTTGGTTGCCATAGAGTTCTTTTATAAACTCTATTATATTTTTGTAATTCATCTTATTTCTATTTGAAAAATAACTTTTTTACCAACTTATACATAAATACACTATCATGACTCAATAAAAACCAGCATAATCTTTCTTTATATGGTTTCTTTTTAATATAGCCACGAATATCTGGGAACAATTTTATCAAACGTTTCCTATCATTAGGTTCTTTTAATCTAAGGAAATACTTATTAATTATCCAACACTTTTTTTCTTGTATTGCATTACTGATAAGTAAACTATTATTCTTTTTAAAATATACCTCATGCTCGGTAACACAATATATCATATCATCCACCTTATTCCAACCAACTAAAGATGTCGTAGAATATGACGACGGATTATCAATTCTATAATAATATGTCACTTTATTCGTATATGCAATATTTTGGGCGCTATCAGCTAATATTGGTGTAGAATAGGCATCCTCAACATTATCTCTCCCAACCTTGAACAGGGAATCAATATCTTGAAAAAGTGCCCTACTATAAAGTTTCCCCCAAATTGCTGGGGGTACTCTCATTGAAATAAAGCCTGCTAGATATTTTTCTTTATTACCATCATACACTCTTTTAAATGTTTCTCCAACATAACCTGGATAATATGCAAAATCTGATTCTACAAAGTCCGCATCATTGCTTATCGCACAATTAACAAGAGTTTCCACTGAATCCAGAGGAAGTTTATCATCAGAATCTACAATCATTATATAATCACCCTTAGCTGCTTTAAGTCCTGTATTTCGAACCCCACATAAACCCAAATTGTGTTCATGATTAATAATGTTGACATTCTTTATTCCATATTTCTTGATAACTTGTTCTAGAATCATCATGCTATTATCTGGTGTTTTATCATTTACAAAAACAAATTCAATGTTTTTGTATGTTTGATTAAACATTGATTCCAGACATTCTTCAATGTATTTCTCCACCCCATATATTGGGCTTATGATTGAGACCAATGGATTCATTTTTGTAATTATAAAACTGATAATACTTACATAATTCCCTTTTCTTTCAGAGAGACCTGCCATCTCCATGCATTCTGCAATGTCTCCTTAAGAGGGGTTTCTGCTTTCCATCCAAGGACTTCATTCGCCTTTGTGCAATCTGCATAAACTTGTTCCACATCTCCTGGACGTCTTGGTGCAATCTTGTATTTCAATTTGACTCCAGTTGCCTTCTCAAATGTCTTTACCAGTTCAAGTACTGAAACTCCATTACCCGTTCCGAGGTTAAAAACTTCAACATTATCTGCGTCTTTTTCTAAAATTCTTGTAATAGCCAAAACATGTGCTTTTGCTAAATCCACCACATCAATGTAATCTCGTATACACGATCCATCTCGAGTATTATAATCATCACCAAACACACTCAATTGCTCACGAATACCTATAGCTGTCTGGGTAATATAAGGGACCAAATTCAAAGGGACGCCAATTGGTAACTCTCCTATTAAAGAAGAAGGATGCGCCCCGATAGGATTAAAGTATCTAAGAAGTATACTCTTAATGGGAACACCTGCAGAAACAGTATCTCGAATGATTTCCTCACAAATCTGTTTTGTGTTGCCATACGGGCAATTCGCTGGCAATATCGGACTATTCTCGTTAACTGGAACTTGTTTGGGTTGTCCATAAACTGTACATGAAGAACTGAATACGATTCCTTTTACACCAAACTCTGGCATCAAATCTAGAAGATTCAGAAGAGACACCAAGTTGTTTCGATAGTACTCTCTTGGTTTCTCAGTCGACTCACCTACCGCCTTATATGCAGCAAAATGAATGATCGCCTGAATGTCTCCGTACTTTTCAAATACGGTCTTCAAAGCATCCTTATCACAACAATCTACTTTCTCAAAAGCAGGTTTCTTTCCCGTGATTTTTGAAATATTATCAATAACATCAACCGATGCATTATAAAGATTATCCACAATAACTGGTTCATAACCAACATTCTGCAACTCAACGACGGTATGTGAGCCTATAAAACCGGCACCACCTGTTACAAGTATTTTTTTCATACGAAAATTATTTAAAGTAGTTTTTTACGCAATTAATGAACGCATTATAATTACCCATATCATACATTCTTCCCTGAAGTTGAATGCCAACCATACCTGTTTGTTCTCTCACTTTATCAAGGGCTGATGTCAATTCAATCTCTTTATTGGGATCTGTTGCATTCGCTATATCGGAACGGAGTTGGTCAAAGACTTCTGGTGTGAGAATATATTGGCCAAAAACCGACATATACTTACGTTCGCCGTCTTTGCACTTTACACCAAGGAATTCTTCTGCATAACTTGCCTTAGGTTTCTCATTCATCTGAGAAATGCTTAACTCAGTTTCATTCTTATCCTCCCATGTTCCTGAAAGAATACCATAATGGGACACTTCAGCCAATTGTACAGGATGAATGGATACCATCAATTTATTGTATTGCTCATATTTCTCTATCAATTGGAGGGCACATGGCTTATTACTATCAGTGCGATAAAGGGTATCACCAAGTAACAACAATACTGGCTCCTGATTCGCGAAATCCGCAGCTTGGAATACTGCATGGCCAAACCCGCGTTTCTCCTTCTGATAAACATACTTAAGCTTCTTTCCTATCGATAAAATACGATTCTCATACTCCTGCATCTCTGGACTTAACTTGTGCAAATGTTCTTCGGACAGTGGCGTTTCAAAGAAATCGCGATACTTGATACGTTCTTCCTCTGAACCAAGAACCAAACACACTTCCTCAATACCGCTCTTCATTAACTCTTCAAGAAGTATTAAGATAACAGGCTTTACCATACCATCCTTATCCGGTATAGGGAAGAAATCTTTTTTCAAGGCTCTTGATGCCGGATATAGTCTGGTGCCAAAACCTGCAACTGGTATGATAGCCTTTCGAACTGTGTGAACGGGTTTTAGTGTCAAAGGATAAGCCTTCATACCCAGACTATTCAGGTAGTCAATTACCTTCTGTTGACATTCCTTGTCTTTTGCTAAGAACTGGATGGAGCCATCCCCCTGAGAGCCAACCCCCTTTCCACCAAACACTAATGGCTGTATAATTGGGTCTCGTAATACTTCATGGAGTTTTGGAGAGGTAAGTTCTTCAGGGCACATAGGAGCTACTGCCGTATCAAACAGTGCCTGTGCGCCTGTCATCAACTTACCAAGAGCTTCAGCGTCACCTTTAGCCATATATTCAATGGCCATGTTAATGATGCGCTGATTATCCTCGCCTAAAGCTTTCTGCTCTCGTTCTTCCATTTCGTTGGATGCAAAGGGATATCCTTTATTCAGATCACGAAGAATCTTAATGGTATTCTTCTCAGCACAAAGGTCGGCAAACACCCAATAAAGATGCTTCTTCACATTCAATGTCTTCACCTCCACCTCATCGCCATCAAATGTCATCAAGTTGGGCTTTACGCCAAAAGCACAGGCTTGGTCTAATCGACCACAACGGGAAGCTGTCCTCAACTCTCCAACGTATGCGATATTCATTTCGCCCATCGTGTTGAGATTGAGCCTATAAAGCTGATTAAATGCTCTTGCAACTAGAACACAAATTGCGGCAGAAGAAGACAGTCCACTTTTCATTGGTAGAGTCATCTTCTTTAGAGTTATCTTCACACCACCGACCTGATACCATTCCAACATATAGGATGCGACCCCAGCACAATAACTAAAGAAGCTTCCAGACTTGGCAACATTCTTCAACTCTTGCTCGTTCATACGGCAGGAGAAATCTTGCCATACGTCAGCAATCTCTGGTGCCTCACTATACATCTCAAAGATTGTAGATTTCTCCACCTCTGCATAGATACCCTGCTCAATACCGGTCACTATTGATGCGCCTGGTACAATATCCGCATTCATTGTGCGGTATTTTCCTGCCCAGTCGGTATGCTCGCCAAACAAGCACAATCTGCCAGGAACAAATAATTCTAATGCCATTTCTTATATATTAACGTTTTTATCGATCTTAACAAAGTTGGATCAAGTGCTCCGTTTTGCACAAAATCTTCTTAACACGATTCTCACACCCTTTCCTATCAACTGATCAATAAAGAAAGCAGATGTCACCATTATAAATGATTCTAATAATACTGCAAAGATATAATACCACTCATTGCTCATATTATCAACGTGAATAAAAGACCTATCTACAAATACATATGCATAATTTAGAATATAAAAAGCAAAAACAGATTTTGCTATTATATTAATAAAACTGCAGTGAAACACATATGACTTAGCAATTAAAAAAATCAATATAGACTGAATAAGAATCGTCACACTGCTATCATAGCTATAAATGAAAAATCTTTTATTAACCAAATAAGATGATACCTGAATAAGAACAAAAGTTACAATGAAGGTTGAAAGTACCCCCCCATGCCATTTTTATTCTTTTAATCTCTTTAAGGTTTATATCCTTATGAAGTCTAATATATCTACCAATAAGGTAAACAAACAAAAAGTAAGAAAAACACTTCCCGCCTTGTGTCAACATTACTCCATTCACAGATGGGAAATAAAATAAAGTTGGGACAACAGACAATAGGAAGCACAGGATTACCAACATTTTTCTATAATTATATTCTGACAGCACCTCTATCATTTCATTAATATAAGGAGATATTAACATCAGTGCCAAATAACAAACAACAAACCACAGGTCTACATTATATAATGGAAGTCCCAGAATTGCTTCTGACGTTTTCTTAACATCGACCCCATTATTCAGCAATGAAACTATTAATGTATATATGATAGTAAGAACAACCAAGTACCAGAACTTTTCCTTACTAAAACGAACACCATAATAACCAGAGATTAGAATAAAGCATGAAACACCACTATTTCCTATTGCATTGATTGCACATAGCCACATTTTATTAATATGCGAGGCTTCATTATAATCTATCAGTGAACTTACATGCATCAAGATTATAAAAAAAATAGAGATTATCCTTAACAACTCAATACTAGAATTACGTTGTTTCATACTACTACAATAAATCTTACCTTTTAGTTTTTTATTAGAATCCACTCATCCAGTTGTGGTTTGGCGTCTTTGTAATTGTTATTCCAAATATCGGGTGCAACAACTATTTTTTCAGAGTTTTGGTTTAGCCAAGCTGCCCACCAACTAAATGTGCTATGTGCTATGATGTTATGTTTACAACATGACATTAATTGCATATCTGCATAGTTATTCTTAGGTTCATGATTATCTGAAAATGTGTAATTATCCATTATGTCAGACAAGTTATCTTTGCACCACTGAATATCATTAGAGAAAACAAAGAAATGAGGATTTTCCACCTTTTCATTGATATATTTAATTGCGTTTATATAGTATGGTTTTTCACAAATATTCTTATACTCGTCATAAAGAAGATAATCACCCCTCCTTACATGAATACTAACGCTATTACAATTCTCAATCTCTGTTTTGAGTCTTACATTCTGTTCACTTAAAGGGAGTTTAAAAGTAAAAACGTCTAAAATTTGAGGACGGATATCTGCAAAATACCCTTGATTGCACCAATAGCCATCATAGTAGCAATTGCCATCTTTGTTTAAAACGCTCTCATCAAATAAAAAGGGCTTTCTTTCTCTCTCAATTCTTAATCTATTTCCAAATAGCTTATTATATATTATATTTGCATACTTTCCACACCGAGTATACTCCGAAAATGGAGGTGCCAATTCTGCAACCTCACTAAAAGATGCAATAGGAATAGTCCTAGCAAAGACTTTATCTAATTCATAAGGATTCCAGGGATAGCCTTTAAACTGGATTAAATCAATTAATACTTTCTCATTAGGAAATAGATGCTTTAATTTTATAGCTAATGCATATTGAAACATCTGGTTTCCTAAGCCACCGTGTATTCTTATTATCTTCATTCTTTATAGATCAAATTGTACTGTTTTCATTTATTTCTGACAAGTATACTCCTTATCTTGTTATATACGGCCTGTCTTTCTTCTCGACTAATAATCATGTATGCGACCCATACTACTGATAAGGTTAAACAGATAAAACCGCAAATAGCTACAGAGAGAAAGCTACTATCAAAAAAGAGTGTTAATCCATATCCTATTACCATGAATAGAGCTAAAGTCGCTAAACATTTCCATATTACAATTCCGGCATGTTGCAATGGATTGTTCAAAATACTCCGAGCAATAAAAAACTTCGTCCACATTCCAATGAGTTCTGTCAATAATGCAACAATGAAAACGCTATATGGAGGAAGGCCAAAATATAGACAAGCATATGAAACAGGTAGAGCCAAAACAAATATGGGAATAGTTATTAAATTATACTTTTTCAACATATTAGCCGCTTCAGCCACCACCCCTAGTGGGTTTGACATTGCTGCAAATATAGCAGTCAGACAAATAATGACAACAAAAATATCAGTATCTTGAGGAACTTCAACCAACCATATTGATAAAATACCTTTGATATTCACAAGTATCGGGAATAGCATTATAAACATCAGAGAAAATGACACCTTTAAACTCATCTCTACCAATTCCTCAACTCTGCGAATATCCTCAGCTGCATAATTCTTAAAAATTTGCGGGTTTAATGCTATCTGAAAATTGGTTGCAAACTCCAACACCTTTGTTTGGACTTGATATGCCATAGAGCGTGCTGCATTAACTACAGGCCCACAGAAAAGGTTGAGAATTAAATTATATCCCTGATTAACAACACTCCCTGATACGTATGAACAAGTAGACCACCCACTGAAGGCGATCATATCCTTAAACAACAGTTTATCCCATACCTTACAGAACTTAGATATAATAAAGGACCTGCGACAATATACTAAATATAAGATATTAATACCTGCTTGTATGATAAAAAGCATTATTCCATAAAGAATAAGCTTATCTGGCCCTTCAAAATAAAGACTAAAAGCAACTGCTAACTTTGCAAATACCTCTACTATCGAAAGATATGCAAAGGCATTCATGCGCTCAGCAGCAATTATCAACGCCCTATATGGTACTACTAATAATGAAAGAATTGCACTTGCACATGATAGTTGATAAACTATCGAAGCTGCATACATTCTTTCTTCTGGTATAACCATCTTATTATTTAAATACCATAATCCTACTGTTTCAGACAGAAGCAAAACTATAACTGCAATAATCAAGTGAATATTCAGCGTCATACTGAATACTTTTCTTTGCGACTCTTGGGAACCAACCTCTATTTCTACAGCTATGAATCTAGATGCGGATGATGCTAAAGCGCCTGAGACAAAAGTAAAAATAAAGACTAAACTACCAACGACTCCATACAACCCGAAATCAACAACGCCTAAACCATCAAGGATAATCCTAGATGTGTACAGCCCAACAATAAGAAGAACAAATAGTCTAACATAAAGAAAAACAACGTTCTTAGCTATCTTTTTATTTCCTGTATTCTTGGATGTTGCAAATTCTTCCATAAAAGAGTACGGTTATATTTCTCCCTTTCTTACGCTTATTGCTTATTACACTTCCCATATAGCAAAAATGCCAAAAGAGGAATCGTTTTAAATACATCACTTATTTTAATCACCAAACAGCATAAAGGAATAGATACTGCCATCACTGCAAAAAAGAGTGGTATACCATTCACCATACTAACATCAATTAACGGTGTAACCAGCATAATTGCCAAAGCATAATGAGTGACATATATTTCAAGTGTATGCGTTCCTAAAAATGCCAAAAGTTTTGACATCCTAATAGAAATATTATTCCAAGTTGAAACTAGGATATAATACAATACCACCGAAAATGAAGCAGAAGAAACAATCTTAATCATTCTCATAGTGTATTCACCACCTTGATTAAAGTCAAACAATGGTGCAACAGCCACAAAAAGGAGAAAACATATGAACACTAAACTTTTCATTAGCTTAGAATCCCATTTCATCTTTTGAACAAAAAAGCCTAAACAGAATAACAAATAATAATCCTCGAAAATCCATGTATAACCCTCCACAAACAAACCTTTAAGTATTCTTATAGCAGCAACTCCTACAACAGAGAGTAAAATAATCATTGTACGAATGATTTTTTTCTTTATATTGCCGGATAAGGCACAGCATACAAAGAACACTAGCTGCATAAAAAAAAGGAATAACAAGAACCACATACTTTGATCGGGATACTTAAGAATCTGCAGATAATTGGTTACATAATCTGCCCCCCCCACCTGCTTGTTAAGCAATAGTGTTATTCCTCCCCATACAAAGAAAGGAACTAGTAGTTGTATAGACCTTTTCTTTACAAATTGAAAAAAATTACTCCAGATATAATTATTTGTCGACAATGTCGCCGTACAACCACTAACGAAGAAGAAAAAACCCATATGGTAGCTATAGATAAAATTAAAACAATCTGTAGCAGACTCTCCATTCAGGTTATACTGAATAAGATGTCCCATCACCACAAAAATAATGGCTATACCTCGAAGATAATCAAGATAGGCAATTCTAATATTATGTTTCATAATTTATTTCTTATCTCGCACAATAATATGGGTATTCGGAACACACCTATAGATGTGGTTATAGCCCTAACAAGGAAATATATTGAAATAATATTTATCGTTTTTTTACATCTTTTGGTCCAAGTTCTTGCCCTTCTCCTCATGTTCGAAGTTAGGAATGAACTCACGAATAGCGTCAACAACTTGTGCCTTGGTGAAGTCATCCTTCCGGAAAATTCCCTCAAGTGTATTGAAGAATGCACTCACTTCATTCATATCGTGGCGAGTGGTCTGCTCCACTACACCCAGAGCCTGAAATCGATGTAAATCTATCTTTTCACCAGGGACATAGAACTCCTCATAGGCTTTTTCTCCCGTAGTATCACTCTTGAAGTAAACCACTGGATACGTATCGCTATCATAATCCATCTTAGCAGCATACTGCTTAGCTTCTTCGTCAGAAGCACACTCTTTCTTAGTAAAACCCTCTGATTTTACAAATTCATCACAGATAGCAGAGAACGTTAGCATCTGGTCTTCACCCAGTTTCGGAAAGAACACTTCACCGCCACGGCCAAGGATACAAGCCAACATACAAATCTGACCTGACTCCTCAGGGCTCACAAAGTATCGCTTTACATCTGAAGGTGCAGCTAGCGGCTGTTTCTTCTGCAAACGATGAATCCAACCGTCTGGAAGAGAGCCATTACTAAAGGCAACATTAGCAAAGCGGGCGGTGGTAACTTTAAAGTACTTGTTATATGCCATTACCAAGTCTTCCATAATACGCTTGCTAGCACCCATAATGTTCACAGGGTTAGCAGCCTTGTCAGTACTTACACAGAAGAAGTGCTTGGGCGGGAACTCACAAAGGAGGTCCATCAGCTTCTTGGCCTTAATGTCGTTGTTCTCTATGAGGGCCTGTACGCTATAGCGGTCTTTCTCCGAGCGTACATGCTTATGAGCAGAGAAATTCGCTACTATATCAAATCCTTTCTCCTCACGGAAAATGCGAGTAAAGATAGGATCTGCGAAGTTCAGCGTGTATGCGCGGTATTCATCTGGGACAAACAGTCCTTCCGTAGAACGAATGTCACGTGTCAGTTCAGCAAGGCCGTTCTCGTTAAGGTCAACCACTACCAATTTCCCAGGCTTGAACCTTAAAACAGCCTTAATGAAGCTGGAACCAATACTACCTGCACCACCAATTACACAAACTGACTTACCCTCTATCTCCTGGGTAAGCTTCTCTGCATTGGCCTTAATATCCGCCTCAAACATACTGGATGGGCGGAATGTAACGCTATCAGCTATGAATTTATATAAATTGAACATATTCTATATACGCTTCAGACATTTCTTCAGACTATCAGTCCAATACGGCACTTTTACACTAAATGAATCTTTAACCTTAGTTTTATCCAATACAGAAAAAGCGGGTCTTTTTACTGGGCTAGGGAATTCATCACTATGACAAGGCTTAACATCACATGCAGTTTGACCGCTATACTCTGATATCATTTTTGTGAAGTCAAACCAGGAGCAAACACCCTCATTCGAAAAGTGGTAAATGCCAGATTTGGCATAGTTCCATGCTTCGACAGGCTCAGTATCCGTTTTAGGTCTCATGTTCCAAGCCTGTTTATAGTCTTCGATGGCGACTAAAATTAAATCTGCAAGGTCGCGGGCATAAGTGGGAGTTCCCACCTGGTCAAAGACGACCTTCAATTGGGGTTTGGTAGCGGTCAGATTCAGCATGGTCTTAACAAAGTTCTTACCGAACTCAGAATACAACCATGCTGTACGGAAGATAATGTGTTCAACACCTGTCTTCTGGATGTTCTGTTCGCCATGTAGTTTGGTCATGCCATAAACGCCCGTTGGTGTTCCCTTCTGATCTTCCTTGCAAGGGGTATTGTAAGGGTTGCCCCCAAAAACATAATCTGTACTGATATGAACCAATAGACCACCAACTTCCTTCATCGCGATGGCCAAGTTTTCAGGGGCTTTAGCATTAAGCAGTTCAACAAGCTCACGCTTCTCCGGATCTTCTGCTCCATCCACATTCGTCCATGCAGCACAATTAACAATGACTTTGACGTCGTTCTCCTTGACCATTGCGCGAATGGCATCAAGGTTGGTGATGTCAAGTTTAGTGGTTGAGAAATCAACATCATCCCCTGCCAGCTTATTAAGCATCTCTAATGACTCAGGATGCTCATCACATACATCGGTGAATATAAATCTATCTTTAGAGCCTTTGGTAACAATACGCATTTCGTTGCCCAATTGTCCATTAGCACCAGTCACAAGTATTGTCATAATCAATAGAGACTTACGTTTATATCAAAAGGACTATCAAAGTCTTTTAAAAGAGAGTGTTTGGTATCCTTATCAGAAAGCAAAGCCTTTCCAGTCGGGATTCGCCAGTCTATACCAAGACTAGTATCTAGAATACTGATACCACCATCAGCTTCGGGGTGATAGAATTCATCACACTTATACTGGAAAATAGCAGTTTCACTCAATACTGCAAAGCCATGAGCAAAGCCGCGAGGAACAAAGAACTGCCTATGGTTTTCTTCCGTTAGTTCTACTGCCACATGCTGACCATAAGTGGGACTACCTTTGCGGATGTCCACAGCTACATCTAACACAGTTCCTTTGACGCAACGTACCAATTTACTTTGGGTATATGGTGGCTTTTGGAAGTGAAGTCCTCTCATTACGCCGTAAGAGGACATGCTCTCATTATCTTGAACGAAGTTAATGGTATGTCCAAAAATTGGGGCTACTTTCTCATCGAACTCTCGTTGTGAGAAACTTTCAAAGAAGTATCCTCTCTTGTCACCAAAAACTATTGGTTCTATAATCAATACACCTTCAATATCTGTTTTTATTACTTCCATTTCTGTATCTTTTTGAACACGAATTACTCGAATTTCACGAATTACAAAACAATTCTGTCTTTTTCTAATCCTTCCGAACAACCAAAATTCAGAAGGATACCAAGTTTAAAGCCTGTGGCATGAAGATAGTTATACACTTGAGCGCGGTGTGCGTCATCTAACGCTGACACCGCCTTGAGTTCAACAATAATCTTATCATAGCAAACAAAGTCTGCTCTGTAAGATTGTGTTAACTCAATACCATCGTAAAAGATTTTAATATCTTTTTCGCGCTCATAAGGTATACCTCTCTTCTGAAACTCAATCTCCAAACACTCCTGATATACAGCTTCCAAGAATCCATGGCCAAGTTTGTTGTAAACCTCAAAGGCAGCGCCCACGATGTCATAACTCTCTTTGCCGTATATTACCATTATTCGTGTTATTCGTGAAATTCGTGTTCGTCTTAATAGTATATGTGGTTGTATTTATACGTGCTGAAGTGTATTTGAGTTAATTTCTTCCTTCATCTCGTCAATAACCTTCAATAAATACTGGCCATATTGGTTCTTCAACATAGGTTTGGCAAGTTCACGCATCTTATCTTCGCTTATCCAGCCATTGCGATAGGCAATACCTTCAAGGCATGCCACTTTCAGTCCTTGGCGTTTCTCGATGACTTCAACGAAAGTACTTGCCTCAGCTAGAGAATCGTGCGTACCAGTATCAAGCCATGCAAAGCCACGGCCAAAGACCTGAACCTTCAGTTCACCATCTTTCAGAAATTCCTGATTAACGGTGGTAATTTCCAGTTCGCCACGTGCTGAGGGTTTGATATGTTTAGCGACATCTACCACCTTGTTGGGGTAGAAGTACAGTCCTACAACGGCATAGTTGCTCTTTGGCTTAACAGGTTTCTCTTCAATGCTTAAGCAATTGCCCTCGCGGTCGAACTCGGCAACGCCATAACGTTCTGGATCACTGACCCAGTAACCAAAGACAGTTGCCTTTCCATTCTTATCTGCATCTTCTACAGCATTCTTTAACAATTTGGTAAAGCCACTGCCATAGAAAATGTTATCACCGAGAACCAAGCAAACGCTATCGTTACCAATGAATTTCTCACCAATGATGAAAGCTTGTGCCAAACCGTCTGGGCTAGGTTGCTCTGCATACTCGAAGTGTACGCCATAATCAGAGCCATCACCAAGAAGACGCTTGAAACCTGGCAAGTCGTAGGGAGTAGAGATAATTAAAATATCCCTAATCCCAGCCAGCATCAAAGCACTGATGGGGTAATAAACCATGGGTTTGTCATAAATCGGGAGCAATTGTTTGCTCACACCCTTAGTGATTGGGTAAAGGCGGGTTCCGGAGCCGCCAGCGAGAACTATACCTTTCATATGTATATAAAATTAAACATCTGTTTCAAAAATAGGGGCAGGACCGCTGCTTATTGAACCTTTTGTCTTATGAGAGACCAGCGGGTTCCCCGCCCCATACATAACGATTTTTAATAGCTGCATCACTGCAGTATATTGTTATTCTTTGATATATCGATAAACGCTATTGGAATAATCAAAAATACAAATTTATCGTTCTGCACGCATTGGGTTGTTGAGGAAATCCTCGTAGGACAGGCGGATGCCATCTTCTAGTTCTGTCTTATAAGTCCCCTTCGACAGGCTCAGGACAGGCGTTTTAAATTTTCTTCCAATCTCCTGAAATCAACTTCTCTTTTTTGACGCGAGACCATTTGTGGAGCTTCATTTCTCTATGTCTCGCCTCTGTCAGAGTTTCGTATTCCTCGGTATAAACCAGTTTCACAGGTAAGTGAGCACTGGTATATGAACTTTTACCTTCGGAATGTTCTTTCATGCGTAGCTCTAAGTTGGATGTACTTCCTACATAGTAGCTGCCATCAGAACACTGGAGAATGTAGACGTGAAACATGCTAGTTCAAACTCTCTTTGTACCAGTCAAAGAGCATTTGAACACCTTGTTCAATCTCCACTTTGTGGTTCCACCCCAAAGAGTGGAGCTTGTCGACAGAGATGAGTTTCCTCATGGTGCCATCGGGCTTGCTAGTATCAAACTCCACCTCGCCCTCAAAGCCTACAACCTTGACAACGAGCTCAGAGAGTTCGCGGATGGTGAGCTCCTTGCCTGTACCTACATTGATATGGCAGTTCCTTATCTCGCCAAGGCTTGGAATGGCTCCACCACGACCGGCACTGTGGTTTCTATCAACTGCACCATCAGTGCTAGCTCCATAGTGCACAGAGCTGTATTTCTCAATGCCAATGACATCCTTGAAGTCCACATTCAGCAGCACATGCACGGATGCATCGGCCATATCCTCAGACCACAAGAACTCGCGGAGCGGAGTTCCCGTGCCCCAGAGGACAACGCGATTGTCGTGGATGCCGTATTTGGCCAAAACGTCGAGGACTTTTTGGCGGTTTAAGGAGTTTGAGGAGTTTAAGGGGGTAAGGCCTTCGCCGGTGACGCCTTCTACGGGGCGTTTATTCAGATCAATGGCAATCTTATCCCACTCGCCATCGTGGATGAGTTTGGAGAGATATACCTTGCGCATCATAGCGGGCATGACATGGGAATTCTCCAAGTGGAAGTTGTCGTTAGGTCCATAAAGGTTCGTAGGCATGACGGCAATATAATTCGTGCCATATTGGAGATTATAGCTCTCGCACATCTTCAGGCCAGCGATCTTCGCAATAGCGTATTCCTCGTTAGTGTACTCCAGCGGACTGGTGAGCAGGCAGTCTTCCTTCATGGGCTGCGGTGCATTCTTCGGGTAAATACAAGTACTGCCTAGGAACAGCAGTTTCTTCACGCCATGGGCGTAGGCCTCACTAATCACGTTGCACTGTATCTTCATGTTCATCATGATGAAGTCAGCGCGATACAGCGAGTTCGCCATGATACCACCCACAAACGCAGCCGCCAGCACTACTGCATCAGGCTGTTCCTCATCGAAGAATGCCTTCACCGCTACCTGGTCGGTCAAGTCCAGTTCCTTGTGGCTGCGGCCAACAAGGTTGGTATAACCACGTTGTAGCAGGTTGTTCCATATTGCAGAACCCACCAATCCATTGTGGCCTGCTACATAGATTTTTGATGATTTATCTAACATGTTTGTTTTTGTTTGAACACGGATTGCTCGGATTTAACGGATTTAAACGACAATACGCTCTTTTTCTAGTTCATCGGAACATCCGAAATTGTAGAGTAAACCCAACTTGTAGCCTGTGGCATGAAGGTAATTGTAAACTTGAGACCGGTGAGCATCGTCTAACGCGCTTACCGCCTTCAGTTCTACAATTATCTTCCCATAGCATACGAAGTCTGCTTTGTAGGTTTGTTTTAACTCTACCCCATCGTATGTGATTTTCAATTCCTTTTCACGTTCGTACGGAATGTTGCGCCTTTGGAATTCTATTTCCAGTGCTTCCTGATAGACAGCTTCAAGGAAGCCGTGACCGAGCTTATTGTAAACATGGAACGCTGCTCCGTTGATTGCATAAGTAAGGTCACTGTATAGCAACATATCCGTGGTATCCGTTAGATCCGTGTTTGTTTATTATTTGACAATGCCCTTTTCGAGGTACTCTGCGAGGTTGGTTCTCACTTTGGCAGCGGCACCCTCTGCGGCTACCTTAGCAATATCATGCTCAACCATAATTTTCACCAGTTCCTCAAAGCTGGTTTTGTTAGGATTCCAACCCAGTTTGGCCTTAGCCTTAGTAGGATCACCCCAAAGATTTACTACATCTGTAGGGCGATAGAAATCTTCACTTACGGCAACAACTGTTTTGCCAATCAAGTTGTCAGGGCCTTTAGCCACAATACCTTTCTCGTTTATGCCTTCGCCCTCAAACTTCAGTTCGATACCTGCATGTTTGAAAGCAAGGTCCGTAAACTCACGAACACTGTGCTGTACACCTGTAGCAATCACAAAGTCCTCAGGTTTGTCCTGCTGAAGGATGAGCCACATGCACTCCACATAATCCTTGGCGTAGCCCCAGTCACGAAGGCTGTCCATATTACCAAGATACAAACAATCTTGTACCCCCTGTGAGATACGTGCTGCAGCAAGTGTAATCTTGCGGGTGACGAAGGTTTCACCACGACGCTCTGACTCGTGGTTGAACAGGATGCCTGAGCAGCAATACATGTTATACGCCTCGCGATACTCCTTGACAATCCAGAAACCATACTGCTTAGCTACAGCGTAGGGAGAGTAGGGGTGGAATGGGGTGTTTTCGTTCTGAGGGACTTCCTCGACCTTGCCATACAACTCAGAAGTAGAAGCTTGATAGATACGGCAGGTCTCCGTCATACCCAACTGGCGAACTGCTTCCAGAATGCGAAGCACGCCTACGGCGTCCACATCAGCTGTGAACTCTGGGCTGTCGAAGCTTACCTGTACGTGGCTCTGTGCAGCCAGGTTATATATCTCGTCAGGGCGAACTTTACCAATGACGCCCAGCACACTCATGGAGTCGCCCAAATCGGCGTAGTGCAAATGGAAATGGGGTTGGCCTTCCAAGTGGGCGATACGCTCACGGAAATCCACTGACGAGCGGCGGATGGTGCCGTGTACGTCATAGCCTTTTTCTAATAAGAACTCGGCCAGGTAAGATCCGTCTTGGCCTGTAATACCAGTAATAAGTGCTGTTTTCATATATTTATATGTTCAAATTTCCTTTTATAAATGCTTCACGAGAACCAATTAAGTCACGATGATGATACAATCCCATGATAATAACAGACTCAATATCCTTCGTTGTGACTTCCAACTGTGGACGAAGAAGTTCTACCACCATATCCGCGTTCATCATACTGTCAGAAGAGACTTTGCTCATCACGAACTCACGCAGAATGAAATTGATTGCCGCTTCATTGATCGTCTCGCTGTAGTCCAACGGCTTCAGCCATGCCCTCATCTCCTCTATCGTATGAACATTACCCTTCAGGATCTCCTCCTTCAACGGCTCCGTCACTTCTGAGATATTCTTGATTTGAGTCATCATATCCTTATCTCCATCAGCCTCCCGCCTCGCTACGCTCGACGACAAGTATGATTAGTTCATATTGTGAAATCTGGGGGATAAACAGATTTGTAAGCTTGTTGCCAGACTTCTCTTAATAAAATCTATAATGGTTTCTATTTTACTTTGCAAACCACCTTGTCAATCCCGATTGTACTCAGGTCGATATAGCCATTTGTTGGATTAAAATAACTATTTATCTCCTTCATTCGATCTTCACGTTGTCTTACTGCTTCGCCCCGACTTGGGTATTTATATATAATAAAGAGCTTTCTTCCCCTAACCTTTACCGTGGTGCTATTGCAAGAGGGATTAAAACTGGTTACTATATCTAATTTATTAACACTATATTTAGCCTTGGGACGACTAAACTCTTCCAACACGTCAGCCATCGCTATCAGGCATGAAAGTGGGTCTGTGCTCATTGACAATTTATATCGTGGATTATCTGGGGTCTTATTCTTTCCGTAATATTGCCACACCATATCATGCATCATAATTCCAACAGATGCCCATTCCTGTACAAAGCGTATATTTGCCTGTTTTAAGTCGGGGCTACCAGAAAATTTGCGAACATAATCGTTTAACCACGTGAAAGCCAATGCTCCTGGGAATCCATGTGTCTCGCGATATGCTTTATCAACCAGTCTTTCTACTTCCTTGTCCCATACTGCGGTAGACGCATATTGCGGAATGTCGGAATATTCATGAAACGGGTATTGAAGGAGTCTATCCCTAATCTGCTCTGAAACACCTGTGGAACCTTTATATACCGTGTTCGCACCAATCCTATTTATTATGTCAATATTGCCTTTCACCTTATTTACGAACTGCCAAGGATAGCCAATATCATGGTATAGTGCGGCTGTAATAGCGGTTTGGTAGAAAATCGCTTCCGCCCATGTCTTTCTAGCAAAAACGTTTCTTGGCAACCCATATGGATAAAGATTTTCGAAAAAATCTCGCAAGTAAGTTGTACGCTTATCCTTACAAAGTATCTCTGCACATAATGATAGCAGTGATTTGCCATTTACATCCAATGCCTTTTCTGGATCCCCGCCCCCTAATAGCTCTGAAACGATAAAAGCTGTTAATGGTTGGTGGAGTGAATGATCTCGTCGGTTTTTTTGATGTGGTCCCATTATTGACAACCAATCGTCCATCAGTACTTCCGGCAGAAGAAGGCGATAGGCGGGGAACACATGGTTGGCAAAGGTACGTGCTTCCGTCTGTGAGGCTTCAATCTCATTGTAGTAGTCTGAAGGTGTTCTTTCTTTCAGCCTGCCCAATGCTATCTTCAAGCCTATACCTTTATTAAATTGCCCTTCAAGTTCATAAAGCCGAAAATAGTCAAGAGAAGGTTTCATGCCAAAAGTATTTCTAAATGATATGCCATTCTTCTTGAACTGATCAAGGCTGAACTCCAACTTCAATTCCATTTGTTTAGAATATAATTCTTCAAAACATCCTGTACGGACTTCATCACATAAGATTTAGCCTTTATTTCCGAAAGAGTGTCTGCTGAATAAACCGCAATCTTGCCTATGACTGCATTTATATAATCTCTCATCTCGTTATTAAATGCCTCGCCAGGGGAAGTGGGGACATAAAGTTTCAGTGCGGCCAATATGACACGAAAATCTGATTGTACAGCCTCCAATCGAAGCCACGATAAGCAAAAAGATTTATATAACTTATCAAAATCTTCGCTGCCTGTCTTTATCATGGGATCTGTCAATATAGTCAACTGCGGATTAACTGTTATATGATCTCCTATGAGTTTTCCCCAATTCTGCCCGAATGGAAAATTATTAATCTCTGCTCTAATATAGGCATCAAGAGGATTGTCTGGACGATAGTCTTTTGTTATCTTGGCGACAAAAGCATAAAGCACTAAAGCCAGCGACAACATTAAATTCTCTTTCTTCAGCGCTTTTTCATATCCTGCATAATTTTCCATATATGCCATCATACTTTCGAGCGGTCTGATATCTTCGCGACCCTGTAACAAATCTTGAAGGGCTTGAATTTGCTCAAATATCCATACATGTAGCATATCTTTTATCACATTTGGTTCTATACCGAGGCTCTGTCGGGTATATCTAGAATAATACGTAAGATCACGCTTGAAAGTTTCAAGACCATAGGTCGGTGACCATGCTTCTGTCATCTGTCGAGCAATCTGCGAGAACTTCCTATCGCGTAGGTTCTGACGTAAATTTACGTATAGGGTTCTCAGCTTCTCTGCTGCTGCAATCTTGTCTAATGACTCCGTCTCATATATCTGCATTTCCAGATCTCGATAGCGGCGACTCCAATACTCATCTTTAACATCAATACTTTTCCTCATATAATGAAGATAATATTGGTAGGAAATAGCTTCCTCAAAGAATATTTTTGCTTGAGGGGCATTGTCTATTGCAGAGGTCAGTTCGCAGAAAAGGGGATAATTTCTTCCTTTAAGCATATCGGCAAACGATATCTCTGTATTATTGTCCCTTATGGATTGCGGCACTTTATTCAACACAATACCCAGATAATTTGACACGTTATACTCTTTTTTAGTATATGCATCAAACATCTTCGTTTCATCGGTCAAACGAAAAAAGAAATTCTTTATCTCATCATTATGAGCAATAAGCGACTCAACATCTTCATCTCTGTATTCTACAACTTCAACATCATCGTCCTCTTCTGAAACATTTTGGGCTTCAGTCTTTTTGAAATATTGAGCTGCTCTCATACGATCATTGATCTTTTTGCTGTATTCCTGAACAGCATCAGTAGTTGCTTGAATATCTTGACCGTCAAGAGTGGTCACCATCAGAATCTTTGAATTATCAGGGCCTTCCTCACACATCACTTCATGAAGGGCTTGGTTAAACCCCGTAAAACCTGGGGAAGTGTCGATAACAACATGTACTGTCTTATCTGGAAATAAACTCTCGTACTCGTTTATAATAATACGAATGAACTCCATGAACCAATAAGAATGCAGCTCATCCATTAGCCACATGGTTTTTTCCAAAGCCTTCTTGGCATTTCCTCCTATCAAAGAACCAACGACGTTTATCTTTGATGCTCTGACATTATTCACATTGATAAAACTTTTCGCCTGCCCCCTTCCTTTGACAAATTCATCTAGGAAATAACGTAATAGGTTCAATTCATGTTCTTCACCTTCACTATCCACCCAATTCAATACATGGGTTTCTTTAGTCCAAAAAGGTGAGTTCTTGGCAGGTTCGGCTATGCTTGTTCCTGTTATATCACAATCAAGCAAAAGTACTGGTCCTTTCTTTAACAGGAGTTTTGCCAAATTCAGGGCAATGGTAGTCTTACCAACACCTCCCTTACGCGATTCTATGCTATATATCTTAAATGACATAATATATAATTCAAATCGAAAAGCTGTTATTATTAAAACAACTTCTCATCCCACCCGTCAGTAAAATTGAGTGAGGGATCACTACATGTCACAGTAACAACACTTCTGTCTGGATTAATCTGAAACGTACGATCTTTATCCTTAGACTCATAAATGATTTTAACCCAATCGCCATTATCAAAAACGATGTTGTATTCATCACTTGTGAGCACGGAACCGTGCGAACCTGTATCTATTCTTTCGACTTTCACATCAGCCCTGTTCAATGAAGGCAGATTAAACATTTTGCCCTCTGCCTCGCATTTCGCAATAGCTGCTTTGATTTGTTCTATGACTTGCTTCATCGTATTTTTTTTATTGTTAGCTGTTTATTCCCAAATATGCGCTGTACGTGCATCGAAACATTCCATCTTGAAATGGAACTTATTCTTGATAGACTGCATATGCTGATAATCTGCTTCTGAAAACACACCAACATAAACACTCATAAGTTTGTCGTTGGGGCTTCCTGCCCGTCCGTGACGGCCTGCCTCGTTGATTGCATCAATGATATGGGTATCATTCTCGCCAAAGCTAAAGCCAAGTACAACAAGTGAACCTGTTATTTTGCAAAGGCTGTCATAACAGAACTGGAGGTACTTATTATGAGAGATATGTTGCATTTTCTCATTGCTATTACCTGCGGCAACGAAAACTGGATAAGAACCCTTTTCTATCTTTTTCTTGATTACGTCAAGCAGATAATTTCTGCCATCGTATTCCACTTTGATGATGTCCTTACCTTCATCAAAGAGCGGCAGAGCACCATGCAAGTAATGTACGTTTTGACTACTTTTGTACTTGCCCCAAATAAGTTCAGACCATTCTATATCTTCTTCCGGTGTATAAACACCATCTTCAACATTCTCCGCTTCGCGGCCAAAACCATCCACAAAGTTCTCTACACCATTGCGCAGGAGTACCCAGTACAAGAGCAAGTCATAGTCGGTAGAGAAGATGTGACCTTCATTGTCTATGTACTCGCGCAGAAAATCTGCGCAATGTTTTGACTTGGCTTCGTCCACGGTGAATACCTGTTCAGGGTGCATGGCCGAGATGGCATCAATCAGCTTGGCTTTAAGGTCGGCAGACAGACAGGTGACTTTGTCACACAGTCCGTTAGGGGCATCCAGTATCTTCAGAACATCAACCATGTTGTTGAGCTGCTGCATAATGCTCTCGAAGTTCTGGGTGTTGTACACCTGGAACACTCGCTTGATAGTCTCGTCATCAGAGTCCATAATGAAACGACTAAGCGCGTTATAAGAGAATATACCTCTATCGTAGGCAATGCTGAAACCATTGCCCAACAACAGGTTAATCTTACGACGTGCCTGCTTGAAGTGGTCAACCACTTCTCTATATGACTTTAGTTCATCAATTGAATTTGCCATCGTCAGCTACGTTTCATTGTTTGTTAAACCCTTACTGGCTCGTACTGCGCCACACTTTCTTTCCCAGCCACCGTGTCATGCAGTTTTCTGCAGAGGTGTGACCATCGTTGTTCGCGTCAGGAGCCAGCCTCCTGTCATTACATCGGCGTTTTAGTTAAACAATGTTTATGAATATTTATTTTTGTTTCGGACTGAATTTCTGTCTCTTTACCTTTGCCTCAAATTTTATCTTGACACGTTTCTACCCGATTTTTCCGATTTTCGCTCTGAAACCCTCATCACCATTCTTCCAACCTCCACTCAGAAGCGTCTCTTTCTTAACATTCCTTCACCATTCCGTATAAAACTTTCTTAAAGCTATTGGCCGTTCGGCAAAAAATGACTACCTTTATGTAGAAATAAGCGGAAAAGGCTTAATTTCCCGAATGTCTGATGAATGTCTGATGTCTGATGTCTGATGTCTGATGTCCGATGTTATTTTTTATCCTCTAACTGTTCATCAATCTTCTTACATCTGTGAACGAGTAGTTTTACTAACTCTTCGCAGTCTGCATATAAGCTGTTATATTGAACGTCTGTCAAATAGTTGTTTCTATGTAGCAACTCAATCCAATAGAGGCTTTCGCGAGCCTCCTTCAAGGCGATATATGATTTAGAACGATAATCAGTTTTACTAACTGCATTCGTTGCCTCTGCGTTAACTTCGTTGACTTCTGTCACGACTCGGCATAGTTGAAGCAAGCTTCACTCTGCTCTCGCTGCTCCAGAAGTTGCTTAGCGCCGATACTCGTTCCCGACCTCAATAGTTGATTGGCTATGGCCGCCACCGATTGGAGGTGAACGGGTACTCGCGATGTACGATGTCTGAAGGATGATGGCTGATGTTTATTCGCAGCCTGCTCCAGGAGGTAATCATTGAGTTTGATTACTCTGTCGCCAAAGGCAAGGCATTTGTCTTGAATGGCATCTGCTATCTCGCTCATACGCTATGATGTAAGATGAATGATGACGTTTTATAAAAGGGTACGGGATTGCCAATTATTGAACCTTTTGTCTTATGAGAGAAGCCTTCGGGATGTAAGATGGAAGAAGGAAGATGGAAGATGTTCTTTCCGTGACCATTCCTGCATCATAAGGTTGTCTAAAAAAGGGAGGCAGCCTGCCGTTATTGAACCTTTGTTTTATGAGAGACCGGCAGGCTTATTGCCTCCATTTTAATCCCGCATTCCCCTTGTTGTTATTCGTTTATTTTCTTTAATCTGTGTACTAACACCTTAACTAACTCCTCGCAATCTGCATATATGGATTGATACTGGGCATCAGTCAGGTATTTATTTCTATGTAATAAGTCAAGCCAATATAAGGACTCTCTTGCTTCTTTCAGGGCAATGAAACTTTTAGATTTGAAGTCTGCCTTGCTTATGGCGTTACAAGCCTCAGCATTATTAGCCCCGATACTAGTGCCTGAGCGGAGCAATTGGTTGCACAAAGCAGATATTGATTGTAAGTAAACCGGCACCGCTTTCTCATAAACCCGCTTTCCTTTGACTATCTTGTAGGCAGGCTTTGCATTTGCAGCCTCCTTCAACAGATAATCATTTAGTTTTATAATGCGGTCGCTAAATGACAGGCATTTGTCTTGGATTGCGTCGGAGATTATTGACATAATCGATGTTTGAGGGATGAGGGCTGATGGAAGATGTATTGTTTTCTTTCAAAATGACAGGCCCATCGGGATTTATTGAACCATTTTTATGAGAGAATCCCGATGGGATTCCTGCCCTTGTATTTCATAATCTCAAGCGTAAATTAATGTATTTGTCATCTATTTGAGATTATTCCCGTTCTCAAATGTATGATACAAATCATTTAAATCAATGGGCTTTATAAGAGTCTTATATTTGTTATTTATACCACGTACCTTAAGCATAGATTCAATATTCATATTAGCGGTAAGAATAATAATATTCTTTGCTTTCAATTGTTCTTTCTCTATCCTTTGAAGGATACCATAACCATCTAGTTCACTACGCTGACTCAAGGATATATCCACAAAAATATAATTATAATTGGACAAATCGTCCCAAGGCACATCTTGAGATCGTGATATTACACGATAATGCAAGGAATTATTCATCATGAATTCATTGACGAAATCAAAGGCACCCTTTACATAGCTATATTCGTTTTCAATAATTAACACTTCCTGCATATCCTAACCCTCCAATTTCTTAAAACGCATTTCAAACAACACTTCAATTCCATTAAGTGACATTTCATTGGGAATGTTCATTTGCTCCAATGCCTCCTTTATTTCCATCAGTCCATGCCAGTTACGCTTGATAATCTCGTCACGGTCGTTTTGGTTGTAGCATTTTACAAATTCCGCCTGCACATTTGCATTGGCATCTGTCGCATTAATAAAACGAAGGATATAATAATCGGCATCTTCATTGACAGTATAACGTGAATTGCTATTCCCGTAATTGTTCATATTAGAAATCCAGTTGGTAAGTACCTGGTCCATACCATACCGATTAAAAGTCACGAAGAGAGGAGTTTCTACACAAATGTCAACTATTTCACTATCTCTCTGAGAAAAGCCATAGCTCTGCCATATATCACGGACATTATTAAGAAGCACAATAAACTTATGCTTTTCTACTTCACTAAACATCTGAGATGTGTACATCTTACTCACAATATAATTGGCACGATTGATAGCTATTGTGAACGACTGTTCAGCATTTGATTTCTCTGCGTCAAGCCGTTCCTTCATGCGTTCTTTTGTTGCTAAATCTCTGCACTTTTCATACATTTCAAGCTCTGCGAAGTAGTTCTTTACTGGTGATAATTTGTTTTTTATAAAGTGCATTGCTTGCTGTGCCGCATTTATGTAGTTAAGATTATTTGTCATCTCCTTAACACTGGCTATCTCATTAGCACGAAGTTTATAATTTACTTCGAGCAACCGCGAGAGCCTTGAAAGGAAAGAAATCATAAGACGAAACTGATATAGTATACGGAATATATTACTATTTTCAACGTCAGCGATAAAGATGTAACTTATCTCAGAATCCGGTATTTTAAATTTAATCAAGTAATCGTGTTTGCACTTCTCACCATTTACCTTAAACGGTACATTAACATGAAGCGTATTAGGATTATCCCGTAGAATTTGGGTTAGTGTTGAAGTATCTAATTCAAAATTAAAAATAGGCGTCGAACCATTTGCGATACGAAATTTTCCTTCCTCGTAACGAAAACAATATATATTTCTAATCTGCGGAGAAACGAACGTTTTGTTCAATATTGGAATACATTCATCATATATTTTATATAGTTTCCCAAAATTAACGACCATTATTTTATCGATCAGACGATTAAGATTGTCAATATCCCTCGTGAGGGCCAACCGATATTGCACAAAGGCATTTAAACATGCCAATATAAAGAAAACGATGGTCAGTTTAGCTATATCTATACCTGGTATTGTAAAATATCCTATCACGTACAACCCAAAGATGGTCACATATCCACGAAGGTTGTCACATTGATTTGCTAAATAAAATACTGGCATTAACAAAAAACCAATAGATAGGATATCAAAGGTATGATATTGATTTAATACCAAACCAATAAGCAGCAAATCCAAAATTGTTCTTATATTGCTGATATTTGTCTGATTATACTTATAAGAGACAATTGAAGCAACATAATACAACATAATCGCCAACAGACTAATTAGCATGCCTTTAGGAAATCCCGCAATCTGAAGCAGTCCTATTGCGCATAGCAACATGACAAGCTTATAGACAGAAAAGAATAAGAACTGCCTATTGTGTAATGCACTCAGTAATAGTGTAATTACTGTATACTTTAAACTCATCATTTAGATAGTGTTATCTTATTAATGATAATAGTGCAGAAATATCCTGCAACATAAACTATATTAATCGTATTCATGAACAACAAAAGCGTTGCACCATATATGTTATTAGCTTTTACTTGCATTCCCAAGTCAGATCCAAATAAATAAAATATAAAATTTACCAACTGGTTTATAAACCAAATGTCAGTATATTTTGTTGTGGCGATTGTCAGCCAACTTTCTGCAGGATCCATATTAGGAAGAACAGCACAAAAATATAAAGACAACAGTAAAAGTAGGAAAAAAACAGCTATCCAGAAGTTATTAGATATTACTTGTATCAAGCATGTAATTCTACTATGACATGAATTCTTATCAAAAAGACAACATCTATATTGTTCCTTTATCTTATCAGCAATAGTATCACTTTCGTCTTCGTACATATAGCGTCTTAGCTTACGAAACACATAATAATAAATCTAAATGTGATTTTCTCGTTTTGTCGGGAGATAAATGGCGAGAAAAAAAATTTTTGCTTAGTGACAAATCCGCGTAAGAAGCTGAAATACAGAATGTTTACGGAAGTCGAATCCTAAAATGATAAATGCAGACGTAAATGTCATCCCGGAGAAAGGGCTCAAATGAAAGTAAAGACATGTGGTTAAAAGTAAACCAAAAAAGTCTGATGAAATTTGAAGGGGTTTTTACCCGGTTTTCTGGTCATTTTGGCATGTTTTACCTCGAAGTTGGGCGTTAAAAAACATTAACGACAAAAACTCCGACAGGGGATGCTCTGCGCCATAGCGAAAATGGCCGTTTTAGGGGCATTTGGGACATAAAAAGTAATCTTTCCTTACAGAATTGTGGGATTGGTGCATTTTTACTTGTTCCCATATATGGTTACTTGTAAAATGACCGATTTTCGCCAAAATTCGGCTCTCAGGCCCTGAAAAGGTAAATTTGCAGAAAATTAAAAAATTCAGCGGGTAAATCCGCTATAAAATTGACTTATATGGCAACAATAAAGTATGAGGTGCTGAAGCACAACATGAGAAAGGACAAGACGTGGAACGTCGTCATCAGGGTCACGCACAAGAGGGTGATGAAATACATCCCTACTACGGTGTTTGTTACCCGTGACGAGCTGACCTCGTCTTTCAAGATCAAGAACTTTCAGAAGAAGGAGAAATGTGAGGACATCCTCCGCATCTACCGTAAACGTATCGAGGAGGAGAACTTGGAGTTCAACGACATGACGGCCGATGAACTTGTAAGGAGAATCACACGCAAAGACATCGTCAAGCCTACTTTTGTCGACTTCGTGGACTATTACCAGAAGTGGATAAAGACTCACGAGGATGAAATCAAGGGTATGGGTAACTACAAGACTGCCCTCAACTCGTTCATCAAGTTCATGGGACGTAAGGTTATCGACTGCAATGAGATTACGGTACGACTGATGGAGGCCTATGTACGTTGGCTTGGTGACAGGCATCGTGCGGCCAACCTCTACTGTATATGTATCAAGCGCGTATTCAATGAGGCCCGCGAGACCTACAATGACAACCTCGACGGTGAGGAGATCATCAAACGTTCACTGGAGTTCTTCGACCCTCCTGTTCATGTATGTACGGAGAAACGTGCCATTTCCCTGGAGCATCTGAGGGCTTTGGCTGCCATCCCTGATGAGGAGCGCTCGAATTCAAGCCGCAATGTGGCTCGTGACGTATTCCTTATCTCATTCATGATGATGGGTGCCAACAGCATTGATATCTTCTCATGCAAATGGGATGGCGAGGGAAACATTACCTATGACCGTGCCAAGACAAAGGACAGGCGACCTGACCATGCCCGCATCGTCATCAAGCCGCATCCGCTGCTCATGCCTCTTATCAAGAAATATGCGTCTGTATTGGACAAAAAGGAAAGGTATGTGTTCCGTTTCAACCGGATGTACAGGAATCCTGCTGATTTCAGCTATAACCTGAACCGAGGCATGAAGGAGGTTGGAAAGGAGATTGACGAGGAAGGTCTCACTTTTTATGCCGCAAGACATACGATGGCGACCATTGCCTTCAATGAAACCGATATTGACAAGATGACCATACACGACATG
>Ga0310786_10000663_pt1 | contig 54900 bp, 45 predicted proteins | sample AusTroGonzalo_MG_FD_203881 | JGI IMG/M metagenome (GOLD analysis project Ga0310786, IMG submission 203881) | Bovine rumen microbial communities from tropical cattle in Woodstock, Queensland, Australia - Gonzalo_03 (v2) (version 2) | ecosystem: Host-associated > Mammals > Digestive system >...
GTTAGGAAAATTCTACTGCAAACCACTTAATTACAAGCTGTGCTTGCTTTGGCAGTTCCTAGTTACTAGTTTGTAGTTACTAGAATCGCAAAAAATTTGAGAGTCGAAGTTATTTCGGCTCTCATTTTTTTATAAAAACATATTCCGAAAAAAATTTTGTATTTTCCGCTCATGGCTTTTTCTGAAGAATACCTCAAAGATTACAAAAGCAAAATTCATGAGCTTCCACTTGAAGAACTGTACGACATTCTTTACACGATTCGCGATGATGTTTTCAAAGCAGACGATTCACCAGAAAGAATCAAAATTGTTGAAAATCGAATTATAGAACTCACCGGCGACAAAGATTCCATATTGCCTATTGATCAATACAGACAAAAACTTGACGAAGATTATCGCAACCATTCCAGTCAAACATCATTCCTCATAAAAATTTTTGGTTTGCTTTTGTTATTTGCGGGAATAGCCTGCATCTCGTTCTTACCCGCATATTACATTTTATTGGGACTTGGAATTTTAGTATTAGCTCTAAGCAATCTAATCGATGGACAAATTTTACTTAAGCTCAGAGGAACCGTAATAGCATTAATACGAAAAGATCAAAAATTATCTTTTTGGTCATTAACAGGAGTTTTCTGTTTAATTGGCATTGGCCTTTGTATCTACGGTTTTTCCATTCTACACTAGAGGTTAAAAAAACAGAAAAGAACCATCGGCATCGCTACCGACGGTTCTTTTGTATTTGGAGTGGAGGAGTCTTCTACAAGTTCTGTTTCTGCTGTTTATTTTCCTCGACATTACCGCAGGGTTTTAAATGTCGATAAACAGCGGGATGCCCCGAGATACTATCAACGGAAAGGAAGCGGGAGTGCTCCGATACGGCGACGCCAAATATTTCTGATTGTCCCGTGAAAAGGCTATTGATATATCCCATAAGATTCCCTTATATGTTCAGGTTTTTGAGGTATTCCGTGAGTTCAGTATTCGCGGAGTAATCGACCGGGCATTCGATGATACTTGGAACACTCTGACGGAAAGCATCTCTCAATGTGCTTATCAAGTCTTCAGTGCGCTCGATGCGATAGCCCTTCAAATGCATGGATTCCGCATACTTTACGAAATCAGGGTTCGTAAAATCGACCGAGAAGCTGCTGCCATAGCGTTCCTCTTGTTTCCATCGGATAAGGCCGTAGCCTCCATCGGTAAAGATTAGCGTTACGAACGGAATGTGTTCGCGATAAGCGGTCTCTAGTTCCTGGCAGTTCATCATAAAGCCGCCATCACCTGTGACCGCCAAGACCTTCTTTTTCGGATTCAAAAGCTTGGCCGCAATTGCTCCAGGCACCGCAATTCCCATCGACGCAAAGCCATTGGATATGATACAAGTGTTAGGATGGTAGCAATTAAACTGGCGAGCAATCCACATTTTGTGCGCTCCCACGTCCGAAATCAAGATGTCATCATCATCCATCACGAGTCGAATATCGTGAAGCACTTTTTGCGGCGTAGGCGGGAATGTTGTATCGTGGTCATAGCGCGTATGATCCGCAATCATCATTTCGCGAATGAGCAAAGCCCATTCCGGTTCCCAGGTGTTCGGGCAAACGCTGCCGAGCGCATCCAAAGATGCAGAAATGTCACCAATGATTTCTTCTTCAGGTTGATAATATTTGTTCACATGGTTCGGCGTTTCGTCGATATGAATAATCTTCTTGTCACCATTTGGATTCCACTTTACAGGAGCATACTCCACAACATCGTAACCCACGGCAATCACAAGATCCGCATGTTCCATAATGATGTTCGGGAAATCCCTTTGTGGCATACCGATACACCCCATGAAATACTTGTTGTCGCAAGAAACAATGCCTTTAGCCATCATGGTGCATACCACGGGAATCTTCGACGCCATGGCAAACTCGCTCAGCGCCTTGGATGCGTGGTTTCGTACAGCAGAATGTCCCACCAAAATCACCGGGCGTTGTGCTGCCGCAAATACACCTCCAGCAGCAAGGATGGCGTCCGTGCTCGCATAAACGGTATTTTCACGATGATGCTTTAGCGGAGTTTGGGCAACTTCGCCTTCGACATCCATTGCGGCAATGTTGCATGGCAAGTCAATGTGGCATGCCCCCGGCTTTTCCATTTCGGCATACTTGAACGCGATGCGCACAATTTCGTTCACCGTATCTGGGCGAACGACCTGTTTACTGCGCTTGGTAATCGGCGTAAACATTTTTACCAGATCCAAATATTGGTGGCTCGTCAAATGCATACGCTCCGTACCCACCTGGCCTGTAAGGGCTATGAGCGGCGCACCGTCGGAGTTTGCATCGGCAACGCCTGTCACAAGGTTTGTAGCACCCGGCCCGAGCGTCGAAAGGCAAACGCCTGCCTTCCCTGTTAAACGGCCATAGACATCGGCCATGAAAGCCGCGCCCTGCTCATGACGAACTGTAATGAACTTGATAGAAGACTTTTTAATTGCCTCCATCAGTTCCAGGGTTTCTTCGCCAGGAATTCCAAAAATATACTTGACGCCTTCACTTTCGAGGGACTTGATTAAAACTTCAGCAGTGTTCATAATAGGTCGGTTTAAAATGTTTTGCGTTGTTTGTCGATGACATTTAATCGATAACCTATTAGCGATAATCGTGCCAACAAATCAAATTATGGAAAAAAGTCCCCTCTTTTTGCGGAATTTTTGGGGCTTTATAGGGGGGATTCGCTAAATTACGACGAAAAACGCCATTAAAAAAGCCCCATAATTACATTCAAAAATTGTAAAACAAACATAATTTGTAATAAAATTGCTTTAAAACTACGTATAAATGTATTGGCACAATTTTTGCGATTTATAAGAATATGAAATACGTAGAGACTGAAGACGCTTTTATGAAATCCATTTCGGCATTGTCGAAGGTGGAATTTGAGCACCGCTGCAGACGTTTACACAATGTTTTGGACGAGAACGATCTTTCGTCGAGCATGAGCGGTAGCCACAAATGTACCGACCCTATTCCGTTGGTGATTTCGAACGATGAATGGAAAACGCTAGAAGCAGGTGTTGCGCAAAGAGCACGACTTTTTAACGCGTTGGCAAAAGACATTTATGGAGAACAGAGCCTTTGGAAAAAGGGTAAGTTGCCCGCCGCGCTGTTGTTTGCGAACCCTGATTTTTTACAGGTCGTTTGGAAGGTTCAACCGCCCGGAGGAATTTTCGTGAATTTAACGGCTACAGACGTCGTTCGCCTGAAAGACGGATCGTTTGTAGCGGTGGAAGATCATTTGCAAGTGCCCGAAGGTTTAGGCCGTGCGCTCGAAAATCGCATTGGCGTAAGCCGCGCATTTCCGGAACTTTTCCGCAGCATGCGCACGGAACGATTGGCTGTCTTTTTCAAGAAATTGATGGACGGTCTTAACGACATGCACAAGGACATTCATACACAAGGAGAACCAGACAAAGTTGTGCTACTCGCTTCGGGTCCGGACAACCCGCGCCGCGCCGAAGATGCCGTGATTGCGCGCTACTTGGGCATTCCTCTAGTTGAAAACGACGACCTCGCGGTTCGCAATTTGCAGGTGTACATGAAGACGCTCATGGGCCTCAAAAAGATTGGAACGATTTTCCGCAGGGTTGAAGACGGGATGTGCGACCCGCTGGAGCTTCGCGTTGATAGCGGCGAAGGTGCTGTGGGCTTAATCAGCACTGTCCGCGCAGGCAATGTCGCGATTGCGAATTTCTTGGGAACGGGCGTTCTGGAATCGCCGATGTTCAAGCCGTTCTTGCCAGAGATTTGTCGAGAGCTTCTTGGCGAAGAGCTGTTGTTGCGCGATGTGGAAACGGTTTGGCTCGGGAACGAAGAAAATGCAAAACGAGTTTTGGCAGAATCGGAAAAATGGATTTTCAAGAAAGCATTCCACAATGCAGAGAACTCCAAAACAACAGAATCGAAACTCTATTCTTCGATGACGTCAACAGCGCAGCTCGCATTGATACAGACCATAGAAGAAGCACCGGAACAATGGATTGCAGAAAAGGCAATGGAGGTCGCGACTGTTTACGCCTACCGTGATTCTTTGCTGTCAAATCGAAGTGAAGTAAGGCAAAACAACAGTGAAAAGGCCAATAGCCTAGAGTTCACTCAAACCGTTTCGCTGATGCGATTTTTCGCCGTGAATACGAAAACCGAAACGGCGGTCATGCCCGGCGGACTTGGAATTATGGGCAAAGGGCTTGGCGAAAAGGACATCTGGGTGCTTTCGGAAAGCCCCGTGCCAAACTTTTCGCTACTCGCTCCGGCAGGTCAAGCGATTACGCCTTCGAGAGCGAGCGGGAACTTGCCAAGTCGAGCGGCCGAAAACTTGTTCCGCTTGGGTCGCGATCTTTCGGCTTCGAACATGATGGCACGTATCGCGAGAGGCATTGCGGTCAGGCTTTCGGATGAATCGTGGATGGACATGCCAGAATTGCCTTGGATTTTGAAAGCGGGCCTCTCGGACGAATCGCAGTCGAGACTCGCGCAAGACCCGGAAAATGCACTGCGTTATTTCGTCTTGCGCAAAGACAACAAGGACGGGATGCAATGTGTGCTGACGGAAATTCGCGATTTGGGAATGCAGTTGCGCGACCGCATTTCAGAAGACTTGTGGCTTTACCTGAACGGCTTTGGCATTGCAGAAATGCCCGCAGGGCCAGGTGCGGCGGCACTGTTGCCGTACTTGAAATCGGTGCTTTCGGACAGTGCCGCGGTGGCCGGGCTTGCTGCCGATTCCATGACGCGCGGCCACGAATGGCGCTTTCTGGAACTCGGTCGCGAGATTGAATGCGCCATCCGCACCTTACAGCTAATCAAGAGTTTGCTTTCTACGGCTCCTGCCGATGAAATGACGAACTTGCGATTGTTACAGGCCGTGCTTGAAATCGGTGACGGTCTCATGACTTACCACCGCCGCTATGGAGGCCGTTTGCAGGTGGTGCCAGTGATTGACTTGTTGCTCTCCGACGAATCGAACCCACGAAGCGTCGCCTACCAGGTGGCAAAACTGCGGAAAGCGTCAAAGCATTTGCCCGGCAACAACCAAAGCGAAGCGACCTTCTCGCCACTGGACCGCGAACTGATGCGTGTGCTTGCAGAACTCCGCTTGGCAAACATTGAACAACTTGCAGAAACAGAAAACAACAATAGGGAGAACCTCATAAAACTACTTGATGTACAGATAAGCTCAATCGAACGGATTGCCGAAATCGTCACTAGGCTCTATTTAAGCCACGCTCCACGCACTGGCGTTCTTCACGCCACAACCACAAAAATGTCGGAGGTTTAAAGTGCCTATTTACCAAATCGATCACGAAACGGTTTACGATTACCACCTTCCCGTTCTTTTCAGCAACCATTTGGCTCACATGCTCCCGCGAAGCGTCAGCCGTCAGAAATGGATTAGCCACAGCATCGAAGTGGAACCTAATCCAACAATTCAGCAAGAGCGACTCGACATTTACGGGAACAAGGTTTTGGCGTTCAGCATCGAGCAGGAACACAAGCACTTCCGATTCAAGACAACGGGGATTGTAGACGTGCAGGCAGAAGAGCCGCCCAACCCAAGCGATACCATGCCTTGGGAACAGGTGGCAAAGCTCTTGGAACGCCCGACAAGCGAAGAAACGCTAGACGCCGCAATGTACGCTTACGCCTCCCCTTTCGCGAAGTTCGAAGAATCAGTCCGCAATTATGCGCTCGAAAGTTTTCAGCCGAACCGCCCGATTTTCGATGCCGCATACGAACTGATGACTCGAATCTACACGGATTGCAAGTACACGCCGGGCGCTACGAGAATCGGAGCGCAACCGCAAGAAATCTTGCGCGGGCGAAAAGGAGTTTGTCAAGATTTTGCGCACTTGATGATTGGATGCTTGCGGTCGCTGTACCTCCCCTGCCGTTACGTGAGTGGATACTTGCACACGCACCCGTGCGAAGGCCAGCCTAAGCTTGTCGGAGCGGATGCGACACACGCCTGGGTCAGCACGTACGTTCCTGGCCACGGCTGGGTGGAACTCGACCCGACAAACAACGTGCTCGGTGGCGACGAGCACATCGTGCTTGCTTGGGGTAGAGATTTTGGCGACGTAAGCCCGTTGAAGGGCGTCATCACCGGAGGCGGCGACCACACCCTAAAAGTGTCGGTGAACGTGGACGTGAAGGAATGATGGATCCTATCGCCACGATGTGGCTCCAGGATGACAGAAGGTTGGTCATTCTGGAGGGAGCAAAGCAACCGATAGAATCCAAAAAAGCATTTGACAGAACACATAAAAGCATAAGGAAACAAAACATGCAATTTGGAAACTACGATACCGAAGGCTTTTACGACGAACTTTGCTTACCCGACGGGACTCCCCGCCCGGCTGCAGAGCCGTTGTTTACGAAAATCAATGAGCTTCCTGAAGGAGAACTGCAACGCCGCCAGAAAATCGCGGAGTCGGCTTTTTACGACAACGGCATTACTTTCGCTGTTTACGGCAACAAGGATGGTAAGGACAAGATCATCCCCTTCGATGTGATTCCCCGCATTGTAAGCGCTTCTGACTGGAAGCACCTTGAAGCGGGCCTAAAACAGCGTACCGATGCGTTGAATTGCTTTTTGACGGACATCTACAACGACCGCAAAATTCTGCGCGACAAGATTGTGCCCGAAAGCCTCATCAACACCTGCACCGCGTACCGCCCGCAGATGGAAGGCTTTGTGCCGCCCAAGGGAATCTGGGCGCATATTACCGGTACCGACCTCGTTCGCGATACCGACGGCACCTTCTACGTGCTTGAAGACAACATGCGTTGCCCCAGTGGTGTTTCGTACGTGTTGCAGAACCGCCAGATTCTAAAGCGTACGTTCCCGCAGGTGTTTTCGAATTGTTCCATTCGCCCGGTAGACGAATACTGTACCCGTCTGCGCAAATCGCTGGAATACTTGGCCGAACCTGTTGCATCGCCCAAGGTTGTTGTGCTGTCGCCCGGCATCTACAATTCCGCTTACTATGAACATTCCTATCTCGCGCAGCAGATGGGCGTGGACTTGGTGACCGGCGATGACCTGATTGTGCAGGACAAGAAGGTGTATGCCCGCACCACGCGTGGACTCAAACAGGTTCATGTGATTTACCGCCGCGTCGATGACGAATTCCTGGATCCGAAGGTGTTCCGCCCGGATTCTTGTCTCGGCGTGCCCGGACTCATTGAAGCGTACAAGGCTGGTAATGTGGCGCTTGCAAATGCTCCCGGTTGCGGTGTCGCTGACGACAAGGCGATTTACACTTACGTGCCGCAGATTATCAAGTACTACTTGGGTCAAGAGGCCATCATTCCGAACGTGCCGACCTTCGTGTGCGAAAATCCGAAGCACATGCAGCATGTTTTGGACCACATCGAGAATATGGTCGTCAAGGCTGCCAGCGAATCTGGTGGCTACGGCATGCTCGTGGGCCCGAAATCTACAAAGGAAGAATGCGAGGCGTTCAAGAGCAAGATTATTGCGAACCCGCGTAACTACATTGCTCAGCCCATGATTTCGCTCAGCCGCGTGCCATGCATTGTGAACGGCGGTTTTGAAGGTCGCCATGTGGATTTACGCCCCTACATTGTGCAGGGCCGCGAAACCTACATCCTGCCCGGTGGCCTCACCCGCGTGGCGCTCCGCAAGGGCTCCATTGTGGTGAACAGCTCGCAGGGCGGGGGTTGCAAGGATACATGGGTGATTGCCGAAAACGAAAAGGCTCCGGAACTTGGCCAAGCTAAGCTATGGATGGAACAACAACAGCAACAGCAGTAGACAGTAGGAAGTTAGAAGTAGGAAGTATAATATGCTAAGCAGAGTCGCAAATTCCATTTATTGGCTTGCCCGTTACATTGAACGTGCCGAAAACGTGGCGCGCAGTATTGATGTAAACCTCCAACTCCAATTGGACTTGCCCGGCGAAGTGCGCCCTTGGGAACCGGTGATTCAGATCGCTGGCAATGCGGATGATTTCTTCAAGAAATATGCCCACGCCTCCTTCGAAAATGCGTTGACTTTTCTGACGTTCGACAGGGAGAATCCCAGTAGCATTATTTCTTGCGTGGCGGCTGCGCGCGAGAATGCCCGTTGTGTGCGCGAAAGGATTTCTTCTGAACTTTGGATTGCCATCAACCAGTTTTACCTGAAATTGAATGACCCGGAAATGTCCAAACAGGTTCTGGCCGCACCCCATGCGTTCTACAGTAGCGTCAAGGAATTCAGCCAGCTCACGGCGGGCATTATTCAGGGTACCATGAGCCACGATGTGGCGTGGAACTTTACGCACCTCGGAACTTTGCTGGAACGCGCCGACCAGACTTCGCGAATTCTGGATGTCAAGTACTACATCTTGCTTCCGGACGTGAGCATGGTGGGCATGGCGCTCGATACCGTGCAGTGGAACGCCGTTCTCAAGAGTGTTGGCGCTTACGAAATGTTCCATCGTCGCAATTCCAACGTGACGCCCCATAACGTGGCTGAATTCCTGTTGCTTTCGGAAGATTTCCCGCGCTCCTTGCGCTACTGCTTGGAAAAGGCGGAACAGTGCCTAAAAAACATTGCGTTCCCCATCAAGAGCAATGCGGAATCCATTCGCCTCTTGGGAAAGCTGCGTTCCGACATTTCGTTCACGACCATCGAAGAAATCATCGAACACGGGCTCCACGAGCAGATAGAAAAAGTCCAAATTCGACTCAACGAACTCGGCAATCAAATCTGGAAGGATTTTTTCTGCTAGCATGTTCTAATTCAAAATCACAACAATCATCATATTTTTGAAAGTGTTCCGTAAGCATGGGACACTTTTTTGTGCTTTTTCGTTTCAATTATTTTAGCGAGCATCACAATTTTCACAACGCATAAATAAAATTTTCAGTAAATACAATCCAGTATATAGAAAACAGCTATATATTAATGGTATATAAGTGTGGGTTTAGAGTTTTTAAGGAATGAGATATGCAGAAAAAACTCGTGGTTTGGTATCTCGCTTTGGCGAGTACTTATTTTTGCGGCTGCACCGACGAAAATGCAGCGGCTCCGTTCAACGATTCTCTTCAAATCAGCGAAGAATCGTCTTCATCAATTGAGCAAAATAATTCAAAACAACCCGTTCCGACAGAAGTTTCTTCTTCTTCACTAATTCAAACTAATGTTTCGTCGCAAGCGGTTCCGACTTCGGAAGCATCTAGCGAAGGATCAACAAACAGTTCTTCCTCCCCAGTTTCGCTTTCCAGTTCCGCAATGGCACCTGCAAGCAGTTCTACGCCGGCACAACTGCCTCCGACACTTTCATCAAGCTCCTATGCTATTTCCTATGCCTCTGTCAAAAGCAGTTCTTCTACAGCAAACGCGACTTCATCTTCTAGCGGGTTAAAAGATTACGACGATAATCATAAACCCAAGGACAGTTTCCTCCCGGCAGCAGGCTTCTATTCGAGTCTTACCATCAATCCGCTTGCTCCGCAAAAAGGTGGTGAAATCCGTTGCACATTTGACGGTTCCTTCCCTACCCAACAATCCGCGCAAATTACAGAAGCAAAAACGCTTACTAAAAACACGGTTATACGTTGTTCTGAATTTGTAAATGGTCAGGCTATGGATACCACGACACAAACGTATTTCATTAACGAAAGCGTTTCGATGCCGGTTGTAGCCATCACCGTAAATCACCACGACATGTTCGACTCTACAGACGGTCTCTACGCAACAGGTAACGTTAACGGTGCTGCTGGCGGTATCGGCGGTGGCATGGGCAACTGGGGCAACATGGGCGGTGGCGGAAACGTAACCGATGATAATAACCCCAAATGCACGGAACCCTGTAAGGGCGCAAACTTTTGGAAAGACGACGAGCTCCCCGCTCACGTGGAATACTTCGAAAACGGAAGTTCCTCCAAGAGCAAAGCTTGGGAAATCGATGCGGGCATTTCTATCATTGGAAACTGGAGCCGCTACAAACCCAAAAAGAGCGTTGCCATCAAGATGGATAACGATAATTACGGCGACAAGGTCCTCAAATATTCATTGTTCAAAACTCGACCTGAAGCAAAAAAAATCAAGGCTTTCAATTTGCGCAACAACGGTAACCGATTCTGGTGCGACTATGTTGGCGATGCCATGATGACCGCCCTTTTAGAAGGTACAGATGTGGATTACCAGCGCAGCCGCCAAGTGGTTGTGTTCTACAACGGTGAATACTTCGGCATTCACGACTTACGTGAACGCTTAAACAGAAGCTTTGTCGAAACGAATTACGGCATTGATTCCAAGTCCATCAACATGATCAAAATCGCGGGAACAACCTTGGAAGCAAGCGGCACAAACGGCGCTTCGACAGCAGAATACCAGCAGCTTTACAACGAAATTAGCAGCGGCAATTTTGCAGGTGACAACAACGCAAAATACGAGCAAATAAAGACAAAAATCAACGTGAACAGTTTTGCGCAATACATGTTCGCCGAAATGTATTTCCATAACGGCGACTGGCCCACCAACAACGTGCGCGCTTGGGGCGGAAATGGACACCCGTTCAAGTTCGTTGCCTTTGATACTGATCACGGCTTTGGATTCTCGCCGGGAATTAGTGGCTTTGACGTACAGAACGAAAACATGTTCAATTGGGTGCTTGGTGCAAAATCTGGCAGCCAAGGCGGAAATCAAGGCGGCATGTGGGGCGGATTCGGAGGCTTCGGTGGCGGCGGCGCCAGTGCAGGCCCAGGCACCATGCTCAGCAAGCTTTTGGAAAACCAAGACTTCAAGCGACTCTTCATCAATAACGCTTGCATTCTGTTGAACAATTACTTGACATACGAGAAAGTGCAAAGTACGGTGCAATCTATGATGGCGACGATTCCTTCATCGGAACGCAGCCGCGACGAACAGAGATGGCCAAGAAACCAAAGCAATTTCAAGTGGGATCCGAATGGAAACAACTTGATTGCCTTCGCCAAAAACCGCAGCGAAACGATCAAGAAAGAAATGGCCGAACGATTTGACCTCGAAAACGAAGTTTCTGTAACGATTGCTGCAAGCGGGAATGGCAAGGTCCTTGTAGATGGAATGAAACTCCCGAGCAAAAACTATCAAGGCAAATTCTTCAGCAACAACCAACTGCAATTGACCGCAGTTGCAGAAAACGGCGCTGTATTTACCGGTTGGTCTGACGGAGTAACCGAAAATCCGCGATTGGTACAAGTGAGCGCAGGACAGACAATTACAGCCACGTTCAGATAAAAGTAAAACTCTTTTGCAATCAACCTCGTGGAACGCTCCGCGAGGTTTTTGTTATTTTTTAGCAATGCTGGAGAAAATAGCTCTTTTCATTCTAAAGAAAAATATTTTAATCACCCTAGTCGTCATTGAAATTAGCGGCATCGCCGCACTGATTTGCACTTTGGCAAAACAGAATGATTACCAATACAAAGGATTCATCATTGACGACAAGTTCTTGAACGCCCTTGCCATGCATGAATTTTACAAAACTCTTGGGGAAGTATTAATGTTTTTTGACGGATTTCTCCTCATGGCTATAATCCTTTATATCATTGCATATGTCAAATTCAAAAAAAACACACTTTATCCAGATAACAACAATGTTTTGCTTGTAGCCACCATTTTTTTGGCATCCGCAATTATCTTACCATATTCCACTATTTCCGACCTTCTCTCAAGAAAATCAGAAAAGCCTTTAGTGAAAGTCGAAAACATTGTCGATAAGAATATCGACTCCTACAAATCCAGCAAAAGTTATTATCTTATATTCAGCAGCGGGTCAAAATACAAAGTTCATAAAAATACATTTTACAAATCTCATACGGGAACCGCTCGCTACACAGTCTATCAAGGAAAAAAAATTATACATATTTTTCCAATAGATACATACACTTTGAAAAAAAACTAACCAAGACAGATCAATCTTGACAATTTGAAACATGTCGTTTTCAGAAGAATACCTCAAAGATTACAAACAAAAGATTCATCAACTCCCGCTTGACGAATTGTATGAGGTCATGGAAACAATCCAAAATGATTCTTCCAACGAAAGAATCAACATCGTCAAAAGAAGAATCGAAGAACTCACAAACGAACCATTCACAGAGCTTTCCGCAGAAGAAATTAACAGTCAGCCAGAATCCAAACAAAACAAAAAGGATTCAGCCACACCAGCCCCAAAAAAACGGATACTCGCCATCCTAGCAATCATCGAGACATGTCTTATAACCATCATGATTGTTGCGAAAGCAAAGGCGGAAGCCGACCCTCTCGGATTTTTGATTGACGACGCTTTTTTAAAATCCATCGCTCAGCATGTATTTTACGAATCGCTATTCGAGATATTACTTATACCATCAATTTGCTTTGGTGCGGCCACGGGATTATACGCCTACGAATTATATGTGAAAACCCAAAGAATCTATTCATCAAAAGATTATAAAAAAATCGTTTATCCGTTGTGTTTAATCGCAATGTTGGTATCACTCCCGGAAATACCTGATTTACCTCCAATGAGCAACGAAAAATCGACGATTTATGTTGAAACGGTCAATAACAAGAAAATACATTATCGTAGATCCTCGGCAAACAAATATTACCTTTATTTCAGTAGCGGCTCCCGTTTAATTGTAAGCAGCTATCAATACGACAATACAAAAATCGGCCAAGCCTACTACACCATCTATCAAGGCAATATCATCATCAAGGCGTTGCCTATGGACCGATACGTTTTGACAGATCAATTATATGCTCCTAACAAGGTTTATAAAGAATAATACATCCAATGCGAGACACAGTTGATACAGAAATACTATTTAGCGAAGTAAAAAGTTTTGTATAGTTTGGGCGAATTGTTATATTAGGGGCATATCCCCCAAACAACAAAAATCTCCGTAGCACTTGTGCTGCGGAGATTTTGTTTATGCAGCTTCGGGTAGCCAGATGGCCAAAACCCTCACTTCGTTTCACGTTTTGCCCTTCGGGCTTGCTTGAGCTTCGCTCAAGTCAAGGCCAAAATCCGTCATGTTTGCTGCGCTCTCGACGGATTTTGTCGAACTGACTTCGCAGTTCGATCTGGCGTTACCTAAGATACGAAAAAAGGACCCACAAGGGGTCCTTTTTCGTATCGGGGTAGCCAGATTCGAACTGACGACATTCTGCTCCCAAAGCAGACGCTCTACCAGGCTGAGCTACACCCCGAAGTGCATGCAAATATAGCAAAAGATTATCTAAAATTTGTTCATTTTATCAAAAAAAATTCATTATATACAAATTTTTTTGTAAAAAAGCACTTTTGTGCACTGAAAATATTGACAAATGCCCAGTTGTGCATTATATTTTGTATAGTATAATTCCAGAACCTTTATGACGAGAGGCAAACAATGGAAAAATTCAATGAGAACCGTAAAGAAATGACGGCCAGACAAGAAGAAATCTACGAATACATCAAGAAGTATTCTAAGGAAAATCACATGCCGCCCACTGTCCGTGAAATCGGCAATCATTTCGAAATTTCTTCGACGAACGGCGTGCGTTCCATTCTCGCTGCCCTCATTAAGAAAGGTTACATCAACCGTTCCCCGCGTCTTAGCCGCGGTATCGAGATTGTCGATACTAAAGATGAATCTTCTGCCAAGGAAAATCCAAGCAACACGATTGAAATTCCAATTGTCGGTCGAGTAGCTGCAGGTACGCCGATTCTTGCTGTTCAAAATCTCGAAGGTACAGTTACGATTGATAGAGATTTTCTCGCTTGCCGCAGTGATGTCTTTGCGCTCCGTGTCAAGGGCGATTCCATGATTAACGCAGGCATTTTCGATGGCGATCTGATTTTTGCTCGTCAGCAGAAGACTGCAGATCTTGGCGAAATCGTTGTCGCTCAAATCGATAACGAAGCAACGGTCAAGTACTACCACCCGAGTGCAGATCATGTTGAATTGCGTCCGGCAAATCCGAAGTACAAGCCGATTATCGTAAACGACAAGAAAGACTTCTCCATTGCAGGCCGCGTCATCGGTGTCATGAGAAGAGTGAACTAATTTTTCTACATGGCTTGAGAGATTTCTTTACTTCGACAGGCTCAGCAGAGGCTTGTTTCACAACCTCTGGAAGACGTAGAAGAAATATCGGCTATTGACACGCTTAGTGATTTTTTAGCCGTGAACAAACACATAAATAAGCCGATGTAGCGATAAGCATGGTATGACAATAAAAAAAGCCGAGGCATTCAACCTCGGTTTTTAGTTTGTTCGTTCTAAAGGATATTAATCGTCGAAATCGGCGAGTTCTTCTTCAGCTTCCTTCAAGTCGGCAGCGTCTGGTCCTTCAAATTCATCGTCATCAGCTTCATCAAGAGAATCGCCGCCCATAGCGCCCAACTGGTATTCCACCTTACGGGCTTCCTTGGATTGACCTAAGTGCAAAATAGCGGCACATTCTTCGCAGTAACCGAGATGCTTATCGACCCAGAATTCCGGAGACACGAGGTTCTTGTTGCAGCGCGTGCATATCTGCGTTGCAGCTTCGCGCGTGAATGCGGCGTTCTGTTCTTCAAGTTCCTTCAAGATTCGTTCAGTCAATTCTTCCTGAGTTTCTTCGGCAAGAGAAATCTTGTGACGGATTGCAGAAGTCGGCTTCTTTTCGAGGTTCTTCATTTCAGAAGTAACCTTCTTCTTGTTGGCGCGTTCTTCTTGTTCATCAATTTCAACAAACATAATGAACTTGCAAGGCTTCTTACCGCCTTCAAGCAATACAGCATAAGGATATTCAGACTTCACAGGAGCCTTCTTCACTTCAACCTTTTCAACAATTTCGACTTTTTCGGGAGCTTTTTCTACAGCCTTTTCAGCTTCCTTAACAGGTTCTTTTACAACCTTCTTTTCAACTTCTTTTTCCTTGGCTACTTCAACAGGCTTTTTTGCTGTTGCTGGAGCCTTGGCCTCGACTGCCGGTTCAACTTTTTTTACCGGAACGTTTTTCTTTGGAGCTTCAGCCGGCTTGGCTGCAACCTTCTTTGCTGGTGCCGGAGCAGTTTTTACCGCTTTTGCAGGTTCCTTCTTAGCAGGGGCTTCCTTTTTAGCGACTGGCTTCTTTGCCGGAGCGGGAGCGGGCTTTGCAGGAGCTTTAGCGGGTGCAGCCTTTTTTGCCGGAGCTGCAGGTTTTGCAGCAGCCTTCTTAGCTGGTGCCGGAGCGGACTTTGCAGGAGCTTTAGCGGGTGCAGCCTTTTTTGCCGGAGTCGCAGCTTTTGCAGCAGGCTTCTTTGCCGGAGCTGGCTTTGCAGATTTTTTTTCAGAAGCACTCGCCTTTGCAGGCGCTTTAGATGTCGCTTTTTTGGAACTCATATTTACTTCTTTTCCACAATTTTAATGTTCAAAATCGGATCGTTCGGGTCAATGCGGCACACGACGTCGTGCCCTTCAATGACCTTGCCAAACACAGTATGCCTGCCATCCAAGTGCGGTTGCGGGAGATGCGTAATAAAGAACTGCGAACCTCCAGTATTCGGACCTCTATTCGCCATAGAAATCACGCCTGTTTCATGCTTGAGGTTGTTCGTCTCATCGTCAATCGTGTAACCAGGACCGCCAGTTCCATCTCCATTCGGGTCTCCCCCTTGAATCATGAATCCCGGAATCACACGGTGAAAAACGAGACCATTATAGAAACCTGAATTGGCTAGTTCGACAAAATTGGCAACGGTGTTCGGAGCAGCCTTGAAGTTCAAGTCCACTACGATTTTCCCCTCATGTGTTGTAATCTCGGCAAGAATCTGGGATACACCTGTATAATCCTTGTTGAAAACTTTCCCCGCAGCAAAAGCATTTGCGGCAAGACATAAGGCACTGCAAAAAATGAGCTTTTTAAACAAAACTTAACTTCCGTAGTTATATCGTTCTACAAGAATAAATTGTGAACAAGAATATAGTTTTTTTTTAAAGGGTTCACAGCGAGTTCCATTAAACAGGCACAAGATTTCTATATTTATGCAAAAACTCTTCAACATTTTAATATGCCGCAAAACAACAATATCCGTAATTTTAGCATTATCGCCCACATCGATCACGGCAAATCCACCTTGGCCGACAGAATGATTGAACTGACCAAGACGGTCTCCAAAAACGAAATGATGAACCAGCTCCTAGATGATATGGACCTGGAACGCGAACGCGGCATTACGATTAAGGCTCATGCCATCCGCATGGTTTATGAAAAAGACGGCGAAGAATATATTCTGAACATGATCGACACCCCGGGGCACGTGGACTTCACCTACGAAGTCAGCCGTTCTCTCGCCGCTTGCGAAGGCGCAATCCTCGTGGTGGACGCTAGCCAGGGCATCGAAGCACAGACGCTCTCGAATCTCTACCTCGCTATCGAAAACGACCTCACGATCATCCCGGTTTTGAATAAAGTAGACCTTCCGGGTGCACAGCCTGACCATGTCGCTCAACTCGTGGGCGACTTGCTCGGTTACGATCCTGACCAGATTCCGCGCATTTCTGCAAAGACGGGCCTCAACGTAGAACAGGTGCTCGACAAGATTGTCGACGAGATCCCGGCCCCGAAGGGTGATGCCGGCAAGCCGCTTAAAGCACTCATTTTTGACTCCGTTTACGATTCCTACCGCGGTGTGATCAACTACATCCGCATTGTCGAAGGCACGCTCAAGGCGGGCATGAAAATCCGCATGATGAAAACCGGTGGCGAATATATCGTGACCGAAGTCGGTACATTCAGCATGCGCCGCGACCCGCGACCGGAACTCACCGAGGGCATGGTCGGTTACGTGCTTGCAAACGTCAAGACAATTAGCGACGTAAAGATCGGTGACACGCTCACGGATGCAGCAAATCCGGCTACAGAACCGCTTCCGGGCTACAAGGACGTGCTCCCGATGATTTACTCGGGTATCTACCCCATCGATCCGGAAGACTACAAGGATTTGCGCGAAGCTCTAGAAAAGCTCCGCCTCAACGATTCCGCCCTTTGCTGGGAACCGGAAACGTCCGAAGCGCTCGGCTTTGGTTTCCGCACGGGCTTCCTCGGGCTTTTGCACATGGAAATCGTGCAGGAACGCCTGGACCGCGAATTCAACGTGGACATCATCACGACCGTGCCGAACGTGGAATACCACGTTTACATGAGCGATGGAACGATGGTGAAAATCGAAAGCCCGTCCAAGCTCCCCGATGCAAGCCGCTATGACTACATCGAAGAACCTTACGTGAAGGCCCAGATCTTTACGCCCAAGGAATACGTTGGCGCTATGATGACGCTTTGCGAAGAAAAGCGCGGCACGTTCGAAACGATGGAATACATCGACGAAACGAAGGTCATCCTCAAGTACGACCTCCCGCTTGCCGAAATCATGTTTGACTTCTACGACCGTCTCAAGTCCTTGAGCCGCGGCTACGCCGGTCTCGACTACACGCCGAGCGAATACAAGCGCAACAACCTCGTGAAGCTCGACATTCTTTTGAACGGTGACCCGGTAGATGCCTTTTCCGTGATTATCCACAAGGACAAGGCTCACACTTACGCAAATGCCATCTGCGTCAAGCTCAAGGACCTCATTCCGCGTCAGCAGTTCGATGTGGCCATCCAGGGTGCCATCGGTGGGAAGATCATCAGCCGTTCGACTGTGAAGGCCGTCCGCAAGGACGTGCTTGCCAAGTGCTACGGCGGTGACATCACCCGTAAGCGTAAGCTCCTTGAAAAGCAGAAGGAAGGTAAGAAGCGTATGAAGAGCATCGGCTCTGTCGAAGTGCCGCAGAAGGCGTTCCTCGCCGTGCTTTCGCTCAGTGATGATTCCACAGGCAACAACGATTAGCCGCAAATTATAACGATGTCAGCACTCGATCGTAAAGTCAAGTCATTACAACGACGCCACTCCAGGGCGCACGTATTTTTTCTTGTCTTTATTCTTGGCATAGTTCTCGCCATTATGATTGGCGTGCGTTATTATGTAATAGAACCTGTCCGCATGCAGGACAATTCGCTGTACCCCAAGTTCAAAAAGAATAGCGTTCTGTGGATGTGCAAACTCCCGAATTGCACTGAAAACATCGTAGACGGAGATTTCGTCTGGGGCGTCATGCGTAACCAAGACAACATGGTACGCAGGGTTTTAGGCGTTCCTGGCGATTCCATTACGATTACGAACAACGGTAAGGTCTATACTCCGCATCGCAATTTCAAGTGGAATGGCGAAGACGCTTTTATTGAAACACGAAGCATCTATGTACCTCGCAAAGGCGACACGCTCCGATTCGACCAACTTAACGATGTAGAACAGGATTACCTCATTTCGCTTATGCATGAGCAGAACGAAAAATTCTACATCAAGTCTAGCCTCTGGCAAGGGAATCGCGAAATGGCTATCGAGCGCATTGGTTCGACCAAGCTCGGAAACCGTCTTGTGAGTTTGCAAGAAATCGACTACATGCCATGGCAAGACCGATTCCTTGTGGAGCTCCAGATATTCCTTGCTGAACCGGGAAATACACCGATTCACATCAAGCGAGAACTTTACAGCGCCAAGGATTCCTCGAAGATTTCGTTTTACGTTGTTCCAGAAAACTGTTACTATCTCGTCTGCGAAAAATCAAGCCATTGCGCCGACTCCAGAGAAATCGGTTACTTCACAAAGAATCGACTTATTGGACGAGCCAACAAAGTTGCAAACAAATTCCAAAAACAACTTGACGACAAAATTTTCAAAGCTCAAAAAGTCGTAAAAAGCTTCATAAAAGGCTTCTTTAAAAAAGACAAGAAAAAGCCTCAGAAGGATAAAGACAAAAAATCCAAAAATAAAGATGCTACCAAAACTTAAATTTTTTAAGTTTCCATAAAGCAATCAAATAAATAGGATACAAAAAACGTATCCATACGTTTTCTTTCTGCTTCATATCCAATCCCGTTATAAACAACAACGAGAAAAAGTAGTAACCTATTTTAGAAAAAACGCACAAACGACAAATTTTGCAAACGGCCGTTTGCAAAATCATAAAAATAAAAGATTAGCGTATATAAAAGAAAATCCTCGGAACATGTCCGAGGAAATAATCTTACTGCTTATTCGCTTCGCTCGTGCTTAGCAAATAGGCATCGATGAATGGTTTGATTTTCCCGTCAAGCACGCCTGCTGTATCGGAAGTTTCCACGCCAGTACGCAAATCTTTCACCAACTGATATGGCTGTAAAACGTAGCTGCGGATTTGGCTACCCCATTCGACCTTCTTTTTCTCGGCCATACGGGCATCGCGTTTGGCTTCTTCTTCCAAGCGGTAATGTTCAGCCACCATGGTCTTGAGCATTTTATAGCAGGTCTCGCGGTTTTGTATTTGCGAACGTTCTGTCTGGCAGCTCGCCATGATGCCTGTCGGCAAGTGGGTCATGCGCACGGCGGAATCCGTCTTGTTGATGTACTGGCCACCGGCACCGCTACTGCGGTACGTGTCCACGCGAACTTCAGACATGTCGAGATCAAATTCGACGTCTTCGTGTTCCGGGTACAGATAAACAGCCGTGAAACTCGTATGGCGACGAGCGTTTGCATCGAACGGGCTGATACGCACCAAGCGATGAACACCTATTTCCGAACGAAGGAGCCCGTAAGCGTTTTCGCAAGTCACCTCGATGGTCGCACTTTTAAGGCCTGCATCTTCGGCTTCCTGGAAATCCACCACCTTGAAGTCCATGTTTTCTCGTTCAAAGAAATGCGTGTACATGCGGAAAAGCATAAGGGCCCAGTCCTGAGACTCGGTTCCTCCAGCACCCGGATGAATAGACATGAGGCATGCACAAGCATCGTCCGGTCCGTTTAACATTTTCTTGAATTCCATCGCCTCGACTTTTGACTTGAGGCTTGCAATATCAGATTCAAGTGTTGCCGTAAGGTCCGCCGAATCCTCTTCCTTGCTCATTTCATAAAGCTCGGCGAGGTCATCGCACGTCTGAGAAACTTCTTTCCAGGATTCGATAAGCCCCTTGAGGTTCCCGATTTTTTTCATCATTGCCTGCGCCTTTTCCTGATCATTCCACAGGTTCGGGTCGCTAGAATCTTTCTCAAGGACGTAGAGTTCTTCGGTCTTTTCTTCTAAGTCAAAGATACCCCCAGAGTTTATCAATGCGAGTACGCAATTCAATAAGCCCGGTATGTGTAGTTTGGAAAGCCATAGTTAGGTATTAGGTTTTAGGGGTTAGGTTACAGGGGTCAGGAATGAGGTCGCTTCGCTCTGAGGGTATGAGTACGGGTGCCAGAGGCACCCTTCGAGAAATCACAGTTATGTTTTTAACATTTAATCTCAAAGCCTTGCTAGGCAAGGCGACCTCACAACTCAGAGGGAGTCGCAGACGACCGACCTCATCGCTTAAAATTACTTGCTTGCGCCGATAGCCTGAGGCGGTTCGTACTTCTTGTCGAGATACTGAACTTTGTAGGTCTTGCCAAGTTCGTCGAGATAAGCCTTGAGCTTTGCCTGACGTTCCTGTTCAGCCTGCACGCGGAGGATGTAGTCAATTTGATGCTTGTAGCTATCGTACTTGCCGTCATTCTTTTCGGTAAGCATGAAAATCGAAACACCATCGTTATCCGTGATCACTTCGGAGATTTCACCAACCTTGATCTTGCCGACAGCCTTAGCAAAGTTAGCGCCCTTGGACTTGGCAACGAACTTGTTCATGATGCCACCAGTCTTCTTGGCTTCCTTGTCATCGCTATAGACGGCAGCGAGCTGTGCAAACGTAGCCTTCTTGGAGCGAACCTGGGCTGCAAGACCCTTCAACATATCCTTAGCATCGTTAATTTCCTGAGCGCTCTTACCCTTGGTAGAAATGAAAATGCGAGCACCGCTAATGGTATCGTTGATAGCGACTTTAGTCTTGTTGAGTTCCCAGAAAGCCTGGAGCTGCTTTTCAGTCGGAGCTTCCGGATACGGAACCTTCTTTTCGAGGATGATTTCGCTCTTGAGCTGGTCTTCAATCTTGGATTTGAACTGAGCCATCGTCGTGTTGGACTTCTTGAGTTCCTTCTGGAAAGCATCTTCGCTCGGGAACTGCTTCTTGAAGAGTGCGGTCAAACTGTCGACTTTGGACGATGCAACCTTGATACCCATCTTCTTTGCTTCGAGCTTGATGAGTTCCTGACCCACGAGGTTATCGACAACAGCGTAGCGAAGTTGAGTCATCATTTCGTCATTTATCTTCTGGCCCGGAGCTTGCTGCTGACCAAGCATTGTTGCAAGACTATCAATTTTACCAGCAGAAATACCAGTCTTTTCGACACGGATAACATCCATGCTTTTCGTATTCATCAACTGAGCAGAAGCAATACCGGCGGTAAGAAGCACGGCTGCTGCACCACGAGAAATAAGTTTAAGAGACATTATTGATCCTTTTATAAAAATTCAAGGGTTTTAAAATTCAAGGGTTAATATAGAAAACTTACATCGCGTAAACGTTCCGTCGGCATGATTTTACGCAAACAAAACAATCTTCTTACAAAAAATTGCAGTAAGTACTTGTTTTTTCTACATTTATAAACATGAAAAAGATAAAAGTATATACGTTGCAGGGTAAATGGACTGGAGATTTTGAGTCCAACAACAAGTGGTACAAGGACGAAGCCCTCAAGCTTAAGGGCAAGGACATCGACCTTCTGGTTCTCCCGGAACTTTTCCACACGCCGTATTTCCCGTTTGAGGAAAATGCGGACTTCTTTGACCTCGCTATCGAAAAGGATCACCCGATTGTCGGTGAATGGCAGGCAATCGCCAAGGAACTGAACGCCGTTGTCGTGTTCCCGTTCTTCGAAAAGCGCGCTCGTGGAATTTATCACAACTCAGCATTCGTCTTTGAACGTGATGGAAGCATCGCAGGGCTTTACCGCAAGAGCCACATTCCCGATGATCCGGCCTTCTACGAAAAATATTACTTTATTCCGGGCGACACCGGCTTTGAACCGATAAAGACCAGTGCAGGGACGCTCGGCGTGCTCATTTGCTGGGACCAGTGGTTCCCCGAAGCGGCAAGAATCATGAGCCTCAAGGGTGCCGATGTGCTTATTTACCCGACCGCTATCGGTTGGATGGATAGCGAACCCAAGGAAATTTACCCGCGCCAGCAAGACAGCTGGATGACCGTGATGCGCGGACACGCGATTGCAAACCGTACGTTTGTCATTGCAGCAAACCGCTCGGGCGTCGAAGGCCACCTCACGTTCTGGGGAACAAGCTTTGTTGCCGCACCGGACGGATACATCTTGCAAAAGTGTGATCCGGAATTCTTGGGAGCAAGTTATGTTGAACTTGACCTTGCCGAAACCGAGGAAAATCGCCGTTGGTGGCCGCATTTCCGCGACAGACGCGTGGACTTGTACAAGGACATCCTCAAGATTTGGGCTGATTAGAGGTATGAGGTCGGAGCATAGCTCCTTTGAGGTCGCTTCGCTTTGAGGTATACAAATGTCATCCCAACCCTGTAAGGAGAAGGATTCAGGGACGATGCAAGCCAAAGTGAATGAACAAAGAAGAACGTCATTCCCGATTTGATCGGGAATCTCAAAGGCCCTCGCACAGGCGAAGGTGACGAAAAAAAGGAATTGAATTTATGGCAACAAAATCTTCTGTCCGTTATCCGGCGGAATGGGAAAAGCAGAGCGCTACATGGCTTGCATTCCCGCATAACAAGACGAACTGGTATGGCGAACGCGGCATAAACATCCGCAAGTTCTATGTCGAACTGATTTGCAACATCACGGAATTCCAGCCGGTGAACCTGTTGCTCCCGACCAAGAATTTCTTGACTGACGAAGAAAAAGCTGCACTTGCCAATCGCCCGTTCCCGGTGAATTTCATTGTCATCAAGACGAACGACATCTGGATTCGCGACTACGGTCCGTTCTTCATGCAGAAGGGCAACAAAAAAGTCGTTACGGAAACGCAGTTTAATGCCTGGGGCGCCAAGTTCCCGCCATGGGGACTCGACAACGCCATCCCGCAGAAGATTGCCGAAAAGCAAGGGCTCCCGCTTGCCGAAAGCGTCCCGTTCATCTTTGAAGGTGGCGCCATCGAAGTCAATGGTGACGGTCTCGGAATCACGACCGAAGATTGTCTCGTTGGCAAGAACCGCAATGACGAACGCGATTTGAAGAAGGTTGTAAAAGCTCTTTGCAAGGCATTTGGCCTCAAGGAATTGCTCGTGCTCCCGCATGGATTGCACGGCGACCACACGGACGGTCATATCGACAACGTCGCCCGTTTCGTGGAAAAAGACCGCGTTGTCATGTGCATGACGGACAACAAGCGCTCCCCAAACTACCCGATTTTAACCGAAGCTAAGGCTTTCATCGAAAATTGGCTCAAGGGCCATTACGAAAGCGCCAAGGTCGATACGCTTCCTCTCCCACCGCAGCGCGTTCTAGACGACGGCCAGATTCTCCCGGCATCGTACATGAACTACATCTACGTGAATGGCGGACTCATCTTCCCGAAATACAAGAGTCCGAACGATGCCGTTGCTAAGAAGTATTTCGAAAGCGTGTACCCGGATCGCAAGGTGATAGGCATTGATTGCCGCACAGTCATCGAAGAAGGCGGAAGCCTCCACTGCATGAGCAAGCATGAAGCGGAATAGGTGTGAGCAGCGAGGTCGCTCGCTAGCTCGCTTTAAGGCATGAGCTATGAGGTCGGCGCATGCGCCTATGAGGTATGAGGTTTAATAATCGTGCCTATGGCACCACACTAAATGCTCAAAGTATTGCGTAAGCAATACGACCTCATTGCTCAAAGCACTCTTGTAAAGAGTGCGACCTCAAACCTTCCTAGCTTTCGCGATGGCATCTTTCGCTAGTTTATCTACAAGTTCATTCCACTTGACGCCGGTATGGGCGGCAACTTTTTCAAACTGAACGCGGTGCAAGTACGGCTTGGCCGCTTTTACGTACATTTGGGCGATATTGCTTTTCGCTTGCCATTCGCCTTTTGCCCAACGAGCAATGCCTTCGTAGTCATGGCAAATAACACCGTTCATGTCATGCGCATCAAGCCATCTCATCGCCTGGAACGAAGCCATGACTTCCCCATCGATATTGCGGCTCTCGGCATCAAATGCTGTAATTCCAGAACCCCGGGCTAGTTCCTTATCGTCTTCAGTTACAACAAAAGCCCAGCCTGCAGGCCCAAATCCTGGAGAAAATGAGCCATCCACAAATACGCGGATTCCGTCTGGTGATGGAGCCTGCATCCCGTCAAGCCAAGCTTGCGCTTCTTCGCGGGAACCGAAGGATTTGAACAAAACACCTTTAACTCCGTGGGTCAGTTTTTCACATTCGGTCCACGTGGTTACGATTTTCTTTTCATTTTCGCTTTTTACGGCATAGAACTTTTGTTTAGGCATGGCGCAAATTTAATATATTTTTACTGAATTTAGAATTAGGAGAGCTTTTGTTTTCTTCAAGGTACTTTGCTGACGGCAAACGTTTTTGGGTTTTACGCTTACTTTGCAAGCCATTGCTGTATCAATGGTTTATTTACAAAGCTGGGAAAATAAAGAGTTCCAAGCCATTTTCGTTTCCAAAGTGTCTACAAGACGGCGAAAAAACCGTATTCTTTATGCCAGAGGAAAAGGAAATCGCCAAGGTCATCTTGAGTGAACTCCCCGAAGAAAGCCTTAAATCGATTTTATTTATCGCCCATGGCGATCTTGAAATCCTCTTTTCAAAGAAAAAAGCCCAAGTTTGCTATTACACGAACAAGGGTTGCCGCTATGGTGAAACGCTTTTCGAAAAGCTTGAATCCCAAATAAAAAATTACGCTCCCGTGGCATGTGTTTATCCAGGCCAATACAAGCCGCAATTTTTATACCTTGCGCTGATTAGTGGAGCTACATGTCGTGTCGGTTTTGACTGTATCAAGGAATACCCGTTCTTAAACGTAAGCCTCCACCAGCTCAAGACCATTTCGCCCGCAAGAATGATGGCTCGCTATTTTATAAAGGATAAAAAAGGCTAGCCATGCAAAAGATGTTTTCGACAATCATCACCGAAAATGGCGGCTACGCGGATTTGCATATGCATACCAAGCTCTCCGACGGCACCCTCTCGGTCGATGAACTGCTCATGCTTTGCAAGCGCAAGGGACTTCGTTGCATTTCCATCACGGATCACGACAATCTCGACAGCTATAAGCTTGCCGAGGAACCCGCCAAGGAAATCGGTCTCGAAATCATCCCGGGAATCGAAATTTCAGCCGTATGGCAAGGTAAGGATATCCATATTTTGGGGTACTTCTGCGACCCGACAAACCTCGCCCTGAACATGGAACTCGAGGATTTCGCAAAGCAGCGCATAGCCCGTGTAAAGGCGATTATCAAGAAATTGAACGCCCTTGGCATCGGCATTACATTTGAAAAAGTTCATTCGTACTGCAAAGGAAAAATCATCGGCCGCCCGCATATAGCCATGTCGCTCGTCGATGAAGAATACATCTCGAATTTTTCCGAAGCGTTCACGAAATATCTTGGTGATGGTTGCATTGCGTTCGTCGAAAAGAAGGGCCTCAACCCGCAAGAAACAATTCGACTGATCGAAAACGCAGGCGGCATTGCGGTCCTTGCCCACCCGTACAAGTCCGGCCTTAGCGACCAGTTCATCGAGAATATGGTAGAATGGGGCATTCAAGGCATGGAAGTCTACAGTCCCGCACAAAAGGGCGCTATCGGCCGTAAATACAAGGAAATGGCGCAGAAGTTCGGTCTTGTCGGTACAGGCGGTTCCGACTTCCATACCGAAAACGGGACTTACCCCCCAGGTTGCATGAAAATGCCCTACACCGTTGTCCAGGCACTCCGAGAAAGGCGCGAAAAATCTCGTGCAGAATGGTTCTAATGAATCGTGGAATTTTTGTAATTGCAGTTTTGTTTACGCTTGTTTCAAGCGTTTTTGCCGATGTTATTCACGCCAAGCGGAGCATTCGACCCACATCGCAGGACTCCGTTTTTGAAACGGTCAACAGTCCGGATCCCTTCCCGCGTGAAACGGATGCAGGCCGCTGGGTCATTCCGCTCCGCGAAGTCATGCAGCGCACTTACGACGTTTCGGGCCAAAAATCCGAATGGGTTCTCGGCACATCCATCCTTGGCAGTCCGGAACTCCCCGCAAGATCTCTTGGAATTGCTTCGCTCAGCAAACGATATCCGAGCAAACTCGCCGGGATTTATACCACTCGTTTAAGTTTTGATGGCTCGACTCTTGCTCTTAATGGCGAAAACGGAATTCTCTTTGAGGAACGCCACGGCATCCCCGTCGATACGCCGATTACAGATGTCAACTGGGAACGTGGACCGTTCGAAGGAAACGCTCTCCGTCTTGAATTCCGCCGCCTTGTTACGGACTCGGTCACGCTTGATCTTGGCGTATCAAGCCATTCAAATTTGCTCTCTAAGCCTTACGAATACCAGCCTGTAACACACTCGCCGTACTTCGCCATGGGGCGAGATTCTACGCAAATTCCGTTTGGCGGCCGAAACATTGCCATGAACAGCATGCACATGCAACCGATTGTGACATGGCGATTCGGTTACGGCAAGGCGTTTTTCAAGATAAATTATTTAAGTCTCGACAACGCAGACAATTCGACGCACAAGGTTTTGCTTGATACGCTAGATCCGACTGTTCGAGATTTTCAAACAGACCCTTATAGAATCATCATCGAAACACGTACTTACGGTGGCGGTGTTGAATTCTACCCCATCAAGAACTTGACTCTTGGTACCGAAATCCATTACGGCAATCATGAGATGGAATTGCGCAAGCTACCAAAAATCAGAAAAAATACAGACACGACATACGATGAAAATGGTTTGCGCCACATCAACATGTACTATTACGACACGAATAAAGTCCGCAATTACGAAACGATTCTCGGAAACTTTGACATTCGCTACAACACATTCCTAAATCCGCGAATTCGCTTTGAATATGAATTCGTGAATACCGATGAAACCGGCAATGATAAGATAAAACAGACGTATTACCAAGACCGCGAAATGGGTTATGCCGAAGTATCGGATACGCTTTTCGGAAAGGTTCTTTTCCGTGCTCAAGCCGGCATGCAGCGCAACAGTTCGGTCCTAGACACTGTTGAATTTGCCCCCGCGTTTTCGCTTGATGGAACATACCTCCTTCCCCACGATCTCTTGCTGAATGCCTCGTATCGACACGATAACAAATTTCCTGACGTGAACCAGCTTAAGTTTACCGAAACGGGACGTGTCGCATTCCCGAATGAAAATCTCAAATATGAAATTCGCGACCGCGCTACAGCAAATATCGTATGGCAAAAACGTGATGTGTTTTATGGTCTCGGTCTCCGTTACGAGCACGCCAACAATTTGATCAAGCCAAGCTGGGCGATTCGCGGAAAACTGGACTCCACTTACATCGACACATCGTACATTGCAAATTACGAAACAATGGAAAAAAGGGACACGACCATTGTCCGTATGAACGATTCCCTAGAAACCGCATTCCGTTACGAAAACTTGGATCATGCCCACACGCTCGACTGGCTTATGCAAGTCGGGTTCCGTCTCGGCAACTGGAAATTCTATTTGGAACGTGGTCAAAAAATCACACGCACCAAGCTCATTGACACCCCATCGCTTTACTACAAGGGCAGCATTCATTGGCAAAACCGCTTTGTCAAGGATCGTCTCGGCGTAAGTGTCCGTGTTGATTTCCAATGGTTCAACAACCGCACCGACTGCACCATCAACGAAAAAGGCGAGCCGGAGCTCGTTTCTCTCAAGAAATATCTTGCGATGGATTTCGAAGCGCGTATGCAAATTCTCTCATTTGAGCTTTACAACCGCATCGAGAACTTCAACCACAGCATTTATATGCCGGAATCGGGTTACACACCAGAAGGCTTGCGTTTCGCCTACGGCATCGTCTGGACGTTCGGGAACTAGGAGTATGAGGTCGTGCCTTAGGCCCTTTGAGGTAAGAGGTCGCTTCGCTTTGAGGAGTGAGCTGGGCACAGTTGCTCTTTTTTCATCATCCTGGAGCCTCGAAGAGAAAGCATTAAACCGCAGTTACGCCGAGAAGCACTAAATACGCGACATACAGGCTCAAGAAAAGTGCGCCACCGATTCGCCCAAATCCAAAACGCTCTTCTTTTTTACGCGATGCTTTGGCACGTTTGCTCTTGAAAAACGGGAAGCAAATCAGGAAAAGCAAAAGCGTGAGCGCCGACATAATCGGCAAATCTCGACTCAAGACTTCGGCATCCATCGCCTTGATCGGTGTAATTACAGCCGCAATTCCAACCACGACAAGCGTATTGAAAACGTTCGAACCAATTACGTTTCCAACAGCTAAATCATTCTCGCCTTTACGCGCAGCGGCAATCGAACTCGCCAGTTCCGGAAGCGACGTTCCTACCGCCACAATAGTAAGCCCAATCAGCAAGTCACTCACGCCTAGAGCCTGCGCCACATTGATGGCTCCCCACACCAGCATTCTCGAACTTACAATTAAAAGCGTAAGCCCGGCGAGCAACAATAACAATGATTTGACGATTGAAACAGGCCCCTTCGAGCTAAATTCAGAATCAAGCTCATCAGTTTCTGCGGCTTTTTTACGCTTACGCTTTGCCCTCAGTTCGCTCCAGATATTGAAAGCCATAATTGCTACAAATGAAAGCAATAAGACTAGACCATCCACAAGCGAAACATTCCCGTCCATGAGCAAAAAGACCGTCAAAACGGTCATCGCCATTAGAATCGGGATATCGCGTTTCATAGCCTCTTTCTTGACGACAACCGGAATAATCAACGCTGTCACGCCAAGGATTAGCGCAATGTTTGCGATATTGGAACCGTAAGCGTTACCAAGCGCAAGCTGCGGAGTATCGTTCAATGCCGATAAAATGGAAACGACAATTTCAGGTGCTGACGTTCCAAAACCGACGATTATCATCCCGATAAGGAACGTGCTCATGCCAAAAAATTGGGCCACGCCGACGGCCCCATCAACAAACCGGTCTGCGCTCCAGACCAGAAGAATAAGGCCCACGACAATGGCCGCAATAGAAAGAATCATGTGTAATTAGAATGCGTAGAATGTTGCACCAACAGAAACAATCTTGGACGACAAGTTGTTCGTTGGCCAGTTACTGTAGTCATCATACTGATTGTTGAGGCCCCAGCTGAATCGGGCATCAAAGCCGATATAACGATTTGCACGGACACCAAAACCAATTACAATGGACCAATCAACCGTAGAACGGTATTCTTCCTTTACCATATCTTCGCTAAGATAGTTTTTCTTGGCGCCCGTATTGTCAAGCGACTTCACCTTAAATTTGTCGGCCAAAGCAAATGACGGCTGGACACCCACATCAAAGAAAATGTTAGACTTAGCACTCTTCAACGAGAGGAGTAGCGGTAAAGAGAGGCGATACTGGCTAAACGAAGCGCGGAATTCATGGTATTCGCCAGAAACTTGATCAGAATAGCTATTAGAAACCTTGGCATGTTCAAATAAAACGCCGGTCTTGAAAGCCATGTTGTACTCATCAAGTGGGATTAGCGCAAAGCCACCGACACTCCAAGCCAAGCCGGAATAACGGTCATACTCATATCGATCATTATCCCCAGAAAGGAATTCATTGCCGATAAAGCCCTGAAGACCAAACGTAAACTTCAACGGAATGAGTCCGCGAAGTTCATCCATGTCAATGGATTCCTCGGTCGGTTTTTCGGTTATATAAACCGTTTTTACTGTTCTACCACTGGTTTCGACTTCGGCTGGAGCATATACAGGCTTGTAGACAAACTTTTTTGCAGTCTTCTTGGCGACCGGTTTTGCGGCATCTTCGCCACGAACCGCAGACGGTTCAGAAAAGAGGTTTTCCGGAGCAAGTTCTTGTTCTACAGACGTAAATTTGTCTTCAACGGCGGGCGCTTGTTCGACAACAGGGGCCGTTTGCACCGGAGCGACTTCAGCGACAGGAGCTGCGGCTGCAGGTGCAGTTTCTTGAGCCATCACGGCAGATACAGCCAAAGCAGTTAAAATTCCAGTGTATTTCAGATTCATAATGATCCTCCAATAGTAATCATTGTAATATTATAGCATTTTTGTAATCGAAAAACCAATACAAAATACAAGCGTCCCGTTCATAAAATACTAGATTACGCTATATGAAAACAAATATTGTTACAACTGCATCGGGGAATGCCAATACTAGCGCCCTATTTTTCGTTAAAAAATCAATCCAATTCTCCAACGTCCTTTCGGAAGAGGCTGAAAAGCAAGTCGAATCCGTGCTGAATGGCATGGACGAAGGTCCTTTTGAAGATTTGGAATTCTTGGAAATTGATAATCAACCGACCATTTTTGTAAACGCAGCCAAGGAACGCGGTCTCTCCGCCCTGGACCACCTGCGCATGGCAGCCTACCGCCTTGCCAAGCGCGCATGCAAGCGCCAGATTCCGATGGTATCCATCATGCTTGCCGATGCCGCTCCGGAACAGTTCAAGAGCATTTTGCACGGGCTCCACTACGCTGATTACAAATTCGATGCTTACAAGAGCAAGCAGAAAGAAGCTTTCCAAGTCACGTTCGAAATCGTCGCTGGCGAACAAGCCGCCGCATTCAACAAAATCGCTGAAGAAGTCGCAATTGAAAATAAAGCGATAGTACTTGCGAAGAACTTGATTAACACTTGCGCCTCCGACCTCTACCCCGCTGAATTTGTAGAAAACGCAAATACAATTGCCAAGTACACACCGGGGCTTTCGATTAAGGTGCGCAACATGAAGCAGCTCGAAAAGGAAGGCTTCATGGGCCATGTGACCGTCGGTAAAGGCAGTTCGCACGAACCGTACATGATTACACTCAGCTACGACGGAACAAAAGCAGCTAAGGTTGCCGGGAAAAGTGCAAAGAAGGCCGACAAGAATGCGCGCACTTCCGCAGACCACTTGGTTATTGTCGGTAAGGGACTCACATTCGATACTGGCGGACTTTGTCTGAAACCGCCTAAATCCATGCCCGAAATGATTAGCGATATGAGCGGTGCCGCTACAGCGCTAGCCGCCATTCAAGCCATTGCCACGCTAGAACTCCCGATTAAGGTGAGCGCCGTCTGCTGCCTCGCCGAAAACGCTATCGGCAACAAGTCTGTGCTACCGGGAGACATCTTTACTGCCAAGAACGGAAAGACGGTCATGGTTGACAATACGGATGCCGAAGGACGCCTCGTACTCTCAGACGGCCTTGCAGAAGCGGGCCTCATTGGCGCAACGCACATTGTGGACCTAGCCACGCTTACGGGTGCCATGGTACGCGCACTCGGCTATGCCGTTGCCGGATTCTTCAGCAACGATGACGCCCTTGCATTGAACGTCATCAACTGCGGTGAAGCCTGCTGCGAAAAGTTCTGGAGTATGCCGCTCGAAGAAGAATACGCCGATGCTCTTAAGGATAAGTTCGCAGACCTCAAGAATACCGGAAGCGATGCCGGAGCTATTGCCGCCGCGCTCTTCTTGCAGGAATTTGTTCCCGAAGACACCGCTTGGGCGCATTGGGATATTGCAGGCACTGCATTCGTGAACAAGACTTGGAAGTACACCGAATACGGCGCAACAGGCTTTGGCGTGCAGACGCTTATTGAGCTTGCTAGACGCATGTCTAAAGCCGACGAAGAGAGCATCGAAAACGATGCAGTCGTCAGCGAAGACGAATACAAAGTGTGCTAATCACCTAGATACAGTTTTTATACCATAACAAAACAGCCCCGGATACTTAGTCCGAGGCTTTTTGCATCTAATTCTTTAGCTCCTCATAAATTCACTTTTTATCACCAGGAGCGTAACCCGAAATCTTTTTACTCCGATAATACACGGGAATGTAAGGATCAAGCGTATAAGCATTAACTTCTTCGCCACTTGAATTCTTTTCGATTTCGTAGGATTCTGAACCCGTAAAATATGGAGCTTGCGTAAGATCAATACCTTCAAAATATTCAAGTGCATAAACATCTGTTTGTGGCATCAAGGACCACGCCTTTCGATCAAATGCAGCAAATGTCGCATTCAACCACTTCACTTGGAAAATGACATATCCTCCAGAATATAGCGTACCTTGAATATTGATTGGCAAATAATATCGCCCTAAACCATCCTTCGTTTGATCGCCAAAGTCGATTTTCGGATTAGGAGCAATCATCTCATGATGATTAACGGACCAACTAATATAACTAACAGGCGTTTCTAAGCTTTCGTCAGCACCAAGATAAAAACGAAGTTGAACGACAGGCAAATCAATAGCACTATTGTTTTCAACTTTAATAAAGAAATCACTGCAATTTTGCCATCCCTTTGCTACAGTACAGTTTGTTGAATTTTGATAAGCCGTTGGTTTTACATAAACATTGATTTTAAGTCGTTCATCGCCAATTGTAGGGATTTCCGAACCCGCCTCCTTGACACAACGCACGGCCATTTTCCACTGTTCATGGCATAAGCTAGCGGACTCAAAAGAATTGCTCTCTGATGTAAAATTAATACAATTCCTGTAACCACTTGTATGGTATTCGCTAGCCCAATAAAATGCAGTCTCTCCATTCTGATTCCAAGAATGGTCTCCACTAATGTATCCCTTATAAGGCAAGCTTTCAGATTGGCTTTGGAATTCTGGAGAGTTATAAAACTCACGCCATTCTTCAAGACTAGGCAAGCGCCAGCCACTCGGACACGCATGCTCAAGACGTTGACCGGGATAAAGGAATCCTGTTGATTCGCAATCGCCCTTTCCATTCACAGTCTCTGTTGGGCAAGCTGTAATAAGGTAATAATCCTTGCCAGAGCTGTAGTACTCGTAAGAAAGGTTATCCATCATCCAATAAAGAGAACCCACCCAAGCCACATTATAGACATGGTTATCACGATAGTCTTTTAAAGTCATCGCAATGGAATCAAGCTTGCTTCCCTTGCTACTTTGTCCATACCCAAAATTATCCTCGAATACGTCATCATAATCGGTACACGCAGCAAAGATAAATGCAATAGATGCTATCGTCGCAACGCTCCTCCAGCATGACAAAGTCTTTAATCTTTCGTCTAACATAAACCCTCCCTAAAACACAAACGTTAAGCCAAAGCCAACAAGTCCAAGACCACCAGCAATTAAGCCTATTCCGCGAACCATCATAAAGGTATGGATATTATCTAAACGGGAATCGTATTCCTTCTTTTCGCTAGGTTCCCTTTCAGAGAGACGCTTCAACATGATTTCACTGAAAATTGATGCACCAAAACCCAGTGCAGAAACGACACCGCTTGTAATCCGGAGTCCCGTACGCAAGCCTCTTTTAGGTTGTTCCACATTCGTTGGAATACTTTCCCCCACTTGCAAGTTATCCGTAACTGCACTCCCGTTGCCCGAATCGGGCAACACAATTTCTTTTGCGGGTTCAACGTAATCAAACTCAGTAACCACGCCAGCACTTAAAGTAACATCGACTTTTTTGCGGTCATTGTCACTTCCAACTTCAATATTTGAACAGACGGGAATCGTACCAAGGAATGGCGTTTTGCCCACATTTTCTCCATTTACATATACAAATAAATTTTGTTCTTCTCCCGAAGCGGAATGTGCCTTGAGCGAAAGCCCGCCATTTAGCGGTTTCAAAGATTCCTTGAACGTTTCTTCTTTATCCTTGAATATGCCAACTTTGAATGCAATCTGTGCGTAGCAACGGTGGCTGATTAAAACGTCATGCGTTCCCGGGTCCATCAGCACTTTATCTGAAGCTTTAACGGAATGTTCATCTACCTTGATATCCAGTTCTTCATAGTTGCCGCCCATCTTGAAATCAAGGTCGAGATTCAATGTCCCGTAACGAGGAACAAGATTTAACGAAATTTCTTGACCGTTTTCATTTATAGTGAATTGACCTTCGGCATCTTCATGATGTTCAAGCACAGCGACAAACCGATGCGAACCCGCTTCGACAAGCACCTTGCACGGAGTCGAAGAGCATTGCGGCACGGGCCTTCCGTCAATACTGAGAGCCGCTCCAGAAGGATTCGTTGCAACACTCACCGCAAGAGACTGGTTGCCAAGTCCATCCATACCAGTGCGAATAATGCCGGTTGCACCACCGCGTGCCTTTCGGAAAAATTCAGGAGATTTCGATTTGATGACTTCCATCAAATCATTCACGTCAGCACCAAGGCCATTGAAACTTGCCACCAGCTTGCTGCTTGCGGTTTCGTACAGTTCAGCACTGATTGAAATGTTCGTCCCGACCCTGCCAATGCGGGCCTGAGCCACATAATCCGCGGCAATGTTCTTGCCGGTTTCAGCAAGGCAGCTGCCTTCGCAATCTTCGATGGACTTGCCCGGCGGAAGCATCATCAAAATGTTTTCGCGAGTCATGATGGTAAAGTTCAATTCGGCAGGAAGTTCCTTCACGGCCTGCTCTCGGAGCATGTTCGTGAGATAATGCCGCTCCGAAAGCGTCAGCAAATCCTTATCGTCAGAAACTGTTTCGAGAACGGCGACAAACTTTGCAAACGGAGTCGTTACGAGCAAAAGCAATAAAAATATTGTCAATAGAAGCCGGTTCATCATGTAAAAAAAGCTCCCCTTTAGAAAACGCAATTCGCTTGCAAATGATATGCAAACAGATAATCCATAAATAGGTTTTTTCAGAAAAAAAGCAATAGGGGGTAAAAAAATACACTAAGCAAACAGACCTTTTTTTCTATTTTTTACAGCACAAATAGTTCTAACAACCAATCACTGCCTACGGTCAACTTCTAACTTCTTACTTTTCTATGAAAAACGTCGATACAATTGCAGTTTTGGACTTTGGCGGGCAGTACGCCCACCTGATCGCGAACCGCGCACGTTTTTGAAATGCAACGAATAAAGCGAAAACGACCGAGATATAGATCCCGGTCGTGCTTTTTTTTGTATTAAAAAATTACTGGTAAACACCCTTATCTGCAGAAGCCATGTTAAAGCCCATGACAACTTGTCCCTTATTTTCGCTGCGTTCATCTTCGCTGTACAATAAAATCTTGAATACTAAATATTTATGGTTCGTTGAAATAGAGACTTTTTCAAATGAATTGTTACTACGGTTTGAACCATCGATATAATCACCTGGATTATCAAAGTTAAAACCATTAAGATTAGCGCCCTGCTTTGTATATTTCTCGTAATTAGAATTGTTGCTTCCGTAAACGGTCAGGTCAAAATCTTGAGGAATACGGCCGATGTAAGAAATATCGTTTCCGCTACTAAGCCACGAAATGGCTGCAGAAGCCGGTTTCGTAGAACTCCCCAAATTCTTTGTGACAAACCAAATTTCCTTTTGATCATTGGCATTTGTACGAGTTTTAAGTTTTTCAATACTGCCATTCCAATAACGGGAATCGTAATCGAAATTAGGCTTGCTACCTACATCATCAAAAACCAAATACGTAAATGACGGAACTGATTCCATCACAGAATTACTAGGATAAGGCGGATTTATCGCCCACCCCTCAGACGTGAGCAACATAGCCTTCACAACTTCTGGATGCCAACGATAGAAAGGATTCACCTCCAAAAGATGAGCTACCATGCCTGCAGTTAATGCTGCAGAGGACTCGGTTCCATAAAAGAAAGGGTAATAGACATATTCACGGCCAGTAGCATTTTGTTTATACGTTCTTCTCAAACCGCCAATAGTTTGATGAGAAAAATTGTATATTTCTGGTTTTAGCGACCCCCCATTATAATTCTTTGTGGAAGTATAATTAGTGATTTGTTGAGTCTTGGGCTCCACAGAACCTACAGTGATGGCATTAGCGGCCTGTCCCATCGAGCTAATATTCCCCTGTGAACTGGTTCCATCTATACCATAATTCCCAGCTGGAGTAAACTCTACCGTACGATAATTATAAATAAAGTTATCTAATTTTTTTGCCGTTATATCATACTCATTTATTTTTCCTTTCGAGAGTCTGTAATTACGAACCCCAATATAAATCTGAGGTGTTTTAGCCGCTGGATCTCCATAATCTATGGAATTCCCAACATATACAACATTTTTAGGAGAATTATCCATTAAAAGGAAATAGGTCCAGGAATCCCTCATTTCGTATCCAGGAGATGCATTAAAAGTTTCGTTTTCATCAATCCTGACATATTTTGCAGGATACGAATAACCCCCAAAATGAGCTGGATACCCATTTATTGGTACAGGAAGCGCATCCGCCCCCATATAAATTCCCACATAGGAAGCTTTATCGTGATAATCATTTTGAAGAGTTGTTCGAAAAGTGTAATATTGAGGAATTTGCATATACTGACCATTTTCAAAAGGCGAGGGCGCAAAGTATGGTCCCGCATAGCCATAAGGCCAATAGTTGTCACGTGTAAGCGTATAAGCTCCACTGGTTTCAGAATGACTAAGACCTTCAAAAACCTCATAATTCGGATTAACATAGGGGTCTTCATTTACTTTAATAAACACACGATTTACGGCATTTCTATACCCATCCCAATTATATAAGCACAGCGAATTATTGCAATTGTCTGGGTTTGCATAATAATGACGTTTCAAATAAAAATGATTATTGTTAACATAGGATCTATACGATCCTTCAATGGCAGCGACGTCATCAGTCATCCCCGTTCTATGCAGGGCGCGAGATTCGAGCGATGATCCGATTTTACGCTGTTCATTCTTTTTCGCCTTAGTGTAGTCAACATTTCTATAAACCATCGGGGAATTCATTTTACTCCCCTTGCGGCCAAGGATGTCGTAATTTGTAGCACTTGAGGCAAAGGCTCCGACACAACCTAAAGCCAACATCAATGATAATTGAATCTTCATTTGTTCTCCTTTTTTTTCAAAGAATGGACAAAATATAGATACTTTACATTAAATTATGTTGATTAAATAATTAAAATCAACGTAATGCATGATGTAAAAACGGCCGGAAAAACTTCCCGGCCGAGTGTATTTTATGAATACGATATATTCAATACAAAACAATAATCTTTAAATTTATTTATCCGTCGAGAGATGGAAACCCAAAACGGCCTGACCATGTTCGCTACTAGTCGTATTATCAGCATAAAGATTAATACGGAAAGCAAGCCAATCATAGTTGCTCTTTGACGCTTCAACAACAACCCTTTCAAACGAGTTAACACTACTTGTACTCGACTTAATGAAAGTTCCCTTATTCTGATACGTCGGCTTAGTAGAGCCATTTGTTCCATAGACGTACAAATCAAAGTCTTGAGCAGTGTGACCATTGCAATTAGCTATATCAGTACCTTTGTTAATCCATGCAATAGCGGCTTTAAACGCTTTTCCCTTATTTGCGCCTCTGTTATCGACGACAAAGAATATATCAGAAGTTCCCGGTTCTACGAACTTCTGAACACTGCCGTTCCAGTAATGAGAATAGATACCAAGATTCTTAGCAGCATTATCATTAAAATACAAATATTTGTATGAAGGAGCATTTGTCGTCACCTGACCATAAACATACGGAGCTTCAATTTCCTTACCATTTGACGTAAGCAACAAGGCCTTTACGACTTCAGGATGCCAGCGATAGAATGGATTTGAAGCCATAAGGGTTGAAACCATTCCCGCCGTATACGCAGCAGCTACTTCAGTACCTTCATAATACGGCTTAATATCTACACCATCGTAATATCTTTCAAAATCAGTCTTGACCTGAAAGCGAGAATAGTTGTACACTTCTGGTTTATTAACACCATTATGATTTGAATTGTAATTCGTATTATACGCTACACCTGTATAACCTGCAATTTTACTATCTGGATTAAGTGCGCCCACAGTAATTGCATTAGCAGCATAAGCTTTTGGGTACATAAGCGGTAAACCAGTGCTACTCGACTGTCCCCAGTTTCCAGACGGGACAAATTCCACAGTTCGATTTTCGTAAATATAATCATCAAAATCTCTAGCTTCATTGTTATATTCAACGCTATAACCAGAATTTGAAGAAGCATCATTATTATTACGAACACCAATATAAACCTGCGGTCTGCAATATTCTGTTTTACCGCACGAAGGATTAGTGGAATTAACGTGACCTTTCCCCACATATATGACAGAACGGCTCTTAAAAGAACGTTGTCCGCTCGAAGCCATTCTTATGAGAGAATAACTTCGTGTATCTCTCATTTCGTTTTCTACAGTTGAATTATACACGTTGTATGCACTGCCATTCCTAATATACCCAGCATTTTTTCCATGATTATCAAGTTGACCAAGCTCTTCATAACCAAGATTTACAGGAAGAGCATCCACGCCCACAAACACACCCACTTCTGAAGATGTGTTCCAATAACTATTGATAAATCCACCTGAATAACCAAATTTTACCTCATCGAAATCAATAAAAGCGTGTTCTCCCGATTCGTATTTCGATGGCTGACGGTTCGGATCGCCCCAGAAAATATGAGTGCTTGTACTAAACGAGACTCCTTCAACATGAGTCCAACCATATCCATTTCCGAACGGATCGGTCCAAGACCAATAGAACTCTGAATAATTCTCATGAGGATGATCCCACACGCTGGCCGGAGTTGGAGCCGGATTTTCTTTAATTTTCAACTTTGCAGAAATAGTGTTATTTAACAAATCTTTATACTGCGCCCAATCACAAGGCGAAGACTCATAAGAACACCCTTGAGATGTATTGGAAGAAGATGGATACTTTTTAAACATAAATTTTTTGTCACCACTTAATCTAGGGTTGTATCCACCCTCGATTGCAGCGAAATTATTTCCCAAACCAGTCTTTGCCAAGCCTTGATTTTCCACAGAAGAACTGATTTTACGCTGTTCGTTCTTTTTTGCCTTGGAGTAGTCAAGATTCTTATAAACCATCGGGGAATTCATCTTGCTTCCCTTGCGGCCTAGAAGGTCATAGTTATTTGTAGCTGCGATTGAGCTCACGCAGCCAAGAGCTAAAGCAATTGATATTATTTCTTTATTCATTATCCTTTCCTTTGTTAAAGGCAAGGACTAATATAAACTAACATTTTTGAATAAAAAAGTATAAATTTTAAAAATTAACATTTATTTAACAATTTTTTGTTTTGTTTGTATTATAATGATACAGAATTTGTATTTAATATACAAATGAAAAAAAACTTATTTACATAGGCAAAGTTATAAACACTTTATTCACATACATATAAAAAAGCCGGGAAAAACTTCCCGGCCGAGTGTTTGGAATTAAAAATTACTAGAGAATACCTTATCGCGCTGCAGCCATGTTGAAGCCAATGACAACCTGTCCCTTATTTTCGCTACGATCATCATCACTAAACATTTGAATGCGGAATATTAAATACTTATAGTTGCTCGCAATAGTGACCTTTTCGTACGAATTATATGTCGAGAAAGAACCATCAATATATTCCCCTGGATTGTCAAAATTTAAGCCATCAAGCTTTGCGTGAGGAGCTGTATATTTTTCGTAATTGGAACTGTTGCTCCCATAGACAGACAAATCAAAATCCTGAGGAATACGACCAATATTTTCAATATCGTTTCCACTGCTAAGCCATGAGATCGCTGCAGAAGCAGGCTTCGTTGAAGTTCCCAAATTCTTTGTGATAAACCAAATTTCTTTTTTTCCACTGCTATTTGTACGAGTTTTCAAATTATCGATACTGCCATTCCAATAGCGGGAATCGTAATTATAGGGATTTGTCCCCGAATAATCAAACAACAAGTATTGGCTTGTTGGAATCTTTTGAAAAACATTACCACTATTTATTGGGTTTCCACCAGCGGTCAATAAGAAAGCCTTGACAACTTCGGGATGCCAGCGATAGAATGGATTCAAACTTAAAACATTAAATACCAAATCTGCCGTATATGCAGCTGCCGCTTCAGTACCATCAACAACTGGTTGATAAACTGATGTCGTATTATTCGATTTTTTGGTGTACGTTCTTTTAACTCCATCGACACCGATAATTGCATGTGCGTAATTGAAAATTTCAGGTTTTTGAGGTCCTAGGATATAATTCTTCGTAGACGTATAATTGGTGATCTGACCGTTTGCAGGATCGACTGCACCCACCGTAATCGCATTCGCTGCTTGTCCTTCCGCATTCAACCTACCTTGCGAATTCGATCCATCAACACCGCTATTACCTGCAGGGACAAATTCGACAGTACGGTATTTATAAATAAAGTTGTCCAGATTTTTGGCAACTAAACTATAGGAAGACGATTTTGACATGTTTTTAATACGAACACCCATGTATATCTGAGGAATTTTAGATGCGGGATCTCCATAATCCACTTTTCGCCCCACATAAACAACCGGAGCATAATTACTTGTTTGCGATAAAAGATGGAAGGCCTTGTAAGTCTCCATTTCTTTTATCGGATTAGAAGAAATAAATGTTTCATTAGTATTTGTCTTGACATATTTAATTGTAGATCCATCCATTGATACTGGAAGCGCATCTACACTCATATATATTCCCCCATGAGAAAAATTACGATAAGATACATTATTGTATGCAAATCCCGATAAATTTCTTATTCCCGAATAAGGATAATATGTAATATTCTGCCCCGCCTTGAATGGAGATGGCAATGAAACAGAAGATGATCCTACGCCCGAATAACTGGTCCGTTGCCAAGAAAACGAATAAGTTCCGTTGTCCTCGGAATGCGTACGGGCAGAAGTAGGCTCATAATTAGGGTTTACACTGCTATATTCATTCACGGGAATAAACACACTATTTGCGGCGTTTTTATACCCATTCCAATCATACGAACATTGAGAATTGTTGCAATTATCAGGATTGCCGTAATAATGGCGCTTGATCGAGAATCGGTTATTGCTCTGATAAGACCTGAACGATCCTTCAATGGCAGCGACGTCATCAGTCATCCCCGTTCTATGCAGGGCGCGAGATTCGAGCGAAGAACCGATCTTTTGCTGTTCGTTCTTCTTAACTTTGGAATAGTCAACACTCTTGTAGACCATCGGGGAGTTCATTTTACTCCCCTTACGACCTAGAAGGTCATAGTTATTTGTTGTCGCATTGGCTGCAACGCATCCAAATGCTAATGCAATTGTTAGTAATTCTTTGTTCATTATATTGTCCTTTATTTTTTCCTTGTTAAAGGCGCGGACAATATAAACTTTTAAAATAAAACAGGTTTGTGTAAATTAAAAAAAACAATTTTGTAATAAACAATCCTTTTTATTTACTTCACAACAACGCACAAAATAATATTTAAATCTTACAAGCAAACAAATAATCGTTTATTTCAATAAAATTGTATATATTCGACAAATTAAAAAAAGCCGAGAAAAAGAACTTTCCCGGCCAGATTATTTCACAAATAAGTTCTTTATTCAACAGAAGCTACATCAAAGCCAAGTACAATCTGGTTCGGATTTTCCGTAGCAGCATCTTCGCCAAAAAGGCGGATGCAGAAGGTTACATAAGGAGCATTTGTGTTGTAAGCAACCTTTTCAAACGAATTACGATCACTATTCGATCTTCCAATTGCAGTTCCTGGATTATCAACATTAGGCGTTGAAGAATTACTCGGATAAACGTACAAATCAAAATCTTGCGGAATATGGCCAAGATTTGCAATATCATTACCGCTGCTCAGCCAAGCAATTGCAGCAACATAGTCCCTACCAGGCACATTCGCATAGCTAAACCAAATTTCCTTCTGGCCCTTGCTATTAACACGAGTCATAACCTTATCCATATCACCAATCCAATAGCGGGAATAATGATAATAGTCTTCAGTATCACTCCAAGCATTACCAAAAACCATGCTGTAATATGACGGAGCCTTTGTCAAATACGGATTATGTGGATACGGCGAATTCAGTTCAACACGGCTGGACGCAATCATCAAAGCTTTCACAACTTCCGGATGCCAACGATAGAACGGATTAACGGACAGAAGATCCGAGACCATACCCGCCGTATACGCGGCAGACATTTCAGCACCATCATAAAGCGGTTCGTAAGTCGTTATCTTCCCTGTAGATTTATTCTTATACGTTCTTTTTCTGTCATTCATATAAAAGTGGGAGAAATTGAATATTTCCGGTTTTTTCACGCCGTTTCCAGCCTTTTTATACGAATTGTAATTTGTAATAGTTTGCGATTCGGCGTCAATAGCGCCAACTGTAATTGCATTTGCCGCATGAGCTTCTGACGCCAAATTGCCAGAACCAGTCGGTGCATTTGCATTGTTTTTAGTAGCAAAATTACCGGCAGCAACAATTTCTACGGTACGATTGTTATAGATGTAATTGTCCAATGCCTTTGCCGCCGCAGTATAATTCGGCGTAGCAGAGCTGTTGTCGTTCACGCCCTTACGGTTATGAACACCTACGTAAATCTGAGGAGTTCTATCAGCCGGATTTGCAGGAGAATTCTCACCTACGTAGATAACAGAACGTTTGGACGCATCCTTAACCACGCTGTATGTTTTCGACGCCAACATTTCATAGCCGATATAAGCGTTAAAGCGATCACTTGCAGTATGGCGAATATAATCAACATTCTTATTAAAATCCATTTTTACAGGAAGCGCGTCAACAGCAAGATAAACACCGACATCCGAAACAAGCCCTTCATCATAATATGAAGAGGAAGGATCATCAATGCCATCAAACCACCAATCAATCAAGCTACGCTCCGAATTATAACGTTTCACATCTGGAAAAGCTTTATACCGAATCGTTTGATTATATTCATACGGCGATGATTGAGTTGGATTATTGAAAGTATAATTAAACAACCTAAGTTCATACTCATTTGAACTAGTATTAGTCCAATTAGCACGTTCGTAATCAGATGGATTTACATTACTTCTCGTAGTTGTAATAAACGAACTATTCAATCTTTGAAGATATAAATAATCATCCACAAAATCCTTATATCGGCAATGAACTGAATGGTGACCGTCTCCAATTTCATTTTGACAAACGTCCACCGAATTCGACGAATAATAACGTTTAAAATAGATTGGATGAGACCCGCCCATTATAGGTTCATAGGAACCTTCAATAGCAGTAATGCCTTCAGCCAAGCCCTGTTTATTCAAGGCATTTTTGGCCAACGAGGAATTCATTTTCTGAGGTTGTTCTTTTTTAAATTTGGAGTAATCGACATTTCGATACACCATCGGGCTATTCATTTTACTCCCCTTGCGGCCTAGAAGGTCGTAGTTTGCAGCTGTTGATGCCATAGCGCTAATGCACCCAAACGTTAATAATAACGGTATTCGTTTATACATCATTCCTCCTATTGTTAATTAGAATGTTTGTCGTAAAAATAAATACTTTACATACAAAAATCATTATAAAAAAAGTAAAAAAGAAATAATCAAAAGTATATAAGCTGCATATGTTACTCTACTGTATCATATATGATTCATCAAATTTATAGTATTAGAATAACGTATTTAAAGCACATTAACTTAACTATACTTTGTTCAAAAAAAAGAATGAACTAAACCAAGCAACAAAATCAGATAAATATTCAAGCATCGAAAATCAATTTTTGGCAGCAAAAATCCATAAAATTTCTTGTTTCTCTAAAATTGAGCGATTTTTCGCGAAATCATTAAAAGAAATCGTCGAGTATTCCAAATTTCACTAGGATTTTCTATTTTTGGGGCGTATGAAAAACGTTGATACTATTGCCGTTTTGGACTTTGGCGGGCAGTACGCCCACCTGATTGCGAACCGTGTGCGCCGCTTGGGCGTTTTTACCGAAATCCACTCCCCTGCCGCTCCGGTTTCTGAACTGGAAGGCGTGAAGGGCATCATCTACAGTGGTGGCCCGTCTAGCGTGTACGCCGCGGATGCTCCGGAATACAATCCTGAAATTTTGAACCTCCCGGTGCCGAAGCTCGGCATCTGCTACGGTCACCAGCTTATCGCCCAGCAGTTGGGCGGTCACGTGGAACCGGGCAAGGTGAAGGAATACGGCATCGCCGACCTCATTGTGGGAGACGAAAAATGCCCGCTTTTGAAAGGTCTCCCGAAGGCATCGCCCATGTGGATGAGCCATGGCGACCAGGTCACCAAGCTCCCCGAAGGCTACAAGATTGTGGCCAGCACCAAGGACTGCGAAATTGCCGCGGTCGCGTTCGATAGCGTCCGCCCCGAACGCCAAATTTTCGGCATCCAGTTCCACCCGGAAGTCACGCACAGCAAGTTCGGCATGAAGTTGCTCGAAAACTTCATCGACTTCACCGGAGCGAAGAAGACTTGGAACATGAAGAGTTACCTGCCGCTCATCACGCAGCGTATCAAGGACCAGGTGAAGGACCGCAAGGTGTTCCTGCTCGTGTCTGGCGGCGTAGACTCCACCGTTGCTTTCGTGCTTTTGAACCGCGTGCTCGGACCGGAAAAGGTCTTGGGCCTGCACGTGGATAACGGAATGATGCGCCTCGGCGAATCCCAGAAGATTATGGACTTCCTCACGAAGGAAGGCATGAACAACCTCAAGGTCCGTGACGCGAGCGAACACTTCCTCGCCAAGCTCAAGGGCGTGACAGCGCCGGAAACGAAGCGCGGCATCATCGGTAAGGAATTCCTGACAGTCAAGGACGAGGAAATGGCAAAGCTCAACCTCGATCCGAACCAGTGGATGATGGCTCAGGGAACCATCTACCCCGACACCATCGAAAGCGGCGGCACCAAGAACGCCGACAAAATCAAGACACACCACAACCGCGTGCAGGAAGTTTTGGACCTCATGGAAAAGGGCCTCGTGCTCGAACCGCTCGCCGACCTTTACAAGGACGAAGTCCGTGCACTCGGCGAAGAACTCGGCATTCCGCACAACCTCGTGTGGCGTCACCCGTTCCCGGGTCCGGGTCTCGGCGTTCGCCTGCTCTGCAGCGACGGCGTGCTCGCCAATGACATGGTGAAGTTCGAAGACGTGAAGGATACTTCGGGCCAGTCCCTCGCCGACTACCTGAAGGCGAACAACATTGCTGGCCGCTTGCTCCCCATCAAGAGCGTGGGCGTGCAGGGCGACGGCCGTACTTACGCACAGCCGTTCCTCATCACGACTCCGGGCCTCTCTTGGAAGGACTGCGAAAAGTTCTCTACCGAACTCGCCAACCGCTTCAAGGCCATCAACCGCGTGATTTACCAGATCGGTAGCGTCGCCGATGAAGACCCGAAGCTCGTCGAGCAGTTCGCCACCCGCGAGAACTTCGATACGCTCCGCAAGTTCGACAACATCTGCACCGAATTCCTGCAGGCCAACGACCTGTACGAAAAGATTTGGCAGATGCCGGTCGTCCTCGTCCCGCTCCGCACGGCAAACAAGCCCTGCATCGTGATGCGCCCGGTGAACTCCACCGAAGCCATGACGGCAAACTTCGCCGAAATCGACCAGGGAATGCTCGCCGGTCTCTGGCGCAAGTTCGAAGCCGAAGGCGCTGGCTCTCTGTGGTACGACGTGACGCACAAGCCGCCCGGAACTATTGAGTGGGAATAAGGCGAGAGTCGCGACAAAAAGCTGGCTTTTTGTCATGACCGAGCCGCGTGAACACGCGCTTGAACAAAGTGAAAGCGCCGTGGGAGTAGCGCGGAGCCGAGTGTCGCAAAATTAGTAGAAAAGCCGAATGAGGTTCACTCACTCGGCTTTTTCATTTGGAAACGGTATTATTTCTTTTTAAATCCATTGAACCAAGCTCGTTCCTCAAAGCTCTTTTTCTTTGGCATTACAGACTCGCTTTCAGCTACTCCAATCGGCAAAAAACAAACCAATTCATAATCAGACGGGACATCTAATATGGATGCCATTTTCTCATTGATCTTATCGTCATCTGTTATATGACCTTCATACCAACAACTTTGGTAGCCCAATTCAACAATCGCAAGTAGCATATTCTCAATAGCCGCAGAATAATCCTGTGTTGCAAAGCACTTGTCACGATATGCATTTATACGCTGTGTAAGTACACATATGGCAGCTGGAGCCGTTTCCCCTACCGGAGGCGTGATGACAGCCTGTATTCTCTTCAAAACTTCAGGGTCATCAATTGCAATCAGACTCGTTGTCTGCTTGTTGCAGCCAGATGGAGCAGCAAGTCCCGCCCGCATGATTTTAATAAGATTTTCTCTAGGGATTGGATCCGGTTTAAACATTCCCCTATAGCTATGTCTTTTTTCAATCGATTCCAATACATTCATATTATTACACCCCATTTGCTAGGAACGTTATTTACAATCGTTGCGCAACTGTCGGCAGCAAATACCGCGGCATTCAAAACAAATAAAAGTAGAAATAAGAAATATTTCATCGTCAGGGACATTTTACGCCTTAAAAATATTCATTCCTTACCGAAAAATACATAATTCGGCAATTGCAGGCCATGTAGAATAAGAATTCTTATAGTTACTAAAAAAGCCGAATGAGGTTCACTCACTCGGCTTTTTTCATAAAAAGATAGAGTTTAGTCCTTAACGCAACGGACGGAGTACGCGACGTACTTACCCGCTTCACCAGCTTTAGAGGGGCCCAAGCTAGCAAGAGTAGCGGCGGGTATGTCGGGCAAGGAGAAGGCGTAAGCTAGGTAGCCTTTGGAAATATCTGTCGAGCTCCAAAAAGCCGCGTGATCATACAAAAATGTTTCTTTAACCATGTAACCGGAAGGAAGCCCCGAAAAACCGACGGAATCAACTCCTTCAATATTCAACCAACCACTGACAGACATTAGCCCGAGCTCCCCCACTTTAGCGAGGGTATCCAGTTCCTCCCTGCTAGGCAGATGCCAACCTGCAGGACATATACCGCGAATGGCTTCACTGTTTCCACTTGCAGAGCAATAGACCCCATAGCCACATCCATTTGCAGGTTCAAACAGCTTCCCTGCGCTATCCATGGCGGCGCTCCATAGATATAGACGCCCCAAAGTATCGCACTTGGCAGGATCGTTGTTGAAACAGAAACTGGAAGAATCTAGATTTTCGGTCGGTTCCAGGTACGCATAGTTCAGGTTCTCCGCCATCCAGGTTTGAGAGCCAATCTTTATGGTCTTGTATGTCTGACCGTCACGTTCATCCGTCAAGGTGCCGTATTTGCAATTATCCACATTCGCAGTCTTGCAGGCGGTCACCCCAGCCTCCGAGCTCGAAGAAACTGCGGAACTACTTGTTTGCAAACTGCTGCTGGATCCAACTGTTGTTGTGGGCAATTTCGGCAATGGCATGCAGGATTCCGCATCCGCACTGCTGCTAGATTTTGCTTTCGAGCTACTGCTAGATTTTGCATCCGTACTGCTGGACGATTTACCCTGATCGCTTGATTCAATTTGTGCCTCGGGCCCATTCAGTGAATGAGAATCATTGTCACTGCATGCCGAAAAAACAACAAACGCGGCAACGCCCAAAAGCGGCAGCAGAGACTTTAATGGATTTTTTGAAAGCATAAATCCTCCTTTTTTCAACAAAAGTAATAAAAAAAAGAAGCAACACTTTGAACAGCGGGCCTATGCCTTTTTTCAATTGCATCCAATACGTTCATATTATTTAATTCTTCGCAGGCTTATCCCATGGATACGGCACGCTAGCTTTATCGTCTGAACCAACAGGGATTGTTATATATTCCGGCAATTCCTTAAAAGAACGGACTGAAATAATTGAGTTCCAAAGATAACCTAACATCAAAGGCCCTTTAAAAAGCATATCGGAATACCCTTGCATATCAGAAACGCTTTTTTCAAAATCTCTTTCCATCCTGCCTTTGTAATTATTTTCATATTCACGAAAAACAAGCATGTGTCCGTATACTACATCCCCCTTACGGACTTCCAAAAGCATTTCCTTACCAGAGGAGGCCCTCATTCTACAGCGGTTAACCTCTTTACATGCTAGTTTGCCATCTCGATAAAAATCGTAATTATCGTCTCCTAAAACAGTAGCCCAAAAGCGGTTGCCAGAGCACCCCACCAACATCAGCATCAATAACAACGCAATAAAATTTCTCGCCATTACCACCATACCTGTGCGCTAGCACTCCACCCATGAGCATTCATCCAACGATCATTAGAGATTTTCTGAATACCATGGACTTGATACAGATAACGTACATACACAGCAAGACAAGGCTTGAAATGGACTCCAGCCTTCAGCATAAGCGCAATGTTTCCACCGAAACCAGCAAAGCGATAAAGATCCGTATCGAACTTCATTTTGGCCGTTCCAACCCCCGCCCCTACAAAAGGAGAAACCACCTTGCCTTCAAATACATAGGCTGCAGAAATAAACCCGCCCAAATAATTAAATTCATCGACACCCACACTGCCCACAGGTAAATTCAAGTCTAACGAAAAAAGATATGTTTCGTACAAGAAATGGAACATTAAATCTAATGACGGAGTTACGACAGCTTCTGGATTCATAAGTCCTATAGCGCTAACTCCAGCGCCAAACATAAATTTACTCAATGAAGGGAACTTTTTTGCAATTAAATCCGCAATGGGAGCCAAATCATCTGGCGTATAAGCCATGTGCTTGTACGTCCAGACTTCTTCTTTCTTTTTAGAATCCGTCAACACGTACACGACTACGATGCCATCGGCATTGCTCTGCATCTTGATTTGCAAGACAAAATCGCAATCGCCCCCTTCTTCAACTACGCGCACGTTGTTTTTTTGTTCAATAAAACCTTTGGTTAAACGAACAACCTTATCGGCATAATCCTGATGCACACCTTCCAACTGTGCAACGGGAATAAACACGCTAGGCTTTGCCCAAAGCATCGCGCATAAAAAAAGCAATATTGGAAATAAACGGTTCACAACTTCGATGATTGAAATTATTCGCAATCGAGGCAAGTCCATTCGACTACGCCTTCGCCATTGCCATCAAAGCGTTCTCGCGTGTATTTTTCAATATCGATGAGAAAGCCGATTTCGCCAGCATTTTCGGTGCAGCAACCATCGCAATCGCTATCGGAACACATATCATAAACAACGGCATCAATCGTCGATCCGTTCATGCGGAGCCTAAACGTCTTAAGTCTATACTGTTCCCAGTCTTTTTCGTGAACGGCAATGATGTTGTGTTGACTCACCCATTCTTCGGTCTGTTGACCATTAATACCTGCAAAATAGCCGGCCCATGTGCATCCATTGTATTCGATGCATTCTTCACTATCCGGCTCCGGCCAAGATGTGTACCACGTTAAATTTGCTTGGTGCCAAACCGTGTCTACAGCAACGACGCTTGAAGAAGACTGTTCATTGGCAATGCTTGATGATGACGATTCATCGACATCACTTGATGAAGGTTCATTGACAACGCTAGATGAAGACTCCGCAGCAGATTCACCCCCACCAACGTTCCACACATCAGTAGCGTTCTTTTCCGTGCAAGCAGCAAGCACAAATGCGCCCGCAATTGTAAGCAAATTGAATGATTTCATCAATGAATATCCTTTTTAAAAGGGGTTCAACACCTCAATTATTAATTATAGTAATTAAGGCACATCTTAGCCAAGGGGTTGCAGTATTAATGCAAGTCCACCAATCATCCCCTGAAAATTTATTTACATTCAAATGCGGCTAGCATCGTATTTTTTTGTACGACGAAGCCGCAGATGAAGCTTACACGTACAAGTAATCGTTCAAAACGGGCTGCATGCCTTCGCCGCTCATGTCGGCGTACATCTTGTCGATGCTGCGACCGTCATTGATTTCGAACTGTTCGTCGCCACCTTCCCCGTCGTCGTGACCGCTGTATTTGCTTTCATGGTCACCGATACCGGTTGAGACGCCTGCAGAAACCTTCGTGGCGGCAATCTTTACGATGCCATTGCGGAATTCCTTGCTTTCGCGGCTGGAGACTGTAATACCAACAAACGGGAGGAAAATGCGGTAAGCGCAAAGCACTTGGCAGAGTTCGCGTTCGTGGACGTCAAGCGGGCTGATTTTTTCGTTGTTCACGATTGGGCGTAAACGAGGGCAGCTGAGGCTCATTTCGGCATGCGGATACTTCTTTTGCAAGTAGTAAACATGCAGAGCGCTCGCGAGGGCGTCTCGACGGAAGTCCGAAAGCCCGAGCAGAGCGGAGAATCCGCAACCGCGCATGCCACCCATGAGGGCTCGTTCCTGCGAGTCAAAGCGGTACGGGAACACGCGTTTGTGGCCGAGCAAATGGAGCTGTTCGTAGCGTTTGCGATCGTACGTTTCCTGGAAAACAGTCACGTAGTCCACGCCGCATTCATGCAAGTACTTGTATTCATCGACATTCACGGGATAGACTTCGACGCCCACAAGCTTGAAGTATTTGCGCGCAAGTTTGCAAGCTTCGCCGATGTATTCGACGCTACTTTTGGCGCGGCTTTCGCCGGTGAGCAACAAGACTTCTTCCATGCCGCTGTCGGCAATGACCTTCATCTCGTGCTCAATTTGCTCCATGTTCAACTGCATACGCTTGATGTGATTGTAGCAGTTGAAACCGCAATAGACACAGTAGTTTTCGCAGTAGTTTGCGATGTAAAGCGGAGTGAACAGGTAAACGTTATTGCCAAAGTGGCGACCTGTTTCAATTTTTGCTTTGGCGGCCATTTCTTCAAGGAACGGAGCTGCGGCAGGAGAAAGCAAAGCCTTGAAATCTTCGATGGAGCAAGTGTCATGCTGCAAAGCGAATTTCACATCGCGAGCGGTGTACTTGGAAGCGTCATAACTATCAAATGCAGCAAGAACCTTGTCGCGGATGTCCGACTGGATGACTTCCATTCCCGGCAGATATTCCATGATGTCCGTGCGGACAGATGGATCTGTTTCAATCCTGTGCTTGCGTTCTAGCGCCGCAGGAGAAAGATTCCCAGAATCAAAAAAGTAATTGTTGTCTTTTCTTTCAACAGTCATAATTAACTCCAGTACGTCATCCTGACGACCAAAGGGAGGAAGGATCCAGTGACTTTTAGATAAAAAATTGACTGGATTGACGCTTCGCGTCCGAGGCCTCGGCTCTGAAATAGGTTTGCAAGCAACCTGCTTCATTCGCCTTGCACTCGTTTCTTCGGGCTTCGCACTCAGAATGACGCAACTGTTTAGTCCCTCAAAAATCCAGTCAATGGGTCTGAAGCAGAAGCTCCTCGGGAAAGAACACGGCCAAGCCCGGCGAGGTAAGCCTTACGGCCCGCTTCGATAGCAAGCTTGAACGCCGTAGCCATTTGCGTGAGGTCGCCTGCAGTAGCAAGAGCGGTATTTGCCATAATAGCAGCCGCACCCATTTCCATGGCAGCACAAGCTTCGGACGGTTTACCGATACCCGCATCCACGATAATCGGAAGTTCGATTTCGTCAATCAAAATCTGGATAAATTCTTTTGTACAAAGTCCCTTGTTTGAACCGATCGGCGATGCAAGCGGCATCACGGCAGCAGCACCTGCATTCACGAGATCGCGAGCCACATTCAAATCGGGATACATGTAAGGCATTACGACAAAGCCTTCCTTGGCAAGCGTTTCGGTCGCCTTTATGGTTTCTGCATTGTCCGGCAAAAGGTACTTGGTGTCGCGCATGATTTCGATTTTCACGAAATCGCCACAGCCGAGTTCGCGGGAAAGGCGTGCAATGCGGACAGCTTCTTCGGCATTGCGAGCGCCAGAAGTGTTCGGCAAAAGCGTGACATTTTTCGGGATGTAATCGAGAATATTTTCATGTTCCTTCGTATTCGCACGACGAACGGCAAGCGTTACAATCTGAGCGCCAGCATCTTTAACAGCCGCTTCGATAAGCTTAAGAGAATACTTTCCAGAACCGAGAATGAAACGAGAATCAAATTCATGACCGCCAATAACAAGTTTGTCAGAATTCATTTGCATGTCCTTTTTGTTAAACTTCTAGACCGGATAAGATCCGGATAATCGTCAGCGCTTGGTGCGCTGCGCAAATTTGAACGCGTGGTGCTAAAAGCACAAGCCCTTCCGAGACATCGCTCTTGCCATCGCCACAAAGGTAAAAACGTTTTGAAATTTTTCGCGTCGTGATGGAATTCGCAGAATCCGAGCCCGCCATTCCAGAGGCTGCAACGAGGTATTTTTGCGGATACTTTTCGAGAACCTCGTTAACGAGCATCGATTTGGCTTCGGGATTGTCGAACGCTTCACAGACTACATCTGCATTTGCAACAAATTTGTCAATGTTTGCATCTGTGATTTTTTCATTGTACGCTTCGAGTTCCACGTACGGTGCGATTTCTTTCAGATTTTCGACGAGAGCAACCGCCTTAGGCATTCCAACTTGAGAAGCCTTGTACTGCTGGCGCTGCAAATTCGTCACATCAACAGTGTCAAAATCGACAAGAACTAACTTCTTGATGCCAGCGCGAGCAAGATTTATCGCAACATTGGAGCCAAGACCGCCAAGACCACAAATGGCAACGGTCGCCTGGGCCAGTTTTTCGGTAATATGTTCGCCTTGCTTTTGAACAAGTGCTTGCCGAAACTCTTCCCGCGAGGGAATTTTATCGCAGGTCATCACCCGCCCCCGACAAAGTTTACAACTTCAACGACATCGCCCGCTTCAAGAACGACTTCGGCGTACTTTGCTTTCGGGACAATTTCGCAATTGCGTTCAACGGCGATGCGCCTTAAATCATATTGTGCGGAAGCTAAATATTCGGCTACCGTCATACCTACAGCCGCAACATCTTCACCGTTGATTTTAACTTGATTTGAGTTCAAATGAACCTCCCTACGTTGGCATTATCCAAATCAGGTTCGGTCGAAGTTTTCAACTTCCTCTCAGCCCGTTTAACGAGCTCCCGTAAACATTACAAAATTAACTTTTGGCGAGTTCTTTGGCAAGTTGAAAAACTTGGCTGTGAGCCAATAGGCCTTTTCATTTTTATAGTAATTCAAAAAGTACTTTATGCGGGCGGGGCCCCAGCTCGGAGTGGACGCCTGCGGCGTCAGCGGCTTCACTCGGTCATGAACGCCTGCAAGCAGTCGTTCGCGACACTCGTTTTGCACGCTACTGCGAAGATATACCTTGGCCGACGCTTTATCATTCTTACGTTTAACTCACTTGTTTTTTGGAAAAAAACTCGCATTGAGACATATAAAACAAAAATGCCCCGCGGAGTGCGGAGCATTCAAAATTCTTTTGAGAAGTAAGATTACTTATCCTTAGCAAATTTCTTAGAGGCGGCCTTGACCTTCGGATCGTTCTGAGCGTCCTTGATCTTCTGCTTGATACCATCTTCGATGGACTTTTTGAGCTTTGCAGCGAGGTTCGGGAAACGTTCTTCCAGGGAATCACTAAAGACAGCCGGCTTTTTAGCGGCAGGAGCAGCACCCTTGCGCTTGCCGTTGAACGGGCGCTTTTTCTTGGACGGAGCCTTCTTTGCTTGAGATTTTTCTTGGGATTTTGTTTCCTGAGGCTTAACTTCTTCTGTGGATTTGACTTCTGCTTCTTCTGCCATATATATACCTCTTGGAAAAATTGTTTAAGATGACGCGCGCAAAGATAGTAATTTTTTACAGAAATGCAAGTGAGGTGCGCGGCGAAGCCGCAGTCGGTAGAGCTTAGTCGGTAGAACTTAGGGCGGCAAAGCCGCAGTTGGTAGATCTTAGACCGCTTCGCTTTTAGAACTTAGGGCGGCAGAGCCGCAGTTGGTAGAACTTAGTTGGTAGAACTTAGATATTCTTAAAGTAAGAGAGAATGTTCTAAGCTCTAAGCTCTAAGTTCTAAGCTCTATTCTCCAGCCAATGTGCGAGGACGGTGATGTCGGCGGGGCGAATTCCGGGAACGCGGCTTGCTTGCCCCAGCGTGAGCGGCTTGTGGGCGTTCAGGCGCTGGCGGCTCTCAATACTGATGGCAGAAATCGACATGTAGTCAAGATCCGGTGAAAGTTTGACTTTTTCCATCTTCTTCTGGTCGTCAATTTCACGTTCCTGACGGTCGAAAAATCCCGCATAGAGCTCTTCGGCGTACATGTACCACTGGTCGCGGCGCGTGATTTGGGCGTCGGGAGCAGCCACCTTGAAGAACGTTTCAGGATCAATGCCCGGGCGGCGGAGCACATTGATCCAGCGGGTGCGCTCCGTAGCAAGAGCTTGACCGCCCGCTTCGAGAATGACATTTGCTTCGTCCGGTGTTGCAGACGTTTCTGCAAATTTCGTCTTGAGCTCCGCCATGAGATTCTTGCGGCGGTCCCAATCGAACCAGTCGCGGTCGCTGATCATACCTATCTTGCGAGCTTTTTCCTTGAGGCGCATTTCGGCGTTATCGCTGCGAAGGAACAAGCGATACTCGGCACGGCTTGTGAACATGCGGTACGGTTCATCGAGCAAAATATTGACGAGGTCATCGACCATCACACCGAGATAGCTTTCGGAACGTCCGAGAATAAACGGTTCTTCGCCCTTAACCTTAAGCGCTGCGTTAATGCCCGCCATGAGGCCCTGCCCTGCGGCTTCTTCGTAACCGCTCGTGCCGCAGACCTGACCTGCAAAGTAAATGCCGGGAACGTTCTTGCATTCGAACGTTGGGTAAAGCTGCGTAGCGTCCACAGAATCGTATTCGACCGCGTAACCGATTTGCAAAACTTTCGCGCGCGTGAGGCCCGGAATCGTGTGGATTGCAGCAAGCTGAATGTCGGCCGGTAAGCTAGAACTGAAACCGTTGATGTACACACGCCCGATGTCAGCCTGTTCCGGTTCCAGGAACAGCTGGTGCCCGTCGCGGTCGCCAAAACGGTTGATTTTGTCTTCGATACTCGGGCAGTAGCGCGGGCCCTTGCCGTGGATACGGCCGCTGAACA
>Ga0310786_10000664_pt1 | contig 54896 bp, 92 predicted proteins | sample AusTroGonzalo_MG_FD_203881 | JGI IMG/M metagenome (GOLD analysis project Ga0310786, IMG submission 203881) | Bovine rumen microbial communities from tropical cattle in Woodstock, Queensland, Australia - Gonzalo_03 (v2) (version 2) | ecosystem: Host-associated > Mammals > Digestive system >...
TGAAGGGCTTGGGGAAAATGTGGGTGTAGGTGTCCTGGCTGTTCTCGGCCTCTTTGACCGCAGCCTCATACTCTTCCTCGTCGATGACGGGCGCTTTGATTTCCTCGTTCATGTTATGCTCCTTTCATGAATTGGGCGGGAGACGGTTGCCTCCCGCCCGGTTGATGCTCACTTGCCCAGGGCCTTGCGGACGTCGGCGAGGTAATCCACGCCATCGACCACATAGATGAAGTTCATCGGGTCGATCTCGCGGACCTTCTGGCCGTTGATCCAGGTCGCCCAGTAGCGGACGGCGTACTCGCCGGTGCCGTTGGACGGAGAGGCCGGGGCGATGCTGCCCACGTTGTGGGTCTTGGGGATGACCACCATGACATGCTTCTCCGGCTGAGCGGTGATGTCGTTGTCAACGGGGTCCTCGTTCTGCTGCGCGACGCGCAGGTCGATGGTGTGGCGGCGCACCTCGCTCAGACGGACACTGGCGGGGGTGGTGGTGCGGAAGTTGAGCGTCAGGGTCATGGTGTCCACATGGCCCTTGATGATCGCCTCCACGTTGCCGGCGATGCCGGCGCCGTTGATGCTCTGGACGAGGTTGCTCAGAGTGGGCATGCCGACAGAGGCCATGCCCAGGTACTCGGTGCCGTCCTCGTAGATGGCAAAATTGATGTTGCTCTGATCCATGATTCATTGTCCTCCTTTACGCGGAAAGGGCGCTCTCCACATAGGAGGCGTCGTATTCCAGAACGAAGTCGATCTCCTGCGCGGGAGAAGGCGGGGTCAGATAGACGTGGAGGGTGATCTTCCCGGCCATGAGGTCGGTCAGCGGGTTCTCCGCATCCAGCATCTCCACGCGGGCGCCCAGCAGGTAGCCGCGGCCCACCAGACCGTTGAGCCAGATGTTGCAGCTGTCGAGGATGGTGTCGATCAGGCGGCGGTTCATGGGGTTGTCCAGCTTGCCCCAGAAGGTCTTGATCAGGCTGTTGCCCACCCAGTCGAACATCCGGGCGACGGGGATCAGGTAATCCTTCACATCGGTGTTGCTGGGATAGCAGCCCGTGACGTTGCCCCAGGCTTTCCAGCCGCCGATGAAGTTCAGGAAGGTGTTGATGCCCGCAGCGTTGAGGATGTTGGCCTGAGCCAGCGTGAGGATGATCTCGGTGCCCTCGCTGGTGCAGAGGCTGTCCATGCTGACCACCTTGTTGGACGGGCTCTCGTAGGGAACGCCGCTGTTGGCGGTGTCCGTCATGGCGATGCGCCCGGCCTCCAGCGTGGAGCCGTGGAAGATCATGCTGCCCAGCTTGCCGCAGGGCCAGCAGATGATCTCGGTCTCATCGAAGCTGCCGTTGTTCTTCGCGGTGACGGCCGCGGTGTAGGTGGCGTTGGTCACGCTGTCGATATCCACGATGGCGCGGCCCTTGAAGATGCCGTTGATCGCACCGGCCTTCGCAGCCATGGCGGCGGCGACGGTGGAGCTCTCGGAGAAGCCCGGGGCGACGATCAGGTCCGGGATGATGCCGAACATGGCCATGCAGAGATCGATCTTCTCGACCGCGGCGGCGGCGTCGGCAGCAGACGGGCGGGTCAGGTAGTAGGCGGTCACGTTGTCCGTGCCGGACGCGGGGGCGTTGACCAGGGTGACCTTGCCGGTGCTCTTGTCGTAGGAGGCGATCTCCACCTCAGCAGCGCCCACGGTGACCTTCTGGACGGTCTCCGGCTTGGCGGTGATGGTGAACTCCTTCAGGCTGCCAGTGCCGGAGAACTTCTGGTTGGCGATGGTCTCCGTGAGGGGCAGGAAGATCACCGGCTGCTGGGCGCACAGCTTGAAGTGCGAGTACATGAACTCGCTGATGCCGTAGTCGATCCAGTTGTCGGAATAGCCGAGCTGGTCTTCGGCCTCGGCGAAAGAGGTGGCCAGCACGGGGGTCAGCGCAGTCGCCGGATTGTCCGCGAGGGACAGGGGCGCGACGCCGATCACAAAGGGAATACCGGAAGTCGCCTGGTTGGGGGTGGCCACACCCGTCGCGGCTTCGGTAACAAAGACGCCATGATTTGCCATAGTAGGTATTCCTCCTTCTTACTTCTTCCGGAGAGCGCGGTACTTCTTGTACAGCTCCTCTCCGGGCGTCTTGACTTTGATGCGGTCCTCCGGCAGCGTGTTGCCGTCCACCACCAGATCGGCGATGCCGGGCTTCTTCTCCACGGCAAACGCCAGCTCGGGCAGCTTCAGGGCTTCATCCCTGCCAGCGGGGAAAATGGTCATCGTCTGGATTACGCCCGCCAGACTCGGGCCGAGATAGACGGAGAAGCCAGCGGTAGGCTTGTCCGCCTTGGGGGATTTCACAGCCATTGGCGTACCTCTCTTTCGATAGATGGCAGCTTCCAGTTGGTGACCATCTCGCCGACGAAATAGGGCGCCGTGTCATCGGGATAGACAAGGCACTCCACGCCGGCTTCCATGTCCAGCTGATAGCGGTTGCCGATGATAGTTGTGCGGAGCAGCGCGATCCGGATCCGCTCCATCAGATTCAGGAGCATCAGACCGCCTTCCTGCTCGTCATCCGAATACACGCAGCAGATGCTTCTCACGACGGCGCTGGCCTTGGGCTTCTGACCGGAGGGCTGCTCGTCCTTGGTGGTGATCAGCTGGTGCAGGACGTAGGGGGCCTTCTTGGTGGCCGAGGTGGAATCGGGCAGGCGCATGAGGTACACGTCGGCGGCGCGGTAGCTCTGCTCCTCGTCGCCCTTCTGCATGCGCACCGGCATGATGAGCTCACTGATCGCTGTCTCCGTAAAGGTTTTCAGCGCCTGCATGAACTCCACGCGCCCGGACGCAAAATCAATCTGTGCCATACTCAGCCTCCCCAGCCGTTGAGCAGACGGAGGATCTCATGCTCCGCTCTCTGCTCGAAGGTCTCCTGTATCGTCTTGTCCATCTGTTCGACCACCTTCTCGTTCTGCATCATGTGTCCGGTGGACGGGCCGAACTTCTGCTCCACGGGGAACCGGGGAGCGCCCACGCGCTCAAAGACGGCGATGGGGCCGTAGACCTTCGCGGCGAAGGCATGCTGGAGCGTTGCCGCTCCGCCGTTCCGCTTGACCTGGGTGGTGATGGCTCCGTCTCTGGAATAGCGGGTGTTGAAGCTCAGCAGCGGGAGGACGTTCCCGGCGAAGGAAATGCTCAACGACGCGACGCCGCCCATGCTGTTCCCTCCGGAGATCTGCGTCTTCTCCGTCACGTTGCTCATGAAGGTGGATTTGCTGATGGTATATTCTGCGGCGGCAAACTGCCCCGCCTTGGTCTTCGCGGTGTCCCCGGCGCGTTTCATGGCGTTGTACGCTGCCTTGTACGCTCCTCCGGGGATCCCCGCGAGAATCTTGTTGAGGCGCTGGATCGTTCCCTGGTTGGCCTCGTCGATGCTGATTCTCATTCGTCGATGCCCTCCAGCTCACAGCGGATCATGCCCATCTCCACGACGCTCTGCGCGACATAGAACTCCCGGAAGAAGCCCTTGCCGCCCTCCGCATCGTTGATCTTGATGCGGGTGCCTTTCTCCGGCTGATTGCCGCCGAGATCGGACAGGGCGCAGTGCAGGACGGAAGTGACGAGATAAAGGCCCTGGGCGTGGTCGCTCACGATCTGCCTGCGGTCCTTCTCCTTGAGCCCGGTCAGAACGATGGGGATATCCGTATAGGTCTCGCCGTCGTAGATGACCGTCCGCTTCTCAGCGAACTCTTCCAGGTTCAGAAACACGTCATGCACGTCGGCGGCGATCACGTCTTTCAGGCTCATACCTCCGGCACCTCCGCTCCCAGCTCAGGCGGCGCTTCGCCGTCGATGGAGTAGTATTCCATGATCAGCTTCACCAGAGCGGCCTTGTTCGCCTTCTTCGGCAAGTCAAGGCCAAGATCGGTGATGATAGCCTCCAGCTCCTTGTTGGTTTTGAGCATCAGCCCGTCCTCCGTGTAGGGGTCCGGGTAAGCGTCTCCGTCGCCCTCCACGACGGGGGCGTACTCAGCCGGGTCGATACCGGGCTCCGCCTCGGGATCGTCCTCAGGGGCGGTTATAACCGCTTCCTCGGCCGCTTCCACAAGCTCGGCGACACCGAGGGAAGCAAGGCGTTTCGCCTCGTCCTCCGGGACGTCGATCATAGAGCCGCTGAGCACCAGCTTCACGCCGCCGTTGGTGTGCAGGCCGTAGCCTCCGCTCTTGATGATGATCTTCATGGGAATGCTCCTTTCTGTCCTTCTGATCAGGAAACGGCGTTGCCGGCGTAGATGTACGGGCAGTACGCCTTGGGCGCGGCCAGAGGACGGGTCGCAAGACGGAGCTTGCGGGTGTCGTTGTCCTGGTCCACGACCAGCTTGGGCACGCGCTTCGCCACATAGGTGGTGTAGTCGGTGGAGCCGAAGTCGATCTGGGTGATCTGGCCATACATCAGGTGGCCGCAGGCGGGGGCGGTGACCATGGCGGACTTGGCCGGGAACATGGTGGCCTCCTGGTTGCTGTCATTGGTGTAGGTCTCATCGACGCAGAAGACGTTGAGACGGAAGCCGCCGAAGTTGAGCTGGCCCATGTAGACCACGCCCTCGTAGCCGGTCAGCTGCTCGTTAATGGCGCCGACAGTGATGTTGCTGGTGGTCTCCAGCATCTTGCGGAGCTCCGTGTCCTTCAGGAGAACTTCGGCAGCGTCGGTGCCGAGAACGAGGTCGGCAGCGGCCAAGCCACGCTTGGAGAGCATGCGGCACATGGCGATGACGTCGCCGCGCACGTTGCCGTTGGCGGTGTCCCACTCATAGCCGGAGGCGATGGTGTAGGTGTGGTCGGAGCTGATGTCGTAGAACTGGATGTACTCGACCTCGCCCTGGGTGGAGGCGTCAACATAGGTCTGCATGGTGCAGGCGTTGTTGATCATGACCTGGGCGCACATCCACTCCTCGCGGAGAGCGATGCGGCGCTCCATGTCGGTCAGGTCGTCGCGGAGCAGGGCCGCGGCGCGCTGGGCGGGGGTGGACTGGGAGTACAGAGCCTCGCCGTAGCCGCGATTGTTCAGCTCATCGAGGGTGAGCAGGCGGGAGGGCGCGATGTAGGCGGGCTGGTACTCATGGATGGCGTAGCCCCGGCGATCCATGGGGATGTCGCCGATGCGGGGCGCGACGAACGCAGCCATCTTCCGATCGCCCTTGCGGTACTCGGTGAGCACCTTGTCAGCGGCAAAGATGTCGCCGGCGCCGGTCGGGAAATAGCGGTCCTTGAAGAAGCCCCTGCGGGGCACGATTTCCTCCGTGATGGCGGAGAGGACATAGGTGTCCAGGAAGTTAAGAGTAGCAGGCATTGTGTTATACCTCCTTCATCAGAGTGCCGCGGAGGCGGTCTTGAACAGGATGCCGCGCTCACGCAGCACGTCGAGATCGTCCTCCGAGATGGTGTAGCCGGACTTGACCGTGCACTTGGACTTGTCGAAGCAGCCAGCGACGTAGACGGTGGCGATCACGTCGGCGGCGGTTCCGACCTCCACGTCATCGCACAGGATGCAGTCGGCGGTCAGGGTTTCGTTGCTGGCGGCGGTGTTGCCGAGCACGACCATCTTGCCGTCACCGGCGCTGCCGGAGCTCTTGGCCAGGATGGTGCCGCGGACCAGCGTGGCGGCGGTGCCCAGCTTGCGGATGGTGACGGCCCTCTTGATAACTTCGGGCAGCACGTCGGTGATCAGACCGTCGTACTCAACGTCGCCGAGCTTGGAATAGAGATTCTTCGCCATTTCACTTGTCCTCCTTCTTGAAAATCTCCTTGATTTCGGCCCGGGCTCTTTCCATGCGGGCCTTGGGGGTGGTGTCCTTGGGCTCACCCTCGGGGGTGCCCTGGACGGGATCAGCGCCCACGGCGTTGGTGCCGGAGGCGTTGGCGTCGGCATTCGCGTCCGCCAGGAATCTGCTGCCCTGCGCTGCCGCGTTCCGGGCGGCTCTCAGGGACATCTCAGCCGCGCTGCAGGGCGTGTCACCGTACTTGGCCTCGCGGACCAGATCGGGGGCGAACAGGCCGGCGATCTCGTCGATCTCGGACATTCTGGTGCGCTCCGCCTGCACGGCGGCATTGACCGCTTCGGTGGTGTCAACGGCAGCTCTGGCCTCGGCCTCCACCTGGGCGATCTCTTCCGGGTACTGCGCCCGGAGCTCTTCGATGGTCATAGAGTTTCCTCCTTCTTCACTGCCGGTGCCATCCTCCGGCGTTTCTGTATTTGCCTCAGCCGGGGCCGGAGCCTCGGATGTGACCGTGGGAATGCTGTCGGGAGCGAACATCCCGGCAGTCAGGTGAATGGTGCGGCCGTGGACGAACAGGTTTCTGCCGTCCGCGCTGGCCGCGATGGGCGTGGGCTCGTCCTCCAGGACCTCATCCACGAAGCCCTTGTCCTTGGCCTCGCGCCCGGTCATGTAGGTGGTGTCCGCCATCATGTGCATGATGACCGTGTTGCTGAGCCCGGTCTTGCGCTGGTAGACCTCGCTCTGCATCTTGTCCCAGGCGTCGTTCTGCTCCGCAGCCTGCCGCAGCTCGTCGGCGTTGTAGCCGCCGATCATCAGCGTCCAGCACTTATGGATCATGATGAGGCTCCCGGGATTGGCCTTGACGGTATCACAGGCGCACATGATGATGCTGCCGCCCGACATGGCCACGCCGTCCACGATGCAGGTGAGCTTCGTGCCGTTTCTGGCCAGCTCCCGCAGACGGTTGTGGATGGTGAGGGAGACGCCGGCATCCCCGCCGTAGGAGTTCATGCGGATGGTGATGTCCTTGCAGCCCTCGATGCGCTTCAGGTCTTCCAGGAACTCGCTGAGCAGAATGAACTGTCCTTCGACGGGATCACCCCACCAGTCGGTGGGCTGCTGCTCGTAGATGTCGCCGTACATGGTGATCTCTGCGCTCTGGCCGTCCGTGGTGGCCATGGCGTAGACCGGCTTCCTGATGTTTACGCTTTTCGGCATAGTCTGTACCTCTCTTTCATTCGTCACCCTCGCCGCCGCCTGTCTGCATGGCCGCGATGGTGCCGCCTCCGGCATTGGCCAGAAGCTCGTTCTCCTTGGCCAGCGCCTCGACGTTCTCCTCCCAGTCGCCTCCGGTCATTTCCATGGTGACCTGGGCGTGGGTCTTGATGCCGTGGTCGATCAGCAGAATGGCGGCTCTGGCTTCTTTCAGCGGATCAAGGATTCCCTGGGCGGGTCCGATCCACCGTGCCCCGCACCACGCGGCCCGGAGCAGCGGATCATCAAAAAAGCCCGGAGCCTTGATGCGGCCCAGGGCAACGGCTTCGGCCAGCCACGCTTCATAGACCGGCTGGCACATATCGTTGACGAACCAGCTCCGGCGCGTCCGGAAAGCCTCCCATGCGTCCTGCACGGCGGCTCTCGCGCTGGAATAGGAGCTGTTGTACTCCTTGATGAGCACGTCGTAGGGCATTTCAAGCGCCGCTCCCATCATGCGGAACATGGTCTTCATGAAGGTCTCAAAGCCCGCTGTCGGGATATTCGGGTTCCCGAACTCGACCTTCTCGTTGTCCTTCAGGTGGAGCACCGTTCCGGGGCCCATTTCGTACTCGTTCTCGCTGTCGGACACGTCATCGTCCAGCTCCTCGCCGGCGACCTCTCCCGCGCCCACCTCGTTCATGGGGATGTCCATGGGGGACGTCTCCGTCCGGATCCACGCGGTGAAAAAGCTCTGCACCAGCGCAGCCATGAGCTCGGATTCCGTGTACCGTCTGGACTGGAGCAGCGGCTCGATGATCTGCGCCAGGTACGGGACGCCGCGGTACTGATCGGGGCGCTCACTGTCCATGATGTGCAGGATGTTCGCGATGCCGGTCTTCTCACCCCACGCAAGGACGCGCTGCCACACGATGGGCTTGGAACTGATCTCCCGCGGGTAGCGGTTGGCCACATAATAGGCCTCCACCAGACCGTCGCCGTTGATCTCCACGCCGTCAAAGACGCTGTGTCCGGCGCCGGGCTTTCCCTCCGGAACGGTGCCCTCGATGAATCCGGCCACGCTCCTGCCGCCGAACTCGTCCGGGGTGCACACGCGGTCGGCCTCGATGATGTGCAGCCGGAGGGAGTAGGGATTCTGCGGCTCTGCCGGCTTCCGTTTCAGAAGGATGAAGCAGTCGCCGGACATCAGCCAGCTTTTCAGCGCCAGCTGCTGCATATCGGCGAAGCTGCTCTTTCCGATGGCGTCGCAGTTCCGCGGCTTGTTCGCCCACAGCGCAAACTCCGCTTCCGTCCGGCTCTGCCACGCCTTCGCGGCCTCCGGAGAGAGGCCCAGCACGTCCCTATTGACAGTGGCTTTCAGCCCCAGGCCGGTGCCGATCACCTTGCTCCGGTTGGTGTTGATGGCGCTGGTGGCCACCGGAGAGGACATATAAAGCAGCCTGCTCCGCTTCCGGAGCAGGTCGATGTTGCGGATGATATCCTCATTCGGCGAGGAGGATTCCGGCGTGAAGCCTTTCAGCGCCCTCCGCGTAATGCTTGCTCCCGCCTCGCTGTATCCGTTTGCCTGCGGGGCGGTATGTTTCTTGCTCAACTCCGTCACCTCCTGTGTCGAATTATAAAAGCGGCATCCCGTGGCGAAAGGAGCGCAAACTCCACGGGACACCGCTGGTAAAGCCCCGGTGCGGAGCCGGAGCGATTACCCGGTATCATTTTCGTGACCTCACGAAAATGGTCACCAGTCGCGAGGAACGATGCCGAACGCCTTCCGGGGCTGCTTGCCCTCCAGAGCGGCGGTCAGCTCGTCGATTTTCTCCTCGACCGTTTCTATCTGCTCCAGCAGGTCCGGGATGTCGAAGCGCGTGAGCTGCCGGTCATCGATGGTGTAGCTCTTTACACCGCCCTCCACCAGCTTCACATAGGCATCCTGGAGCTTTTCATATACGCCTGTCCAGTAGGTCAGGCGCTGCTGAATGATCGTCTTGCTTGCCATAGTCCACCTCACCAGCTGTCATAGTAGTTTTTCCCGCCCGATTTCTTCCGGCGCGGTTTCTCCGCTGCCTTTACGGACGGCGCCTTGACCGGCTCTCCGGTCTTGCCGATGCCTTTCAGCTTCTTCTCCACCTCATCCAGATTGACGGCCAGCGCCTTGAACGCGGCGTTGGCGTAGTTCCGGCAGTCGAGAGCTTCGTTACGCTCATGACCCGGTATCTTCTCCCATACCCACGGCTGCTTCCGTCCCTGCTTATAGACCAGGTGCTCGGAGAGCAGGCCGGTGAAAAAGGCATTCCCGTAATCGTCTCGCCTCGGGAAGTGGTAGTATTTCGCGCCGGGCTCCTTCACGCGCATACTGTCCATGATGGCCTGTTTCCCGGCATCGACGCCGAGGGTATATAGCCAGCACTGACCGACGTATTTGCCCTTGACCACGATGTTGGTCTTCTTCGGCGGGGCGGTATAGGGTACTCCGTCTCCGCCTCTGCCCTTGATGGCGAACACCTTCCGGTAGACACGATCACGGCAGCGGGCGTAAACGTCCTGGGTGTAGTGACCGCCGCTGTCCACGAAGGTCGTGCTGATCTTCAGCTTGACGCCGTTGGCGAACTCATAGGGATGGTCGATCACTTGATCCAGAGCGTTCCAGACCTCATCGGTGTCCGGCCTGCCCATGATGATGCCCTTCTTGATGCCCCACTTCTCTCCGAAATGACCGTGGCCCACGACCTCATATTCGAGGCGGTCATCCTGCGTATCAACGCCGCAGGTCAGCACCAGAACGCCGTCCGGCAGCTCGGCGGGGTATTCCTCCCGGCGCCCCATGACGGTCTCCTCGTCCTCCAGGTCGCCGCGGTCCTCCCAGAGCTCACCGAACTTGGTGTTGTACACGACCTGCAGCTTCTCGGTGCTGCCCAGTGCTTCCAGATAGGCAAGGATCAGAGAGGCCCACGAAGCCCAGGGAGAGGCGAAGGCGTTCAGCCAGAATGACCGAACACCATTCTTGTATGCCGCGGGGTTTCCCGCGATCCACTTGGCCGGCTGGTGCTTCATTTCCCGCTCGGAGTGCAGCGTCTCGCAGTCCGGGCATTTCCACTGCACGCTTCTCACGGTGTAGGTCTTCTTGTTCTTGATGACCGTCGTGTCGTACTCGAAGCGGATGTCGTTGAAGACGATATTGTGAAACTCCCCGCAGGTCGGGCATTGATGGTGCCAGCGTTCCTGCGTGCCCGAGCTGAACAGCTCATCGATCTGGCTGTGTCCCTTGATGGTGGGAGTGGAAACGGCTATGCTCATCTTGTTGTAGAAGGTGGTCTGTCTGGCCTTGGCCAGCTCCCAGGGATTGCCCTCGGTGCCGGCGCTGACGGCCCATCGGTCCAGCTCGTCGCCGATGACAAAGCGGATCGGCATGGATGCCAGGGCGGAGGCGCTGTTGGAGCCGCACATCGTCAGCATCCCGCCCGGATAGCTTTTCTGGAGAATGGTGTTTCCGCTCTCCCGGCTCTTTGGGTCTGCCACCTTGCCTTTCAGCGCTTTGCAGTCCCGGATCATCGGGGCGACGCGGAGCTTGGAGAACTTCTTGGCGTCATCGATGGTCGGATGGATGTAGAGGATGGAACTGGGGTCCTGGTCCATGATGTACCCGATGGCGTTCAGCTCAAATTCGCTCTTGCCGACCTGGGAGGAAGCGACCATGACGATCAGGTTCAGCTTCGGGTCGGTGAATGCGTCCATCGGCTCTTTCAGGTACGGCGTTCTTGACGTCCTCCACGGGCCCGGCTCGGCGCTGCTCTCCGGAGAGAGGCGTCGTTTTCTGTCCGCCCACTGCGAGACAGTAATATCTTCCGGTGGTACAAGACCGGCAAAAACCGAGGCAAGCGCAGAATTGAGCTTTTCTTCATCACTGCTATACTTCCTCATCCACGTCACCCGTCCACTTCTGCCGCTCCATCACCATCTTGTGGAAGGCAACGGGGTCATACTTGAAGTTGGCCAGCTCATCCAGAATGGCGTTGCACTCCCGGCGAATGATGACCGAGGTCTCCGCGGCGGTCTCCACGGCGGCGGTGTCCACGGCCAGGCGCCCCGGGAGCGCGATGATCAGTCCGCGGATGGTGAAGCCGAACTGCTCCATCATCTTCTGGACATCCTCGCTCCGGTGCATCTGCCCCTGCAGCTCCGCAAGCTCCAGCTCGGCGTATTCGGCCTTGGCCTTCTTGATGCGGATCTCCGCTGCGAGGCGTTCTTCCTCTTTCTCGCTCAGGCCCTCGTCCTTTTCCCGGCCGGCAGCTTTCTCCCGGAGGTACTTCACATAAGAGCGGGTAGCTTCCACCACGTTGTACCGGGGGCCTGCCTCCGTCTCATGCTTTCGGATGATGCCGTTCTTGGTGAGCTCTCCCACCCACTGGGCGGTGATATCGAAAAGGTTGGCAAGGACAGCCGTGGTGCAGTATCCAGCCGGTTCCTGCGGCTTTTCTTTCGCTGCCATCGGTCTCATTGCCTCCTTTACTGTCAATTTCAGGCCGAAACTATCATCTTTTCCGGCATTTATTGCAAGTACACTTGTATGAGATGGGCTGTTTTAAGTAAACCTCCCCGAAAAAACTTTTCACTGACTGATTATTTTTCGGGGTCGACGAGCCCGCGTAAGATTGTCTGCGCGTCACAGTACCTTTTTCGGAGGGCGCGGTGACGGCGGGAGGGGCGCTGTCGGCCTCTCTCTTCGCGTCTTTCTCGCTTTCTCTGTGCATCCGTGTTCCTACCTCTCCGGAGAGAACGTCCAACAGAGGGCGAGGCAGAGGGGTGTCATTTGCCGTATTTGTCCCGCTTCATGGTCTTCTCCCATTCTTCGAAGCGATCACGGCTCACGGTGTCCTTCGGGCAGGGCCTGTTGCAGCCCTTGGCACTGACATGGCAGATGCAGATAGTCTTCCCCTTGACGATGTTGATGTAGACGGGGATCTTCTCGATGCACTCCATGCCTTTCATGCCTCCTCAGATTGTGGTGTAGATTTCAGCCTTGCTGTAGGTGTTCTTCCCGCGGATCATCATGTCCAGGAAGTCCTCGCGGGAGAAGTCGGACAGTCGGAAGACTTCCTCCGGCTTCATGCCGAGCTGCTTTCCGATCTCCTCCACGGTCTTGCCCTCGTTCAGCAGGCGCTTGACGATGGCCTTCATGGGCTCCAGCAGATGCGTACCACGGGCACGGTTGTGTGTCACCGTGCCGTAGATATCCTCGCTCTGGTCCTCATGGGCCACCTTCACCACCGGCACCTTGCCGTCGAGCATGGTACGCAGCGGTTCCTCTCCGGCTACCGTCCAGCGGTGGAAGCCGTCGATGATGGTGTAGTCAGGCCGGACCACAATGGGGAGCGTCCAGCCGTTGGTCAGAATGGATTGCGTCAGCAGCTTCAGGTTTTCCTTGCTGACCTTGTTGGGGTTGTAGTCATTGGGCTTGAGCTTGTCCCGGTCCACCCATTCCAGGGTGGAGAGTGGGGCCGTCAGCTTCGGGTCGCTCATTCCGTCTCCACCCCCTTTCGGGCTGCATCCGCTTTCGCCTCATCGATATAGCGGCTGTAGATGATCTGGTAGAGAGCGCGGAAGGAGCGCATCTTCGGGTCGCCTTTGATCAGGGCCTCGTACATCTTCCGGTAGTCCTGGTCTGTGGCGAACAGCCCGATCTTGATGAACAGGCTGCGGTACGCCCTGGCCACCTTCATCTTGTGCGGGGTGTTGAAGTACCGGGGCATATCGGAGAACATCTCCGTGAGCAGCGCCTTGTAGTCCTTCGTGATCTCGTCGCCCTCGGCCTTCCGGCGCGCTGCGGACCTGCGTCCGAACATCTCGCTGTCCCAGTAGAGGGCCGCGAGGTAGGCGTTCGGCTCACGCCGGATGATGCGCTCCATGAGGTCGGGGTAATACTCGTTCATCTGCACCAGCGATTTCGCCGTGTCGATGGAGAAGAACTGCGAGACGCGCAACTGATTCCGGGTCACCCCGGATTGCCAGAGGTAGAGATAAATGATCGGGATCTCGACGTGCTCATCCCGGAGGAAGAGCCAGACGTCATTCGTGGTCCAGTCGTAGATGGGGTACATCTGACGCCTGCCGGTGATGCCGCCAGCGCCCAGATTCATCCGGGCCATGTACTGGAGGCGCTGGACAGATTCAGCCGCCCGGACGCCCGTCATGGTGATGCCGTCCATGCATACCCGCGGCATGAAGCTCTGGTAGTTGTCCTTCCTCGGCTTCAGGAGCGGGTGCTCCATGATGGCGAAGGGCGGCGGTTGCCGCACCCACACATCACGCTTTCGTTTATCCCAGCAGATGAAGGTCTCCTCCTCCGACAGCTCGTTGAAGCAGTTGAAGTGCTTGACCTCCACGCAGTACCACTCAAATTTGGCACCGGCATACATGAATATCCGGCGCCATTTCATGACCGTCTCCTCGATGCACGGGAAGATCGCTTCCTCGTCTACGAATTGGACGGTCAAAAGGGACGGGTCAATTTCGCCGCGCTGAATCAGACCCAAAGTCAGCTGTGCGAGAGCCAGGCTGTCCTTGCCTCCGCTGAAGGACATATACACTGGCACACCATTGCGGAACGCATTGCGAATGCGCTGCTTGGCGGCGGATACCACATCCAGGTCGGATTTGATCCGCCTTACAGCCATACCTTCTCGCCGCAGTGTGGGCAGACCACAAATTTGCGGACGGGCTCTCGCTCCTCGTCCGCGGCGGCGCTTTCCGTTTCATCTTCTTCCGGCTCCTCAGCGGTGCCGGAGGTCATCAGCAGGTCTTTCCGCTCTCTGGCCGCTTTGATCTCCTCGATCTCCTCGTCATCGAGCGTCCCGTACTCCTGCAGCTTCTCGCTGACCTCTCCGGCCTGGGACACCATGCTCCGGAGCAGGCTTTCGTCGAAGCCCGGGATGTCCAGATCGTCCTTCAGCTCCTCCAGGAAGATATCGAAGGATTCCAGATCGTCCACGCCGAGGCCGTAGATCTTGTTGTCGGCCAGCATGAGCTTTTTCTTCTGATTCTCGGTGAGGCCCTCCATCTGGAGGACGTCGCCTTCCTCCCAGCCCATGCGGAGCAGGGTTTCATAAAGACCGTTGCCGGCAAGGATGGTCAGGGCTTCATCGACCACGATGGGCCTGATCTGCCCGAACATCCGAACGCTGCGCTCCAGCTCGACGAGCTGCTTTTCCGTGTGCATTCGCACATTCCGCTCCGGCTTGCGCAGCGCCGCCAGAGGCATTTTCACGACATTCATTTCCCGGCCTCCTCCAAGTACGCCTTAGCTCCCGGGATGCGCTCAGCGGCGGTTATAACTATCTCCTTGTCGATGTTATAGACCTCCCGCCAGCCGTTGGCCTCTCCGCCCGTCCATTGACGTGCAGGCCAAGGATGCGTCCCGCACAGGTAGCCGTTAGGCCAGCCGTAGATAGGCGGCATGGGGAGCTTGTGGTAGTGGATGTAGGCCAGGAGCTGCTCATGCGACCAATCGGCAAGGGGCGAGAACCGTGTCACGCCCTTGCCGTCCGTGTAGATGTTCGTTTTGCGACCGACATAATTGCCGTCCGCACGGCGCCGGCCGAGGATGATCATATCCAGCTCATGCGCCTTGAAGTATTCCCGCTGCGCCCGGTGCTGCACGATGGAGAACCACCGCGCGGCGGTCTGGCTGTCCCGCGGGAACAGCATTTCGGGATGCTGCGCCAGCCAGTCCAGGTCCTGATGGGTGTTGATGACCTCGCATTTCTTCGGCTTGTGCTTCTGGATCCACGCCATGAAGGCGGGGTACTCCAGATCGCAGACGCCGATCATGCAGTCCTTCACGCCGGCCAGCTCACAGAGTTTGCCAAGGACAATACTGTCCTTACCACCGCTCCAGGCATAGGCGGCGTTCTTCCCGGTGGTCTTGGCCTTGATGTCCTCCACGGTCAGCGCGGCCAGCTCGTCGATCTCCTCCCGGGTGACAGCGCTTTCGATGTCGGCCATGGCCGCGATCCAGGCGTCGTTCTTGATGTTCTGCTTCCTTCCGAGGCTCATGCCGCCGCCTCCTTCCTCCGGGAGATCGCCAGCGCCACCGCGCCGGAGATCAGCACGGTCAGCAGGCTGCCGATGGTCTTCCAGGTGGCGAGGCCGTTGATGTTGCCGTAGGCGAAGATCGGCAGGCCGATGAAGAAAGAGGCCAAAACGCCGATAAAGACGCCCTTGCCCGTCAGCTTCACGCCTTTGAGCGTGAGCGCGGTCGGCAGGAGCGTCGTTGCGCGGAGGGTGCAGTAGAACAGGAACAGGTGCGTCACCGTCATGCCGGGGATGTTGGCGATGCCGATGCCGAGCGCCAGCAGGACGATCATGCTCAGCTTGGCCGTCTTGATGCTGCACCCGAAGTCGCTGGTCAGCGACGCCACCGCGCAGAGATTACTGTCCACGGTGGAGAGCAGGCCGGACACGACCATGAAGAGGAAGGGCAGCATCACCCACGCCGGGAACAGGTTTCCGATCAGCTCAAAGTTGACCTGTCCGGCGTTGGTCGCCACATAGCCGGAGCCAGCGGCGATATAGCCGAGGATGCCCATGGAGAGCGGCACCACGGCGAACATCAGAGCGCCGAGGGCGAATGCCTTTCCGATCTTGCCCTCCTTCACGGAGAAGGCCCGCTGCCAGAAGCACTGGTCGCCGAAGGGACCGGCGATCAGACCGATGGCCGTGGGAATGCCGAAGGAGAGCAGGACGTTGATGCCGTTGCTGTCGAAGAGTTTGGTATATGCCCCGGATACGCCACCAAGCCCTGCGATGAAGTTAGAGGTGCCGTCCTTCATCGACAGGGCCCAGGGCACAAATAGGAGGCATGCGGCAAGCATAAGAACCATCTGCAGCCCGTCCGTCATGACCGAGGCCTTGATGCCGGAGAACTGCGAGTAGGAGTAGGCAATCACGGCCAGGATGATGGTCATTACCCAGAACGGGATGCCGGTCATGGCAGCGAGGATCTTTCCTCCGGCCAGCAGCTGCACGCCGGTGGAGAGGATGGCCAGCAGGGAGAGCTGACCGAGATAGACGCCCCTGACCTTTTCGGATTTGTAGGTGTCCGCCATGAATCCGGAGAGCGTGACGCCCTGGGGCATCCTCTGCCGGATCTTCTTGGCGAAGGGGATAAAGAGCAGCAGGCAGGCCACGTTCGGGACCAGGAACCAGAACAGTCCGGGGATCCCGCTGGAATAGGCCTTTTCTGCCGACGTGAACAGCGCCGGAGCCCAAATCCATGTCGCCGCGATGCTCATGGCCGCTACCACCGTACCGAGGTTGCGATCTGCAACATGGAAATTCTCTGCGCTCCGAGCGCGCTTTGTGAGTATCGCCGTAGCCCCGAGCATCAGGACCGCATAGACGATAAGCACAACGATACCTTGCATTTTGTGATTCCTCCATTCGTGATGTACCGCTGGCGGGGCGGTCATGTGTGTGGAGGAGCGGGTAGCGTGTGCCTCCTTTCCCCAAAAGATTAAGGCCCCGCGCCTTTCGACACGGGGCCTCTGCGAAGATTAAGATTTTACGCCATACACTCTATCACGGGCTCCATTGAACTGTCAATGAACGATTTTTGCCCTCAGAGCATCGGCCTGATCGTGACTTCCGTCCGCGGCCGGTCTTTGTCATAGAGCACCCGGCTTCCGTCATGGGAGACGATGATCTTGCTGTTGTCATCGGCCAGCAGCCCGTAGTGTACCATCACATCATCGATCGCTTCCTCAAGGTTGGTGAGATCCACGTCCCGGTGCGTTGGCATGTAGAACAGGCACACCACCTCGCATGGGTAGGAGATCTTCTTACCTCGATGCGGGATGAAGTATCCGGCGTCTTTCTGGTACTGCTCGAAGGCCGCGCTCGGCATGATCTTCTGCACGGCGCCGTTCTTCGTCCGGAGCGTGATGATCCGCTGGGAGTTCTTCTTCGTCACCGGCGCTATGGGGATTGTAAACTTAATCGTCAGCGTCAAGGTAATTCCTCCCGAACTCCCGGATGAACTGCTCCACCGTCCAGCCCTGCTCCTTCATGGCCTTGCGCTGGCCGTACTCATGGAGCAACTGCATGGTCTCCGCGTTTCTGTGGACCGCCTCCGGGCCGAAGATGTGGCAGCGGTCGTGACACAGGAGAACGACCAGTCCGAGCCTGTCCGATTTCTTCCGGTACGCCCCGCCGAAGATGTGGTGATGGTCGAGCGGGTCAGCTGCGCCGTTCCGTCCGCAGAGGAAGCACCGGCGCTCATTCTGCGATCCAGTCAATTCCCCACCTGTCCGTCACGGAGCGGAAGTCCTCGATGTCATGGGGCCGGATGCGGTATCTGTTCGCGGTGTAGTCCTGCTCACCGCCGCGGCCTTCCTCATAATCGATGTGCAGAAGCTCGTGGTAGATCAGGTGCTTCAGCACGGTCGGATTGAGGGGCTTGCAGAGCGGGGCGTAAAAGGTGATGATGTAGTCATAGGGGAACAGCACCTTGTACTTGTCCTTGACCTTCTCGGTATCCGCGTACACCAGCCTGCCCTTGGCTTTCCGAACATCGTCTCCCCAAAGGCAGAGGATCCGGCATCCGGGTGTCCGGAGCTCTACAAATTCGTCGTTCTTCGCTATGACCTCCCGGACGATGGGGAGCATTTCTCTTGCTTCGCTATAATTCACGGCTCGTTTCCTCCTTTCGCCGTTTCTTCTTCGGCCTCCGGTGCGTCATGGCGGCGCCGATGGCGTACATGGTGGCCGGGATCGCCGCCACCGCCAGGTAGACGCCCACGATGGCAGCGACGCCGAAGATTGTGTTTTTCATGGCCTGCCTCCTCAGAAGTTGATGCAGTCCTCGTATATGCGCTTGATCAGGTGCGGGTCATTGCACTTGTTCCAGGGCTCCCAGTCGTACTGGTCGGTCACGTCTCCGGTAATGTCATAGACCCTGCCGCCGATCTCACAGCCGAAGTGATTGGCTACATAGTCGATCATCACCAGCGGCTTCTCACGGGAGAAGCGCGTGTTCAGAATCGCCGCAAACCAATAGCAGCAGCCCCGGGTGAAACACTCGATCACTTCCTGCCGGTATCCGTCCCCGTTCGTGCTGAATCTCCCGATGAAGCCCAGCACATCACGGACCAGCTCATCTTGCCTGTCTGTCATTGGAATATCCTTTCTCCTCAAAGAGGCAGTCATCGCAGATGTCCTGCCACTCGCCGTCTACCTTCCGGCTTTCCCATCCGGCATCTTGCTTTGCCCTGCGGGCATCCTCCCAGCTGTCGGCAGGGAGGCGCTTTCCGCAGCAGTCGCAGACGGCCGTGTAATTTCGGTAGTATTTCTCAATGCTCATGGCATTTCCTCCACATAGCACCAGCTCTGCGGCGGTCGGTTAAGCACTAAGGCCGAGTTGCCGCAGGTTTCGGCGTTCATGCTGAACATGGCGCAGCTCTCGCAGTACAGGTCATTCGGACACCAGCGCCGGAAATCTGATAGTTCACGAGGCTTGTCGTAGATGGTCAGCTCGGAGATATGCAGACCGTAAAAGCGATTTCCGCTCCCCACATAGTTATGCAGCTCCGTATAGGTGAGGCACGACCCTTTCAGAAGCATTGGATCCACTTCGCGCTGATAGGCCGGGTACGGAAGATCGTGCGGGTCTGCACTGTTGCATATGAACTCCGCCCACACTTTGCCGTTTCCCGGATATGCCGTGACCATTAACCCCTCCGGTGGGATCGTCATTTTCTTTACCGTCTCAAAGAACGGATAGAAAACATCTTTCCTGCGCTTCGGGTGCGGCTGCGTGCAGTAAAGGAAGCCCTTATACGGCGCGGGCAGCTTCGGCGCGGTTTTCCGCACTTCGATGGTCTTTTCTCTCGTTGCGATCTTCCGGCACCACTCAGGGCGCACGGCAAATAACACAGCTTGCATAGCTCAATCATCCTCCAGCAGGCCGCTGAATTGCTTATCGTCCTCGCCGTCTTTCAGCAGCTTCTCGGCCAGGGCTTTCAGCTTCGGTTCAAGCTTCTTCTGCCGTGCTCTGACCTCGGCAAGCCCGGCCTGATGCACCCGGATGGTCTTCTCCCGGAAGTGATGCTGACGGGCCAGCCGGATCTTCTCCTGGTAGGAAATGCTCAGCTTCGTCAGCGCCTTCATTTCCTCGTCTGCGGCATAGCCGATATACTTGGCGCCGCAGGAGGGGCAGGAGATATACTGAATCTCCAGATCGTCCATCGTGACCGTTTCGATGTCGGCGGGCTCGATCTCGAACTCGTCCAGACAGTTATTGCAGGTCATTCTCATTTCTTGGCTCCTTTCGCATAAGTGCGCATCCAATGGCGCTGGGCGTGCTTTTTCCTCGCAGTCCGGCACGGCGCACAGAATCGGTTTTCTTTTCGCTCGTAGAAGGTGCCTCCGCAGCGGGCGCAGTATTGCGGCCTGATTCTTCGGAACTCCGTGCAGCTGTCGCAGTCCGTGCAGCCGGCAGAGCAGCCTCCGATGTCGTCCCAGTTCATGCACATAAACCGCTGCCAGAAGGGATCATAGCCGAGATCGTTCATGCGTTTTCGGAGGATCGCATCGAGCAGGGCCAGGTCCTTCTTGACCTGCTGCCGCGTCCGGGAAAGATGGATGCCCTGCGCCACCGTGGGCGTCGGGGCGCCGTCGCCCCAGCTGCCGTCACCCATCAGCGCTCGTACTTTGTCGGCATTCTCGGTCAAGTACTCATAATAGACCTTCCCTCGTATCGCCTTTTCTGACTTTCCGAGGGCCTGGCCGATCAGCATATAGCTGTCGCCGTTCCGGATGCCATCCGCGAGTGCCCGGTAATCGGCCTCCGACCACAGCACGCCGTGATTGTCCGCTTTCACAGGCCTTTCCTTGATCCCCATGTCCGTACACCGTCGCTGGATTGCCCCGGCGCTACGGTGGAGCATTTCGGACAACTCGGCATATCCATAGCGGTGCATTTTCAAGAGCATCACAAGCCGGCTATCCTCTTCGGGCGTCCAGTGGTCCTTCCTCTGGATGGCGAAAGCGGCGAAGTCTTTCCGTCGCTGCTCCAGTACCCAGTCAGGCTCCACACCGAGCGCCAGCGGTTCCATTTTGGAAAAGTCGATGAAGGAGCGGTTTTTCTCAGCCCACTCCCAGAACTCCTCGACGTAGACCACCCGCACACTCTTCTGCTGAATCTTCTTGTGGTGGATGGGCATCCCTCTCTGCTCCACCCAGCTTTTCAGCGTATAGGAGTGTACGTTGTGCCCGGTGACCGCCTGTATCAGCTGATTGAGCGTCACATACTCGCCGCTCTCCAAATACGGGCCAAGCCCCAGGCGAGCAGCACGGACGATAATGGCGTTGTTGCTGCGCTTCAGGCTCTTGGCAAGACCGCCCACCGTCATGTGTCCCCAGTTCTCCCGAAGGAAGTCGTGCTCTTCTTCGGTCCACGTCCTTTTACCGCGCTTGTTCGGCCCCCGCCTATGAAGCCCCAGGGCAGCCCCGCGCTGATACACGGCGTGGGGCGTCCTGGTAATAGCCTGTCCTATCTGCTCGCAGGTCTGATCTCGCCAGTGTTCGATGATGTAGGCGTCGTCCTCTGCAGCCCACTCGGACAAATCGGCGCGAATCCCATTCTTATACCTGGTGATCTGAACGGCGGTCGCCGATCTGCCGAGCTCGGCTCCGATCTCCGCGTCGCTCATGGCCGGCCAGTGCGCCCGAAGATACCGCAGCTCCCAGTCAGCCCAGCGCCTCATTTATCCCTCCATCTGAAAAAGTCGTCCGCCCGGTAAAGCGTCACATAGTCGCCGTCCAGGTCCTCGGTGTCGTAATACTGATCCATGCACCCCTCCATGGCCTTGATGACCAGCATATAGAAGTCCTGATCGTAGGTCATGCAGGCCTCGGTGATCTCGTCCAGGGTCAGCTTGCCGCGCTTCTTTTTGATGTGCAGCTGCCAATGGCCGGTACGGTCGTAATCGCTCCATGTCTCGATGTTTTTGCTCAGTGCCATCAGCGTTCCTCCTCCACACAGGTCAGGTTGTTCAGCTGCCGGTGGCTGGTGTACTCAAAGACCAGGTTGTGCTTACTGCACACGGCCTGCCCGGAATCGAAGTGCATGATAGGCTTGCAGGTGATCTTGAAGTGCGGGCATCCGCTGCACTTCTTCTCTCGCTTTGCCTTCATGCCAGCCCCTCCGCGTATTCCTTGGCGTCCCGGAGGGACATCTTCTCTACCAGCTCCTTGCCGTTCTGAATGACGAAATAGGAGGTATGGTCCCATGTGCCGACGCCGTTGGCGTGGGGAATATGCCGTTTCCGGCTCTCGATGCAGAGGGGCAGGTCCTCACCGTGCGCGGTCGCCCGGTATGTGATATCCGTCCCCTCGGCAGAAATCCTCTTGCCGACCTTTTTCCAAATCATCAGTATCCAAGCCTCCTTCCACAATTCGGGCAGAAGTTCATCGGGATGTCCCAGTTCTCCTCGTGGGTCAGTTCCCCGTCATCGCTCTGCCCTTGTATGATGATCCCGATCAGATTGTTGTCCGGGTAAATCTCCAGCTGCACCGCAACATTCCTCGCGTCCGCGTCGCTCTGGATGATCTGCTCCTGTTCGCACCATTCACAAGGCTTCTGCTTCCGTCCGGCCATAGCGGTCAGCTCCTTTCTCCCGGATTTCGACGCGCTCCACATCACACCATCTGTACGCAATATGGGATTCGTCCTTGACGGTGTACTTCTCCCGGTCAGGCCAAGGGAGATTGAGCCGGTTGCCAGATACGGATCCCATGGAAAGGATGAGCCATCCGGCCTCATTGTCAGAGAACACAGCCGTTTCCCCGAAGGTGAAGCTGCGTCCGTCTTTCAGAAATACGGTCACTTCCATCATCAGGCGTTCTCCTTTCGCTTCTTCGCCCATTCTTCGGAGAGAATGTCGCAGCGCAGGTGATACGGCCTCTCGCCGCAGCTCCACGGCATCGGGTACTCATAGCCGCATGTCCATAACGTGACCGGGAGATTCCTGATCTTGATGGGCAGGTGCTTCATGACCTGGCCGAACTCGAAGCTGGCCGCGCCATCGTCCCGGACGTGGATGGGCTTCTGAATGAGGTGCACGGTCGGATCCGGCTCGTTGCCCCGTCCGTGGCGATAATCTCCGGGGTAATACTCCGCCCGGGAGCCGATGCGGTACTCGCACACCCGCTCATACTCGTTCGTCTTGGTGCCGCGCACCGTCGCCGTGATCAGGCTGATGTGTCCGCAGGTCTCGACCAATTCTTCCAGCGTCATTCGATCCCCACCTCCGGCATCTTGTGCCACCGGCAACCGTCGCAGGCGCCCTTGTGCGCCATCTTGTACTGCTCACAGCGGAGGCACAGCTCGTTCCGGCACTGCCTCAGCTCGGCCGTCAGCTTATCGATGGCATCCGCGCCGTTGGTGCTGTACAGGTGAATGCAGTTGCTGATGCGGTCGGTCTCGTCTTTCGCTGGGGTGACTTCGGGGAAATTGAACGCCAGCCAGCGCAGGGATTTCGCGGTCTCTGAATAGCTCATTTCTTTGGCCACCACCTTTCGCATGTGCCGGAGAGCTTGACCTTCTTGCCCTTCACTTCGCAGATGCCGCCCTTATAGGTCGGCTTGCAGTGGCCGCAGTTCTTACAGACTTCCTTCATGGCTGTCCTCCTCCGTCATGAGCTTGTTCAGCCGCGCCCGGAGATCCTCGCGCTCCTCCTGGGTGATTTCGTCGAATGGCTTTTTGTAAAGCCTCCTGGTGATCTGATCGAGGATTTCTCTTGTCTTTGATTCCATCACTTGCCCTCCGCAATCATCTGCCGGTACTCCACGATCATTTCCCGCCACTTCGGATGGATGTTTCCTTCCATGAGATAGGCGTCGATCAGACGGAGCTTCTCGCCCTGCGCATCCACTACCTTGTTCAGCTCAGCCGCTTCCTGCATTGCCTCGCTCCGTGTCTGGCCGTCCCGGATGCCCACCATGATGGAGGGCGGGATCGGCTGCTTCTCCGCGGTGGAGCGCCACAGGTGGAGGCAGTGCTCCAGGTTGTTGACGTACTGGTCTTTGGCCGGGTGGAATTGAACGGCCACCTCATTCTCATGGAAGAACATATCCTTCAGGCGGCACATATCCTCCCAGGTCGGCATATAGCTCCGCTTGTACGGATTGACGCTGACGTGCTCCCAGCCGGCACCGGTGCTCCAGATCACGGAGCCCCGCAGCTTGCCGAACTCTATGTATCCTTTTCCTCCGTCCCAGGAGGTCGCCTTGATCATCAGGTGCGCGGTCTCCCGCAGCTCCTCCAGTGTTTTCATACTCGCTCCTTTCAGCGGCGCTTCACGCCATCGATGCCGAACATGAAGGCCGCGATGCGCTCCGCCGCAATGTCGATGTCCTTGTAGATCGTCCGGTCTACGACGTTTTCCTCTTTGGCCAGCTCCGGGATGCTGATAGGCCGCTCTCCCGGGGCCAGGTCTTTGATGTAGAGTTCGTTCACCACCCGCCAGCGGCGCTGATCCTCCTCGCTGCCGAGGGTGAAGCAGTAGCTCTGAAAGAGATCCATCATCAGCTCAATGTGCTTGACGATGGTGGCGGTCCGCGCCGCGGAGAGCTTGATGCTCTCCACGAACGCGGTGGTATCTCTGCCGGGCATCATCAGGTCGGCGATGATCTCCTCCGGCGTGATGACGTCCTCAATCTCAAAAACTGCGTTTTCGGCGTGAGCCCGGAATATCCTGTAATTCCGCAGCAGGAGCTTGGTGTTCCGGAGGCGACGGTCGGCCATGTCCTTCCGGTCGCGCTGTCGCTCTTTCTCCAGCGTCTCCATCGCCGCCTTCGCCCCGGCCTCTGCCGCAAGCTGCACAATATCCCTGGAACTCAACTGTTCGCCCATAGTTCCGCCTCCGTTTCCTGTTACTTCTTCCGCATCCGGTCAAGGAACTGGCCGAGCTGCGTTTTGATTACTTCATCGTTGCCGAAGATCTCCCAGCGCAGGGAGTAGACGCGCCGGCTTTCGTGAATGAGGTCGCGGTCACGATGAGCGTCCTCTTTCGTCTTGGAGCAGATGAACGTCCGGCAGATATACGGCCTGGCCTCATAAGCGTCGCACTTCTTCGTCTGCTGATTCCGAAGCGGGCATGTCAGATCAGTGGCTTTCCAGTCCCAGAACGGAGCCTGCCGGTGCTCTTTCAGCTTGTGCTTCGCGGCGTAGGTTTTCAGCCGCTGGAGCTCTCCCGCAGTCAGCGGGAGCATATCGGTACAGCACTCACCGCAGTTGGAACACCGCCCGTCTATGCAGTTACAACCGTATGTGTCGCCTTCTCTGATGATTTCAGCTACGCTGCCATAGTGGGACATCACTCATCCTCCGAGGGCTGGAGAAGGGCGTGTGTGCCGTTCATCATTTCGGCTTCCTCGTCCGACACCTCATAGCCCAGCTTGGCCAGCAGCGTGTACAGACGGTCGAGGTCATCGTTGGCCTTGTAGATGCACTCATACACATGCGTGTCCCTGTTCCACTCTCTTGTCCAGTATCCCTCATAGCAGTCATCCACCATGGAGTAGACCAGGCAGAGCAGGCCGCGCTCCGGAGATTCCAGCATCATCGGCGAGAGCTGCTTCCGGAGCTCGTCGTAGTCCATGTCGTCATCGTCCAGATCGATGTCGAAGCCCAGCTTCATGACCTCCGTCTCCGGCTCGTCCCGGCGATATCCGCCGTCGCCCACGATCCACCACATGGCGAATTCGGCGATCTCTGCGAAGTGCTTTTTGACGGCGCTCTGGCTCAGGCCGGTGAGGAAATCGTTGCGGAGATTGAAATGCCGCTCGGTGATCTCCTTCAGTTCCGCCTCGACCCGCTCCGCAGCTGCACGGCGTTCTGCCTGCTCCCGGTCTTCCGGCGTGGCCTCCCGCTGACGGACCTCCGCGTACACGGTGATATCCGTGTCGGAGCGGACGTACCAGTATTTGCGGGAGTTCACGTCGGTCGGGCGCTCCACCGTCTTGTCGCCGCACCAGCGGTTGAAGTTGGTCATATAGTCCATGGGGACCTTCTCACCGTCCACTTCTCCGCGGGTCTTGATCTTGACGGCGAATTTGCAGATTTCCGCTTCCCATGCGTCCAGCTTCTTCAAGGTCTTTTCCTCATCGATGGCGCTCTGCAGCCGGTTCCGGAAATTCGGTGTGCCGATGGCATCAAGGACGGCGTTCTTCCGCGCCGGATCCTCGATCTTGTCCAGCTCCAGGTAGTCCATGAGCGTCGCGCCTCTGGCCTCAGCCTTGCGGAACTTGTCCTGATCCAGCTCCAGGAGCTTCACCCGGCGCCGGATGGTGGATACGGAGAAGCCGGAATCTTTGGCCAGGCTCTCCATCGTCTCGCCCATGTCCAGCATGAGCTGGAAGCCCTGGGCCTGCTCGTAGGTGGTGAGGTCGGACCGCTGCATGTTCTCCATGAGCATCGTCCTCAGCTGCTCCTGCGGGGTCATTTCCGTCACGACACAGGGGACCTTATCCAGTCCGGCCAGCTTCGCAGCCGCCAGGCGGCGGTGACCGATGACCACGGTATAGGTGAACTGCTGCGGGGTGGTATGCGGTACAGGAACGGGAACGACGGTCAGGTTCTGGAGAATGCCGTTGGCCTTGATGCTGTCGGCCAGCTCCGTGAGGTCGCCGAGGTCTTTCCTCGGATTGTCCGGATGGGGCTTGATCATCGTGGTGAAGATGTACTCGATTTGATTGCTCATTGTGTGCTCCTTTCGTTGTTGCGCCTCAGAAGAAGGAGAGCTGACCGCTTTTCCGCTCTACCAGCTCCGGGGCAGGTGGGTCCGGCTCGGTGGCCGGCTGTTCTGCCTGCTGCGCAGGCATGATGTTTGAGATCAGGAAGAACTGGCGCCGGAAGTGCCATTCCTCCCGGAAGTAGAAGGGCGTGTACCATATCTGCCCGTTGTCGCGGGGGATCAGGCCGCGGGGATCATAGCTCGTTGACGGATGCGTGATTGAGTTGTCGATCACCACATACCCGGCGCAGCCGAGGAGGCTGAGCTGGATGTAGCACATGCAGCCGACCACGAAATCTATGTCCTGGGCCACGAACAGCACCGAGGTCTGATAGTTGACCTTCTGCGCCATGCACTCGTTGGCGAATGCCACCAGCAGCGCACCGGCTCCGCATGCCGGATCGCTGACGGATATCCAGTGTTCACGCTCTATGCGCCCGGGGATATCCGGCTCTGTCATTTTCGCCATTGCCTGGCACACGCAGTACGGGGTGAAGAACTGTCCCGCGTGGCTGTTGCTGAGTTCCAGCGTCATGAAGAGGTCTCCGAGGAAATCCTGATCCGGGTTTGCCTCCATGCCGAGGACGATCTCAGCGAACATCCGGGAGCAGCACTCTATTTCGTGCCGGTTGTATTTTTTGGCAATCTGCAGGTAGGTTTTCTCCCGCTCCTCCGCGTGTACGCTGTCAACGGTGTTTGAAATGCTGATGGCGATCAGCGCCATGAAGTCAGACCAGACCGTCCAGCGGTTGTGTCTGGAACACGCCTCATCGAAGATCTTGACCAGCTCCTTCTTGCTCTGGTCGATGAAGCGCGGCTTCCTGGCCATGCTATTTCAGATAGCCGCCCTTGTAGGCGGCTGCGATCCACACCGCCAGGCTGGAAAACATCATGATCGCGCCCTTTTTGAGGGGCATCGTTCCGCACTCAATGCCTCCGGCGATCCCCAGCATCAGAACGAAAGCCAGGATTGAGACCGCTGCGCAGATGTGACGCTTTGTCTTGATACTCATGTGCTCCACTCCTCATAAGGGTCGGGCAGCGACCAGTTCCATTCGGTGCCGCCTTTGTACTGGTTCCTAAAATGATTTTCCCGGCCATCGCCGCTGAACCAGAGATAATCTGCCGGAATCACGCGCCGGCTGCTGCCGGTCAGCTTCTCCTGCCACCAGGCCTCTCCGACGTCCCGTGCCAGATCCATCATCCAGTCGGGGGCTTCGATGCCTGGTCTCCACGCGTACTGATACGGTGCTTTGATGACTTCCTCCAGGGTGTCGCCATATCCCGCGTCCAGCCTATTGAAGGCTGTCCAGGCCACGGCAGCGATCCGGCAATATGGAGATACGCCCCACTTCACGCCGCCCCACACGACAACCTGCGCCTCGCAGGTCATGAGTTCGGCCAGCAGTCTGTATTCATCTTCTGTCAGGGGGCAGGGCTCCGGCGTCGGATCCGGGGCGGGTTCTGGGGTAGGCTCTGTGGTAGGCTCCGGCGTAGCGGCCGGAGGAGGTGCAGGCGCCGGTGTCTCCACCGGGGGAAGTGTGATCTCTTGTCGGAGCTGTTCCGTCTGCGGCTCGTCCGAATGAGCTGGGATCTCCGCGCAGCCGATCAGAAGCACCGTCAGGAGGATCACCGCGAATGTCAGACATTTCCTCATGTCAGTATCCTTTCCTGTCGTAGTCGTAGTCCTCCGCGTTGTCCAAGGAAGTGATCCCGCGCTGGTGCAGCCTCAGCAGCACTCCGTCTATGTACTTCCAGTCGCCGGGCTTCCCGGCGTTCATGGCCTGTTCAAAGGCGTACATCAGCAGCCGTTTTCTCTCCTTGGGGAAGACCACGCTGTATTCTCCGGTTTCGGTCTGCACCTGCTGATAGGTGGCAAAGAAGACCTTGGTGGTGTCTGCCTTGGTCGGCTCCCGCTTCGTGAATCTGGAGAAGATCGCAGAGGTCAGAGCTGCCGTCTCGCTGATATTGTCCTCGTCCACTCCGAAGAAGACCGTGGGATCGAGCTGACGATCCAAGAGATATTCGTCAACATCGTTTTCTGCGTCCTCGCGCACGCGCGTACCACCATCACCAGAGAAATCTATAATCTTTTCTTTTCTATCCTTACCTTGACTATCCTCTCCTGACCTCTCCTTACCTACCCTTACCTGGGTATCCCGTTTGTCTACCGGTGGTATGTCATTTGGTATACCAGCATTCCCGGCCTGATAATCGGCGGGTGAAACCTCTGGGAGCCGATCGGCCTCGGCGGGGGCGGCAGGGAGTAGAGGGTGGTCGGTATAGACGCCATTCTGTTTGACATAGAGCTGGCGCTTCTCCTCTTGGTAGAGCGTCGGCGTGTATCTGTCGCCCCGGACAAAGTTGTTGATGCGCCAGTGCTTGATCACGACCACGCCGCTGTCAAAGGCGAGGATGAACCGCTTCATCAGCAGGATCTTCATATCATCGTCAGCAGCCCCGACGAGCCTCTGGACTCGCCGGGCGTTGCTGACAAATCCGTCATCATCGGCATTCATGCCGAGGTGGAAGTAAAGAGCCTGCGCAGAAAGCGGCATCTCAATGAAAGCGTCCGTGTTGACGATCTTGAGCGAGAACATTCTGCGCTGTGCCATTCACTCACTCTCCAATCGTTCAGAACGGGAGTTCGCCGTCTACATCCTCCAGCTCAGAGAATCCCGCTCCGGTGGAGCCATAGGGATCCGCACTTTCCGGGGGCGGCGCGGCGTTCTGGCCGTCCTTCTTACTGTCGCCGAAGTACATGTTATCGACCACGACCTCAGCACTCCGGCGTTTGTTGCCGTCACGGTCCGTCCAGTCCCGCAGCTGCAGCCGCCCGGACACCACGGCCATGCGGCCCTTGCTGAAATACTTATTGGCAAACTCCGCCGTGGAGCGCCATGCCACGCAGTCGATAAAGTCGGTCTGTTTCTCTGCGCCGTCTTTGCCGGAGAAGTCCCGGTCAACGGCCAGCGTGAAGCTGGCCACCGGCGTCTGGCTCTGGGTGTACCTGAGCTCCGGATCGCGGGTCAGGCGTCCCATGAGGACGATGTGGTTAAGCATCCTCGTCACCGTCCGTTTCGGGCTTGTTGGCGGTTATAACCGGCTCGTAGATATCACGAACGACACGGACATACTCGGACAGGCGGTAGCTCTCCTCGGCCTTGTAATAGCCCAGGATACTTTCCAGAAGCGTCCTGGCAACGATGAGGTGTTCGTATTCCTCAGTGGTAACGGTGACCGTGCCGGTCATGGCGACGATGATCTCCTTGTTCTCGTTCTCGTTCACTTTGCAAGCTCCTTTCTGCTGCAGATGTCGATGACGGCCTTGCATTCGGCCACATCGAACATACCGATGTGTGTCTTCTTGTATGGGATGCCCATCTGCTGGGAGAGCCAGCGATAGGCGGCGTCTCTGTCTCCCTTGAAGCGCCCGTACTTCCAGAGCGGGTCAAACGCTTCGTGGGCGAGGTTCTTCCAGTGCCGGAGCTCCGCGTTGGCCAGCCTGCCGAGTGGCTTTATACCGCCCTTGTGACAGCCCACCCACGCGAGGTCTTTCCGGCAGATCCACATCTTGTGGCCGTAGCTCCTCCCGTAGATCTCCTTGCTGTCCACCAGCTCCGCAGGCTGGTGACAGTAGGGGCAGATGACTTTCACGGGCTCCATGCCTCCTTGTACCTCTCGATTTGCTCCGGCGTGTCGGTGTCTATGCCGAGGCGCCGGGCCTCGGTGATCGTCCCGTCAATCAGGCGGGACATTTCCTTCGTGTCCAGGGCGTGCGTCCGCTTATAGAACAGGTAGCAGTTATAGGTCTTGCCCTCCAGCTCCATGCTCTTGAACCAGCGGGTGTAGGGGTAGAAGTCATCGATGTCGGCAGCTTCCGGGAGCATCGCCCCCAGGGTGTTGCCGTTCTCGTCCTTGGCCAGAGCGCCGTACTGCACCACCATCATCCGCTTGACCTCATCATCGCTGAGGCTCATGGCCTCAGCGATCTTGTTGACGAGGACGTGGAAGTAGGCGTTTGCATCCTTGCTCCGGGGCTCCCGCCACTTCTTGATGGAGAGGTTTACGTCGTTCTCTTTGAGGGCGTCGAAGCTCTCCCGGAAGTCCTGGGTGACTGTGATCGTGATGTGCTGCTCACCGTGGGCACCGAAGGTCAGGTCTTTCAGCCGGCCTCTCATGAGGTCTCCCACTTCGCTTTGTAGAGGTCAAACAGTCCCATGGCCGTGATGGAGGTCTTGAACTCGGCAATGATGTCTCCGATGAACGGGGTGATCTGCCGGGTGTACGTCTCCACATAAAGGTCGGTGCCGTCGCTGACAAGGTATCTGAACTCTCTGGCCTCCGGGACGAGGTAGAAGTAGGCCGGGTGCTGGGGGCTTTCGAGGTAGCTGCCTGCGAGGTCCAGACTGCCGAAGCTCTTGACCTTGTACTTCACGTCGAAGATGATGCCGGCTTTCAGCACATCCAGTACGCCGTGGATCAGGAAGCGCGTGCCATCAACGGTGATCGGTCTCTTGACGCTGACCTGCACCTGACCGCCGCGGATGATGTCGGCGACCTGCCGGATGCCGGATTCCCACTTGGGATAATCGGGGTGAGGCTTTCCGGCAGCTTCGGCATACGCAGCCCGCTCAAAGTCAATGCCGGCCTGCATGGCCTCATTTGCGGGGATGGGCTCACGGTTGAGGGAGCGCATGAAGTCCTCCTTGGCCTGCTCCTGTCCGTCCTCCCAGCAGTTGAACATGTAGCCCCACGAGGAAAGCAGACTTTGCGTGATGAGCAGCACGGTCAGCCCTCCTTCTTTTCCTCCGGCGCGGGGGTGTACTTCTTCAGCACGGAATCCCAGAACAGGCCGAGCTCCTTGATCTTGGAGTTGAACATGACGCCGACCTCTTTCTTGGAGGTCAGAGCGTGCTCGATGCCGTTGATCAGCGGCATGGCCGCGTTGGCTGTGTCCACGTCGGTGATGCCGGCGACGATCTCCGTGCCCTTGGCAATGGCCGCGTCGTACTTCTCCTTGAGCGGGAGGTATTCGGCGTTCTCCGCGGCGATGTTCGCCTTGGCCTTGTCAAAGAGACGGGTCAGAAGATCATCGGGGACGTTCGGGTTGAGGACGGGGATGGTGTAGCTGCCGTTGATGCCGTGGCAGCCCTTGGCGAAGAACTCCTGCTCCGGAGAGAAGAAGACCTTGCGCTCCTGGCCGATCATCTGGATGTAGCCGCCGAAGTCGCAGGGGGTCCAGACGATGTTCTTGGCCGCGCCTTCGCACATGAGGCGCTGCTGGGTGTTGCCGTCCTTGTCCGTCTTCTCCTCCGTGTGGAAGATGTAGATCAGGTTCTTGTTCATCACATCCCGGACCATGCCGGTGAAGCGGATGAACTCGCTCTTGACGGCGCCGAAGCCTTTCAGAGAAATAGCGCCGTTCTTCTGCTTGTTCACGGAGGGATTGGAGCGCATCGCCCAGTCCTGGAGGAAGGTCACGAAGCTGCCGCCCGTATCGATCACGATGGTCTGGCAGTCGGCAATGACCGGGGATTTGAGGTCTTCCAGCACCTCTTCGTAGGTATTCATGGTGATGACCGCCTTGGCCAGACGGCGGTGCTCCGCCTTGATGCGGGAGATACCGCGGTCGAAGTCGATCAGAACGGGATCCGGCGCGGAGAGGGCCAGCGTGGTCTTGCCGACACCGGGGGAACCGTAGAGGATCATGGCGAATTTCTTATCTCCGAAGGTCATTTCATTGGGTACGTTAATCATTGTCTGCTCCTTTCAAATTCGGGTATTTCTTGATGAACTGGTCATAGACCTGCTGAATGATGTTGTCGGGGATGCCCACGATATCCGGCTCACCGTCGCGCCAGCCCTGCTGGACAATGGCGATGTTCCCGACGATGGGGTGGCCGTGCTGAGGAGTGCCGTAGAGGATGCTGCCGGTAACATTGAGGGGCAGCTCGTAGAGCAGTCCTTCCTCGTTGCAGACGAACATCAGCGGGTCCTCCAGATTCATGGGCCGGACGGTCTCGATGTAACCGCCGACGATTTTCTGCAGGCCGTCCAGAATCATGCCGTCCACGACCTCCAGCTCCTTTATGGAGATCGTATTGTCAGTGGTGATGACGATTACTTTTTCAGTCATCGAAGCTCCTTTCCGGGAAACACTCTTCGACGTCCCATGCGTCCTTGGTATCAACGCACTCGTCACATCCGAAGATGTCTCCGTCCTTATCTCGGTAGATGGTTTCGCACTCGGCACCGCAGATCGGGCAGCGCGGGTACTCCGGCTCTTTGCCGTCCGGGTAGCCGGTGCGCTCCAGGTTGCGGATCACGGGGTGGTCTGGAATGTCATACATCGGGCTCATCCTCCAGCAGCTTCATGATCCTGTCGTAGAGCCAGGCCTGCACGGACTCGAAACCGTCCTTGTCCACCCTCACGACCAGCTTGGCGTAGTCCTTGGGCGTCATGCGGAAGGTGAGCTTCCTGCCAAGCTTCCGGTTGTCCTTCTTCCGTACGGGCCTTGCAATCTCGCTGCGAGGCTCTGCAAGGTCGCTGCAAGGCTCCTCAAGGGGAAGCTCAGGCGGCGTTATGCCGTAGGTGTCGCAGATCAGCCGGAGGCCGTCCGGGTGAATGACGATGCCGTACTTGTCCGGGGCCTGACACTGAGCCAGGAGCTGCCGGTTGAACTTCGGGAAGCTCTCCCGCACCACAAGGGCGATCTCTTTGCCCTGGGCTCCGGTGCTCTGGCAGATGTCGCGCAGCTGCAAGCAGTCGTTGACATCGGGCCAGGTCGATGATAAGATAGGAGTTACAGATCCATCGCGCTTTGAGGGTGTCCCCGTGCCAGCGGGGGCGCCTTCTTTTTTGCACTCGCAGATTTCGCCCGGGTCAAGATGCGCTCCGCACTCGGGGCATTCTCGGTACATCACTTCTTTTCACCTCCTCTCCGTTTGGCCAGCCACGCCTGGTACTTTTCCTCGGCTCCCGGAAGAGAGAAGACCTGCTCGACGAGCAGAAGCGCCGCCTTGCCGAGCTCCTCCTTCCGGAACTGCGGAATTTGGGAAGTGTCGATCTGGATTTTCTGAATACAAGCCGCAGAGCTCATATCATCCCTCCTTTCAGGTGTCTAAAGCTTTAGGCACTTCCCTCAAAAAAAAGAGCCGAGACAGTGGTGTCGAGGGCAGCTGCAAGCTTCACGAGGGTGCGGGACGATACATTCTTTCCCGCGTCCGTCTCGATCATTGAGATAGTCTGCCGGCTGACACCGCTCTTCGCGGCCAGTTCCTCCTGCGAAAGTCGCAGTTCCTCTCTACGCTCTTTGACTCTCCATCCCATTCCGTTCACCTCCTTCCGAGACTGTCTAAAGCATTTGACACTCCGATAGTACACCCTTGCAAATCGGCTGTCAAGTATTTTGGGCAAGATTGTCTAAAAAATTTGGCGTTTCACATTGACATTTCTGTTCTCCCCATGTAAAATACATTTGTCAATGTCGGGAGGCGAAGATGATGACGCTCTCAGAGTTTATCATTAACTATAGAAAAGATCATGGCATTTCCCAGCGGCGGCTTGCGGATCAGTGCGACCTGTCTGCCGGTTATATTTCACTGATAGAGAAGGAGATCAACCCGCAGACCGGGAAGAAGATGGTCCCTACGCTGCCGGTGCTCGACAAGCTTTCGAGAGGGATGGGTATGTCCCTGGATGATCTTCTTTCGAGCTGCGATGATATGCCGCTGAGCCTGTCTGACAAAACCGCCCTCGTGAACGAGGACGGCCTTGACGTTCTGGACGCTGAGATCCTCGCAATCGTCACGAATCTGTCTCCTCGGAAGAAGCAGGAAGCTCTCGGCTTTCTCCGTTATCTTGAAGCACGAGAAGATACTTAAACAGCTCCCAAATTTCCTCCTTAGTCAGTTTCCGTAGGATGCGACGAATGATGAGAAACTCCTTTGAACTAATCATCTTGCCCACCTCATCTCTGAATTCTGCCATAACGGACAGTGAGAGAATTATACAATTCTGCGGTTCTCTATGACCCTTTTCGTCAGATTATAACGCTCGTCGGATTTCGGACCACTAAATATAGTAGCCGCCCGGGAGGGGCGGCACAAATCGGAGGTAGCGCATGATTATCACAACGACGCCCAGCATCGACAGGAAGCAAATCACGGAGTACCTCGGCCTCGTCAGCGGCTGCGTCATGGTCGCATTCCCGGGCGGAGCAAAAGCGGTCCAGCGCGGCTGGGATGCCGGCGCTTCTGCCGCTACCGCAGAGATCCAGCGCCAGGCTGAGCAGCTGGGCGCTGACGCCATTGTCGGCGTGAAGATCGATGTCAGCAAGGACTATCTGTACGCCACGGGAACGGCTGTAAAGATATCTTGATATCATTCTGACCGGAAGGGGGTGGCAGGGTGCCACGGAAGAAAAAGGACGAGCCAGCTCAGAGCGTGGATCAGATGGCCGTCATATATGCCCGGTACTCCAGCCACAGCCAGAAGGAGGAGAGCATCGAGCAGCAGGTCGAGGAGTGTACGGCCTTCGCCGCGCAGACCGGCCTGAAGGTGCTCCGGGTGTACGCGGACAAGGCCCTCTCCGGCAGGACGGACAAGCGGCCTCAGTTCCAGAAGATGATGCGGGACGCGGAGAAGAAGGAGTTCGGCATCGTCATCGCCTACAAGAGCAACCGTATCGCCAGGAACATGCTGCAAGCTCTCCAGTACGAAGCGAAGCTGGACCTGTTCGGCATCCGTACGCTTTATGCCAAGGAGGAGTTCGGGAACACCGCAGCCGGCCGCTTCGCCCTCCGGACGATGATGAACGTCAATCAGTTCTACTCCGAGAACATGGCCGAGGACATCCGGCGCGGCATGAGGGACAACGCCGAGGCCTGCAAGGTGAACGGTGCGATCCCGCTCGGCTATGTCAAAGGCCCGGATGGGAGGTATGCCATCGAGCCGAAGGAAGCCGAGCTCGTCCGGGAGATCTACGATAAGGTATTCGCCGGAGAAACGCTGATCTCTATCGCGAACGAGTTCAACACCAGAGGTCTCACCACAAAGCAGGGGCACCGCTGGAACAAGAACTCATTTCACCGTATTCTGTCGAATGACAATTATATCGGCGTCTACCGTCACTCCGGTTTCGTGAAGGAGGACGGCATACCGCCGATACTGGAAAAGGAGGTGTTCTACGCCATGCAGCAGCACCTTGACAACAAGCCCAGGCCGAGAGGCCGGCAGCACTGCTACACCGAATATCTGCTTGCCGGGAAGCTGTTCTGCGGATACTGCAAGACGCAGATGGTAGGCATATCCGGAAAGACGCGAGACAGCGGTCCGCAGTATTTCTACTACCAATGCAACAAGCGACGATTGGATAAGGCCTGCAAGAAGGAGAACGTCCGGAAGGAATGGATCGAAACCACGGTGGCCATGCTGACGCAGAAGTACATCCTCCAGGACGATGTGATCGAGTGGATCGCGAACAGCGCCATGGAGGTTTTGTTCGACGCCGGGAAAGAGGCCGAGATCGTGGCCATGGAGGACGAGCTGGCCGAGACCAGGAAGGCCATCAAGAACATCATGACCGCCATCGAGCAGGGCATCTTCACCGCCACCACGAAGGACCGGCTGCTGGAGCTGGAAGAAGAAGCCGCCACCTTGGAGCGATCGATCACGCTGGCCAAGGCGGTGACGCGGGACAAGACCATCGACAAGGAGCGCCTCATCTTCTCCATGGAACAGCTCCGAGACGGAGACGTCCGGAGCGCAGAGTTCCAGAAGCGATTGATAGACACCTTCGTCAAAGCCGTGTATCTCTGGGATGACCGGATCGAGATAGACTACTACTACACCGGGCAGCAGAACAAGGTCACAGTTGCTCTTGAAACGCTTTCCGGTGGCCAGGGCGAAGCTCAGGCAGAAGTCCGTACAAGCACCCCCGAGGCCCACCACAAGAGAGCTGTACGGACCGAAGACGGTGAGACAGTGGTAATCATCCTCACCGCAGAGGCAATCGTACTCCTCGCCCCGCTCCATGTCAGCGGGTAAAATGAAAGAGAGTAGTATTCCATCTATGGGTACTACTCTCTTTTTGTTTCTCTCCGGGATCCCTCCATAACCTATTTCGTGATAATCCGACAATTCCCTGCAAAATCCAAGCAAATGCGATAGATTATCACTAAAGGAGCGGCACGCGTATGATTAAGATTTTACTGTCCAGGAAGCTTGGCGAGCTTCGCTGGTCACAAGCAGAACTGGCCCGGGCTACGGGCATCAGGCCAACAACCATCAACGAGTATTATCACGAACTGGCCGAGCGGATCAACCTGGAGCATCTGGACCTCATTTGTGAGGTCTTGAAGTGCGACCTCAGCGAGATCATCATCAGGGTTCCGAATCCCATTCCGAAGATCGAATCCACGAAGGCCGGAAACAAAGTACATAGTCCGTGATAGTGCTGCCCTTCACAGGCTCAGGTGTTACCGCACCTGGGCCTGTTTTCATGCAGTGACATTCTTCCCGTCCGGGAACGAAAAGCCTACCAGCGCCGTGGCTCCCAGCGCAGCAGCTATCTTCTGCCACTCCTCAACGGTAAACTTCCCGGTGTTCAGACGCTTGTTGAGCAGCTGCGGCGACCAGTCCAGACGCCGGGCAAGCTCGGAATTTGTAATCCCTGCGTACGCTACGCCCATCTCTACGATTTGCCTTGCTGTCATGTCCATCCCTCCTTGTCTGCTATCTTAAACCATACGGGCGAAATTGTCAACGAAAAATTTTCAATTTTCCCCTAAAAAGTTAAAATAAAGGGTTGACAAATTAAACCGTTTGGTTTATAATGATACCAGAAAGAGACGAGAGGAGGTGGTAAAAATGAGCGACCAAGAAAAAGCCCTGCACGAGCTTCTGAAGCTTATCGCTGATCATCCAGAGTTGGCAGACCGGATCACGATCACGATTAAGCCCAGCAAGGTCAAGCAGGGCGAAGCCGAGAAACCGAAGAAGTAACCCGGCTGAGGGGGAGAGGAAATCTCCCCTCCCCCTCAAGATAACACAGCCGGACACGAAATACAAGAGAGGGGTACGAAAAATGTACGACATGATGAAGAAGCAGAACCTGGGCGTTGAGATCGAGCTGACCGGGATCACCCGCCAGAAGGCCGCGAAGGTTATCTCCACCTACTTCGGCGGCACCGCCATCAATCACCTTTGCGACGGCTATGACAGCTGGACGGCAAAAGACCGCCAGGGCCGCACCTGGAAGTGCAGCCGCGACATCTCCATCCGGCCCGAAGCCAAGGTCCGCGGAGCGATCGAAAGCCGGCCCTCCGGTCGCACCTCCACCGACCTGCGCTGCGAGATCGTGACCCCGATCCTCCGCTACGAGGACATCGAAGATCTGCAGAACATCGTCCGGGAGCTCCGCAAGGCCGGGGCCATCGCAAACGACAGCTGCGGCATCCACGTCCACGTTGACGGAGCCAACCACACGCCGGACAGCCTGACCCGCCTGCTGAACTTCGCCGTTGGCCGTCAGGACCTGTTCTACGAAGCCCTCCAGATCGGGGCCAACCGCTCCGGCCGGTGGTGCAAGAAGGTGAACGCCGCCGTGTTCAAGGCCATGAAGAAGACCGAGGGCCTGGACCGGAGCCAGACCGAGCGCATCTGGTACAGCCAGCTGAACGACGGCTACTGCGGCGGTATCAACCACACCCACTACAACGACACCCGCTACCACGGCATCAACCTCCACGCTTTCTTCACCAAGGGCACGGTCGAGTTCCGGCTTTTCAACGGCACCACCCACGCCGGGAAGATCAAGGCCTACGTTCAGTTCTGCCTCGCCATGAGCGCCTGGGCGATTGCCTGCCCCGACAACAACCTCTACTTCCGCTCCACCGCTTCCATGACCACCGAGCAGAAGGGCAAGCTGATGATGAGCGTCCTGACCAACCGCCTGGGTCTGACCGGAGCCGAGTTCAAGACCTGCCGGGAGCACCTGACCGCCGCCTTCGCCACCAGCGAGACCGCCGTCGCCTGACAAATACGATCCCGCCCCGGAGGTCACGAGGGCAAAGGAGAAGATCATGTATATCTATAAGTTCACTATCGAAGCGGTCCGTGAGCGTTTCATGGAGCCACCCCTGCACGACACTTCTGAGCACTACATCGCCGCCTACTCTTACGATCAAGCCCACAGCCATGTATGGGGAATGCTGAATCGGGCCGGATGGAAGGTCAACAAGATCACCGGGAAAGAAATCTTTTTGCAGGACATCCGCGATGCCTGCGACCACACCACTGACTAAGGAGGAACTGACATGAACAAGATTCGCAGAAAGAGCTTGCAGGAGATCATCGACCAGATCGACCAGCTGAGGGAAGACCTGGACACCCTCAAAGAGGAGGAAGAAGAGTACCGGGACAATATGCCGGAGAATCTGCAGGGCAGTGAGAAATATGAGGCCGCGGAAGAGGCCTGCGATGCCCTCGACAGCGCCGTGAGCTGCCTGGAGGATGCCATCACCAACATCGAGGAGGCGATCGGATGAGCAGGAAATACTACCTCGCCTACGGCAGCAACCTGGACGTCGATCAGATGCTCCGGCGCTGCCCGGAGGCCATCCAGATCGGGAGCTCCACCATCGAGGACTATGAGCTGGTGTTCCGGGGCAACTCCCGCCGCTGCGGGGTGGCCAACATCGAGCCTTGCGGGGACGGCGTATCCGTCCCCGTGGGGATCTGGTCGATCACGGAGCGGGACGAGGCCGCGCTTGATCGATACGAGGGCTGGCCGTGGCTCTATGAGAAACAGACGTTCAGCGTCCGGGTGAAGGGCAAGACGATATCCGCCATGGCCTACATCATGACGCCCGGCCACCGGATAGCCGCTCCCACCCGCGCATACCTCGACACCATCCTCCGGGGATATGATGACTTTGGATTTGACGCCGCTCCGCTGCTGGAGGCGGCAGACAACGCAGGAAGGAGATTTCACGCATGAGCAGAGATTGGACGAAAGAGGAGCTGCAGGCCGCAAGCGAGGCCATGAAAGCAGCCGGCCAGATGACCTATGAGGAGTTCAACGCCTGGCTGATCATCACGCACTTCGGGAAGGAACAGGCGGACGGGGATCACTACTGCCCCCGCTGCGGGAAGTTCACCGTCAAAGACCGGCTGCACACCAACGCCCTGAGCCGCCACGCCCACGTCTATGTGTGCGACGCCTGCGGGACGGATGAGGCCATCCGGGACTTCACGCATCAGGTTCTTCCTCTGGAGGAATGGGCCATCGTGGAGCGAGAGCGCCATGAGGTAGATTAACGCCTCCTCTCAGCCCATCAGGGCGGTTATAACCGCAGTTTCCGAGCATAGCCGGGTAAGCGCATGTCCGTGGGAAACGCCGCACAGAGGGCCACGGAGGGCAACAAAAAAAACACCCCCTCAGCAGGATCGCAAAATCCTGTCGAGGGGGTGCTTCTCATATCTCCGGATTATCGTCGGAGTTCTCAATGAAGTTGTGCGCTTTGGCCGCGTCGTAGGTGATGCCGCCTTCCTTGTGGTCGGACTTTGCCATGTTCAGATAGCAGCTGCAGACCACGCCGTGCGCGGACCACGGCAGGCCGACCATGACGGAGAGCCACGGAAGGGCGCCCATGTAGTCCTTATAGATACAGTAGCCGGAGAGCAGCAACACTCCGGCAGTCACCAGCCAGAGCAGGCCGCGGATGTCGGAGATTAGGCGCTTGGAGTAATCCAGCTTGCGCGTTCTGCGTTTCTTCAACCTTCTCATAGCTTCGTCACGTAGTCCAGGGAAATCCAGCCCGCGCCGGACTTTAGCTTGCCCCATCCTTTGACGCTGCCGGGACCGGCCGCTTCTTCGGTGATCGTGAAAACGCCCTTGCCTGTCACGAGCCCCGTCTTCGCGTACGTCGTGCCCGGACCTTTGCGGATATTGAGATCGGTGATCTTGATGTTCACCTTGTAGGGCTGCATTGCGTGGGCCGGCGTATAGACGGCCTTGCCGGAGGCGTCAAAGACAGAGTAGCCCGGATTCTTGTCAGCACATTGCTTCGCATTGGCAAGCACCTTGTAGGCGCCCTTTTGCGTCGCGATGTCCTTCCAGGTCTTGCGGACCCGGTAGAGCTCCGGAACGGCGTTCGTCGGTTCGGAAGTCGAGCCGCCGAGCTGCGCCGTGACCTTTGCGGACAGTTCACTCATGCGGGCGAACATCCAATCGCCAGGGCAACTCTTCGAGGCAAACCACCGATGGACGGTCAGCAGCATTTCGTCGGCTGCGGGATTGTAGGCCAGTGCCTGATCCTTGTCGCTGATCCAGATGAGCTTGGCCTTGCCGTTCCTCTGGCAGATATCAACGCAGAGCCGGATCAGCGTCTGATAGACCACATCCCGGAATGCATAGGGCTCTTTGGTGTCGGAGGCGCACTCGATGGTGACGGCTCTCTGGTCGTTGGCATTGCTGGAGGAACACCAGCTGCGGTTTTTCTCCTCCACATACAAGCCGATCCTGCCGTCCTTATCGATGCCGTAGTTGCTGGACGCTTTCGTCGATTTCTGGTAGAACCACTCGCCGAGGCCTTCAGCGGTACACTGCCCTACCACGCAATGAGGCGTGATGCGGTCAATGGCCTTCGTCCTCGTCCCGGAGTGATTCGGGCTCAGTTTGGTGTATGCCACCAGGGGGCTGTTGCTCATGATCATTCCTCCTGTTTCAGCTGATAGACGGCGCTCTCGATCAGAGCGTCAAGCTTAGCGGCATCCACAGTGACGCCATGGGATTCCAGCCATTCCATGACATATTCCTTCTTCGCCTCGCCCCGGCCGGAGCCGTTGAAGATCTGCTCCGCAGCCGCGACGGCGATCTTGACCAGCGCGAGGATCGTGGCCTGCTGCTCGTTGGTGGTCTTGCTCCGGATGTACGGGATGACCACGGCGGTGATGATGGCGGCGATCAGAGCAATGACCGCCTCGATAATGGGAGTGATGTTCATGTTCGTCCTCCTCAGAGAAAATCATGTTTCTGCAGGCGCTCATCATATACCCGGCCGATGTGACCGATGGCATGGATGGCGCGGTTGTTCTTGTACTCCGGATGTGTCTGGCAGTAGTCCTCATAGAAGTCGATCTCCGCCAGAATCTCGATGAAGTCCTCCTCCGTGTGAGGGATGTCCCGGAGCAGCTCGTTATTGAATTGCAGGATGCGCTGACGGTGACTGTCCGCGTTCCGTTCATCGTCCATCCGGATATGCTCGTCCAGGGCTTCCCGCGTGTCCTTCTGGCCCTTCTTCACATCGTCGAGCTCATGGAGCACGTCGGTGTTGATGGCCTTTCCGAGCCACTTGGCAATGGCCGACCACGGATTGATTTTGATGGGGGCGATCTGGATCACCGTCATCAGGAGCAAGAGCAGCCCGCCCCCATTCAACAGAATCTCTTTTAGGCTCATTTTTTCTCCTTACATCAAAAGAGCAACCGCCGAAACGGTTGCTCTCTGCATCATGTGTTTTTTCAGTTTTGACTGCGCCGGACGAGAACGAAGTCCTCCAGCACCTTTCGCCGCAGCTCCTCGCAGTCGGCGTGTTTCATCAGGCCGAGGTATGAGGTTATGACCTGCTGGCAGTATTCAAGGGGAAGCTCCCCGGTTGAGTAGTGTTCCATGACATAGGCCAGATGGCGCTTCATCTGGAGGGACGTGCTTTTCCTGAGCTCGATCCTGTCCGGTGTGACTATCCTCCCGACGAACTCCACGCGGTGCCCGACCGGGACCACGGCCGTCTTGTTGTTCAGCTGCAGCCCGAAGTGCTCCCGGAGGTAGTTGTCCGTTTCCCCGATGATGTCCCATGCCTGGTCTTTCGATTCGCAGAGGAACGGCATATCGTCCATGTACCGCTCATAGAACGGGACGCGGAGCTCCCGCTTGATGAAGTGATCCACGGGCGTCAGCACGACGTTGGCGGTCATCTGACTGATCAGACTGCCGACCTGCATTCCGATTCCCGCTATCCGCTCTGCTGTGGTGACGTCGGTGCAGTAGAGCGGCAGGCCGAAGGGCCTACCGTCGCAGCGGATCGCCGTCTCCAGAAACCACATCATGTCCGGGTCATTCAGAGGCCGGCCAAGCTCACGGAGCTGTACTTCAATCGGAATCCGGAAGAAGAACTTGGCCACGTCCATTTTGCCGACGTACCAGCCCTTGCCCTCCACCATCTTCATCCAGTGCTGCAGCTGCGTCACTGCTTTCAGCGTTCCCCGGCCGGGGATGCTCCCGTATGAATGCTCATAAAAGGAGCGGGAGTAAATCGGCCAGAGCACCTTATAGGCGGCGCAGTTTACCACCCGGTCATAGAACGGAAGCGCGTGGATCAGCCTCAGCTTCGGGAAGTATTCATAGAAGGGATAGAGCTGCCCCGGCTCGTACATCTTCCATTGGAGCCGGTTTACTGCGTCGATGAGGTTTTCTTCGAGGTGGGCGGAGTAGTCCAGCACTGCCGCCTTGTACCGCTTCTGACGGCGGGCAAGGAGGTAGCCGTCGTACAGGTTATCGAAGGTTGCGAACTGCTCGAAAACATGCGAGTGCTTTTCCATACCGCCCAGTCTCCCCGAAGGCCGTTCCTTACAGGCGCCGTGCCCGGAGGCCGGAACGCCGGTGTCTCGGCATATCATTTTCCTGCCATTGCTGACCGAGGAAACAGGCCCCTTTATCATCGTTGCGCTGGCGCATACCCGTGAGCATGACACATCTGGCCGGACGATGAAGCGGCGCGGAAGCCCCTGTTCGTGTTCGTGTCGGTGCGGCCGTTGTTGCCGTTGAACGAGGCGAAGCCGTAGGAGTTGGACGAGTTGTAGTTGCCACCACGGTTGAAAGAGCGCATCCGGCCTGTTCCCTATGATGAGGATTTCTGGCCGTTGACAGCTTTCAGCCAGCCCCCGATCATCTTTCCGATCTCCACCAGCTTGTCGGACCATACCCCGTAGGTGTGGACGGAGATATAGTGCAGATCGCAGGAGAGCCGAATGTAGACCATGAGCTTTTCGTTGGCCACGTCCATCTCCTGCAAGGTGGATTTCTTGAAGTATTTTTTCTTCGCCTCGATGCACCGCTCCAAGAGGATATCCATCTGCTTCTTGATGTCGGCGACCAAGGTGAACTTTTCGCTTTTCGGGAACTGAGCCGTAATCGGGTAGGCGTAGAGCATCATGTCATAGATTTTCTGCTGGATTTTCAGATCTTCTGCCATGATGCCGCCCTCGCTCCCGAAAAGTAGATTGATTATACTCGACGGGAGCGAGGTATGCGGGCGTTCGGTAGAAAATAACGGAATACGTTATGCTGAAAAAATTAGCGCGACCGCGCTTCGCGCGGTGAGAGGACGGAGGCCCCGCTACCGCGGGGCCGTCAGGTCACAGTCAGGCAGAGGGCAGATTCACAAAAGCGGCGCGGAAGCCCCTGTCCGTGCCCGCGTCGGAGCGGCCGTTGCCGCCGTGGAACGAGGCGAAGCCGTAGGAGCTGGACGAGCTGTAGTAGCCACCACGGTAGAAAGAGCGCTCAGACTGGCCGTTGTTGATATAGCATCTGCTATAGGTGGTGATCAGAGAGCTGGCACGCGGCAGCAGGCCCAGAGCGCGGAGCACCGTCTTTGCGGCGTCGCTGATGTTGGCAGTGCAGGTGATGTCCTTGAACAGACAATAGACACCGCTGTCGGCCTGATTGCTGATGGTGGTGTCATACTGAATCTTGCTGGACACATAATCGCACTTGATGGAGCCGGTGGTCGTGCCGGAGCCGTTGGGAGTGATCAGGCTACCGTCAGACGCATCAATGGCCATCCAGGTCGTAGCGGCGGCGGTCTGCGCGTTCGCGCTGTCGGCGGCGTTGTTGTTGACCAGGACCTGCAGCTCACCGTACACGGTGCGGATGCCGCCCGTCCACTCGAAGCCGTTGCCGCAGAGATCAGCGATTCCGGAGGGCGTCTGATCGTGATACCAGGTCAGAGGACCGGTGCCACCTGCGGTATGCAGCGTATTGCCGGAGCCGTCCTTCGTCATGGGGATGGCCTTGTAGTTGGTCTCAGTGTGCCACTTGCCGTAGGCGCAGTTGCCCAGAGGGATGAAGCCGTTGTTCTCGCACCAGTTGATCAGCGCGCCCCACTCCATGGCGGTCATCAGGTGCCACCCGGTGCCCTTGTTCGCGCAGTATTCAAGAGCCTTGTCAAAGGTCATGTTGTTGCCATAATCCTGGCCAGGCAGAGAATAGCCGCGATTGTTCTTGACGATGTTCATGTACTTGGAGATATAGATCGCATCGACCTCCTGCCCGTTCACGATGAACGCGGGGAAGGTGGCGGTGCTGGCGCCAAGCCCCACTTCGGCAAAGGTGAACTTCGGGATCTTCACCATGACGGAGGGCATGCCCTGATCGTCATAGAGGATCTCGTTGTTGGGGCAGACGGCTTTCAGAGCCAGGTTGGAAAGGTCAAAATTCGCAGGCATAGTTTTTTACTCCTTTCTCATTCAATGCTCCACAGAGAGAGCGTAACCTTGTCCATGTCCAGGGGAAGCGGGGTGACGGTCTGCTCCTCGCCTTCGCCCTCGGTCTCATACTCGATGGGCGGGATGTCGAGCTCGGCGACATAGGCGCGGCCGGCAGCGGCGCCGATCACCAGCTCACCGTTGTTGTCGAAGCATACATCGATGTGCTCGGGATCGTCCTTCTGCCGCTTCTGCAGATTGATGGTCAGGTCATCGTCAAAGCAAATCTTCTTGCCGATGACTTCATACGGGATTTTCGGCCCGACGTTTTTCTCTACGATGATCATTCTGTGAATCCTCCAATCACAATATAGTCCACAACGACAGAGCTTGCGCTGCCGGTGCAGTTGAGTTTGAAGCCGTTTACCAGCTTGTCAGATACTTCGATCTCGCCGGGGTTTCCGCTTGCGGATTTGATCTGGCAGATAACCGCGTATTCCGTATCCGGAAGCGGAGTATTGAGGGAGACCGACACCTTGCTGTTGTTGAACGGGAACTTCTCGGAATTGGTCAGTGTCACGGTTCCCGTCTGGTGGCTGACGCCGCGGTCATTCCAATTCTCTTCGTTCTGCCGGATGTAGTTCAGAAGCAGGCCGACAGAAATCTGCCGATCGAACAGGTCAGAATCGTCGTTGACAAAGATGATATCAGCAATCGCTTTGTCGGTGTACTTCTTCGACAGGAGATAGGTCAATACATCCACGGCCTACACCTCCCGCCAGACGTTATCGAGACCCAGCGCATAGATGTGCTGGTAGTCCTTGGTCCACGCCTTGCTGTCAACGTCTGCAACCTCGCCGTCGCTGTTCGGGACAGTCGTGGGCAGGTTGTTCTTGTCGGACGTGGAATCCATCTGGAACTCCCGATACGATGCGGACTTGCCGGGTCCGCCTTTGGTAACAGTCCTGATACTCATAGGTTTTCCTCCCTCCGTCAGAATGTGGCAGTCTGCGGAATGACCGCCCATGCAACGGTGACACTCGGCGCGCTCCCTGTGCAGGAGAGCTTGAAGCCGTTGGTGAGCTTGTCGCTGACCACGACCTCGCCCACGTTCCCAGAGAACGCCGTCACTTTGGTCTGGACCTCGTAATAGGCGTTGTCCAGCGTGGCGCCGATGCTCACGCTCTGCGCTGCGGAGTGGAACGGGAACTCCTCCGCATTCGTAAGAGTTGCGGTGCCGGCATAGACGGCGTTCACCTTGCCGAGCCATTTCAGGACATCATCCTGTGTCCAGCCGTTCTGACGTGCAAAGTTGAGCAGAAGCGCAGCGGCGGTGTGGGCATCAACAATACCGGATTCGATGTTGTTGAAGTGCGTCTGGTCCTGCGGTGTGCCCTGCTGCATGACCGTACCGGCCAGCGTGATCTTATACAGACCGCCGCCCTGGTCTTCGATGCGGAATACGCTGGAAGGGCTCGTTACATGATCGAGCCAGGTAGTCCAATCATACATAGCTTAAGATGCCACCTCCTTGATGTTGAAGTCGAACCAATACAGGATGCCGGTCTGTCCCGAATTGATCGTAATGGACACATCCTCGTGGGCGAACAACTCCCCGGCAGAGTTCCAGAGCTCCACACGGTTGACCGTCATGGAGCTGCCGCCGGAGTTGATGTTGAGCTGCGCCCTGACAACGCCGTTGCTGAGGATTGTCACGGAGCTGAGGTACACCTTCGTGTAGGTGCTGCCGACGCGGTACCGGGCATAGGCGATTCGCTTCTTCGTGAAGTTGCGGTAATCCGCAAGCCCTGCGGTGTCAAGCATTCGTTATCCCGCCTTTCTTAAAGTAGTCCGCCCGGTACTGTACCGCACAGTCGAGCGTTATAAGCAAGCGCATCCGTGGAGGATGTGTTTACTTCCAGTTCTCCGGACATAATCATGCCCTGCCTCGCACGCTCCGGGTAGGTGCCGCAGATGCGGCCCCAGTAATGCACATAGCCGGTCGAAATCCCGATGCCCACAAATGTCGTGGTCCGGTAGACGATGGCATCCAGATGGCTCCGGAGGGATTTGTAGGTATAGACTGCTTTCAGCACATCCGTATTGGATACCGGGATAACCGGGTAGCCGGATTCCAATGCCACGATGAAGTGGTAGGGATCGCCTTCGTAGTCGAACCATTCCAAAACTCCGGAGCGCGGATAGAGTGCGCAAATGGCCTCTTTCACCGCGCCCGCCGTGCCAAGGTGACGGTGGACGTAGTAGTTGGTCTTGAACAGGTTGCGCTTCGCCTCGACGGGGTAGTCGTAATCATACCAGTCGATTTTGAAGTCATAGGCCAGGATGTCCAGCACCTCTTCCGGCAGATCGTCGATGCGGGTGTAGATCTCCTCATCCCGAAGGTCGGCCAGATGCGTCATGAGCGCCCTCGCGATGGCGGTGGCCAGCGCGTACATCCGCTCGTCTTCGGCCAGCACCCTCGGCAGCTGCATGAGGAAGTTCGCTTCGGTGTAGCCGTGATCACTCATCTTCCGGGCCTCCATTCGTCAGGCTGATGGTACCCACCTTGCCGATGTATGGGATGGTGTCGGCCAGGATGACAGGATCAGTCTCATAGAGGCTCAGGTCGCCGTCCTGCAGAGCGTGATAGACCGGCGCGGTGACGTCCACGCGCTTGATGCCGGAAATCCCCATCAGCATGGAGATCAGCTTCGACGGATTGATGTCTCTGCCGAGCTTGCCCTGCTGCCAACGGATGTAGGCGTCAACGGTGTCGGCCACCTCCTGATCGATGGTGGCGGTCTGGTCTGCCTGGCTGGAGATGTAGTAGGTCAGGGTGATGTTGTAGGCGTACTCCGTGGGATCGGACATGACCACCTTATCCGTAAGAGGCCGGACGGAATCGTCATTGCAGGCGGCCTTGACCAGCCCTTTGAGCGTGCTGCCCGCCTTCCCGGGGAATACCTTGGTGATCTCTTCATCGTCCGGATCCACCCACGTCTGACCGTCCGCGTCCAGGACATAGATGCGGATTTCTCCGGCAGAGGGAGAGTTCACCACGACGTCGGCGATCTCCGAGGACACCGCCTTCGCGTGGTAGATGTAGTTTCCTTTGGCCCCGGCCGTGGAGAGGCTGTCCATGGACGCGCGGAGGATCTCATAGAACTCATCGTCCGTAAGCTCCTCGGCCCCTCCGTCGCTTTCTGTGATGTTTTCGACGGCGGAGTAATAGTCATACACGTCCACGATGGTATCAAGGCTTCCTGCGGCCCAGCCGTTGCCGACAGTGCCGGGTGTCTGGCAGCGCACCTGAGCATCAACGTATGTATCGCCGATTGCGATCCACGCTTCCTCCAGCGTCTCCCAGTAAAGGGTCTGCGATCCGTCCGTCACCCGCGTTCCCACAGGGACGAGGACGGCAGAATCCTGCGCCTCGGAGATATGGAAGCGCACCGTGCATACGGCAGGCTTCGCTGGTGTACGCTCCTGGGCGTAGAACAGCTCAGCGAGAGCGTCCAGATTCTCCCCGATGGCTCTGGAGGGAAGATTCTGATTCGCTGCGAAATTGCCCTTCACCCGCTCCGCGTGGATGATGGAGGCTACCCACTGGATCATGAGCTTCTCCGGGCTGGCAGGCCGGACGGTCTCGCCGGTCATGGCCTCATAGTCCGCGATCATCTGATCCACCATCTGCGTGGTGTCGGTCGGGATGATCTCATATTCCGTATTTCTACTCATCGATAATGTTCACCTCCACTTCCGGGGACAGGATCCCGGAGGGGTCCTGCGTAAATCTGGCAGAGACGAATTCTGCCCTCGGCTCGTACCGCTGGATGGCCTCTCTGATCTCCACGATCAGCGTAGGGGCCGCTGTGTTCATCGGTCTGTCCAGGAACGCCATGGGCAGGCCGAATTCCCGATAAAGCGGAACATCCCCGCGCCATGTCCGGAGGATGATGGAGATGTTCTGCAGAATCGATTCGATGCGGTCCGGCTCGTTCAGCCGGATCTTCCGCGAGGCAGTTACGGTATAGGACATACAGCCGCCTCCTTACCAGTAGATGTACTCTTGCAGGTTGACGGTGACCTTGCACTGCGTGATGCTGCCGTCCCCGTCGAAATACTGCGATTTCATGGAATGCTTCGTGATGACCCATCGGTATTTCCCATAGGCCTTGTTCCCAAGCACAAAGGAGAGCGCCGTGCCGTTCCGCTCATAGCCAAAGAGCTTGGATATCTCGGCCTGCGGATTGACGCCGAGGTATGCCGAGAGGATCATGTCGAAGCTGATGGTGTCTGCACCCATGCCGGTGTATTCGGTCATGGCGTGGTAGCCGTGGCGCTTATGCGTGGAGTAGTTTGCCGAGCCGCCCCAGCTCAGGTTGTTGAGGGTCTTGACGGTATCATCCGACACCTGGAAGACGATATCCCCCAATGCTCCGAGTACCATTATCCGATCCCTCCCAAAATGAAGCCGTCAGCATTGAATACCGGAAGGTAGATCACAAGGACCTTATCGTTCACCTTCGGCATCCAGACCGTCACCTTTGTACCCGGCGAATGGTCGTGATCCGGCTCCGTACTCGCGGAGCCGCCGCCTGTGTATGTGTCGCTGATGGAATGCGTGTGCTTTCCATCGGGCTCGACGTAGACCTCAGCTCCGCTGTGCTGAAGCACATGGAGCCAGCCGGACGTGAAGCCCTCGCCCTGGAACTTCACCCGGGCAAGCCGCTTCACGCTGTCCACGTCCGTCACGGTCCCGACACGCACCAGGCCGGACAGGATTTTCTCATAGTCCATCAGTATCCCTCCAGAACGCGCCGGGCGTTGATGACCGTGGTGTAGCCGCTGGAGCCCACGGAGTGCTTCGCCTGGGTGATGATGTACTTGCCATCCCAGCCGCCCCAGTCCTCCATCTGGATATTCACGCCGGCGAGGAGCCGGGTGTCTCCCGTCATGGTGAGCTGGACGGTCCGGGCGAATTTATTGTGCAGCCGGAGATTCTTTTCGGCCAGCGCCTGCGCTTCTCCGATGCTCCCGACTTTCCGGCAGAGAACGAGCTGCTGGTTGGTTTCCTTGCTGCTGTCGTAGTCCTCACAGTAGGCCGTGCCCTCGATGCATTTGCCGGTTGCCGGATCGTCGTAATAGACGCGACAGGAGGCGTACTGCGTGTCCGCGGTGCTCATGGAGAGTTTGTACTTGGTGTACAGTCCGCCGCCTCTCTTGACGGTTATAACCGCGTTCTTGGCCTCATAATCGGCCTGCTCGAAGATCACGATTGCCTTGTTAGTCGCTTTGAGGGAAAGCCCTGCATCGTGGCAGAGCTGTTTCAGAAATTCGATGTCGCTGACCTGGTACTGCTCGACCCTCTGATAGAACGGGTCTGGCTTGGCGAGGTACATGCAGGTCATGCCGTTGGTGGTGGCCAGCTCCCCGGCGATGCCGGTGAGGTTGTATTCCTCCCACGCCCTGCTTTTCTTCGTCTGCCGGATGGCGGCGGTGAAGGGAAGGCCCGTGGCCTTGATGGTCACGGTGGAGGGCGGGCCGTCGCAGCTCACGCTGTCCAGCTCAAACAGGCCGGTGTCCAGAACATCATCCCCGCCGCCTCCGCGCCAGTTCCTCCGGGCGATGATCGCCTGGATGGTCATGCCCCGGCTGGCGGCGCTGGTCTTTTCGGTGGCTTCGCCGACCTGCTGGATGTAGGTGGCGCTGACATAGGCGGTCTTGCCGTTGTAGGTGATCTGCGCCCAGCCGTTGTTGAAGCCCTCGACCACGATCTCCGTACCGCAGACCAGGGCGCCGAGCTTGTTGTAGCTCGTGCCCGGGCCGGAGCGGACATTGAGGCCGATTGCCGGAGTGACCTTGTAGACGGCGGTGATCGCCGTCTGCTCCGGCGTGGCGGGAGAAGACGAAGCGTCCACAGCCCAGTTCAGCCAGCTCTTCATCCAGATGGACGAGCTGTCCTGGAGCTTGATCACCAGATCGTCCGCGTCATCTTCTTCCCGGTCGGTATAGGTCAGGGAGAGCAGATAGGGCTTCATCGAGGCGGTGATGTCCACACCGTCGAAGCAGACCTCCAGCTCCGCTCTCCGCGCCATGTTGACGTCGCTCATCCGTTCACCTGCTTCCACGGAGGTGCGGTGCTTTCGACCGCCGCGCTCTGCTCCGGCAGGGTCAGGACGATTCCCGCAGGGAAGGTGTAATAGTCCAGATACTTCTGGTTGGCCCACATCAGGTCCTTTGTGTAGCCGTTGCTGCCCATCTGGGCGTAGGCAATGCCGTCCCAGGTGTCACCCTGTTTCGTGGTGTAGGTGCTCATCTGTACGCCCTCCTTGCCCTGTCAGCCTCAATTTCTTCAAGCAGTTCCTCCAGCTGTCCCTTCAAGTCTTCGTCATGCTCCCGGAGCACCGTTTCCAGCTCCTCCGGATTCATGTCGCCGTTGATGTTGTAAACCGGGGAGAAGGTCACGACGATACCGCCGCCGCTGGCTTCCCGTGCCGGAGGATCATAGATTGCTTCCTCCGCGGGGATGACGCGGGGCGTGATGACCGCCTCCGCTCCGGTTTCGCCCACAAGGGCGAGGCCGGGTGCGGCGTTCCTTGTCCCCTCGGCGTAAGCGTGGAGGTATTCGAGGAACGCCGGAGCGATGCTGACGTATTCGCGCTGCAGCTCCTTCGTTTCCTCGGCATTGAGAATCTTTTCCCCGCCGCGGAGCATGATAAGCTCCGGCCCTTCCTCGCCCACAAGGGCGAGGCCGGGTGCGGCGCTGTCCGTACCGGATGCGTAGGCGTTGGAGTACCAGCCGTGAGTGTCTACTCTATCGCTGTAATTTCCGGAGGCGCTTCTAAGCGCTGCAGATGCATACGTTCCGAGCTTCGCATAGGCAGATCTGACGCGCGGCCCCATTTCTTCCGCGGCGTCGATGAACGCCTGGACTGTAGCTATTCCGGCTTCGGCGGCCTCGTCACTGACATCCAACTCCTCGATATTGTCGTGGAGCTCCTGCGCGAGCTCGTTCATCTGCTCGGTGAAGTTGGTCTTGAACTCCGCGATCTTGTCCGAGGTTTCCTCCTGCGTCTTCTGCAGATCCTGCCACTGCTTCACCATCTTCTTCAGTTCTTCATCCGAAGCGGAGGCCATGCCGGCGATCGCCGCAACGGAATCATCCGAGCCATCGGCGAAGGACGCGATCACGTCGCTCAGCCCCTCGATCTCCCCGGTCCTCGCCCGGAGGGACGAAAGGTTGTCATTGTAGGCGTTCCAGTGCTCGATCTGTGTTTCGAGCGCCTTATTGATGTCCTCGATCTTCTTGGCCGTGACCTCTCCGGCTTCATCCCAAAGCTCATACTGGCCGGTGATGCTGGAATAGGCCGCGTCGTAGGCTTCCTTGTATGCTGCGGTGAGAAGTTCCACCTGCTCGATGACGGTGCCGATCGTCTCCGCAACGGCAGCGTTCGCATTGACGCTGGCGGAGGTCTCCTCCATGTAATCGACAAGTGCATTTTTGCACTCGTTGTAGATGTCGGTCGCTTCCTGCACGGTGGCAGAATAGCTGTCCCACTGCTCGTTATATTCGTCGAGCGCTTCCTTGGCCGCGTCAACCTCTTTCTTCTGCGTGGAGAACAAAGCAGCTATAGCCGCCCCGCCCGTGGTGTCGTAGCGGGTGACCTCGGCAAAGTATTCGAGGTATGCCTGCTCTGCCTGATTGTAGCGCTCCTGCGCTGCGGCGCGTTCTTCCGCGATCTCTTCCAGCTTCTGCTGGGCCTGGTACTGGTCGTTATAGGCCTTGACCATGCCCTCCTGCGCAGCCTGATACCGCTCCATAGCGGCCTGCGCCCGGACAGTTGCCTCCAGAGCCTCGCCGTAATCGGTGACGCCGCTGACCACATCTTCGTAGTTCAGAGCAAGGTCGGGAACGACCTCGTTCAGCTCCTTGATGATGGCCTTCATTTCCTCCTGCGTCTCGACCGTCTGATCGGTCTGAGCCGCAAGCTCCTGAAGCCGATGGACCAGGGCGAGGGTGGTTTCCTCGTTCCGGTCAATCCCGGAAAGAGAATCCCTGATCCCGCTCAGGTCTTCGTTAAGAGTGTCGTTGAGGTCCTTGCACTCCTGGATGTAGTCCTCAAGGCTTTTCTTGCCGGCCTCATAGCTTTCGGACAGGTCATCGATGCGCCACGCCAGGTAACGGGCTCTCTCGGAGGATTCGCCGTAGGTGTCGCAGACCTCCTGGTATTCCTGCTTGAGCTCCTGCAGCTGGAAATACTGCTCACGGGAGGATTCCGTCAGCCCTCGGACTTCCGCCTCCTCCGATTTCTGCGCACTGGCCAGCGCGACGATCACGCCCGTCAGCGCGGCGACGCCGGCAGTGATGGCGAGGATGATATTCAGCCCGGGGATGGCGGCAGAGAGCGCAGCGCTGGCGATGGCGGCGAGTTTCGCCGCTGCGGTGTAGGCCGCGAGGCCTCCCACGACCAGAGCGATCACGCCCACCGCGGCGGTGATGCCTTTGATCAGCCCGGGGTTCTTCTGGAGGAAGGTATTGATTGCGCCGAGCACCTTTGCGGCGAAGCCGTACAGCTTGGACAGGATCGGGGTGAACTGTTCCCCGATTGTGGTCTGCACGGCCTCCCACGCGGAGTTCATCAGCGTGACCTGGCCGACCATGTTGTCCATCTTGATATCGGCCATCCGCTGCGCCGCTCCGGTGCAGTTGTTGATGCTGTTTGTCAGCTTGGCATAATCCTCCTCGCTGGCGTTCAGAATGGACAGCAGTCCGGCATAGCCGCGCTGTCCGGCAATGGCCATAGCGTTGTTCACGCGCTCGGCCTCGGTCATCTGATTGAAGTAGCCGCGCAGCTCCTCGATGGTGTCGGAGAAGTCGGCCATGGTGCCGTCTGCCTGTACCGCGGAGACGGTGCATTCGCCGAAGGCCTCGCCCGTCAAGGTCACACCCTCCAGCAGTCCGTTGAACACATTGCGGAGCGCGGTGCCTGCGTTGCTGCCCTTGATGCCGGCGTTGGCCATGAGGCCGATGGCTGTGGATACGTCCTCGATGGAGTATCCCAGGGCTCCGGCGACAGGCGCAGCGTACTTGAAGGTCTCGCCCATGACGCCCACAGAGGTGTTCGCGTTGGCTGCGGTAGCGGCCAGCACATCGGCGTATCTGCTCGTGTCGGCCGCGCTGAGGCCGAATGCGGTCATGGAATCCGTGACAATATCAGACACGGTGGCGAGGTCTTCACCGGCTGCTGCGGCAAGGGAGAGCACGCCAGGCATACCTTCGAGCATCTGCTCGGCAGACCAGCCCGCCATAGCCATGTAGCCCATGGCGTCGGCGCTCTCCTTGGCGGTGAATTTGGTGGTAGCGCCCAGCTCTTTCGCCATCGCGGAGAGCTGCGCCAGTTCCTCGGCAGAAGCGCCGGATAGGGCCTCCACGTTGGACATGGAGGCCTCAAAATCACCGGCGATGGAGATACACTGCTTGTACCCCTCGTAGATCTCTTTCAAGGCTACGCCGATACCGGCTGCGGTGATTGCGGCGCTGGCGGCGCTGAATGCGTCGCCGGTCTTCTTCCCGAAGCTGTCCGCGCCCTCTGCGGCGTCTTCCTCTTTCTTTTTGAGGTCGGCCATTTCTGCGGCCAGCCGCTCGGATTCCTTTTCCAGATTGCCTGTATCCACTCCGGCATCCCGGAGGGCCGTTCCCATCTGGTCGAGCTTCTGCGTCTGCCGCTCCAGAGAGGCGGAGGTCTTATCGATCTGCTGCTGCTTGGAGAGCAGCTTGTTTTCCAGCTCGGAGGAGAAGCCGCCCGTCTCCTGGATTTCCCGCTGGATGTTGTCGTACTGCTGCTGGAGGACTTCGAGCTTCTTCTGCGTACCCTCGACAGCCTGCTGCTGCTTCTGGTAGGCCGATATATCGGACTGCGTCTTGTTCAGCGCCTGGATGTCCTTCTGCATGGAGAGAAGCTGCTGCTGCGCCTTGCTGAACGTGCCGGTGAAATTGCCTCCCAGCTGAGCGTTCAGAGAGAACAGCATCTCATACTCTCGCCTCGAAGCCATATATCAGCCCTCCTTTCAGGATTTTTTACTCTCCCTCACGATCTCGTTGTTGGTCTGTACCCAGGCCGAAAGCTCCCGGAAAGTGCAGGAGAGGAAGTAGGTAATCGGTGTGTTATTGTTACGCGCCATGATGAGGCACTGCTTGCGGAGCCAGCGTCCACCGTCGCCGGTCACTACTCCGCACGAAGCAAAAAAGAACGCGCTTTACCGCGGATGCGGACATACGCCGCCATGGGGAGAGTGCGGAAGGCGTCGAAGCCGAGCTTCCGGCCGTCCGAGCGGCGGTCCGTGCAGGCCCTCATAGCCATACGGATGAGGAAGTCTCCGGAGAACTCCGGGATGATCGTGGGCTGACCGAGGGAGGCCATTTCTGCCTCAATCGCCAGGGAATCGGCGGCGGTCAGCTTCCCGAAGTCGAAGGTCAGGGAATCGAAGCTCTCACCCTCAAAGGTGAAGGGCTTGGGGAAAATGTGGGTGTAGGTGTCCTGGCTGTTCTCGGCCTCTTTGACCGCAGCCTCATACTCTTCCTCGTCGATGACGGGCGCTTTGATTTCCTCGTTCATGTTATGCTCCTTTCGTGAATTGGGCGGGAGACG
>Ga0310786_10000665_pt1 | contig 54877 bp, 55 predicted proteins | sample AusTroGonzalo_MG_FD_203881 | JGI IMG/M metagenome (GOLD analysis project Ga0310786, IMG submission 203881) | Bovine rumen microbial communities from tropical cattle in Woodstock, Queensland, Australia - Gonzalo_03 (v2) (version 2) | ecosystem: Host-associated > Mammals > Digestive system >...
GGATCTTGGACATTTGAAATAATGGAGCCAGCTCATTTGCCCCAACACAGTTATGTTAAAGAGAGAAATAGATATTTCGTAACTCCTGTATTGAACTATCAATCAACGCTGTTAGAACACAATGAGATAATAATAGGTCTAACGCATAAGGACATCTGTACAAATATTCATGGGGTTAAAAACTATGGCATTGTAGGAATAAGTAGACCTCTGAAGCAGGTTTGTCTGGTTTCTGATAAGCGTCTAAAGGACAAATCATTATATTGGAAGCCCATACTTCATGAGTTTATGCATACTTTTTATGATGCAAAGCATTGTCCTAATGATGATCCAACATGCTTTATGAAGGATGCGAAAGGTCATGGCAATTTCAAAATAATGGATAAGTTATGTGATTCATGTAAACAATAAAAGTATGACAAGAAAGATTATGTTAGGAGTCATCATAGTTTTGGTGGTGATACTAGTATTAGGATTATCATGGGGCAAACTCTTCAAGAAAGGATATACCCAGGATGAATATGGCGAGGAATTGGCAAAACGTGACCAGAAGATAGAACAATTGGAGGACTCTATCAGGATCATGCGAGCCAAACTAGAATTATATGATAAGGCAGTGAAATGGTTTAGAAATGCTGATGCCGATGAACTTCAGAGAGGCATTGAGCAAATACGCAGCGTTCCAAAGGATGTACCATTACCGTAAGTCAATTTTTTACCCAAAAGATTACCATAATGAAATTGACCTACAAATTAAGTGACAAGACCTTCACAGAGAAAGAACTGTTATCTTATGGTTATCCTGATGTGACTGATGATGAATTATATCAGATGTCGTTAAAAGAAGAATGGAATAAATGTTAATTAATTGATGTTATGTGGGAATATACAGAAAAAGACGACATTAACATAGAGGGAATCTATATGTGGTTTCTCCCTAAGTTTCCTAATATAGATAAAGAACTTCTTCATAAAAGAATTGTCACGGGATATTGTTGGGGCGAAGGTGGATTTCGACTAACAACAATTGAATCCTGGGAAGAAGTGTTTGGGTTAGTAGAAGCGCCTTATGCTCAAACTGTTTTTGAAAACTGGGAAGATTGGATAAAATATGATGGTAATTACCATAAGAAAAGAGAAGATTTAGGAACACCTTTTGCACCTAAGAAAAAGAGGTGATGGTACTGAATAGTCACAACACATGGTTCCTAACCCCCTGTGTTCGCTGAAATTGCAGCCGCTTTCAGAACATCCATCGTAAGCGACCAGCAATGGCTGAAGAATCAGGAAAGGAAAACGGATAAACAAGCATGAAAAAATCAAAGCCCATGACGTCATCTAATTCACCAAGACCTCCGTTTTGATTTTAGACAGAAAGAATATGTGTAAGCAAAGAACAAAGTTGATTGGAATCAGTCGTTTAAGAATGGGAACAGATGGACGTGGGATTACTACATTAGTGGCATTCCATGGCTGTCCGCTAAGATGTGAGTATTGCCTGAATCCGGCCAGTATAGATCCAGACGCGAAAGTCAGGCTCTTATTTCCAAAGGAAGTAATGGCAGAACTCAGAAAAGACGAACTGTACTATATGGCAACGAAAGGTGGTGTGACGTTTGGAGGTGGTGAACCTTTGCTCAATAGCCAGTTTATCAAGGATATCATGAAACTGGGGGCCAAAGAATGGAATGTATCAGTAGAGACGTCGCTAAATGTACCCCGACATCACTTAGAGGTGTTGCTGCCTTATATTGATGAGTATATCGTAGATGTTAAGGATATGGATCCTGAGATTTACAAACGATATACTGGTAAGGGCAATGAACTGGTGAAGTCTAATTTGAAATGGCTCATTGAAATGGGGCTTGCAAATCGAATATTGTGCAGAATACCGCTGATTCCTGGTTACAATGATGAAACCCATCAAGAGAAAAGCAAAGATGAGCTCACAAAGATGGGTATTAGTAGATTTGATTTGTTCACCTATGTTGTTACAAAAGAACGTTGTGAAAGAAAAGAAGAAATGACATTAGAGGAAAAAATAAAATTGAGTGGTGGTTATACAGGTCTTTCAGGTTTGTAGAAAATGATTAAAAGCAATATATATGACAGGAAAAGTGAAATGTGAATTCCTAAAACAAATTAGGAAGGAAATGGCGGAGGTGAATGGTATACCATACGAGCCAAGGGAGTGTGATCATGAGGGTGATTGTTCTGGTACTTGTCCTTTCTGCGAGCAAGAGGCATCTACATTGCTTTCAGAACTGAAAAAGAAGGAAGAACAAGGGGTTCAAATCAAAACGGACATTCCGAGTTGTGCTTTATTGGATGAAATGAAAGAAGAAATGGAGCACATCAAAGAAATGCTATCACCAACAGGGAGTATTTGTATTGGTGATGAAACTGTTGAGCAGAGGATGCGTCGTCTTCAAGAAGAAGATATACAACGAATTATGGAAGAGCAAATACGGACTACAATGGGAATAATGATGAACGATGTTTTGGTGAGTTCTTATGCCACTATGGGTTCCCTTATTGAAGATGATGCAAAAGAAGAATATACAACTATGGATCCCCTATTTGAAGATGCTGCACGATTGATTGTAAAAGAAAACAAAGCTTCTACTTCACTACTTCAAAGACATTTTAATATGGGATATAATCGTGCAGGGCGTTTGATGGATGAGTTGGAAAAGGCAGGTATCGTTAGTCAGGCCTATGGCTCACGCCCAAGAGATGTTCTAATCCAAGATGAAGAAAGCCTTGAAAGAAAAATCAATGAATATAATGAAGCTGTTAGGAAATAAAACATTTTGGATAGGATTCTTTTTAGGTATGTTGTTTACTTTAATGTCCCTCTTGACTATGGGCTATTTGTTGAGCCAGCCGGTTACAGACTGTGATTCATGTATAAATGGCACTACACCGTAGTAACAAATATTGATTTAATTACCGAAGTATTGCTATTAAGGACATTTAAGCATAGAACTAGTGAGAAGGATTAGGTGTATTTTTATTGGCTTATTATTGGCGGTTGGCTTCATTGCTATAGTTGTCAATCTTTGGGTAGAGTATGGAATAGAGAAGAGCAATCCAAATAACTACGCAACAATTGGCGCCATTCCAACACCTGATGGATATGTACGTATAGATGGTGATGATCCCAAATATGGAATGTTCCTGAGATCTTTGCCATTAAAGCCAGCTGGTTCCATAATAAAATACTATTGGGGAGGTATAGCAGACCTTCAGGATCTTAACTATGCAATTGTGGATTTGCCGCTTCTATCAAATGCAGAGCAGTGTGCAGATGTTTGTATGAGGTTGCGAGCTGAATACCTTTACCATATTGGAAACCTTGAAAACATTGTTTTTCTGGATGCCAATGGTAATATTTTAAGCTATAACGGGGAAAGTTCAAGGAAGACGTTTGAGAAATATCTTCGGGACGTATTCCGGGTGGCAAACACCTATTCGCTGAGCCGACAGATGGATGCAAGAGATTTGGAGGACATACAGCCTGGAGATGTGTTTGTCTATCCTGCACATGACAGCAGAAGTTATGGGCATGCTGTAATGGTGGCGGATGTAGCGCAAGATAAAAAAACGGGTATGAAGGCAGTCTTGTTATTAGAAGGCTTTATACCAGCTCGAAGCATTCACATTATACGAAATCTGCAGGATCAGGATTTATCCCCTTGGTTCATTCTTGATAAAGAGTCGGATATCCAGACTTTCTCTTTGTTCCAATTTTATACCAAAGATCTTAAATGTTTTCCACCGCAATGAAAAACACATGGATTTTCATGCACAAAAAAGCGAAAGTGTGCATTATGGAAAATTAACATGAAAAAGAGTGGATTGTCTTTTGGGCAATCCATTATTTTTTGCTATCTTTGCAGCCGTGTTCCGAGTGAGGGGCGCAAGAGGTAATTAGCACACGTCTTTATATAAACACATAGGAGGAAATTATGAATCTTACGGAGAAAGAATTCATGTCCCTGTCAGGCCAGATGAGCGACAGGGACGTTAAAATCGCCGCCCTCGAAAAGAGGGTATTGCAGCAGGATCGCGAACTGCTGGTGGCGAGGGCTGAGCGCGATGAGTGGAAGGGAAAGTATGAGGAGGTGATATCGAGACATGTGGCCGTGGAGCTGGAGAACCAGTTGCTGAGGAACTATCTCTGGCTGTCGCTGAAGAAGGTGAAGGACTTCATGCTGCACGTGCATGACATCCGTCTGGTAGGTCTGTTGCAGACGTTCATGCAGAAGACGGTGGACGATGCGATGGGAGCCAGGGCCTTGGAGGTCATCAACGAGGTGGTGGTGCTGCCTGAGGGACAGCCCACGGCGGCACCCATTACGAACAATTTCAACGCCCCAGTGGGTCAGCAGGTGAGCAACGTTGACTACATGGAGGTGACCAATCCAGAGGGAGGGCTGCGCTATGAGTGAGAAGAAGGAGGGCGGTGGCATCAGCATCACCAACAACTACTATGCGCCCATCGGGCAGCACATAGACCATGTGGACACGATCAACTTCTCGATGGACGGCGACGGCACGTTCCATTTCTCGAACGTGGGGCAGGTGGGAGGCGCGTTCGCGGCGAGGCCAAAGAAGGAGGTGTTCGTGCCCAGTCAGTTGCGATTCTTCGACATGGTGACATTCGGCTCTGAGGAGAAACAGCCCAAGCTGATTGCGCTGCTCAGAGAAACAGCCTCACGGATAGATACGACCAGCGGGCGTGACTGGTTCTGCATCTACGCAGGCTATCGCTATTGTAAACAGCAGCTGGCCGTGATGGGCGGCTACACTGATTTCTTTGCTGACATTGAGGCTTTGACGCCTGACTTGCTGACGAAGATTGACAAGGACGAGGAGGGCGATGCCAGATACCACAACTACACCGTGCTGATGGGCAGGGAGGCCAGCGCGTGGTATATGGATAAAGGTAAGCTGCCCCCATTGAACGAGATCACTGTCTGGAAGAACCGCTTCAGCGGCGACAAGAACAGGTTCTCGAACAATGCCCCAATCATCATCGAGGTCTATAAACGGCTGAAGACGATTTAGGAGGCTTCAGAAGATTGGTTTTAAGCGAACAGATTCACTATCTGCTCGCTTTTTTTGTGCCAAAAACTAAGCGATGCGTATGGTGCGTATAGTGAAAATGGGCTGTACGTATAGTGGCGTATAGTGACTCAGAATAACCTGAAAAAATCTATTCTTTGCATTGTTTTTCTCTCTAATTTTGTACTCGCAATCAGGAATTCCCTTGCAACGAGAAGTTCAACAATTTAAAAAATGAAGGTGTATGAAAACAAGAATTCTGTATGTGGGCACGTTCGCGGAACTCGCAAGGTTCGTAGAGCTGCAGGTGTGTGACGGTTATCGCGTAGGAGACGATGACGACGAGGAAGTGGATTGTTTAATTTAATGATTAATAAGGTTATGAAAAAGGCAACAAGAATTCCGAGCGTGCGGAATGAGCGCGGGGTGAAAGTGAGGAAGTGCTGTGCATCATGCCAGTGGAAGGAGATCGAGGCTGACGGCACAAGAGTCTGTAAACTGATGAAGCAGATCGTCGAACAGAAGTCGAGGTGCAAGAAATGGCAGATGTCGGAGGGCCTGAAGAACGCAGGTAAAAATTACTAACCGAGTCGAAGCGAGTGGAGGAAGTCTACGTAGTGAAAATGGCCAAATTCCGACACAACCTTCACTCATTAATTCGACAAGATTATGAAAAAGTATGTATTTGTTTTGAACGCCATCGAGCTGTTGAAGCAGCTACTGAATGGCAAGAGAGTGGAAGGTGTTCTGTACATGGACGAGAACACGGGTAAGTTAACCTTCAAGGCGTACAACCGCCAGCCGCGAGTACGGCATTGTGACAAGCTGGTCAAGAAGCTGCCCTGGGGCTGGGTGAAGGAGTCATTAGAGCGCATCAAGGTGTTCGGCAGCTTCCCCAAGGATGTTGGAACGGCTCGCGTGATGGGGCTGCTCGAAGAGCACACCCGCGATGCGAAGAACGCTCTGATCGAGCGCGAGATCATTGAGAGTGTTTAATCTTTAATTCTTTACTATGGGATTTTGCTATCAGAAGAACACTAAGAATCCTGCTGCCGCGAAGTGCGGCAGTAAGGATTTCTGGAGAGAGATTCGCAGGGTCTCTACTCCATGGAGCATCGATGCCCGAAGGGATGTCCTTAGGGCGGTAGAGGATAACGACAAGGATGCCAAGGATCGATGGCTGCTGCACACGGACTTCAAGAAGTTCATGCTCAGGACTATCAGGGACCTGAAGACCAATGCTGCCAAGGACAGATGGAAGAAGAAGTCTGACGACAAGAAGCTGCTGGCATGGGCTGACGACCTGAAGAGATCGCTGCCTGCCTTCCAGTTCTGCTGTTACGAGTTTGATGAGGTCAGTGAGAAATCGAAGGATGGAAAGACCGTCAAAGTGCGCCGTCGCCGTCTGCCTGGCTGTCATGTGAACGGACTGGTGATGCTCGACATCGACCATGTGGAGAATCCTATGGAGATATGGGAGAAGCTGCAGCAGAACGAGGAACTGATGAAGCGTGTGGTGTTGGTACATATCACCAGTTCCGGGCATGGTATCCGTATCATCTTTACAGCCAACGTAAAGGATGGCAACCTCGCAGACAACATCATCGTTTTCGCAGCCGCCCTGGGCTATAAGGCCGACTCCAGCTGTATCGATGCCACTCGAAACTCATTCGCTCCCAAGGAGGATGAAATCTTATTTATTGACGAAGAAAGACTGTTTACGTATTATGACGAAGAATTTGACAGGGAGTACACTCCCATGTATCGTGAGAAGAAGACGCAGCCGTTGTATCATCAATTTCCTGCTGACGATGGCGCTGCTGGTACTGATCGTGCTAAGGCTGCTGCTGTGGCCAATGCGAATGCTCAGCAAGGGGCTGGGCCTGTCAGGCCGATGGATGCTGCATCATTGGCAGATGGTAATCATAATTGTCAATTGTCAATTCTCAATTCTCAATTAACTTGGCGGGGCTATGATATTCAGTCTATCATTGATTGCCGTTACGCTGACAAGCTGCCATGCGCAGACGACTCAAACAGACACACAGAGAGTCTCAAACTGGCCACAGACCTGCTGCTCATGCTCGACGGCGACAGGGACGCAGTGCAAAGGATCGTCGAAACCCAGCCGTGGGTGCAGGAGATTATCGACGAGCGCAATGAGAACGTGGCGCAGACGGTGGAGTCAGCCGTCTCCTGCGTCAAGGAGAAGGAAAAGAAGTATGCAGGCTCGCTGCCCAGTAAGGCCATGCAGGCTGCCATCGAGAAGGTGACGGGCAAGACGTATCGAGAGGTGACCTCCCCCAGCCCCTCCTGTAGGAGGGGGATTCCCTCGCCTACAGGAGAGGGTGAGGGAGAGGTCATGAATCGCTGGCTGTGGGACTGGGGGGCAAAGATTGAACAACTTTCTGAGGATTTCCCGCTGCTGAAGGACATCTGCAAGGGGTTGAAGATGAACCAGTATCCGGCGGCGCTGTTCGTGGGCGGTGGTCTGCTGATGACCTTGATGACAAGGTGTACGTACAGGTTCTACCATCGGCCTGAGGAGTTGAGGCGATTGAACAATTCGACGCTGATTATCGGCGACCCTGCCAGCGGAAAGAGCTTTGCGACACGGCTATATAAGCTGTTGGCAGCTCCGATTATCGCGGCTGACAAGGTGGGCAAGGACGCCATCAATGCCTATCGCGAACAGATGCGCACCAAGGGCGCCAACAAGGAGAAGCCCAGGAAGCCGAAGGTGATTGTCCGTGTGCATCCTGCGAGAACCTCGAACGCCCAGTTCATCCAGGACATGGTGAATTCGGTGGAGATAGTCGATGGTGAGGAGATGCAGTTGCACATGCTGACGTTCGACACGGAGCTGGACAACACGGTGACTGTGCAGAAGGGCGGCTCGTGGATTGACAAGCAGAGTCTGGAGCTGAAGGCGTTCCACAATGAGGAGGACGGCCAGGCATATTCGAACAACGACTCCATCCTGCAGGACTTCTACGTCACCTGGAACTTCATCTATACGGGTACGCCCATCGCGCTGAAGAAGAAGGTGAACGAGCAGAATTTCGGATCAGGACTGGCGACTCGTCTGACTTGTATTCCTCTGCCTGCCACCAACTTCAAGATGATAGACCGTGAAAGTCGTGTGGACTTCGAGAGTGACGGGCGACTCAAGGCTTGGGCATTCAAGCTCGACAAGACGAAGGGCCTGCTGCCGATGGACAAGATCGTCGATGAACTCTATGACTGGACGGCTCGAAGAATGGCTGATGCTGAGGAGAACGACTCGAAGGCCGACGAGATGCTGCTGAAGCGCTGCGCCTATCATGGTCTGAACTTCGCTGCGCCGTTTATCATGATGCGTCACTGGAGTGAGCTGAAAAAGGACGGTGACTACTGGTGTGGTGAGTTCGAGACGGACGATGTGGACTGGAAACTTGCTGAGCTGATCGTGAACATCCAGTACGCCTGCCAGCGGCACTACTTCGGAGCGATGGCCGAGGCTTATTTCGACAATAAGGAGAAGGATGCCTCAGTGAACGTGCAGCGCCGTCAGAAGACCTATGATGGCTTTAGCCGTCTGCCAGAGGAATTCACCAGCGACGATGTGATGCGATGCTTCAATCTTGGCAGCAAAAACTCTGCGCGAATGAAGATATCCCGCCTAATGAAAGACCATCTGGCTATGAAGGTTGAGGATTACGTGGACAATGGTACAACCAAGGTAATGTACAAAAAGACAGGAGTTGTGATGCTTTAGGGCAGCAACACAGCAACGCAGCAACATTTGGAAAATTAGAAAATTGAAGAATTGAAAAATTGAAGAATTGAAGTTATGGAAAAGGTTAATATTAATCAGGACATGAAACTCTCTGAGCACTTGGCTTCGCCGAGTGAGGCTGCGCTCAGCCATTTGAGCGAGCTCAATGGACTTCGCTTATCGCCTCACTTTACTCTCGGAGAGGTGACGAAGACAAAGCACAAGACAGCCGATGGGAACATCCCAAGCCATGAGGCGATTGTGAACCTCAGGAATATTTGCGAGGGTTGGCTGGAAGATTTGAGGTACAGTTATAATAGGTTGTATGGAGATGAAGAGATTCCCGTGGTGATTACGAGCGGATATCGGAGCCCTGAGGTCAATCGGTTGGCGGGAGGGGCGAAGAACTCCAATCATTTGACGGGCTGCGCAGTGGATATCCGCTGTATGGGGCCAGAGCAGATGATCCGCTATGCAGGGATTCTGTTGGATATCGCCGACGGTACTAAGAGAGACTTGACTTCCAGTCGAGTCTGCTCACGCTCGGCAGAGTCGATGCCAGCATCACTCTGCGCTCGCTCAAACGCAGACTTTGACGAGCTGATCCTGGAGAAGCGGGGCACGACCTATTGGATCCACTTCGCCGTCAGGCCGAAGGGCAACCGCAGGAAGATTCTTTTCGATATGCGCTGACATGTATTAATAATAATCCCTCGGCAGTCTGCCGAGGGATTATTATTGTTACATCGTGACTTCTACGACGTGTTTGCCAGCGGAGTAGGGGATGACGGTGCCCTGGATGGGCTGGCCGTCGAGTGTGATGCTCTTAACGCCCTTCTGCGCGCCGTTGGGATGGATGGTAATCTCGTACTCAGCATCGCGGAACTTACGGCTGACGGTGTAGTCGGTGGCCGTCTCGGGGAGGCAGGGGTCGATGCGGATGCCGTCGTAGTCGGGCTTGATGCCGAGGATGAACTCCGAGACGGTGTACCACATCCAGGCGGCTGTACCCGTAAGCCATGAGTTCTTTCCCTCGCCAGGGCGGAAGGCATCCTTACCGGCTACCATCTGGCAGTTGACGTAAGGCTCGACCTTATGGAGCGTCTGGTATTTCTCCTCGACGTAAGAGGGCAGGATCTTGGCGTAGTGGCTCCAGGCATCGTTGCCGCGGCCTGCGATACACTCGCCGATGATAACCCAGGGATTGTTGTGGCAGAAGATACCGGCGTTCTCCTTGTAGCCCTCAGGATATGAAGAAATCTCACCGTACTCGTAGATATACTTGGTGAAGGCGGGGTTGTTGAGCACCATACCATGTTCGCACTCGAGGTACTTCTTACAGCTGTCGAGGCTCTTGGCCACCATACCATCCTCAGCACCGATCTCGGCCATGGTACACCAGCCCTGACTCTCGATGAAGATCTTGGCTTCTTCGCACTCGTTAGAACCGATCTTGCGGCCATAGAAGTCGTAGGCGCGCAGATACCACTCGCCATCCCAACCGTGCTTCTTCACAGCCTCGATCATCTCATCCACGGCCTTCTGCATGCGTGCAGCCTCGTCGGCGAAGTCGCATTGACCATTGACCATTGACCATTGACCATTTGCAATTTTCTTGCAGAGCGCGACGTAGTCTTTACCTGTGACGACGAAGAGACCGGCAATCATCAGTGATTCGGCCTTGGTGCCCTCAGAGACGTTCTCCGTGGTCTGGAAACTCTCGTTGGGATCCCACGAGAAGCAGTTGAGGTTGAGGCAGTCGTTCCAGTCGGCACGTCCGATGAGCGGCAGCATGTGGGGTCCGAGGTTCTTGATGACATGGTCCATCGAGATCTTCAGGTGTTCGAAGAGGGTGACCTCAGAGCCAGGCTGGTTGTCGAAGGGCACCATCTCGTCGAGGATGGAGAAGTCGCCCGTTTCCTTGATATAGGCCACGGTGCCGAAGATGAGCCAGCAGGGATCGTCGTTGAAACCGCCGCCGATATCGTTGTTGCCACGCTTGGTGAGGGGCTGGTACTGGTGGTAGCAGCCACCGTCGGGGAACTGTGTGGAGGCGATGTCGATGATGCGCTGACGAGCGCGAGGCGGAATCTGATGAACGAAGCCCACAAGGTCCTGATTGGAATCGCGGAAGCCCATGCCACGGCCTACACCACTCTCGAAGAATGAGGCCGAACGCGAGAAGTTGAAGGTGACCATACATTGGTACTGGTTCCAGATGTTGACCATGCGGTCGAGCTTGTCGTTGCCCGTGCGTACCTTATATATATTAAGCAGGGCATCCCAGTATTCGCAGAGCTCGGCAAATGCCTTGTCCACTTTCTCCGTGGTGTCGAGCTCGGCAATCAGGGCGTGGGCCTTGTCCTTGTTGATGACCTGCAGGCTTTCGAACTTCTTGTCCTGCTCGTTCTCGATGTAGCCGAGAAGGAACACGAAGTCCTTCGATTCGCCAGGAGCCAGCGTGACCTCGATGTAGTGGGAGGCGATGGGGCTCCAGCCATGGGCGTGGCTGTTGCGGGGCTTGCCCTCCATCACAGCCTGAGGATCGGCGAACTCGTTGTAGAGGCCGACGAAGGTCTCACGGTCGGTGTCGAAACCCTGAATCGCGGTATTCACATGGTAGAAAGCATAGTGGTTACGGCGCTCGCGATATTCGGTCTTGTGGTAGATAGTGCTTCCCTCGATCTCGACTTCGCCGGTCGAGAAGTTGCGCTGGAAGTTCTCCATATCGGTAGCGGCATTCCAAAGGCACCACTCCTCGAAGGAGAAGAGCTTTAGGTGCTTGGTCTCGCTGCTATTGTTCGTTAATGTCAGCTTCTGCACCTCGCACCACTTCTTCAAGGGTACGAAGAAGAGCACGCTGGCCTCGACACCGTTCTTACGGCCTGTGATACGGGTGTAGCTCATGCCGTGACGGCACTCGTAGAAGTCGAGCGGTGTCTTGCAGGGCTTCCAGCCTGGATTCCACACCGTATCACCATCCTTGATGTAGAAGTAACGGCCACCATTGTCCATCGGCACATTGTTGTAGCGATAGCGGGTGATGCGACGGAACTTGGCATCCTTATAGAAGCTGTAGCCGCCAGCGGTGTTTGAGATCAGTGAGAAGAAATCCTCATTGCCCAGATAATTGATCCAGGGCCAAGGTGTCTGCGGGTCTGTGATGACATACTCGCGATGCTGGTCGTCGAAATGACCGTAACGTTTCTGTTGTTCCATACAAATGTTTTAGTTAGTTCAATTTCTGCTACAAAGGTATGAATAAATTTCGATAAAAATGCAATATTATCTGAAAAATGTCGGTTATTTGCTGGAAAATATGTACTTTTGCAGTCAAAATTGAAGAGAATCAAGGAAAAAGGATGAAATACGCGTTAGTGACAGGTGCTTCGAGAGGCATCGGAAAAGCGGTTGCACAGCGTCTGGCAGCAGACGGTTGGCCGGTGGTAATCAACTATCTGAGTAATCATGAAGCGGCACAGGCTGTGGCCGGGGAAATCACCGCCAAAGGAGGTACTGCCGAACTGTTGCCGTTCAACACGTCAGACCCGAAGGCGATAGAGACGGCCTTGGACCAGTGGGAGGAACAGCATCCCGACGACCATATTGCCGTGTTGGTGAACAATGCCGGCATCCGTCGCGACAACGTGATGTTCATGATGAGCGACGAGGAGTGGCACAGTGTGCTCGACACGACGCTTAACGGCTATTTCTACGTGACGCGCCGCCTGCTGAAGCACATGATGCCGCGCAAGCGTGGAGGACGTATCATCAATATGGCCTCGCTCTCAGGACTGAAGGGGCTGCCAGGTCAGACGAACTACAGTGCGGCCAAGGCGGCACTCATCGGTGCCACGAAGGCGCTGGCACAGGAGGTGGCTGCCCGCAGCATCACTGTGAACGCTATCGCACCAGGATTCGTGGAGACGGACATGACGAAGGACCTGCCGGAAGACGAACTGAAGAAGATGATTCCCGTAGGGCGCTTCGGCAAGCCTGAGGAGGTGGCGGCTCTTGCCGCATTCCTGGCATCCGACGAGGCTGCATATATCACGGGAGAGGTCATCAGTATTAATGGAGGTCTTTATACTTAGTTTATAGTTGAGAGTTTATAGTTTATAGATGAGAAGAGTAGTTATAACGGGAATGGGCATCTGGTCGTGCTTAGGCACTGACCTGGCTACCGTCAAGGATTCATTATATAATGGTAAGTCGGGCATCGGCCTCGACAAGGACCGTCTGACCTACGGCTATCGCAGTGGGCTGACGGGTATCGTGGAGGCACCAGTCATCACCAAGCAGATGCTGGACCGTCACACCCGCGCCGGTATGTCAGAAGAGGCGCAATACGCCTATATGGCCGCGCGCCAGGCCTTCGAACAGGCACGGATCTCGGACGAGTACCTGCGTGAGAACGAGGTGGGCTGTATCTTCGGCAACGACTCATCGGCGAAGCCCGTCATCGAGTCGTCGAAGATCATGGACGAGAAGCACGACTCCGCAATGCTGGGCTACGGACTGATCTTCCAGTCGATGAACTCGACGGTGAACATGAACCTCAGCACCATCTTCCACCTGCGTGGCGTCAACTTCACCATCAGTGCCGCCTGCGCCAGCGGCAGCCACTCGATAGGACTGGGCTATATGCTCATCCGTCAGGGTTTGCAAGATATGGTGCTTTGCGGTGGTGCCCAGGAGACCAACTATTACTCAATGGCCTCGTTCGACGCACTGAATGCTTTCTCCGTCCGCATGGACGAGCCAGAGAAGGCCAGCCGTCCCTTTGACCGCGATCGCGACGGTCTGATCCCCAGTGGCGGTGCTGCTGCCCTCGTACTTGAGAACTACGACCATGCTGTGGCCCGTGGGGCAACGATTCTCGCAGAGGTCATCGGCTACGGCTTCTCCAGCAACGGCGGTGGCATCTCTGAGCCCAGCGACAACGGCAGTGTGATCGCGATGACGCGTGCCGTCGCTGATGCAGGCATCGTGCTCGACGATATTGATTATATCAATGCCCATGCCACCTCTACGCATCAGGGAGACATGTACGAGGCCATCGCCCTCGACCGTATGTTCCGCGGACAGCGTGCCCTCATCAGCAGTACGAAGTCGATGACTGGTCACGAGTGCTGGATGGCTGGTGCCTCAGAGATTGTGTACAGCATCCTGATGATGCAGCACAACTTCGTTGCGCCGAACATCAACTTCGAGAACCCTGACGAGTATTCGGAGAAACTGAACCTGACGGCCAAGACCGTTGATATGGAGGTAAACACCGTGCTGAGCAACAGCTTCGGCTTCGGTGGAACCAATAGTGCGTTGGTGATTAAGAAAATGGAAGGATGATATCAAGAAGTAAGTGACGACAATGAATCTATCACCCGCTTTAAAGAAAAAATATACAGAAGAGCAGCTGTCTGCCCGCGAGGCACAGCGGTTGGCGGAGTTCATAGCCTGGGGGCCAGTGGTCTTCCAGGCTTCGCGCCTGATGGTGAAGTGGGGTATCCTCGACCTGTTGCGTGATGCCGATAACGGTATGACCAGACAGGAGGTCTGTGAACAGACGGGCCTTTCGGACTATGCCGTAAAGTGTCTGTTGGAAGCCTCGCTCTGCATCGGGACAGTGCTCGTAGATCCGCAGACAGACCGTTATTCGCTGTCGAAGACCGGCTGGTTCCTGTTGAATGACCCTGCCACTCGCGTGAATATCGACTTCAACCACGATGTCAACTACGAGGGCTGGTTCCATCTGGAGGAATCGCTGAAGAACGGCAAGCCCGAAGGGCTGAAGCACTTCGGATCATGGCCCACTATCTACGAGGGCCTTTCCAGCCTGCCTCCGCAGGTGCAGAAGAGCTGGTTCGGCTTCGACCATTTTTATAGCGACTCCTCGTTCCCTGAGGCCTTGAAGATCATCTTCGACGAGCATCATGTGAAATCGCTCTACGACGTTGGCGGTAATACGGGGAAATGGGCCCTGCAGTGCGTCGGCTACGACCCTGAGGTGCAGGTGACCATCCTCGACCTGCCGCAACAGATCGGTATGATGAAGGAGAACATCAAGGGCAAGACGGGAGCCGGGCGCATCAGTGGCTATGGCATCAATCTCTTGGATGAGACGGCGATGTTCCCCAAGCGCGAGAACGGGCTTGACGCCATCTGGATGAGTCAGTTCCTCGACTGCTTCTCGATGGAGCAGATCGTTGGCATCCTGCGTCGTGCGAAGGCCGCAATGACGGCTCAGACACGTATCTATATCATGGAGACCCTGTGGGATCGTCAGCGATTTGAGCCTGCTGCCTTCTGTCTGACAATGACCAGTCTCTATTTCACGGCCTTGGCCAACGGCAACTCGAAGATGTACAACACCGAGGATATGGAAGCATGTATCCGTGAGGCCGGACTGGAGATTGAGCAGATACACGACAACTTAGGGCAGGGACATTCGATATTGGTAGTGAGAAGTGAAAAGTGAGAAGAGAGAAGTGAAAAGTGAGAAGTGAAAAGTTAAGATAATATGACAAGACAAGAAATTGAAGAAAAGGTGAGGAATTTCCTCATCGAGGATCTGGAAATCGACGAGGATAAGATCTTTGCCGATGCCAAGTTGAAAGAGGACATGGGTATCGACAGTCTCGACTTTGTTGATATCGTCGTGATTGTAGAGAAGAACTTCGGCTTTAAGATCAAGCCTGAGGAGATGCAGGGTGTCACCACGCTCAGCCAGTTCTGCGACTACATTGAGGGTAAGGTAGGATAGTTGTGGGAAGTGAGCAGAAGTGGGATGGCACCACATACGGCAATCGTCTGATGCACCGTTGGCTGATAGGTCTGCTGCGCATCGTTGACATCAGGCTGCTCTATGCCTTTTCCTATGTGTTCGTCGTGCCGCCGTCGATGCTCTTCCGTCCTGGCTACGGTTTCATCTACCGCTATTTCCGCCAGCGCTTCAGCGAAGGGCCCCTCAAGGCCTGCTGGCATACATACCTCAACCACTGCCTGTTCTCGCAGGCCGTCATCGATAAGTTCGCGATGTATGCAGGCAAGAAATTCGACATCCGCATTGAGGGTTATGAGTATTTCTTGCGGTTGGCGAAAAAGCCTGAGGGTTTTGTGCAACTCAGCTCCCATGTGGGCAACTACGAGATAGCGGGTTACACGCTGGTAGCCGAAGATAAGCGCTTCAATGCACTGGTCTATTTTGGTGAAAAAGAGACGGTTATGGCAAATCGAAATCGTATGTTCTCGCAGACGAATATCCGTATGATTCCCATCCGTCAGGACATGAGCCATCTGTTCGAGCTCGACGCAGCCCTCTCCACCGGTGAGACCGTCAGCATCCCAGCCGACCGTATCTGGGGTTCGCCAAAGTATCTGACCGCCACGTTGCTGGGGGCAGAGGCGCACTTCCCGATGGGGCCTTTCAGCGTGGCTACAATACGCGGACTCGAGGTGGTCACCGTCCATGTGATGAAGACCTCCACGCGAGGCTACACCATCTACGTGACACCTCTCGCTTACGACCACGAGGCTCCCCGTCGTCAACAGATGCAGCAACTGCTCGATGCCTATGTGGCTGAGTTGGAACGCATCGTCAGGATGTATCCCACCCAATGGTATAACTATTTTGAATTCTGGACATGAACGAGAACAACCGATTTACCGAGGCGTTTCTGCGCAGCATCGACATCCACACTTTGCTTCCTCAGCAGGAGCCGTTTGTGATGGTCGGTTGTCTGACGGCCTTTGATGAGGTGCGCACCGTCACGGAGACAACTATACAGCCAGATAATCTCTTTGTCGAAGATGGCTGTTTCTCCGCTTGCGGTCTGATTGAGAATATTGCGCAGACCTGTGCAGCCCGTATCGGGTTCGTCAACAAACACATCCTCCTGAAAGGCATCCAGCTCGGATTCATCGGTGCCATTCGTAATCTCGAGGTGCTTGGGTTGCCGAGGGTGGGGGAAACCATTATAACGACTGTCGACGTGCTGGAGGATATCTTCGGCATGACACTCGCCGAGGCGACGGTTGTCAGCGGCAATGAGACATTAGTACGTTCACAGATCAAGATTGCAGTAAAGGAATAATGAAGGAATTAAAAGCATCAAAACAACTGGAGATACGCTTCAGCGAGGTCGATTCGATGGGTGTTGTCTGGCACGGCTCCTATATGCTCTATTTCGAGGATGCCCGCGAGGCGTTCGGTGCCAAGTACGGTCTTTCCTACATGAGTTACATCGAACATGGTTATTTTGCCCCCATCGTGGAGCAGAGTTTCCAGTACAAGAAGCCCATCCGTTACGGCATGTGCCCCAGAATTGACATCATCTACCATCCTACGGAAGCTGCGAAGATTGTCTTCGACTACGAGATCCGCGATCCTGAGGACGAGAGTCTGATTGCCACGGGGCACAGCGTGCAGGTGTTCATGGACCAGGATTACCAACTGGTGTGGGATAATCCGCCTTTCTACCTCGCGTGGAAACAGCGTTGGGAAGTAATTGATAATTGAAAATTGAGATATGGAAGAATTGATTTTAGAACTGAAACAGGAAATCATCAAGGCCCTGAACCTTGAGGATATGACACCCGATGAGATTGAGACTGACGCACCCCTCTTTGGCGAGGGCCTCGGTCTCGACTCCATCGACGCCCTTGAACTGATCGTGCTCCTCGAGAAGAAGTACGGCATCAAGCTGGCCAATCCCGCTGAGGGCAAGGCTATCTTCAAGGATGTGGCCACGATAGCCGATTACGTGAGCAAGAACAGAAAGAAGTAGCAGGATGAATATTGCGGTAACAGGCGAAGGCATCATCTGTGCCATCGGTGCCGACAAGGCCTCGGTGCTCTCGTCGTTGCGACAGCAGCAGACGGGCATCGGTGAGATGCGTTACCTGCGCTCATCACACCATGAGCTACCCGTGGGCGAGGTGAAGTTCTCCAACGAGGAGATGGCTGCACAGCTGAACCTGCCTGCTGACCCTTTGATGAGCCGTACGGCTCTGATGGGTATGCTGGCGGTGCGCCAGGCTCTATTGGAAGCCCAGGTGAACAATGCGCTTGTCAACAGGGAATCCCTCCGTGTGTTTCTCATCTCAGGCACCACGGTAGCTGGTATGGACATCACAGAGCGTTACTTCAGTGAGATACAGCAGTCTGACGAACACCTCGCCTGTCTGAAAACCCATAATGCTGGTGCCGACACACAGGTCATCGCCGATTATTTCGGCCTTTTCCGCGAATACACCACCATTTCTACCGCCTGTTCCTCAGCCGCCAATGCCCTCATTCTGGGAGCCAATCTGTTGAAGGCTGGAGAGGCTGATATCGTCGTTGCCGGAGGGACAGAGGCACTTTCTGTGTTCCACCTTAACGGCTTCAACTCGCTAATGATACTCGACCAACAACAGTGCCGGCCTTTCGACGACACCCGTGCCGGTCTGAACCTTGGCGAGGGTGCTGCCTTTGTGGTACTGGAGTCTGCTGAGACGGCCCGTCAGCGTGGCGTAGAACCTCATGCTTGGCTCTCGGGCTACGGCAATGCCTGTGATGCTTTCCACCAGACGGCTTCCTCGGAAAATGGCGAGGGTGCCTATCTGGCGATGACGGAGGCCCTTACGATGGCCGGATTGTCGGCACAGGACATCCAGTATGTAAATGCCCACGGCACAGGCACACCCAACAATGATCAGTCGGAGTCGGCAGCCCTCAAGCGCGTCTTTGGCGACCAGATACCATTAGTGTCGAGTACCAAGTCGTTTACAGGCCACACCACCAGCGCATCCGGCAGCATTGAAGCTGTCATCTGCATATTGGCACTCCAGCACCAGTTCGTGCCTGCCAATCTTGGTTGGCAGCACCCGATGGCCGATGGTATCATCCCCACACTTGGTGAGGACCACACCCACCTACAAAACGTGCTCTGCAACGCTTTCGGCTTTGGCGGTAATGACTCCTCTATTGTCTTTACTGCTGATAAAAGTAATCATAACAGTCCTCTCTCCATTGTCCACTCTCCGCTGTCCACCCTCGCAGAGGTTGAAATCACCTCCGAAGACCAGCTCGACAAGATCCGCGACTACGTCAAGCCTCTTGAGGCCCGTCGCATGGGCAAACTGATGAAGGCATCGTTGCTCTCTTCGCTGAAGGCCCTGAAAGAGGCAGGTATCGAAACGCCCGATGCCATCATCACAGGTACGGCCCTCGGCTGTTGGGAGAATAGTGAAGCCTTGCTTCGACAAATTGAGGAAGAGGGAGAGGTGATGCTCAAGCCCACCTATTTCATGCAAAGCACCCACAACACCATCTCCAGCAACATCGCCATCCGTACCCATTGTCATGGCTATAATGTCACCTATACGCAGGAAGGTGACTCCTTCGCTTGGGCCCTGCGTGATGCCAAGTTGCTGTTGCAGTCAGGGAAGGTGAAGACCGTCCTCGTGGGGTGTCATGAAGAGACCACGCCGCTCTACCGTTCCCTGATGGAGCGCCTTGGTATCTGTGACCTGCCTGCCATCCATTCAAAAGCCGTTGTCCTGTCATGTGGAGAATAATACCATACGCCATCGTCCAGAGCCTGCTGCTCGCTGGAGCCCAGGTGTTTCTGAAGCTCGCCCTCGCACGTATGCTGCCCTTCGGGTGGACACGCGAGTTTTGGGGCACGCTGCTCGTCAACTGGCAGTTTGCCGTCTCAGGCCTGCTTTTTGGCGCCGCCTCGCTGCTGTGGATGTATATCGTCAAGGTATTCCCCTTCAGCATGGCTTATCCGATGGTCAGCCTGAGCTATGTCTTCGGTATGCTTGCCGCCATCTTCGTATTTGGCGAGGAAGTGTCCGCCCTTAAGTGGACGGGCGTTATCCTCATCATGTTAGGTTGTACTCTAATTGCGAAATAATTATGAAACGATACCTCCGCCTTTTGCTTGTGACACTTTTCACTGTTCACTGTTCTCTTCTCATTACATCTGCTCAGACGGCGGAAATCGCCCGTGTCGCTGCTGCCGTAAAGACGATGGAATGTGACTTCGTGCAGACAAAACAACTGAAGTTGCTCAACGACAAGTTGGTTTCCAAAGGCCGTATGTACTACCGCCAGAGCGACCGTCTGCGCTGGGAATACCTCTCGCCCTATACCTATACCTTCATCCTCAACGGCAATAAGGTATTGCTCAAGAACGCACGTAAGAGCGATGTCATCGACACCAATCAGAACAAGATCTTCCGTGAGATTGCCCGTATGATGATGAGTAGTGTAGTGGGGGATTGCCTAAGCAACGAAAAGGACTTCAAGTCCTCCATCGCCACCACGCCTACGGAATGGGTGGCTACCCTGGAGCCTAAACGCAAGGACATGCGGCAGATGTTCCGCCAGATCATCCTGCACTTCAATCGCAGCAAGTCGATGGTGTCGTGCGTGGAGCTCATCGAGGCCAAAGGCGACAAGACCATCATCGAACTCAAAAACGTGAAGACCAATGCGCCGATTGCTGATACTCTCTTTGCTCTCGATTAGTCTCTGCACATGGGGACAACGCTTCTCCACCTTCATCGAGACCCCGCGTGCCAGCATCAGCGGCATCTGCGTGCTTGTCACTGACAGCAGTGAGGTGTGTGGCAGCCTTTTCAACGAGTTCGGCATCACCGCCCTCGACTTCACCTATCTCCCTTCCAAGAACAAAGTGAGGCTCCATAGTGTGATGTCCGCCCTCGACCACTGGTATATTCGCCGTATTCTCCGCCGCGACCTCCGCCAGATTATTCCCAATCTCCTCGGCGCACCCTCTCAATCGTTCAATCTCAAGATCTCACAAATATCCTATAGTTTCACACCACTACCCAATGACCCTGAAGAATAGCCTTTACACCCTCCTTGGCAGCGAGACGCACGATGGCCACCTCTGCTATAACCTCCGTCTTCATCCCGATAGCTTCATCTATCAGGCCCATTTCCCTGGCGAGCCCGTCACCCCTGGTGTCTGTATTGTACAGATGGCAAAGGAGCTGCTCGAAGACCATCTTCAGCAGCCCCTCCATCTCACAACTGTCAAAAATGTGAAGTTCCTCTCTGTCATAACACCTTTAGAGACTCCCGAACTTTCCTACGTCCTCGACAAGATCCAATCCATCTCAGGAGAGAACGGGAAGAGTGCCGATGGCTCTCAGAAGAATACCATCCGTGCCCAATTCACCGTCAAGTCTTCCGACAAGGAATTCGCCAAGCTCTCACTTGGCTTCACAAACAAGTAAAGAGTAATGCAGGGAGTAGAAACCTTATGATTTCAGTTCGAGTTCGGACTGGAGCCGGAGGATTTCGTCGCGGTACTGGGCAGCCTGGAGAAAATCAAGTTGCTTGGCAGCCTCCTTCATCTTACGAGTGGTCTCAGCGATGAGCTTCTCCATCTGCGAACGCGTCATGTGCTCCACGATGGGATCTGCTGCCATCAGGCTCTCTGTCTGATGACTGTTGCCGGTCATTGAAACGCGCTTGAGTTCCTTGATATCAGCACGGTCGTCATACTGCAAGGCACTGAAACTCAGATTCTTCACAATCTGCTTGGGGGTGATGCCGTGGGTCTCGTTATACTGTAACTGCTTCATCCGGCGGCGCAGGGTCTCGTCGATGGTGAGCTGCATTGACTCGGTGATGGTATCGGCATACATGATCACCTTGCCGTTCACGTTACGGGCGGCACGTCCTGCCGTCTGCGTCAGACTGCGGTGGGAGCGAAGGAAACCCTCCTTGTCGGCGTCGAGGATAGCCACCAGCGATACCTCGGGCAGGTCGAGACCTTCGCGCAGCAGGTTCACGCCGACAAGCACGTCGTAGACACCCTGCCGCAGGTCGGAGAGTATCTTCACGCGATCGAGGGTGGCCACGTCGCTGTGGATATAGGCCGTTTGCACGCCGTGGTTCAGCAGATACTCGCTCAGTTCCTCAGCCATACGCTTGGTGAGGGTGGTGACGAGGGTGCGCTCGCCTCGGTGACTGCGGGTAAGGATCTCGTCCATCAGGTCGTCGATCTGGTTCTCACTCTTGCGCACCTCAATCTCGGGGTCGAGCAGGCCTGTGGGGCGTATCACCTGTTCCACCACGATGCCCTCGGCCTCTTCCAGCTCGTAATCGGCAGGAGTAGCGCTGACGTAGATCACCTGGTTGATCTGTTCGTGGAACTCCTCGAAGGTCAGCGGGCGGTTGTCGAAGGCGGCAGGCAGACGGAAGCCGTACTCCACGAGGTTCTGCTTGCGGGCCCTGTCGCCGCCGTACATCGCCCGTATCTGGGGCACGCTGACGTGGCTCTCGTCGATGATGAGCAGGTAGTCATCGGGGAAGAAGTCGAAGAGGCAGTAAGGGCGCTCACCTGCCTTGCGGCCGTCGAAGTAGCGGCTGTAGTTCTCGATGCCCGAACAGTGCCCCAGCTCCTTAATCATCTCCATATCGTACTCCACGCGCTCCTTGATGCGCTGTGCCTTGATGCCGTCACCCAGCTCCTCGAAGTAGGCCACCTGCTGCATCAGGTCGTCCTGTATCTGGCGGATGGCGATGTTCGTCTGCTCCTGAGAGGTCATAAAGAGGTTGGCGGGGTAAATCTTGTATTCCTCGAAACGCGCCAGACGGTCAAAACTGACGGCATCCACCTCCTCGATAGCATCGATCTCGTCATCCCAGAAGCTGACGCGCAGCACCACCTCTGAGTAGGCCATGAAGACATCTACCGTGTCGCCCCTCACGCGGAAGTTGCCACGCTGCAGGTCGAGGTCGTTACGTACATACAGCGCACTCACCAAATTCCTTAACAGCATGTTACGGTCGAGTTTCTGTCCTACGTGTAGCGTGATAACATTCTCCTGCAAGGCCACAGGACTTCCCATGCCATAGATACATGAAACTGATGATACAACAACCACATCATTACGTCCTGACAACAAGTCGGATACGGCAGATAGTCTCAGTCGGTCAATCTCATCGTTGATGGCCAGATCTTTCTCTATATAGGTGTCTGTCGAGGGTAGGTAGGCCTCTGGCTGGTAGTAGTCATAATAACTGACATAGTAGTCGACGGCATTCTGGGGGAAGAATCCCTTCATCTCGTCGTAGAGCTGTGCCGCCAACGTCTTGTTGTGGCTCAGAATGAGGGTGGGGCGGTTCACGGCAGCGATGACGTTGGCCATCGTGAACGTCTTGCCCGAGCCGGTGACACCGAGGAGCACCTGTGACTTGTCGCCACGCTTCAGACCCTCCGTGAGTTCGCGGATAGCTTCGGGCTGGTCACCTGTCGGCTGATAGGGCGATATAAGTATAAATTTGCTCATAACAAGGTGCAAAGATACGAAATAATTGATAATTGATAATTGATAATTGATAATTTTTGCAAAAAGCCTTGTTTTTTTTCGCTAAAAGTCGTAACTTTGCACCCCGATATGAAGAAATGGTACATAATATGTTCGTGCGTACTGATTTTCGGTAGCTGTGCGGGAGAGTTCAACAAGGTTTATAAGTCGTCAGACAATGCCTATAAGTACGAGTATGCCAAGGAGCAGTTCGCGATGGGTAAGTTCCAACGGGCTTCATCGTTGTTGGAGGAGCTCGTGACTATCAAGAAGGGTAGTGACGAGGCCCAGGAATGCCTCTATATGCTGGGTATGGCGCAGTACTGCAACAATGATTACGAGGCAGCCTCTGCCACCTTTAAGAAGTATGTCAGCAGTTATCCTCACGGCACATTCTCTGAGTTGGCTGGCTTCTACGTGGGGCAGGCCCTCTATGAGAGTGCCCCCGAGCCCCGTCTGGATCAGACGCCCACCATTGGTGCCATCAACGCCTATCAGCAGTTCCTCGACCTCTATCCCGACTCGAAACTGCGCACCGAAGCTCAGCAGCGGCTCTACGAACTGCAGGACAAGTTGATCCTGAAGGAGTTTCTCTCAGCCCAGCTCTATTTCAACCTGGGTGGCTATTTCGGAAATATCAATAAGAACGACGAGAGCAACTATACTTCATGTATTATCACCGCTCAGAACGCGCTGAAAAGCTATCCCTTTTGTAAGAACCGCGAGGACTTTGCGCTGCTCATTATGAAGAGCAAGTTCCAGCTGGCGGAGAACTCTACGGAGGACAAGCGGCTGGACCGCTATCGTGATGCCGAGGACGAGTGCTATGGCTTCATCAATGAGTTCCCCGACTCGAAGAATGTGCGCACCGCCGAGAAGTATATCAGCAAATGCAAGAAAGTGATTAAGGATTGAACATTAATAATATGGATTACAAGAAATCAAAAGCTCCGGTAAATACCGTGACCCGTAACATTATGGACCTCTGCCGTGATACTGACAATATCTACGAGAGTGTTGCCATCATTGCCAAACGCGCTAATCAGATCAGCCAGCAGATCAAGGATGACCTGTCGAAGAAACTGGCTGAATTTGCCTCTTATAATGATTCCCTTGAGGAAGTATTCGAGAACCGCGAACAGATTGAGATCTCGCGTTACTACGAGAAGCTGCCCAAGCCAACGCTGCTCGCCACTCAGGAGTTTGTAGAGGATAAGATCTATTGGCGTGACCCTGCCCGTGATGCTCAATTATTCGACAACTAATGTGGCAGCGTAAACAGACCCTATTCCTGATGGCGGCAGTCATACTGACCGTCATCTGTCTTTGTATGCAGATAGGCTCCTTCAGTGCAGCAGGACTGCAGGTGGGACGCGTATTCAACCTCTGGTTCACCGACCCATTGGGTAAGCATCACTTCGACGTGTGGCCTCTCTTTGCGATTTTGTTGCCTACAGCGGCCCTTGGCACCTATACCATCTTCATCTTCCGCAACCGTAAGGCCCAGATGTTGTTTTGTGCCCTCAATGCGCTGCTTATCTTAGGGTGGTATGTGTGCTTTGTTGTAGTTTCACAGATCATAGGCGACAAGTCGTGGGGAACGGTTGATTTCAAGCCAGCATGGCCTGCCGTGTTGCCGGCCATTGCATTGATCTTCTACCTGATGGCGAGACTCGCTATCAAGGCAGACGAGAAGCTCGTCCGTTCACTTGACAGAATCAGATAAAGAAGCTTTTATTTGTTCTCACCCTCTTTCTTCGGGCGGCGATGTCCTTTGCCGCCCGATGAACGTTTTGATTTCTGATGGCTGTTGCTGCCGTTGCCCTTAGAGTGCCAACGGCCGTGACGGCGGGTATTGGAGCGTTTCTTTTCACGCTTGGTATATATGGGAGCCTCGCCAAGACCATCGGGTAGTGGTGTCTTCTCCACTTCCTTGCCTAAGAAATGCTCTATCTGCTGGAAGCGGTAGATGTCGGTATCGCTGATGAAGGTGATGGCCTGTCCGTCACGATCGGCACGTGCCGTACGTCCAATACGGTGAACATAGTCCTCGGCATCGTGAGGAACATCGTAGTTGATGACGATGCGGATATCGTCGATGTCGATACCTCGGGCCACAATATCGGTGGCCACCAGCACATCTGTCTGACCTGCCTTGAAACGGTACATCACCTCATCGCGCTCTTGCTGTGAGAGGTCGCTGTGCATCTGGTCGCAGTTGATGTGCATCTGCTTCAGCTGACGGGTGACTTCCTTCACTTTCTCTTTCTTACCTGAGAAGATGATGACGCGCTGCAGGTCACCAGCCTTGAAGAGGTGCTGCACAATCTTGAGCTTCTGAGGCTCGTAGCAGACGTAGGCACTCTGGCGGATCTTCTCAGCTGGCTTGGATACTGCGATCTTTACCTCAACGGGATTGTCGAGGAGCTGTACGGCAAGTTCGCGGATTTTCGGCGGCATAGTGGCCGAGAACATGATGCGCTGACAATTCCTCGGCAGCTGGCCCACAAGTTTCATAATATCGTCGATGAAACCCATGTCGAGCATACGGTCGGCCTCGTCAAGTACAAAGAAGGAACAGCGGGAGAGATCGAGGTTTCCTACCTTCAGATGGCTGAGCAGACGGCCTGGGGTGGCGATGAGCACATCGGCACCAAGACGCATGCCGCGTAGTTCCTGTTCGTAGCGCCCGCCATCATTGCCACCATAGACAGCCACTGAGCTGATGCCATCGAGATAGTAGCCGAACCCTTGCATGGCCTGATCTATCTGCTGGGCAAGCTCACGGGTAGGTGACATGATGACGCAGTTGATGGCATCACGGGGGTAGTCACCGTCGTCTAGCTGCGAGAGGATGGGCAATAGGTAGGCTGCGGTCTTGCCGGTACCTGTCTGGGCGACACCTAAAACATCGTATCCATCGAGGATTTCTGGGATGCAGCGTTCCTGTATGGGGGTCATTTCATCGAAGCGCATGTCGTAGAGCGCATCGAGAATATTATCATTCAAATATGTTTCTTCAAATTTCATTTCTAATTAGGAGCTTGTCTGTAGCAGAAGTATGCAATGAATACATATAATATATTAGGTATCCAGGCAGCCAATAGCGGCGGAGTATCGGCATTGATGGCGAACGTAGAGCTGATGGTCTGCAGCAGGATATAGGTGAACGAGAGGGCCAGTCCGATACCCAGATAAAGGCCCATGCCGCCCTTTCGCTTGCGACTGGAGAGGCTGACACCGATGATGGTCAGGATGAACGAGGCGAAAGAGGTGGCGATGCGCTTGTGGTATTCCACCTCATACTGCACCACATTGCCTGAGCCGCGGTCGATCTGCTTGGAGATATACTGGCGGAGTTCTGGTGAGGTGAGTGTCTCCTGCTGACCTTTCGAGAAGACGAGGTCCATAGGCTCCATCATGATCAACGTGTCGAGATTATTGCCTGTCTTGATTTCTTCCTTCAGTCCTTTCAGCGTACGGATTTTGTAATTCTGCGCCTTCCAATGGTAACGGGTATCGCTGATGGAGTCGTAACGGATCATCGAGGCAGTCATGTGGCTCACAAGTTTCTTATTCTCAAACTTGTCGAGCGAGAAGCCATAGGCTGTCTTCGAACGGTCGTCGTACTGCTGCATATAGGCAATGACGCCTGGGCCTACCATCAACTGGACATTGGAGGCGGAGAGGGTCTTCTTCGAATTCTTGTATTTTGCCTCGAAGTCCTGTCGGATGATGGTTCCCTTTGGGATGACATAGGCACCGAGGGCCAGATTAACGACAGCGATTAAGGCAGCAGATATCATGTAAGGCCGGAGGAGGCGTTTGAAGCTGACACCAGCCGCCAGCATCGCGATGATCTCGCTGTTACCTGCCAATTTCGACGTGAAGAAGATGACGGCAATAAAGACGAACAGCGGCGAAAACAGATTGGAGAAATAAGGCACGAAGTTGGCGTAATAGTCGAAGACGATAGCCTTGATCGGTGCACCATAGGTGGAGAACTTCGCCAGGTTCTCGTTGACATCGAAGACGATGGCGATGCTGATAATCAGGATAATGGAGTAGATATAGGTGCCAATGAACTTGGCGATGATATAGCGGTCAAGACGTTTGAGATACCTGAAAGGATTGAGGTACTTCAGCACGCTCAGCCAACCGAACCACTTCTTGAGGAAACGTCCGACGCACTTTGCTGCTCGGCTTATCGTCCTCATCCTGTGGTAACGGCGCACATGGTGTCTGATCTGTCCGAAATCTCTGTCCTTGTTCATCGTCTCTGTCCTAACTGTTCGATCACGGAGCGTTTCCACAGGGTGAAGTCTCCTTTAATAATATGTTCGCGTGCATCAGTCACCAATCGCAGGTAGAAGGCCAGGTTGTGGATGCTGGCAATCTGCATGGCCAAGAGCTCCTGGGCCTTGAAGAGGTGGTGCAGGTAGGCCTTCGAGTGTATGCGGTCGATGTCGCAGCCATCAGGGTCAATAGGTGAGAAATCGTCCTCCCACTTCTTGTTGCGCATGTTCATCGTGCCTTCGTAGGTGAAGAGCATAGCGTTACGGCCGTTACGTGTGGGCATCACACAGTCAAACATATCGACACCGCGCTCGATGGCCTCAAGGATGTTCTGCGGCGTTCCGACACCCATCAGATAACGAGGCGTGTCTTTGGGCAGAATCTCGTTCACTACTTCTATCATCTCATACATCACCTCTGTAGGTTCACCAACGGCTAGTCCGCCAATGGCATTGCCCTCAGCACCGAAGTCGGCCACGTGCTTGGCAGCCTCCTGACGCAGATCTTTATAGGTACAACCCTGCACGATGGGGAAGAGGCTCTGGTGGTAGCCATAGAGGGGCTCTGTCTCGTTGAAACGCTTCACGCAACGCTCCAACCATCGCTGCGTAAGTTTCAGACTCTTAGCAGCATACTGATAGTCACTCTGTCCTGGCGGACACTCGTCGAGAGCCATCATAATGTCAGCACCGATCACACGTTCGGTATCCATCACGTTCTCTGGCGTGAAGATATGTTTTGAGCCGTCGATATGGCTACGGAACTCACAGCCCTCTTCAGTGAGCTTACGGATGCTCGTGAGCGAGAAAACCTGAAAACCACCCGAGTCGGTGAGAATCGGGCGTTCCCAGGTATTGAACTTATGGAGTCCGCCTGCCTTACGGAGGATATCGAGCCCAGGACGCAGATAGAGGTGATAAGTATTACCAAGGATAATCTGGGCCTTGATCTGCTCCCTCAACTCTGCAAAGTGGACAGCCTTAACGCTTCCCACTGTACCGACAGGCATGAAGATAGGTGTCTGTATCTGTCCGTGATCAGTGGTAATCAGTCCTGCACGGGCATCGCTTGCCTGGTCCGTATGTTGCAGCTCAAATGTCATTCTTTTCTCCTTCCTCCTCCTTGACGGTCAGGTCAATGGGATTGTTCACGATCTCGTCGGTCAGTGCGAAGTTCCACACGTCCTGTACGTTCTCCACATAATGGAAATTCACACCCTTGAGGTACATATCAGGAATCTCCAGGATATCCTTCTCGTTCTCGCGACACATCATGATATCGGTGATGCCGGCACGCTTGGCTGCAAGGATTTTCTCCTTGATGCCACCTACAGGCAGTACCTTTCCACGAAGGGTAATCTCACCCGTCATCGCCGTATTCTTACGGACCTTACGCTGGGTGAGGGCAGATGCGATTGAAGTGGCGATGGTGATTCCAGCCGAGGGACCGTCCTTGGGTGTAGCACCTTCTGGCACGTGGATATGGATGTTCCAGCTATCGAAGATTCGGTAGTCGATCTGCAGGATGTCTGCATGGGCCTTCACGTATTCGAGGGCGAGGATGGCCGACTCCTTCATGACGTCGCCCAGATTACCTGTCAGCGTGAGTTTGGCGCCTTTGCCCTTTGAGAGTGAGGTCTCGATGAAGAGTATCTCACCGCCCACACTTGTCCAGGCAAGCCCTGTCACAACGCCGGCATAGTCGTTGCCCTGATAGATGTCGCGGTAGAAAGGCGGCTTACCGAGCAGGTCCTCCAGCTCTGAGGGCGTGATCTTCACCTTCGACGGCGTGCCGTTGAGCAGGTGGTTATAAGCCAGCTTGCGCAGTGCCTTGTTGATCATCTTCTCCAACTCTCGTACACCGCTCTCACGGGTGTACTGCTCGATGATCTTCTCGATGGCGGCCTTGTTGAAGCTGGGCTTGTTTCCCTTGATGTTCAAGCCTGTATTGTCCATCTCACGCGGGATAAGATGACGCTTGGCAATCTCTATCTTCTCCTCAGTGATATATCCGCTCACTTCGATGATCTCCATACGGTCGAGTAGGGGCTTGGGGATGGTGCTTAGATTATTGGCCGTAGCCACGAAAAGCACCTTTGAGAGATCATAATCTACGTCGAGGTAGTTATCGTGGAAGGCGTTGTTCTGCTCAGGGTCAAGCACTTCGAGGAGGGCGGATGCGGGGTCGCCGTTGTGAGTCATCTGCGTCACCTTGTCTATCTCGTCGAGGATAAACACGGGATTGCTGGAGCCTGCCTTCTGTATCGACTTGATGATACGTCCGGGCATAGCACCGATATATGTACGACGGTGGCCGCGAATCTCCGCCTCGTCGTGCAGGCCGCCCAAGGAGACGCGCACATATTTACGGCGCATGGCAGCGGCAATGGACTTGCCGAGGGATGTTTTTCCGACTCCTGGAGGCCCGTAGAGGCAGATGATCGGCGACTTGAGGTCACCACGCAGCGAGAGTACGGCCATATATTCGAGTATGCGCTCCTTTACTTTCTCCATACCATAGTGATCCTGGTCGAGGATCTTCTGGGCACGGCTCAGGTCGAGGTCGTCATGTGTGTATTCACACCAGGGCAGATTGACCATCGTCTGGAGATAGGTGAGCTGGACGTTGAAGTCCGGGCTCTGGGGGTTGAGGTTGTCGAGCTTGTCGGCTTCCTTATAGAATACGGCTGCGATGTCCTCTGGCCAGCGTTTGTCTTGTGCTTTACGGAGGAGTTCGGCCTTCTCGGGCGAGGTCTCACCGTTTCCCATCTCAGCCTGCAGGTTCTTGATCTGTTGCTGAAGGAAGTAGTTACGCTGCTGCTCGTCGATGTCCTCACGGGTCTTGTTGCGGATGTCAGCCTTCAGGTTCTGGAGGTTGATCTCGCGGTTCATGATCTTCATGGCACTGAAAAGGCGCTCCTTCACGTCTGCCATCCGTAAGAGTTTCATCTTCTCCTTGATGACGAAAGGCATATTGGAGCAGACGAAATTCAGGGCCATCACATTATTGGTGATGTTGCGGACGGCAAACTGTGCCTCGTCGGGGATGTCATCGTTGATATCGATATACTTCGACACCAGATCGCGCATATCTTCCATTGCCGTCTTGAATTCACGGTCTTTTTCCTCAGGCTCGATGTCCATCATCGGCTCTGCCTCACACTCGAGATAAGGCAGACTGCGCACGAGGCTCTTGAGGTGCAGACGCCCCATGGCCTGTACGATGGCTGTGATATTGCCGTTTGGGAGCGTCAGAAGCTTCATCACCTTGGCATAGACGCCAGTCTCGTAAAGGTCGTCGAGCAACGGCTCCTCTATTTCTGCGTCGCGCTGGGTGACGACACCAATCATGATGTGCTTCTTCTCTGCCCGCTGTACAATCATCTTGCTCGACTCGCGGCCTATCAGGATCGGACTGACCACACCGGGGAACAAAACGAGATTGCGTACGGGAAGTATCGGTATAATATCTGGTGCCTCTGCATTGAGGATGTCATTCAAATCTCCGTCAATATCAGCGATCATCTGGAATGCTGCATTTTTCTGATTATTCATTTTTACTTTGTCTCTTATATTAAAATTCGGGTGCAAAGGTACTAATATTAATTAAGAATTAAGAATTAAGAATTAAGAATTAACAAATTATTAGTATCTTTGCACCGAAAATGAGTAAAGATCGCTTTGAATTTCGCCAATTCACCATCCATCAGGAGCGATGTGCGATGAAGGTTGGCACCGACGGAACGCTTCTCGGTGCCTGGGCATCGACGAGTGTTGCTGACGGTCGGATTCTCGATGTCGGCACAGGAACGGGACTGATAGCACTGATGATGGTCCAGCGATTCCCTTGCTGTCAGGTGACGGCAATCGACATCGACGATGCTGCCGTCTCTCAGGCTCAGCAGAATGTCGGCGAGTCGCCTTTTTCTGACCGGATCCATGTGCTACAGGCTGATGTGACGACTTTCAATGATACTGACGGTTTTGATGCTATCGTCAGCAATCCCCCATATTTCCATCAGTCACTCGAATGTCCTGACGACAGGCGAACGCTGGCTCGTCACACATCCTCACTCAGCTATGATCGGCTGATGGAGGCAGCATGGCGATTACTCCGAAACGACGGTGTCTTGTCGTTGATAATTCCTGACGATTGCCGAGCCAGACTTGAAGCTGAGGCATGTCTAATAGGATTCTTCCTGACTCGCCTTTGTGCTGTCAGGACAACGCCTAATAAAGAGCCGAAGCGATACTTGATGGAATTTAGGAAATCTCCTATAGGTGAATTAGATAAGCAAGAAGGAGTGATAGAAATATCCCCTTGCATCCGTAGCGAATGGTATCAATCGTTGACGCAGGATTTCTATTTATAAACGGCACAATATGAAAGTAACAATTTTGCAGACAGATATTGAGTGGGGGAGTCCACTCGAGAACATCAAGAGGGCAGAGGCACTTATGGCCAAACAACCTGAAGCAGACCTCTATGTGTTACCCGAAATGTGGGCCACAGGCTTCGCCACCGAACCGCAAGGCATTGCTGAGGAAGAAGCCTCGTCAGCCTCGCTGAGTTGGATGCGCCGTACAGCCCGTAACCGTCAATGCGCCATCTGCGGCAGCCTCGCCATCAATTGTCAATTATCAATTGTCAATTATCAATTATATTACAACCGCCATTATTTCATCGACGGCAGGTCTGGCCGCGAATGGTTCTACGACAAGCACCACCTGTTTTCCTATGGTGGTGAGGACCGCTATTATACGGCTGGCCAGAGCCACACCGTTGTAGAGTATATGGGTTTCCGCCTGCTGCTGGTCACCTGCTACGACCTGCGTTTCCCCATGTGGAGCCGCTTTGCCGACAATCTCCAGTTCGACGCCATCGTCTGTGTGGCCAACTGGCCCGAGAGCCGCCAGAATGCTTTCCAGATACTGACCCGTGCCCGAGCCATCGAGAATCAGTCCTATCTCATTGCCTGCAATCGTGTAGGCGACGACGACTACAGCCATTACCGTGGCTGCAGCTGCATCCTGAGTCCCATCGGCAAGACCCTCGCTGCCTGCCGTCCTAACATTCCCGACACCGCCACCTTCATTCTTGACCTCGACCAACTCCGCCTAAAGCGTTCCAAGTTCCGCGTCCTCGACGAGCGCGACCTTCCATAGTACCAATCCGCGTACCGATTTTTAAGAGATGTCGCATTCTGTTTTGCGGCAATGGTATGCATCATCCCCATTTGTGGGATTATTTTAATTTATTTATCATAATGCCGATTCTAACAAAAAATCTTAGAAAGGTCTGACCGAGTGTGAGGAACTATCTGACGGTCATGTGGAAACACCCTTGCTTCACCTCGTACTTGATATAACAGCGGTTACGCTGGCGCATGTCGCGAAGCACTTCCGACAAAACCCACTTCAGTGTGTCGTTGCGGACTTGACGACGACTCGGGCCATCTAGATCTTCCACAGTCTTATAACGGTTATAACAGATATCAAACGTGGTGCCGTAAAGATGACATGAATTCTCCGTCGCGTTTCCGTTGCGCTGACGCAGACGCACGACGTCATCCTGTGAACGCAATACGCTGGTGACGATGATCTTGTGAAGCGGCACGCCCTTCTGGTAAAGACTGTCATAGAAAGCCTGTCCGATGTCTTGCAGAAGAACAGCCGCACGTGGCACAAGATACGGTATGCTGCTGTACAGCGGATCGACATGGTAATACGGATTGGAGCCGATATAGACGAGCTCCCGTTTGCGGGCCTCGGCATCCTCGCGGTTCTTCACGGGCGAAACGCCCCATTTCGTGGCAGCGGATAATTGTACGCTGTTGGTATCGGGGAAAGCCTCTGCATAGTTTGGAACGCTCAGGATCCTGTGTGCTTTCATGGTCCTGAACGACTTGACGGCAGGAAGACTGTCTGTTGCAGCCGTTTCATCCTGAATAGCTGGACTTACTCTCGGCTCTGCCACCGACGGAAACACCAAACGCACCAAAGCCAAGGCTAAGACAGTACCAAGAAAGCCCTCCAAATATGTTTTTTTTGTCAGTTTCATCTTTTTTTCTGAATTCGGCTGCAAAGTTACAAAGTTTTTTTGTAATTTTGCACGCAAATACACTTAATTGTATAGAGATTGATAGAGAAACATTTAGTTTTGGAGGATATTGACCCCGTTGTGTTCTACGGTGTCGGCAATGCGAACTTACAGATGATACGTTCGCTCTACCCCAAATTGCGTATCGTGGCACGCGACAATGTCATCCGGGTCTTAGGCGACGAGGAGCAGATGTCGGCCTTCGAGGGGAACGTCCAGAAACTGCAGAAGCATGTGCTGCGATTCAACTCCCTGAAGGAAGAGGATATCCTTGACATCATCAAGGGTAACCGCACGAAGGAGGAAGTGCCCGAGGGCGTGGTTGTCTATTCGATGTCAGGCCGCCCCATCAAGGCCCGTACCGAGAACCAGCGTCGGCTGATCGAGGCCTACGAACAGAACGATATGGTGTTCGCCGTGGGACCGGCGGGTACAGGAAAGACCTACCTCTCGATTGCCCTCGCCGTGAAAGCACTGAAGGAGAAGACGGCCAAGAAGATCATCCTCTCTCGCCCCGCCGTAGAGGCCGGTGAGAAGCTCGGCTTCCTGCCCGGCGACATGAAGGACAAGATCGACCCCTACCTTCAGCCGCTCTACGACGCACTGGAGGACATGCTGCCACAGGTGAAACTGCAGGACATGATGGAGAAGCACGTGATACAGATCGCCCCGCTCGCCTTCATGCGTGGCCGTACACTGAGCGACGCCGTGGTCATCCTCGACGAGGCGCAGAACACCACCCCCGCACAGATACGCATGTTCCTCACCCGCATGGGCTGGAACACGAAGATGATCATCACGGGCGACATGACGCAGATCGACCTCCCCCACTCCCAACGGAGCGGACTCATCGAGGCTCTGCATATATTAAATAATGTGGAAGGCATCGGCGTGGTTAACCTCGACCGCTCCGACATCGTCCGCCACAAACTGGTGACGAGAATCGTCAACGCATACGAAAATTACGACAAAGAACGAAATAGCAATGAAAGCATTAACAAAGACTGACTTCAACTTCAATGGTCAGAAGAGCGTTTATCACGGCAAGGTCCGTGACGTGTATAACATCAACGATGACCTGATGGTCATGGTGGCCACCGACCGCATCTCGGCATTCGACGTGGTGCTGCCCAAGGGCATCCCCTTCAAGGGTCAGGTACTCAACCAGATAGCTGCCAAGTTCCTCGACGCCACGACGGACATCTGTCCCAACTGGAAACTGGCTACCCCCGACCCCATGGTCACCATCGGCCTGAAGTGCGAGGGTTTCCGCGTGGAGATGATCATCCGGTCAATCCTCACCGGCTCAGCCTGGCGCGAGTACAAGAACGGTTGCCGTGAACTCTGCGGCGTACGACTGCCTGACGGCATGAAAGAGAACGAGCGGTTCCCCGAACCCATCATCACGCCGACCACAAAGGCCGACGAGGGTCACGACATGAACATCTCTAAGGAAGAGATCATCGCTCAGGGACTCGTCTCCGCCGAGGACTACGAGGTGATGGAGAACTACACCCGTCGCATCTTCAGGCGCGGACAGGACATTGCCGAGAAGCGCGGACTGATTCTCGTCGACACCAAGTACGAATTCGGCAAGCGCGACGGTAAGGTCTACCTGATCGACGAGATTCACACCCCCGACTCCAGCCGTTACTTCTATGCCGACGGCTATGAGGAGAAACTGGCCAAGGGCGAGCCCCAGCGTCAGCTCTCGAAGGAGTTCGTGCGCCAGTGGCTCATCGAGCACAACTTCATGAACGAGCCCGGACAGGTGATGCCCGAAATCACCGATGAGTACGCCGAGAGCGTCTCTGAGCGCTACATCGAACTCTATGAGCACATCGTGGGCGAGCGATTCGAGCGTGAGGCTACCGAGGGCGACATTGCCCAGCGTATCGAGGAGAACGTCAGCAGCTGGCTCAAGGCCTTTAAGAGCAAATAATAACTAGTTAGACTAGTACGACTAGTGCGACTAGTAAGAAGCGATGAACTACGGACAGGAGCAGATCAAGCCCTATCACAAGGGCGAGAAGGGACAGCAGGTGGAACAGATGTTCGACAACATCGCCCCCACCTACGACAAGCTGAACCACCGCCTCTCATGGGACATCGACAAGGGCTGGCGCCGCAAGGCCATCCGACAGCTGATGCCCTACTCGCCTGCTACCATCCTCGACATCGCCACCGGTACCGGCGACTTCGCCATCCTCGCTGCCGAGATGCTCCGGCCCAAGCGGCTCATCGGTGCCGATATCAGCGAGGGAATGATGAAGATCGGACGGGAGAAAGTGCGTCAGAAAGGACTGCAGGACACCGTCAGTTTTGAGAAAGAGGACTGCCTGCATCTCTCCTACGGCGACGAGACGTTCGATGCCGTGACGGCCGCCTTCGGAATCAGGAATTTCGCCGACCTCGACCAGGGACTCAGTGAGATGTGTCGTGTGCTGCGTAAGGGAGGTCACCTGAGCATTGTGGAACTGACATCGCCCGTCGCGTCCCCGATGAAGCAGCTCTTCCGGCTCTACAGTCACACGATCCTGCCAGTCTACGGACGGCTCATCAGTCGTGACAGCAATGCCTACGGCTACCTGACGAAGACCATCGAGGCTTTCCCGCAGGGAGAGCTCATGTTGGAGATCCTACAGAAGGCTGGCTTTAGTCAGGCCTCGTTCCAGCGGCTCACTTTCGGCATCTGCACAATGTATTTTGCAACTAAATAATATGATAGGTGTATGGACAAGTACGGATTAATCGGCTACCCCTTGGGGCACTCTTTCTCGATCAGCTACTTCAACCAGAGGTTCGCTGATGAGGGCATCAATGCCAAGTACGAGAACTTCGAGATTGCAAGCATCGACATGCTGCCCGAGATTCTCGACAAGAACCCGAACCTGCGAGGGCTCAATGTGACGATCCCATACAAGGAAAAGGTGATTCCCTTCCTCGACTCCATCAGTCCGGAGGCAAGGGCCATCGGGGCAGTGAATGTCATCCGCGTGACTCATGAGGGTAGCAATACGATCCTGAAGGGCTACAACTCCGATGTCATCGGCTTCACGAAGAGCATTGAGCCGATGCTCGACAGCAAGTGGCACCATAAGGCGCTTATCCTGGGTACGGGCGGTGCTTCGAAGGCTATCTGCTACGGTCTGAAGTCACTCGGTTTGGAAACGGTCTTCGTCAGTCGCTACGAGCGTCCAGAGACCATTCAGTACAAACAGATCACGCCCGAGGTGGTAAAGGAGTACAACGTCATCGTCAACTGCACGCCGGTTGGTATGTTTCCGCATACCGATGAGTGCCCTCTCCTGCCCTACGAGGCGATGGACCACCACACCATCCTGTACGACCTGATCTATAACCCCGACCAGACACTCTTCATGCGTCGTGGAGCCGAACACGGTGCTAATGTGAAGAACGGTCTCGAAATGCTCCTCTTGCAGGCTTTCGCCTCGTGGGAGTTCTGGCACGAATAATATAAAAGTCAAAGTTTCAAAGAATGAGTGACAACAGATATATGCAACGAGGCGTGAGTGCTGCCAAGGAAGACGTACACGCCGCTATTAAGAACATCGATAAGGGCATTTTCCCGCAGGCCTTCTGCAAGATCATCCCCGACATCCTGGGAGGTGACCCTGAGTATTGTAACATCATGCATGCCGACGGCGCAGGCACCAAGTCGAGCCTCGCCTACATGTACTGGAAAGAGACGGGCGACCTCTCCGTCTGGAAGGGTATCGCACAGGATGCCATCGTGATGAACACCGACGACCTGCTCTGTGTGGGAGCCGTGGATAACATCCTGGTTTCATCCACCATCGGGCGCAACAAGATGCTGGTGCCTGGCGAAGTGATCTCCGCCATCATCAATGGCACCGACGAACTGTTGGCCGAGCTCCGCGAGATGGGCATCGGTATCTGGCCTACAGGTGGTGAGACTGCCGACGTGGGCGATCTCGTCAGGACCATAATTGTCGATTCCACCGTTACCTGCCGTATGAAAAGGAGCGAAGTCATCGACAATGCCAATATCCGTCCGGGTGATGTCATCGTGGGTCTCTCCTCTACGGGACAGGCCACTTACGAGAAGCGATATAACGGTGGAATGGGCTCAAACGGTCTCACCTCCGCCCGCCACGACGTCTTCGCCAAATATCTGGCTGACAATTACCCCGAGAGCTACGACCACGCCGTACCAGACGACCTCGTCTACAGCGGTAAGTACAAACTGACGGACGCCGTCCCGTATGTTGATATGTCATGTCAACAAGCAAAACTGCCTGACATGGGCCAGCTCGTCCTCTCTCCTACCCGCACCTACGCCCCCGTCATCAAACGCCTTCTTGACGAACTGCGCCCCGAGATCCACGGTATGGTACACTGCACAGGCGGCGCCCAGACCAAGGTGCTTCACTTCTTGGGCGACAACTGCCGCGTCATCAAGGACAACATGTTCCCCGTCCCACCACTCTTCCGTGCCATCCACGACTGCTCCGGCACCGACTGGCGCGAGATGTACCAGGTGTTCAACATGGGTCACCGCATGGAGATCTACGTCCGTCCTGAAGTCGCCGAGCAGGTCATCGCCCTCTCCAAGAGCTTCAACATCGATGCCCAGGTTGTCGGTCACATCGAGGAAGGGACGAAGAGCCTGACCATCAAGAGCGAATTCGGCACATTTGATTATTAATTTTCAATTTTCAATTAAATAGTGGACAACAACAGTATATTACAAAAGCTTGACGGCTTAGAGGCCCGCTTCGAGGAGGTATCGACGCTGATTACCGACCCCGATGTGATTGCCGACCAACAGCGTTTCGTCAAGCTGACAAAGGAATACAAGGACTTGGGCGACATCATGGATGCCCGCAAGCGTTACATCGCCTGTCTCAACGGCATCAAGGAGGCAAAGGATATCCTCGCCAACGAAGACGACCCCGAGATGAAGGAGATGGCCCGTGAGGAACTGGCCATGAACGAAGAACTCCAGCCCAGACTTGAAGAGGAAATCAAGATTGCCCTCATTCCCAAAGACCCTGAGGACGCGAAGAATGTGCAGATGGAGATCCGTGCCGGTACAGGCGGCGACGAAGCCTGTCTGTTCGCCGGCGACCTCTTCAAGATGTACAAGAGCTTCTGCGACTCCAAGGGTTGGCAGGTTTCTATCACCAGCGTCTCTGAGGGAGCCGTCGGTGGATATAAGGAAATCGACTTCGCCGTCAGTGGTGCCGATGTCTATGGCACGCTCAAATACGAGTCGGGTGTACATCGCGTGCAGCGTGTGCCCGCCACCGAGACACAAGGTCGCATGCATACCTCTGCTGCCACAGTGGCCGTACTGCCTGAAGCCGATAAATTCGAGGTACATGTCAACGAAGGCGAGATTAAGTGGGATACCTTCCGCTCGTCAGGTGCCGGTGGACAGAACGTCAACAAGGTGGAATCTGGCGTGCGTCTGCGCTACATGTGGAAGAACCCGAACACCGGTGAAACCGAGGAAATTCTCATCGAGTGCACTGAGACCCGCGACCAGCCCAAGAACAAGGAGCGCGCCCTTTCGCGTCTCTACACCTTCATCTATGACAAGGAGCACCAGAAGTATATGGACGACATCGCCTCGCGCCGTAAGAGCCTCGTATCCACCGGCGACCGCAGTGCCAAGATCCGTACCTACAACTTCCCGCAGGGCCGTGTCACCGACCATCGCATCGGCTACACCACCCACGACCTCCAGGGCTTCCTCGGCGGCGATATCCAAGCCATGATTGATGCGCTCACCGTCGCTGAAAACGCCGAACGCATGAAAGAAACAGAACTATAGCATGGTATGTTGCTGTGCCACAGCAACCAAAAAACAGAATTATGACCCGACAAGAATTAATCCAACAGATTCGCGAGAAGCAGAGTTTCCTCTGCGTTGGTCTCGACACCGATATCAACAAGATTCCCCAGTGCATCATCGAAGAGGCCAAGGCCCATGACGGCGAAGACTATATCTTCCGTGCCCTCTGCGAGTTCAATGCCCTCATCATCGATGCCACAGCCCCCTATTGCGTGGCCTACAAGCCCAACCTCGCTTTCTATGAGGCTTATGGCATCGATGGTATGCTGGCCTTCGAGGCAACGATCGACTATCTGAAGGAGGAGTATCCCAACCACTTCATCATAGCCGATGCCAAGCGCGGTGATATCGGCAACACGTCGAAGATGTACGCCAAGACATTCTTCGAGGGCTATGATGTCGATGCTCTCACTGTCGCCCCCTATATGGGCGAAGACAGCGTCACCCCCTTCCTCGGCTACGACGACAAATGGGTTATCCTCCTGGCCCTGACCTCCAACAAAGGCTCCCAGGATTTCCAGTTCACTGCTGACGCTCAAAGCAGACGTCTTTTCGAAAAGGTCCTTAAGACTTCACAGCAGTGGGGCACGCCCGACAATATGATGTACGTCGTCGGTGCAACTCAAGGCAAGTTGTTCGAGGATATCCGTCGTGTGGCTCCCGACCACTTCCTGCTCGTGCCTGGCGTGGGTGCCCAGGGAGGTTCATTGGAAGAGGTATGTCGCTATGGTATGAACAAGGATTGCGGACTACTCGTAAACTCCTCACGCGGAATTATTTACGCCTCTTCCGCTGAAGACTTTGAGCAGGTTGCCGCCCAGAAAGCTAAGGAGCTCCAGCAGCAGATGGCCAAGGAACTGGAACTATTATCCCGGCTGTAAATCAAACGTATGAAGTATCATCAAGTGATTATCTCGCTGGCATCGAACGAGAACCAGGAGTCCAATCTGGCGAAAGCCAGGGAACAGCTCACACAGTTGCTGACGGAGGTGTGTTTCACCAAAGCCATTTGGACGGAACCCATCAACAGTATCAGGATGGAGCCCTACCTGAACCAGCTGTGCAAAGGTACGACAGCCTTCGGCGAGGGACTGTTGGGCGAGGTGCTGAAAGAAACGGAGAAACGCATCGGACGGACACACAACGAGGATGGCATCGTCACTATTGACCTCGACCTGCTGCAATACGACGAACAACGTTTTCACCTACGCGACTGGGAGCGAAGTTATGTGAAAGACTTGATTTCCGATTTATAACGACTACGGATTAAACGGATTTAACGGATGAAGAAACTATTTGTGATTGTGCTTCTGCTGATGACCGTCGTATCCGTTCAGGCACAGCGGTTTGAGGACTATTTTGAAGACCGCACCCTGCGTCTTGACTACACCTTTGCTGGTGACGACATTCTCCACGAAATATACGTTGACGAACTCGTCAGCCTACCCCACTGGTATGGTCGCAGGGAACGGCTGGCAGAACTGCCGCTGAGAGGTAACGGACAGATCACGGTACGTTCGAAGGTTGACAGCATGGTCATCTATCGCCACTCCTTCTCCACCCTTTTCCAGGAATGGCTTGCCACCGACGAGGCCAAACGCACGCAGAAATCCTTCGAGAACGTATTCCTCGTGCCCTTCCCGAAAGACTCGGTGGAAATCAAAGTGGAGCTGTTCGACTATCACGGTCAGGTGGTCAATTCGCTGACTCATACCGTTAATCCCAAGGACATCCTGATCCGCAAGGCCGGTGAGCGCAGTATCACGCCCTACGACGTCGTGCAACAGGCTGCCGACACCTCACGCTGCATCCATATCGCCTTCGTGGCAGAGGGCTATACAGCTGATGAGATGGATCATTACCTCGATGACTGCAAGGCGGCCATCGGCTCACTCTTCCGCCACGAGCCGTTCAAGTCGATGCAAGACCATTTCAACATCATTGCCGTCAAGTCTGCCTCGGAAGAGTCAGGCACCAGCGAGCCCTCGAAGGGCATCTGGAAGAATACGGCCCTCGGCTCCCACTTCGACACCTTCTACAGTGACCGATACCTGACCACACTCCATCTGAAACGCCTCCACGACGTGCTGGCAGGCACACCCTACGAGCATATTATCATCCTCGTGAACACCGGGCACTACGGCGGTGGCGGCATCTACAACTCCTATAACCTCAGTTATACGGGCGGTGACAATTTCCTGCCCGTCGTCGTGCATGAGTTCGGACACTCCTTTGGAGGTCTTGGCGACGAGTATGCTTACGGCAACGACGATCCTATCTACTTTGACGATACCGAACCTTGGGAGCCTAACCTGACGACGAAGGCAACGGCCTTCATCAAGTGGGAGAACCTGATCAAGGAGGGCAAGGCCGGGCTCGTTGAGGGTGGCGGCTACCAGGAGAAGGGTGTCTGGCGAGGCTGTGAGAACTGTCGGATGCGCACCAATGAGGAGCCCGACTTCTGCCCTGTCTGTCAGCAGGCCCTTACCAGCCTTATCAATTTCTACACGAAGTAACCGGATATGATAACACCCATCGAGATCACGTTGTTAGACCAACCGGGCGTTGAGGTGTTCAGCACCCTGACCGAGGCGCAGTTGAGGAACAAGGTAGAGCCGGAGAAGGGCATCTTCATCGCAGAGAGTCCGAAGGTGATACAGGTGGCCCTGAATGCTGGCTACGAACCGACGGCCCTGCTGTGCGAACGCCGCCACATAGAGGGCGACGCCAAGGCCATTATTGAGCAGTGCGGCGAGATTCCCGTTTACACGGGAGAAAGGACACTCTTAGGGGAGTTGACGGGATATACGCTGACACGGGGCGTGCTCTGTGCCATGCGAAGGCCAAAGGAGAAGAAAGTTGAAGAGATCATCGCCGACAGCCGTGCGAGACGGGTTGTTGTCATCGACGGTGTGGTGGACACAACCAACATCGGTGCCATCTTCCGCTCCGCTGCAGCTTTGGGTATCGATGCCGTGCTGCTGACAAGGAACTCATGCGACCCGCTGAACCGCCGTGCTGTTCGTGTGTCGATGGGCAGTGTCTTCCTGGTACCGTGGACGTGGCTCGACTCCTACTCCACCCTACACCATCTGGGTTTCAAGACAGCCGCGATGGCACTGACGGAGAAGTCCGTATCCATCGACAATCCGGCACTGCTGGCAGAGCCGCGTCTGGCCATCATCATGGGAACGGAAGGTGACGGTCTGCCGAAAGAGACCATTGCAGCCGCCGACTATGTGGTCAGGATTCCGATGTCGCACGAAGTAGATTCCCTCAACGTGGCGGCAGCGGCAGCAGTGGCCTTCTGGCAATTGCGCGTCAGGGAATGAGCAGCGAGGAGTCGCCGTAGCTCAGGAAGCGGAAATCGTGAGCTAAGGCATAGTCGTAGATCTTATGCCAGTCGCCCTTCACGAAAGCACTCACCAAAAGTAATAAGGTGGATTGCGGCTGGTGGAAATTAGTCACCAGCATCTTCACGATCTTGTAGTCATAGCCCGGGGCGATGATAATCTGGGTACTCGAATGAAGTACTGGCAACCGACGGGCATCCATCCACTCTCCCAAAGCCTGCAAGGCTTGGAGTGCGGAAGTGATCTTTTCACTTTTCACTTCTTCACTTTTCACCTCCTCATAGGGTTCCCATTGCGCTACATGTAGCTGCTCTTCAGTCAGGTCAGGATTCTGCATCACCTTCAAGCCCATATAGTAAAGGCTCTCTAACGTACGGACGCTGGTAGTGCCTACGGCAACAGCCGAAGCCTGATGGTCGATGAGTTTCCGGATGGTCTCACGGCGCACGCTGATAAACTCGGTATGCATCTCATGACCCTCGATCTCAGCGCTTTTCACAGGCTTGAAGGTGCCGGCACCAACATGTAGCGTCAGTTCCTCACGGTCAATGCCCGCCTCGTCGATGGCCTTCAGTACCTTGTCGGTGAAATGGAGACCGGCGGTGGGAGCAGCTACACTGCCCTTGATCTTCGAATAGACCGTCTGGTAGGTGGTCTTGTCGCTCTCCTGTGTCTCACGGTTGAGATATGGCGGGATGGGCAGCTCGCCCATGGCATCGATGACCTCAGCGAAGGATAATTGAGAATTGAGAATTGACAATTGACAATTTTTCTTTATTTCCCAGGAAAAGTCGATGCGGTAGCTGGTGCCATGAAGGGGGCCACGGGTGGCAGTGACGGACAAAGTTCCTTGTTCCATGTTCAAGGTACGCGTCAGCGTGCCTTCCTTCCACTTCTTCAGGTTGCCCACCAGACAGTACCAGGCACAATGGCCGGTGGTCTGGAACATTAGCTCGTAGTCAGTCGGATCGGCAGGCTCTAAAAGGAACACCTCTATGAGTGCCCCCGTTGACTTGCGGAAGTGCATACGGGCCTGGATGACCTTCGTATTGTTAAACACCATCAGTGCACCATCGGGCAGATAAGCGGGAAGGTTATAGAACACATCCTCTCCGACCTCACCATGACGGTAGACCAGCAGTTTGGAGTGGTCGCGCTCGGCAATAGGGAACTTGGCGATACGCTCGTCAGGGAGCGGATAGTTATAGTCGCTGATACGGATATGCTTGGGATCGGTCATATAGCAGCACGGATAAAGGCATAAAGCAGCGTAAAGATGAGGACGCTGACAGGGATGTCGACATCACTGCGCAGATAGCCTGTGGACGTATAATGGGCAGATTTGAAACTCATGCCGGTAGTAAACCGACGTCTGACGCGGCAATAGAGGAAATAGACGGATGTGCCGACGATGAATCCCCATGTCAGGCCGACGAGGATATCGCCAGGATAATGGACACCGAGATAGATGCGTGTCCAACAGTTAAGCAGCGACCAGAATACAAGTGTGACGGAGAGCAAGCGGCTGCGCACCAGCCAGCAGAAGAAGACGGCGATGCTAAACGTATTGGCAGCGTGGGCAGAGAAGAAGCCGTAGTTGCCGCCACGATAGCCGTCGACAATATCGACCATCAAGCCGATCTGCGGGTCATGAGTTGGTCGCCAACGGGCCACTAACGGTTTGACAATGGTGTCGTCGACCGTCCCGGCAAGCAGTACACAAAGACCGGCAGAGGCCAGTATCAATAGTATCTTCTGTACATTCTCATTGTTCTTCAGCACGACATAGAACAGACTGACATACAGCGGCACCCACGTCCACGCATTGGTCAGCGTCATCATCAGCATGTCGTAATAGAGCGACTCGCTGCCGTTGAGCATGAGGAGCAATTGCTTGTCGAGTTGTATCAGCGTCTGAAAATCCATCCGTCACCTTTCCTTTAAATGAACTCTATCTGTCCTGTCTCTATCCAACCCTCCTTGCCATCAGCCAGGCGGATTTCCTTCCAGTCCTTCATCGAAGCGTCGGTAATGGTTACCTTTGTACCCTCATGGAGAATGAAGAGGTCGGTACCATTCTTTGCCGGCGTACTCTTGACCGTCACGGCAGGGGCCGTCACGATGGCTCCCTTGCGATGGATGAGCTGCTGCTTCTGCTGATGGGCAAAGAGGTTACTGAAGACAAAGACTGCAATCAGCAGGAAAGCACCGAAGAAACCTACCTTTCGCAACCAGATGCGGTCGGAGAAAAGATAGATGAGGGCAAGTACTATCGCCAGTGCCAGCGCTATCAGTGCCGTACGGGCCCAGCCATCGACACTGGCCAGATTGACGAGAGAATGGTACCAGGTTACAAAGAACATCTCCTGCTCAGGAACGATCTTGTCGATGGTCTTCGAACGGGCCATCTGGAGGTTGAAGCGGATATCGCGGTCACTCGGCGAGAGCAACAAGGCCCGCTCGTAATTGAGTACGGCACGGGTGATATTTTCCGTCCGATAGTAGGCATTACCGAGGTTATAGTAGAGATCGGCAGAGGCACCTTTCTTCAGGAGTGCCTCATAATCCTTGATGGCCTGCTGGTATTCACCACGGACATAAGCGCTGTCGGCGTCGGCCTTGGTCACTGCCTGTGCACCTACAGGTATCAGCAGCAATAGCAGGAGAACAGCCGTTGTCTTGGCAGTATGCTTCTTCTTCATCGTCTCTTCAATCTTCTCGATGGCATTCATCGCTTTTTCAAACACCTTATTCATATTACCCTTCGGATCACCTGGGGCATAACGTTCAAATTCACACTCGTCAAGTGCGCCGAGGAACATGCCGACAGTTTCTTCATCCACACTGCGGTCAGAGAGACGCTGACTGATATTGTCGTGAGAAAGCTGCTCGACAGGGATGTTCAGCTTATCGCCGACATAGCCCCAGAGGGCGCGCAGCACTTCGTCGTAGAATTCTCCCGGCTTGTTGGCAGCCATCAGTTTCGATGCCTTCTTCAATCGTTTGGTAGCCACCTTGTTGGCCTTTTTACCACGCTGCTTGGTAATGTTGGCGTTCTCAATGGCCCGCTGACGGAAGATGATGAACAGCGAAATGAAGATGAGTGCCAGTATAGCGAGCGAGACCCAATAGCCGGTAGAGCCGAAGAAGAAGCCGTCGAGCGAGTGCTGACGGGTATCGCCTGTCTTAATATGGCGGATATCCTTATTGAGCAACTGAAGGTCTTCCTGTCCTGTGAAGTCGCTCACGCTGGCGGTGCCAGAACCTTTTGCCACGTTGAGTGTAAATCCTTCGCTCTTAACGGTTTCGTACTTATTAGTTGAAGTATTGTAGTAAGTAAACTCTATCGGCGGTATCTCGTACTTACCCTGATGACGCGGTACAGCCAGAATGTCGTAGGAGATGGAGCCCTCCAGACCGTTGGCTGTCAGTTTGGTCTTGTCGGTAATCTTGGCATCATACTTGTCGAAATCCTTCGGGAAGACCACCTCCGGCTGTTTGATGAGTTTCATATTACCAACACCACTCACGACGACATGCAGCCTGACAGGGTCGTTGGCTTTCACCTCCGTCTTGTCGAGCTGGGCTGAGATACTGAACTTACCCACGCCTCCGGAGAAATTGGCTGGGCGCTGCGGCAGCGGATCCACCTGTATCTCAATACCAGGAGCCTGGATCTTCTTCTTTACCTCTATGTAACCGGAACCACCGTTGAAGAAGGCTTCAAAGGGGTCGATATTACGGTTCTGTTGCACGACAATGCCCTCGAAGGTGAGACTGGGCACTTGGAGTTTTCCTGTTATTTGCGGGAACATCACATACTGCTGCCAGGTAACAGCCTTGTAGGGTCGCCCGTTCACATTCTCAACATGGAAGCTGGGCTGCTGTGGCATGGGAATCTCCTGGGTGTAGAAGCTCTTGAGTTCAGGCATCTTACCACTCAGCGAGTTCAGGCCAACACGGGTATAGACCTTATAGGTCAGCAGGATAGGCTCCTGTTCATGAACACGGTTCTTGTTGGCACTCACCTTGATGAAGAGGTCTGATCCGGAAATCTGACTGCCGGCATCGCGGATTTCGGGTTCCATGCCCCCACCCTGCTGTCGACGGTTTGAACTGCCGCCCGCCTGTCCCTGTGGTGCGTTACCTGAAGCCTTGATGGTCAGCGAGTTGGAGGCAATGCTTTTGCCGTCGACCGTCACATGTGCTGGTGGAATAGTGAACGTACCACTCTTCGAAGCCACGACTATATAGGTATAGGTAATCGATGACGACGAGCTGGTGTGGCCGTTGATCATCTGATAGCTCGACTGCATCGAACGGTTAGGGCCGATGAGAACCTCCAACGCATCTGGTATGTTTCCGGCACGGAACTCGCTGACATTCTGCGTATTGACAGTATATGTCAGGCGGAACTGTTCACCGACGGACACATTTGTAGGCGCCGATGCCGTCAGCGTCTGCGCAATGGAAGTGAAAAGTGAACAGTGAAAAGTGAAGAGTACCAACAGCACTCTCACCATCCAGGACACTTTCACATCACCTCTATTTATAATCTCTATTTTCATTGCGGTAGCAAATTCTTCACTTTTTACTTTTCACTCCTCACTTTTCACTCCTCACTTTTCACTTCTCACTCCCATATCACCAGTTCTTCAGCACCTGACGTCGCTGGGGCTGTTGCTGGGATTTCTTCAGACGGTCCTGCGTCTGTTTCTCGTTCTGTATAGCGGCATTCAGCAGTTGCTCGGCATTCTCCTTGCTCATCTGAGGCTTGGGCTGTTCCTTCTTCTGCTGATCCTTTTTATCCTTGTCCTGATCCTGCTTTTGCTGATCCTGCTTGTCGTCCTTTTTCTGGTCATCCTTCTGATCCTGGTTCTGCATGTTCTGGTCCTGCTTCTGTTTCTGGTGTTTGCATAGAACCAGATTATAGCGCGTCTCATCATCATTGGGATTCAGCCGGAGGGCGTTCTTGTAGGCCTCGATGGCTTCACCGTACATCTTATGCGTCTGACAGATGACACCCAAGTTATGGAATGACTGGTACTTGCGCAAAGGATTCGTCTCGAGCTTGGCGGCACTCTCAAATTGCTCCACGGCTGCTGAGTCTTTCTTCTGAGCCATCAGCGCATTGCCAAGGTTATAGACGGCCTGCGGGTTCTTGGGATTCTTTTCTATCGCTTTACGATAGGACACCTCTGCATTGGCAAAGTCGCCGGCATTGAACTGTTTATTACCCTGACGGATATACTGACGGTCGGTCTGGGCGAAAGCTGAAGACATAGACAACGAGAGGATCAATATCAATATCAGTTTGCTACTGACTCCAGACTCCAGACTCCTGACTCCAGACTTCTTAAACAACGAGATACGCTTTAGCAGCGGACTGCGACGGTCGAAGATGCAGACCTCGAGGATGAGCAACAGAAGAGCCAGGATGCCAAAGGCCTGGAACTGTTCGTCGAAATCGCTATAGACCGTTGTCGAGGTCTCTTTCTTGGCCAATTTGTCCAGTTCATTATCCAACTGCTGCTGGGCTGCACTATTGTTCTCCACATGGATATAGACACCACCTCCTGCAGCAGCGACCTGCTTACACATCTCTTCATTCAGGGCCGACATCACGGTATTGCCCGTGTTGTCCTTCATATAGTCTCCTGTACCGGGGATGGGAATCGGTGCACCATTGGCAGAGCCGACACCAAGGACATATACGCTCATCCCGCGCTTCCTGGCTGCTTCGGCGGCCTCCACAGCCCCACCCTCGTGATCCTCACCATCGGTAATGACGATGATGGCCTTGCCGATGCCTTCCTCCTGGGTGAAACTGCTGGCAGCCATATTGATGGCGCCGGCGATGTCCGTTCCCTGAGTGGCAATCATGCTGGGGTCGATACTGCCCAGGAACATCTTGGCAGACACATAGTCGCTTGTGATTGGCAACTGTACGAAAGCATCTCCCGCAAACACAATCAGACCGATCTTATCGTTGGTGAAGTGGTCGACGAGATTCTCCACCATCATCTTGCTCCTGTCAAGACGACTGGGCACAATGTCCTCAGCCCGCATGGAATTGGAGATGTCCATCGCAATGATGGTCTCGATACCCGTACGCTTCTCCTGATTGATCTTGGTACCCATCTGCGGACGCGCCAGCATGACTATCAACAGGGCAAGGGCGGCCAGAAGAATCCAGAATTTCACCGAAGGACGGAAACGGGACACATCCGGCATCAGAGCCTTCAATAATTTCGGGTCACCGAACTTACGGAGTTTCTTTTTCTGGTTCCGATAGAATATGAACCTGACCAGCGCTAATACAGGGATCAGCACCAACAGCCAGAGATATATGGGGTCTTCAAATCTAAACATCACGGTATCCTCCTGAAAATGGTAATACGAAGCAGAATCTCAAGCAGAAGTGCCAGCACAGCCACAAGGGCGAAAGGCTGATAGGCCTCGTACTTCTTGCTGAACTTCTTGACGTTGAGCTTCGACTTCTCCAATTGGTCAATCTCCTTATAGATATTCCGCAGTTCCTTGGTATTTGTGGCTCGGTAGAAGTCACCATCCGTTGCTGCGGCAATCTCACTCAGTGTCTTGTTGTCAATCTCCACGGGAATGTTCACGTACTGCACCCCGCCAGCCACTGGCATCGGATAAGGCGCAACCTTATTCGTTCCCACGCCGATGGTATAGACCCTGATACCCAGACTCTTGGCAATCTCGGCAGCCGTCATCGGCGAAATATCACCACGGTTGTTACTACCGTCGGTCAACAGGATCACCACCTTGCTTTTGGCTTTCGACTCCTTCAGGCGACTGACAGCATTCGCCAGTCCCATGCCGATGGCCGTACCGTCCTCGATGAGACCACGGGCAGCAATATCGGTTCGGACATTCTGAAGCAGATTCAGGAGAGAAGCGTGATCGGTCGTCATCGGACACTGTGTAAAGGCCTCTCCAGCAAAGATGGAAAGGCCGATGTTATCATTCGGACGACCGGCGACGAATTCCGCAGCCACCTGCTTGGCAGCTTCAATGCGATTCGGCTTCAGGTCTTCGGCCAACATGGAGGTCGAGACATCCATTGCCAACATGATGTCAATACCCTCAATCGTCTTGTTCTTCCAAGAATTCTGTGTCTGCGGACGGGCCAGCACCAGTACTACCATCACAAATGCCAACACGCGCAACAGCATAGAAAGCGGCATCAGGCGCACCTTCCAGCTCTTCGGAGCCGAACGGAAGGCAAACGTGTCGCTCATCCGCATCGTGGGCTCCGTCTTCTTCCTGTACATCAGATACCAAATGATATAAGGTATCGTGAGCAGGAGCAGCAAGAGATATTCTTTATTGGCAAATTCCATACTTCACACTTTAATTAATGAGTTGATAAGTGGCATAAACCACATAACAGAGCAATGCCAGACTGCCAATGACCAGTGCCGTTATGACGGTCTTCAGCACACGGCGTGTCTTCTGTGAACGCTGGTCTTCCTCGGAGAGCTGTGGCTTCTCCACTTCCTCTACCGGAACATTCTCAAGTTTTGTCTGATTGATGAACTCGATGGCATTCACCAGGTTCATATCGTTTTCATTGATCAGCGTCGAATATTTTGCGAACTTCACAAGGTCGGCAGTCGTGAAGAGGTGACGCAGTTCGTCGAGCGCCTTCTGATCCTGTGAGGCCATCAGATGCTCGATGATCTCGCAACTCGTCATCTCCATCGCACTGAAGCCATAGCGTTCTTCGATGTACTTACGAAGGGTCTCTGTCAGTTTCGTATAATACTCCTTGGAGTTCTCGGAGGTGACCATCTTGTCGGCCTTGATCTGCTCAATCTCCTTCATCGCCTTCTGGTGCGGCAACAATTTCTTCACGATCTTAATATGGGTGATAATAGGTTTGTTGTCGCGAAGTCTGATGTACAGATAATACGTTATGGCTAAGACGATTAACAACAGTACGCTCAACCAGAATATAGGGCTCCATTCGCTCCAGAGGAAAGGATTCTCCTGTACCCCTTTAGGTCCGTAGAACTGCTCTACATTGGTCGTGTCCACCTCCACAGTCAGCACCTTCAAAGCAAGGCTTTTGCTCTTATAGGGCTTGCCGTCGATCTTGACGGTCAGAGGCGGAATATAATATAAGGTATCGTCGAAGGAGGTCAGCGTATAAACCACAGCCTTCTCCACGAAGACACCACCATCAGCCTGCCGGTCTTCTATAGGTTGAGAGGAGAGCACCTCCACACCTGGCGTGACGAACTGCGACGGTGTGAACTGGGGGAACTCCACCTTGGAGTCTTCCTTCACAACGGCCTTCAGTGTGACATGAACCTGCTGGCCCACAAGCATCTCTATCTCATCAATGCTCGCCTCGACAGTGACCTGTGCCTGCGCAGACACGGCAACCATCGCCAACAAAGTCCATATAATCAATATCTTCTTCATTCTGTGTTAATCTGTGGCTCAACTCCTTTGTTTGAACAACATCAGCAGTGATTTCACGAAATCTTCGTTCGTCGCGATGCTGACATTGTCGACATTACTCTTATTGAAAGTCTCCATCAACTGTGTCTGACGATCCATCCAGTATTTACGGTATGATTCGCGCAGACGCTTTGAACTTGTGTCAATATATTGCTCAAACCCTGTTTCAGCATCAACAACCCTCATCAGTCCTACGTCTGGCAGTTCCCTGGCACGCTGGTCATAGACCTGAATGGCCACCACATCGTGCTTGCGACTTGCGATCTGAAGTGACTGAAGGAAATCCTTGCGGACATAAAAGTCGCTGAGGATGAACGTGGTCGTACGCCGTTTCTGTACACTCGACAAGAATTCCAGAACTTGCCTTACATCCGTCTTCTTGGATTCCGGCTGGAAGTCAAGCATCTCGCGGATGATATAGAGGATATGCTTACGGCCCTTCTTGGGTGGGATATATTTCTCGATCTTATCAGAGAAGAACACCACCCCGATCTTATCGTTATTCTGAATGGCCGAGAAGGCGATGGTAGCGGCAATCTCCGTCACCATATCACGCTTCATCTGCTTCTGGGTTCCGAAATCAAGAGAGCCGCTGACGTCAATGAGCAACATTACCGTCAGTTCGCGTTCCTCCTCAAACACCTTCACGTATGGGCGGTGGAAGCGTGCTGTCACATTCCAGTCGATGTCTCTCACGTCATCGCCGAACTGATATTCACGCACCTCGCTGAAGGCCATACCCCTACCCTTGAAGGCAGAATGATACTGACCTGCAAAGATGTTAGAACTCAGACCACGGGTCTTGATTTCTATCTTACGGACCTTCTTGATAATTTCAGAAGTCTCCATCTTCAATTGTCAATTATCAATTGTCAATTATCAATTCATCAAGGAACCTCAACCTTATTGATGATCTTCGAGACAATCTCCTCGCTGGTGATGTTGCTCGCCTCAGCCTCGTAAGTCAGACCGATACGATGACGCAACACATCGTGAGCCACAGCTCGTACATCCTCAGGCACCACATAGCCACGACGCTTGATGAAGGCGTATGCACGGGCAGCCTTTGCCAGATTGATACTGGCACGTGGAGAACCGCCAAAGGAAATCATATCCTTCAGATCCTTCAGACCATAACGGTCAGGATAACGGGTGGCGAACACGATGTCGGCAATATACTGCTCAATCTTCTCGTCGATATATACCTCACGGACTACGGCACGGGCCTTCAGGATCTCTTCAGCCGTCGTTACAGGCGCCACCTTCGGCATCTCTCCGACAATATTCTCGCGGATAATCTTCTTCTCCTCTTCGAGCGATGGATAGTCGATGACTACTTTCAGCATGAAACGGTCTACCTGAGCCTCAGGCAGCGGGTAGGTCCCCTCCTGCTCTATCGGGTTCTGGGTGGCCATCACCAAGAATGGATTCGGCAACAGGAATGTCTCACTACCAATGGTCACCTGCTTCTCCTGCATGGCCTCCAGCAAGGCACTCTGCACCTTTGCCGGGGCACGGTTGATTTCATCTGCCAGCACGAAGTTAGCAAAAACCGGGCCTTTCTTGACCTGGAACTTCTCGTCCTTCTGCGAATAGATCATCGTACCGATGACGTCAGCAGGGAGAAGGTCTGGTGTAAACTGGATTCGACTGTAGTCGGAGTCTATCAACTGAGACAGGGTCTTGATGGCCAGTGTCTTTGCCAAGCCCGGCACACCTTCCAAGAGGATGTGACCGTCGCTTAGCAGGCCAATCAGGAGCGAGTCGACGAGGTGCTTCTGCCCCACGATGACGCGATCCATACCTGTCACAAGATTCGTAACAAATGCGCTTTGTTGTTCTATCCGGATATTCAACTCACGGATGTCAATTGCTTCTGCCATAATAATTACTCTTTATTGGTTTTCTTAATTTGAGCGCAAAAGTACAGAATTAGTTGGTAAAACGAGACATTTTACCAACTAAATAATATTAAAAAAGTAAAGCAAAATCTAAGTTTTAAGAAACTTTTTCATTCGTAATACAATAATGGCGTTCCTTTAACCTATTTCTTTGCGTTTTGTTTCAGACTTTTCTTTAAAACCAACTTTGGAATCTTGATACTTTCGCCTGCCTTCAGTTCTGTATTGGCGTTTATATCATTATAGACCTCGATATAGCATTCCATATCCGGACCTAAGAAAAAACGGGATATTTTCTTGAGGTTATCGCCTGTCTTGACCTTATAGATTGTGTTAGTACCAACAATGGCATAGGCCCCTGTACGGACACGGGCATCCATCTTTGAATACTGATCCAGATCCTCAGCAGGAGCAGGCTGTTGCTCGACGGTTGGGGCAGGTCTTTGCTCGACAGCTGGAGCTGGTTGCTGCTCCTCAACTGGAGCAGAAGCAGAAGCAGAAGCAGGCTTCAGTTCCGGCTTTGACAGTTGGACAGATGGCTTCGTCTTAACGACCTTACTTTCTGGTTTCGCTTCTATGTAGGTCGTTTCCGGCGTCCAAGGCTTCTCCGAAGAGCCGTTACCTGCGAAATAGCCTATCAGGAAACATGCGGCACAACCCAAGACAACGCCCACAATAGCTTTCTGATGATGGCGGAGCATTTCCTTGAACTCATCGAACTTGCTCATTTCTGGGACTAACTCTTCCGATTCCTCTTCCACCGCTGGTTCCTCAGCCATTGCCGGTTCAACCTGTGACTCTGCTTCCATCAGATTTGAAGACTCAACGGGTTCCTCCATCACGAAATCAACCAACGGTGCTTCTGATGGATTCTCCTCTGGGGCTGAAACTACTGGCTCTTCCACCAGAGACTCTTCTGCAGAAGGTTCTTCGATGGGCGGTTCTTCCACTACAGGCTCTTCCGCTACAGGCTTTTCCACTATAGGGTCTTCCACCTGCGGCTCCATCACAACTGGCTCAGCTTCCGGTTCTGCCTGTTCTTCCATCTTCTGCCAATCGTCAAAATCAACGCCGTCTTTTAACACCACCGTCTCAAACTGCGAAAAAGGCTTGTTAACCAGCTCTTTCATCAAAGCATCCGGTGTGAAGGTGATCTTACCGTGGCCTTCTATCAGCACGCGATCGCCTGTATTCACATCAACACTCTCACGGTCTTCCACATCAATAATCTTGAACGTACCAAGTCCTTTGACTTTCACCAGCTTATCCTGTTCAAGTGCCTGCCTGATGACATTGAACATCTCGTTAACGAACTGGGCTGCCTCTTTCCTTCCAATCTTGCGGCGCTCAACAAGCACACCAACCAAGTCGTATGTTGAAATCTTTCCCATCACTCGTTCCCTCCATTCTTAATACGTTCCTTCCATCCTGTATTCGGTTTAAAGTTCAGCACCAGTTTTGGTGGTATCAACATGCGCTGACCCGTTGATGGATTCACCATAATCCGCTCCAGCTTTTTCTTAACCTCAAACGTACCGAAGTTGGGAATAGAGACAGGTGCGTCCTCCTGAAACTGGTCACCCATCGCCTCAATAACGATGTCGACCATCTTTTGGGTTTCATCTGCCGTATAGCCTAAGCGGTCAGCAATTGTAGTGATGAAGTCTTTGTTATTCATATCTTATCATATCAAAGTTGTTGCATATATATCGAATTCCTCAGAGTCGGT
>Ga0310786_10000668_pt1 | contig 54811 bp, 50 predicted proteins | sample AusTroGonzalo_MG_FD_203881 | JGI IMG/M metagenome (GOLD analysis project Ga0310786, IMG submission 203881) | Bovine rumen microbial communities from tropical cattle in Woodstock, Queensland, Australia - Gonzalo_03 (v2) (version 2) | ecosystem: Host-associated > Mammals > Digestive system >...
CCCAGGGGATGATGACCAGTTCGGCAAAGAACAGGTTCTCCAGCGCATCGACCAAATCTTTCCTCTGATATCCCGGATTCTCCTTGAAGATCTTATCGGTCATTATCACCTTGTCGCCACACTTGATTACATTACCTCCATCCAGAACTATGTCGGTAGTAATGCATTTCAACCCCAGATCCTTGCAAATACCGCGGTAATCCGGAATATATGCGGGATATCCCTTCAGATAATCCGGATCATACCGATACTGCAGGAAAAGGTCCTTCTCCAGTTGGATTGGCATATAATCCCGCACCCAGATGTTCTCCATCTTCTTGGTGCGAGGCAGCCAGCGGAATTCGATATCATCTGTGTAGAACTTGCTGATGAGATCGGTGACTAATGGATGATAGAACATCAGGCCCTCGGCCAGATATACAATATTGGTTTGACTGTCGAGAATCATATTACTCTGTCTTTGTGTGTTTCTTCCATCCGTGTTCTGCAGCAATCCGGTCCCACTCTTCGGCCTTTGCCTTATCGACCTTGGTGCCGATGCCCTTCCTGTAACACCGTGCAAGGTTATGCTCAGCGCAAGCCCCGGCTCCATTCTCTACTGCCTTGGTAAACCACTCGAAGGCCTTGTCATCGCACCTGGGTACGCCAAAGCCATGCTCGTAGCAAAGTCCCAACTCATTCATTGCAGTCTCTCCACCCAGGTCGGCCGCCATCAGAGCCAGATAAGCACCTCTTTCGACATTGTTGTACTTCCCTTCACGGAAAAGAAAGATGTTCGCCAGGTTAGCCATAGCATCTACACTCCCTCTTCTTACGGCCTTTTCGTACCAATAAACAGCCCAACGTAGACTCTTTTGAAGCCCCAGTCCATGCTCATAGGCGAAACCGAGATTGCTCATCGCCCCTGATGATCCCTGCTCCACCAGATTCCTCAGGACAACTAAATGCGCCGGGTAATCCCGTTCGCCAAACCATCCGACAGACAGACCGTATGCCAGTGTGTTGCCGGCCCGCCAACTGCCCAGACGATATGCAGACTCCAGGTCTTTCCGTCCTTGCTCAGTTCTGCCTTCGGTAATAAAATCCATTGCTGAGGCATATATCAGCTCGGCCGGATCATCTGGATTGTAGTCCTCCACTTCCATGGGTGGAGTAATCATTGCGTGAGAAAAAACAGTGAATTCAATTTCTTGATCAATAATAGCTGGTTTTTTCATAAATATTATTTTTAATTATTTAATAATCAGCGTGTTACGAAAACCAACGGCAAAGATAAGCGGTCCTTTTGAGACCACCAAACGGAATTTGTTAAAAGATGTTAAAGGATTCGAAAAAGGAAGTTCAATGATTCCTCCATTCAATCCGCCGTTTTCCTTAAAAGAGTAAAAGAAAAACTAATGGTTATGTATTTAGAAATTGAAAAAGAAGATCTCCTTTATATTGGAGACTCCACCTATCAGAGTGATGATGGGAATTGCGTATTTGTCTTTTATGATGCTTTTGATATTAGTCGTATTCTCTTGCGAAATCTGCTGAAGATGATGGGGAATCAGTATCGGATTCTTGATGAGGAAGAGTATGTCGATGAAAAAGAGGGATTCATTATTCACATTTTTACAAACTTGCCTTGGGATGTATATATGAATGCGGCTTAGGACAATGATTAAGACTATGAGTAGAGTAGATGATTTCATGAAAAGACTACATCAGCAAGCAAGTGGTAGTGAAGATGCAAAGACAAAGAAGGACAAGGCTATTATGATGGTAATCGGGTCCTGGGCAGAGAAACAAACTGTAGAATACCTCAATTTCACACATGAAGGATTATCAACAGCAGTGTACTTAGGGGATCATGCCAAGAAAGCGATTATCGAACATGACTTAGCTTGGGATTGTGCTAATAGGACACTGAAGAAGATGTATCCACAGGAAGACGTTGAGTTGATGAAGCCACAATTCGATGCCGGTTATGAGTATGGCCTTGAAGATGAGTATTGGAGGGATAAGCACTTCAAGAATGTCAATTAAATGTATTACAGGTTCCGATTATGGAGCCTGTTTTTGTTTTGCCATGCTGTAATGGGCAAAAACCGGAATAATGCCCAATGCTTTCCTAATAATTGGGATTAAACTTAAGATAATGAAGAAGTTAGTAGATAATTATGACAGTAAGATAGGGACTGTCCTAAAAAATCCACTAGCGACGGTCCTCTCCCTTACATCTATCAAAAATGTCCTAAAAAATAAAAAGTAGGACAATGCTTAGATGTGAACCACCGTCGAGCGTAGTGAAGGCGGGATGGGTAGGAGCGTTAGCGAGTATCCCATCAATCACCCCTATGACCTTCGCATACGCTTAGGCCATAGCGGACTCGTGGACGAGTGGTGTTATTGGCCTTATTGTCCCTTCTCATGTATGAATTCTTAAGGCCACATTACACTTCATTCAAGGCCTCATTCTACCATTCAGTCCCTATCATTCAAGACATTCATAACAACTATAATATCATGCAAAAGAAACAAATTATTATTGATGGCATTTCAAAACTAGATGAGTATAGAAATGCAGTTGAATCTCAATTCCCTGCAGGCAGCTTCGTACTTGACAAGAAGCTGACTGGATGTGGAGCTACTACCATGTTCCTTCGTGATGGCTACTACACTATCCTTTGTAGTCCTCGAATTGAATTGATGCGTTGTAAGGCTAATGATCCGGAGTTCATAGGATTGGTTCTTGAGTTCCGACCTAGTGATGATCAGACCAGCAGTGTATTTGACTTACAGAACCGGATGATGGATTATATTCGAAAGATGGAATTGAAGCAATATAACCCATTCCCCCAGGAATCGAATTACAATGCCCCGAAAATCCTTGTCTCCTATGATTCCTTCAAACATGTAGCACAACGGTTATCACAAGAAGGCATACTAGGTAAGTTCAGGATAGTTGTTGATGAATTCCAGACACTTTTCACGGATGCAGCATTCAAGGGCTTCGTAGAGATGGAATTCTTGCAAAACCTCAGCTATTCAAACCAGATTATCTTTCTGTCGGCTACACCTTATCTGGAGAAGTACCTGGATCAAACGGCGCTCTTCGCTCCTATGACAATGTACGAACTGATTTGGCCTAAAGAAGCTTACAAGACAGCCAATATCCAGAAGCTTCCATATTACCGGCAATCTATCGTCAAAACCATAAACAGAATTATAGACAAGTATCAGGTAGAACAGTTCTTCGAGGTAAAGATGATAGCCGGGAAGGAGGTATATGCACGGGAAGCGGTTTTCTTCTTGAACGATGTACAGAGGATAATGTCAATAATTAAGCAGAATGACCTTACTCCTGACAACACGAATATCATCTGTGCTCAAACGGATGATAATAGAAAGCGCATTGAAAACATGAGGGACGCGGATGGTGATAAACTTGGATTCACTATTGGTCATGTCCCGCAGAGAGGAGAAGAAAACAAAACTTTCACCTTCGTTACTAAATGTGCCTTCGAGGGTGTAGACTTCTATTCGGACAGCGCTTATACCTATATATTCAGCGACATCACCCTGAAACACCTTGGACTGGATATATCTCTTGATGTCCCTCAGATAATGGGCAGACAGCGCTGTGAGAATAATCCTTTCCGATACGATGCCACATTCTACTACAAGACGTCCGATGATTATGAAGCACTAGACGAACCGGGCTTTCAACAGCGTATTTCAGACAAGATTGCTATTACTGACGGTTGGAAGAATACTTTTAATACGAGTAGTCCGATGATGCAGAAAAGTATGGCAAAGAAACTTCGTGACAGTCAGGAGAGAGACCGGTGTGCGGATGACTTCGTGGTGGTATATGACGATAAAGTTGCAGGCACGGTTGGTATTGAGACTAACTATCTGGCAATGCTTAATGAAATCCGGGCTTGGGAAATCAGGAACTCAGCCTATCTTTCCTCCTGCCTGGTCATGACAACAATCGATGAAACTACTTATTCCGTTGTCGATGATCCAGACGTGAAAGCCTTCCTCAATCAGTTCCCAGCAGACTTCGTTGGACAGATGAAGCTCTACTGTTATGCGGTTGAACAGATTCCTGGGCTAAGAGAGAAGTTGGATTATCTACCACAAATCCCGATAGAAATCAAACGCTACTACAACAACCTTGGTCCGGATGTGATTCGCAGTCAATCTTATGTCGAGGCAAAACTGGCAAGGTTAATACACACAATTGACAATAAAGGAACCCTTAAAGATGCCACCATGGACGCTTTCATTCCTGGCAGCTTCTACCCCCTCAAACAAGTCAAAGCAATCCTGTCCGACATATATCAGCAGCTTGGGATTGAAAAGACGGCAAAGGCTTCAGACCTACAGAATATGGACTGGATGAATGTGAAGGTAGCTCAGGAGCGAATCGACGGACACAAGGAGAATGGATATAGAATCCTATAATTACAACCTATCCCTGAAAACAACCATCTTCAACGGAATCACAACCGGAATGAAGATGGTTTTGTCTCTGTAATGGCCCGATTTGCTGATATTTGGACGTGAAAATCTTATTTGAAAGGACGGACAGACAGTACCACGGAGGACTGTCTAAACCCCGTCTTTTGGGAGATTTATAAATATGCTTGAAAATATATTCAATGCATTGTTTGGCACTGGTCGAAGAACAGAAGTACGCCAGAAGCCCATTATTTCGGAAGCTGATCCAAAGACGGACAGCATTATTGAAACTACAATTCCTACATTTTCAATTGAGGATGAAATACAAGTCCTTGCACATCACTTCGGGGGTCTGGCAAGCGGTATGAAACTGGAAATTGAACTGCGAGAACTACTAAACATCTGCCCCAGGAACAGGAGAAAGGCGGATTCTTACTACCAACTCAAAAAACACTTGAAGGACGATTATGATGTGGAACTCATCATCACGTCCAGAACCAGCAAAAACAAGGAGGGCGAGGTATGAGTAATATAAGAATTGCTTTGTTTGACCACCTGTACAAAACGAAGGACTGGTCATTATCCGGACTTCAAACCATTGGACAAATTCACCTGGACGACTGGCTTGGAAAGGGTACTGTCCGACTAGAAGTAGACCGCCCACAGGATAGGGTTCTTGTGTATACAATCTGGCGGCAATATGGTGACTGGTATGAGAATCCAAAGCGTTTTTCCGACTGCAACGAAACCATCAACGCCTGGGATATGAGCATCTTTCTTGGTGATGGATATCAGACCGGGACATATGCCGATTTCTCTACTCATACCGGCCCTTACATTATTAACTACGGTGTCCAAGAGAACTTCCTACGTGATCTGAGGGCCCTGGCAAAGAAGCATCGGGGGACAAGAATCAAGGCTATTGACGTGGACAACAACCTGGATCACGTCGTTTTAACAATTACCTATTAAATATCAAATAATTATGGTTATCAAAAGAAACAATCAACAGGTCCATGAAACAATCCAAATGGACAATGGCGCTGTCGTTCATTTCTTTGACGGCACCGAAACCATCAATAATCTCAAGAAAGAGGAAGAGGATTGCAAAGAAGCTTATGATAGACAATTCACCATTCTTAACAGGATTAACTATGCAACGGCTAAGGCTCAGCGAATGCAGGCCGAAGGAGATATTGCTGGTGCTGCCGAACTCCTTGCAACAGTAATTGAAAAGACAACGGATATTATTACAGAACCATGTACGCTACTAAGCTGGATGGACTGTCTCACCTTAGAAGCCGAACTCTTGCTGAGGCTGAAGCGAACATCTGAAGCGTTGAAATATGCAGAAAGAGTCAATAGAATCGCATTAGAGCATTTTGCAGGTACCGTGGAATTATTATACGCGACTGAATTATATGGCGTTTGTCTTCAGGCCTGCGGGAAGGATAAAGATGCAAAAGATGTTTATACCGGCACCCTAAATGATATTGAACGTGAAATGTCCCAGCTTGAAGAACTCAGGGATGGGATTAAAGCAAATTTGGAAGAATTGAAGAAGTAAGAAAAAGAGCCCAAGGCAATATGTCGAGGGCTCTTTGTTTTTTTATTTATCACAGACTGGACGGATTTTTAGCCCATAGTAGCGTTCGTATGAACCACGAGATATTCCATCAGAATTAAAGGAAACATCGTAGGCTCTATTATTTGCGTCGTGGAGAGATGATGACCAGTAGAAGCCGATGACCCCCACATCGTAAGAGCCAGCACCACCCCCCATGCCAGAGGCGGGGAGGAAAATACACTTGTCCGTATATCCTGCAATTGTACTCGTTAATAATGCTCCTGAGACTCCGGTCCCCTTATAACTGCGTATCCAAGTAAAAGTGCAATTATCAATGAGTTCTTTCCATTCAACTTTAGTGGGAGTGCGCCAACGGCCACCAAGCATTACACGTGCAGCATCATCCTCGTAATCGTAATCCTTGAATTCTGTGGCATTATCGACATCTCCATAATCACTATTGAGGACATACTTATTAAAGACAGTCCAACCTCCATATTTACTCCATTTGTATGAAGAGCTGTCGTACGAGGACTTTGGTTCTGTCTCTCCCCAAGCATAATAATCGCCACTCTCTTCTGGAGACGTAGCAACAAGGTTACATTCACCCCATATAATTGATAGACCTAAATCTACGCCCTCATAGTGTGGGCAAATTCTATCTTGATACTCAGCCCATTCCTGTTTGTATGAAGCAAATGCACCTTTGGGTACTTCTATAGGGCATTCCGAGTATTTAAAAACAGAAGACTCTATGGCCGGTGGCGTTTCGGCTTTAACGTATATTGTTTCAAGCCCCGAACAATATACAAAAGCATTATTCCTTATCCCAACTACAGTGCTGGGAATAATGACAGAAGACAATCCCGTACAGTATCCAAATGCGTTTGAACCAATCCGTAATAGTCCCTCAGGTAAATAAACATTGGTAAGATTATCACAATTCTTAAAAACATCATCAGCAATACTTTCAACATCAGATGGGATTGTATATGTATCCACACCCGCCTTGGCAAAAGCTTGGAGTTCTCTGTTGATAATGATGCTTCTATGGTCATCACCAACCATTTCGGTGTCAAATGATGCTAAGGAGTTACAATTCAAAAAAGCACTTGCACCTATTGATTGAAGCGTATTCGGTAGCTTTATGTATGACAGAGCAATACATCCACTAAAAGAAGCATTTGCAACACTTGTTACTGCATCTGGAATTATGATGGATGCCAGACTCTGACAATCCGCAAAAGCAGATAAGCCGATTGAATTGACCGTTTCGGGAAGCGAGATAGATTCCAAGGCTGTACAATTCTCAAATGCATGAGATTGAATTGAGGTTAATTGAGGAGAGAACCTAATCGATGCCAATGCCGTACAATTTGCAAAAGCTTGATGTCCAATCTCTTTGATACCGTCCGGCAAATCAATTGTTTCAAGTCTTCGGAGATTATAGAAGGCTTTATCACCCATTGAATACAGTTCTCCATCAAACACCATTCGTCCTATTCCCGAATTGTAATCATTAGTTAAAAGCGTTGCGCTGCCAAATAATCCTGCTGGATTTATTAGTATCCATTGTCTATCGGTACTCGTATACCAGATTTCATTTGCCGGAGGGACTATTTCCCTTATGCGAGTTGCTTGGCTTGGCATCACCGACTTGTATGCATCGACCAAAGCTGCTGGCACATATATAGGACAGCTTCCAGTTTGCCCAAAAGAGCTATCATCAAGTGAGAAAGGTACGGTGTCAGAAAGAATATAGATGCTCTTAAGTTTTTTGCATCCGTAGAAGGCACTGTTTTCGAGAGTATTTACAGACGGGGGTATTATCAAAGAGGTTAGTGCCTTGCAATTCATGAAGGCTCCAGCCTTAATATGGGTAATACCTTGCTCAAGGTTAAGTGTTTTCAAATTATCATTGTATGCAAACGCCTCTTCACCAATAATGCTTACGTTTCCCGGTATTGTTATTTCCGTGAGTCCGTTATTACTCCTGAATGCATTGGTGCCAATAGCTGTCACGGACGAAGGAATAACCGTGGTTTTTATACCAACCACAAGAGTGTTTGTGGCTGTCTCTATGACAGCCTTACAACCCTCCCGGCTGTCGTAAACAGCGTTATTCTCATTGACCTCAATTGTTAACATTGAAGGGCAATTGGGGAAGTTTGGACCTATTGACTTTACACTTGCAGGAAAACGCACTACTTGTAAAGACTCACAAGAGATAAAAGCGTTAGGCTCAATAGTCTCTATACCGTCCGTCAGAAACACACTGGATAGCCACGGCAATCCATCGATAGCATAACTGCATACTGTCTGGACCTTTCCTGGTATTGAGATAGATGTAATACTCTTGAGCCCCCAGTCATCAGAATCTCCAGAATCAGGTAAACAGAAACAACCCCAGCCAGGTATCGTTGTCACGGGACCATCAAAAAGCAATACTCCCTTTGTAACATTAAACGTGTTTGAGACCAAATTGGCTCCAAAGCCTTCAAAAGATGGATAAGTCATCGGCTTTAAACCACTATACCAAATCTCATTGTCCGGCATCAAGTACGACAAACCACTGTCGGCATCATTCAGCTCTCCCCATATGGAGCGCTTAATCTCCACGGCTTTTGTGCTTTCCTTTGTCGTAAACTCTCCAGATTCCTTCTTAAAGGTTAACTCATAGCCGCCGGATAGTGTTGTCGGCAAGCAGACTATGTAATACCATTCTCCAACAGTGAAGGTATATCCAGTACGTTGAAGGATGATTTCAGTTTTAGCATCGCAAACTTGAGTAACGATGGGTTTCCCTTCAGAATCAAAGGCGACAGTAGCAGTACCGGCAAGTATCTCATTATTGTTACCTTTAAAGATTACCTGGCTGACCCCGCTTTCAGTCACTTTGAATCTGACCCCACCACAAACATTATAGAAAGCCAAATTTGAATCGGTTGTTTTTGCGATGGATGGGAAATGAGTCTTGTAGAAAGTTCCACCCCAAGCCACCTGAGTGTCACTTAATGAAAGAGAAACACTGTTTCCATCAAACGTATTTGATTCAGATGACGGATAAACGGCCCAATACTCATTATTCTCATTCCATACAAAACCATCCAGAGACCCCTTGAATGTGACTTCGGCTGCTGGTGAGTTGTTTGTGGATTTGAAAACGCTTCTACTGTCTCCACAGAAAATATCAATTTGATCAGCTATTTCCCAATATATGTCGCCATTATCCTGCAAAACAGTCTTGCTTACAGGACGAGACTCATTTATCGCATAGAACTCCACCTCTCCCAACATGGCCTCGAGTGCTGGTTCTTCTTTCACGGCACAAGAAGTGAAAGCCAAGGAAATAACGCAGATGCCTGCAAACAATATATTGTTTTTCTTCATCGTTCTTAGCATTTTTAATGGTTAATCCCAGGTTTCAGTGCCAGTTCCTTCGTGTCCCCCCGACGAGGTGTTGGATACTATCACATTACAAGTGGCCGTTATTTCTCCAGCCTTGGCAGTAATTGTTGCACTGCCTTCACTAATGGCTTTGACCTTACCACCGGAATCTACCGTTGCGATAGCGGTATTGGAAGAACTCCAGGTAACGGTTTTATCAGTCGCATCATCTGGTCCTACCGACGCAACTAATAGAACAGATTGATTTTGTTTTATGGTGACAGAATTTGTATTAAGAGAAATAGATGAGACAGGAACCACCACAGTAATAGGGCATTCCGTACTCTTCTCTCCAGCACTGATTGTCAAAATGGCAGTGCCTCCATTTTTGGCGCCTATTACTATACTTTTGTTTGATTCGACTCTAACCGACGCTATTGAATTGTCGGTTATGCTGTATGTTATACCATAATAGGTTGCATCGGAGGGAGTAACGGTCACAGAAACTCTGGTACTCTCTCCTTTATTAAGTAGTATAGACGTTGTCGAGAGGGAAACCGAAGTGACGGGAACCAAAACAGTTACAGCGCACGTTGCCGTACAATCACCTGCCTTTGCCGTAATTACAGCAGTCCCAGCTCCCACAGCCTGAACTTTCCCTTTATTAACTGTGGCGACATTGGTGTTGGATGAACTCCAAGTAACGGTTTTATCTGTCGCATCTGAAGGGTCAATGGTTGCCATCAGCGTCTCAGATTCTCCCTTATTTAATCTCAATGTGTTCTTGTTAAGTGATATGTAAGAGACCGGGACCACAACTGAAATATAACAATGTGCCGAGAAACCTTCCAATGAAACGGTAATCTTGGCTGCTCCTTCTGCTATCGCCGTTACTGTTCCGGTATTATCAACCGTTGCAACTGACGAATCGTCCGATTCCCAAGTGACCTGACCCTGCAATGTCGCTCCCGTGGGTTGTACACTATAATTAAGTTTTAGCGTATTTCCTCTATTAATTGTTGCGCCGGCCCTGTCCAAAGTAATCCCAGTTACAGCATCCAGAACAGAAACTGAACATTCTGCCGTACATCCATCAACTGTTGCTGTAATTGTGGCATTGCCTTTTTTAACAGCTGTGACAACCCCATCGTTCGAAACCGTGGCAACGGATGTATTCGAAGAATTCCACTGGACAGATCCCTTCAGAGTGGCATCCGACGGGTTTTTTATCAGAGTCAATGAGGCAGTCTTCCCCTTGAATACTGAAAGACTCGTTTGGTCAAAAGAGAGACTGGAAAGGGGGACCAAAACAGTCATTGAACATGTGGCTTCCTTGCCATCTGATTTTGCCGTGATAGTGGTGGTGCCCTTGCCTATGGCCGAGACTCTTCCACTCTGATCAACCTTCGCAACGTTTTCATTAGAAGATTCCCACGTAATTGTATTATATGTTACGTTGCTAGGGTTAAGAGTCGCTGTAATTGATAGAGTTTCTCCAATGTACAGGGTCTCTTCAGTCTTGTTAAGGGTAATGGAGGAAACATGAATATAGTCCACAGATACCTTACATTCTGCCTTTTTTCCCTCGACCGATACTGTAATAGTAGCTTCTCCCTCCTTAACCGCCACCACTTTACCATTATTATCTACAGTGGCAATCTTATCATCAGAAGTTTCCCACTTGACACCCTCACGTAAAGTGGCATCCTCAGGGGTAATAATTGCCTGAAGTATCTCCGAGTCTCCAACTATTAGGCTCAGAGTGGTTTTGTTAAGGGATATCTCTGCAATTGATGAAAGAACTTCAAGTGAACATGTGGCAGATTTCCCGTTAGCTGTAGCGGTAATCGTAGTCTTGCCTTTCTTAACCGCTACTACCTTCCCATTCTCTACGGTTGCTATCTTGTTGTCGCCGGTGGTCCAGGTTATATCCTTGTATGTTGCATTCTCAGGAGTGATTGTTGTGACAAATGTATAATCTTCACCTTCATAGAGTGTTATGGAAGGCTTATCAAGGGTTATGCTTTGGACCGGTATATAATCCACATGGACAGTACAGGTTGCCGTTTGTCCATCTGCATAAGCAACGACCTTGGCATCACCCTCCTTAATAGCTTTAACTAAACCGGTCTCAGAATCCACCGTCGCAACTTCTGTATTATTGGAACTCCACTGGACAGTCTTGTCAGTGGCATTATCGGGTACTACGGTTGCAATCAACTGGTATTCATCGCCAACAATCATCGGCAAAGACTCTTTATTCAACATAACCATAGTAACTGGAATCTTTTTTTCCGATACTGCCACGGCACACTCGGCGGTTATTTCTCCAGCTTTTACGGTAATCTTTGCTTCACCCTCCTTGATGCCCTTCACCTTACCGTTCTGGTCTACGGTTGCAACACTCTTGTCAGATGAATTCCAAGTAACAGTTTTATCTGTGGCATCATCCGGCTTGATGGTTGCTTCCAGCAAGAACTCCTCATCTTCCACCAGTGAGAGAACCGTCTTGTTGAGTTCAATAGAAGTGATAGCGACAAAACCCTTGCTTACAGTCACTGTACAAGAACCTATCTTTCCTCCGGCACAGGCGGTAATAGTTGTTGTTCCTTCAGCAATTGCCTCGACTTTGCCCTCCTGGTCCACGGTGGCTACGGACTTCTTAGAAGATGCCCATGTGAGTTCTTTATCTGTTGCATTAGATGGAGAGATAGTGGCTTTTAGTGTAATTGTCTCTCCTATAATCATTTCCGCAGTTGGTTGACTCAGAGTGACCGAGGACACTGGCACTTCCTGCGTTTCCTCTGTACAAGACCAGATTAGAGGCAAGGTTAAGATAGCTGCGGTTATTAGAGCAAAGATTCGTTTCATCTTGCTTGTTTTCACAGTTGCCGCTAGCACCCCGGAGACGGCAGTACAAATAAAAAAGGCTAGGGAACTATCATTCTCCCTAGTAACTCAAGGCTCTGGTAAACCTGTCGTAGTAGTTATAAACAATAGAATCACCTAGCCTATATGTAGTAGCACAAGGCCACGACATACCAAGCTAAGGCCGATTCAGTGTTCTTCCCCTACAATTAATTTTACCAGAATTTAGAGTTACGGAAAGACAATGAATGCCTTTTGTCTCCGGGCTTTCTCTCCGGATGACAATCACAAAGTTAATCTTTTTATGTGAAATTATGAATTCCAAAGCTCAAAGGGCCAAAAGAAAAGGGGCAAAGCCCTTTTCTTCATAATTAGTCATTCACCTCGATGAATTCTTCCAACATATAACTTATATCATCCGGCCGTTCCTCCTGTATCTCATCCAATGCGGCGGCGATGGAGCCTTTCGAGGGGTAAACATCCTTTGTCAGCACGCCGTTATTCTTGAGATACTCTATTACGGCCGGGAGATCTGTAAAGTACTCGTAGATGTAGAGATTCTTAGCTTCGTCATTGTAGTCCAGCAACCATCTCTCAGGGAAATAGCGCCCATACTTATCGTTTGTGGTAAAGACACACATCCCTGGTTCCTCTGACTGGTAATAGAACTTGAGTCTCGGTAGTTTCTTCAGGAGGAATAACCGGAATTCTCTCAATTCTGACCAGGCACTTTCAATATGCATCTTAATAACGCCCCCATCGTATGAGTAGTCGATTACTTCTCCTCGGCAATATATTTCCTGAGTGTTCCCACCGAGAATAGCGACGATACAACCACACCACCAGACACCAAAGCCATTTTCGACCAACGGCTTCTCCATCTGCTTAAGTGAGGTCATAATCTTGTCCAATGCATCCAGATCCTCCTTAGGCCCCTCGATGACATATACACTTTCGCACCAATTGGGCATTTTTACTTCCTCCTGATGCTAATGATTTCTTCAATATCCCAGTATTCGCTTCGGACATTGCTTTCGGCCTGTTCCTTAGAATTAGCCTCAGTCCACACATGGCAAACGTCGTGGTCGGAGCTGCTTATATAGTCTACATAGTATACCATAGTTAGTCCTCCATTAGCTCTACAGTTGATGCCACTATCTCATAACAGGCCTTTTCACAGTTATCGGTTCCCACATACCTTTGGCAACGGAAACGACCAATGACATGTACGTGGGAGCCTTTTTCTATTCTCTGGAGGTCCACAATACCGGGACCTTTCCATGCTCTGACGGAGAACCAGGTGCAATTGACGACAGCACAGCCATCTTTGCTCCGGCTTACATCTTCAGTTAGTACCGAGAATTGGGCTGTCTCGGTGTCAGCCACCTTGGTGATATGGACCTGGCCCACAACACCACGGATTTCAACCTTGTTTAAGAATTCCATGATAATCAATTTGTTATAAGTTAAACGCTTTCTTTACACGCTGGACAGTAGATACGGAGACACCACATATCTTAGCGGTGTTCCTAATGGTCTGTCCACGTTTGAGTGATTTGATAACGGCAGCATATTCAGAAGCCAGTTGGTCCAGGGTCTTGATACTTCCTTCCCTTCGACCCATCTTGACTCCCTTCTCAATTGCCAGCTGCCGCCCTTGTGCCAGTCGGAAGGCAATATTCTCACGCTCTTTCTCGGCACAGAACGAAAGGCATGATATATATATTGCCATCACACCGTTGACTTTATCCCCATCAAAGAGCATTAGGCCCTCTTTCTGGAAATACATATTGATTTTGTTGTCAACGCAGAATTTGACAGTTTCCAGGACCTCCCATATCTGACGGCCTGCCCTAGAAAGCTCAGAGAAAAGGATAACCCCAATCTGATTATCCTTGGCATAACGAAGACATTCTTGGAGACCTAATCGCTCAGAGTTCCTCTTTGCTCCGCTGATGTGCTCCTCAAAAGTACGCTCCACCTGAAGTTCACAGGATTGGGCGTATGTAAGAAGTGCTTTTACTTGACGCTCGGTATTTTGTCGTGATTCTTGTGAGCCCGACGATGAAACACGAGCGTAGATGATAGCTGTTTTATTCATTATAATCTTTGAAATAATCCCATACAAGTTTCCCAGCCATAACAGGTCAGAAAAATTGGATGGGAGGGTTGAATACAAAATTTGATTGTTTGATTAAGAGTTGTCGTTCCAGATACCCCCACGAAAGCCACCTATAGACTTAAAGTGGAACATGGGGGTTAGTGGAACAAAATCGGTGTTAATTCTGGCGTTTTGGGCGAAATAGTGCCACAATCGCCTTTGCCACACATTTCAGCATATCACAGAAACGCGGACAGGGGTCAATGAGAATTATTGTTTTCATCTTGTTTCATTACGTGCTCTATTGCAATACTGAACAGTTCCGTAATATAGTCCAGTAGAATCCGCTTGTCCTTGGGGTCGGTGATGCCCATCTTTTCAAAGACAGGTTGCAGTTCAGGATCATCTATATCTATGGTCATAGCTCAGATAAAAAGATTGTGTATAATGGATATCGGCAGAAAGAGTTACATTCCTACCGCGATACTTAAATTGTTTCTTCTTCATGGCTTAGAAGTACATTGCTTTGATATCCTCGTATGCCAACTCAATCTGGTCCCGTGAGATGCCGTAATCTTCGAACTCCATAACTACGTCGTCGAGGGTTGCATCTGGGTAAGCAAACATAAAGTCCGTAATCCAGTCATAAAGCTCTCCTTCATCGGTATCGTCGTCCATGATGTAGCGACCAAAGCCAAAACCATAACCGCCTTCTTCCTTGTGAGGGTAGATGTCGGTGCAGGTTTCAATGATATGCTCTACTAAGGCTAAACAGTTCAGGAGCTCGCCTTTGATGGTGTACTCCTCGTCGGAATGTGGTCTATAGTACCCGCATGAGATATTACAGGCAGATACTTCAAGTCCATTATTCTTCAGCGCTTCCACATCTGTCATAAGTCCATGTTCCAACTTATACCCGAATTGCTGGAAACCGGTGGCCGTCAAAAATTCCTTGCTACATAGCTCAGTATAGCCACCAATGTTCCAGATCAGGTCCTTTCCTCCCTTCCGATCACACTGGAGGACAAACCGGCAGTCGTTAAAGAAACTCATGTCGGCCTTATTGCTTCCCCCACAGCCAACCTCCTCCTGTACGAAGAAGGCACATTTGAGGACGTGGTATTTCTGGAGGCATTTTAGAGCCACCCAGATTCCATTTTTATCATCAGCCCCCAGCCCCTCCATCTGAACATTACCGATGGAGAAGCCGAAGATGATATCCTTCGTCTCGACCGCTTGGAAGTCCTTTGAATGGGTCTTCTGTACCTGGTCGATATGAGAGACTATGCAAGGATAGATGTCAGATTCCCCCTTGCACACATAGAGATTCCCCATAGCATCCACTGTATAGGTTGCTCCGGGGACATTATTTTTTATCCACTCCTTCAAGAACTTCCGCATCTGTTTTTCATTGCCGGAAGGACTGTGGATGGAGTAAAGTTGTTTAAGTAGTTCCATTACGCAAAATGTCTAAAAGGTTGATTTGTACGTGGATCAAGGGCATTACAGTATTCTCCAGCAAAGAAGAACATAAGCCCTAGGTTAACCATCTCCGAAGCAGATTTCATGGTGATGGTTCGTTCGAGGTAACACTGGAGCGCAGGGTTCCAGCAGTTGAAAGTAGTCAGTTCGTCCTGGGTCTCAACGTAATCCTGGTCGAAGTCGGAGAAGTACCAGTTAACTTCCTTGTACTTCTTCTCAGCAACAAGACGGCATTCCTCACAGCAGTAGTCCTTGCCTGTGATTTCAGAGGAATACATGTGCTCCTTCAATTCGTAGCACTTACACTCAGGGCAGTAGAAACAATCGTCCTTGTGATGAAACTCCTCTAAACGGTCAACATAGTGGAAATCATCAAGCCAATCATCGGCGCAATACATCTCCTCACCATGTACAAAGACCTGGGAAATATCGGAGTCTGTATACTGCTCATGATAATCATCATAGTTCTGATCGTCATCGTCATCACCATCATCGTCAATTGAGTAGGCAGTAGTGTCCAGACAATAATCCCAGCCACATTTTGTTGAGTTGTAGGCCTTCTCTTCGTTGTAGTGGTAGTATTTGAAGGTGTCTTGGTAGGAAAGGCATCCGTCAGTTTCCAAGTTGCATTTGACATGGAATACTTTATCGGCAAGTGAATTCCCATTGATATCCACAATTGCAGTTGCTTCACCACAGCCGCAGCCGGGCACCTTATAGCAGTCAATTTCACCAGCCTTGATAAGCTCGTCAATCAGGGCCCTCATTAAGACTTGGCTACCATCGGTCGAATACTGGCGGTCCAGATAACGATACTCCTTGCCATCCTCGTCGTAAACATGAGGCCAAAGTATCGCCCTCGCTATTACCATATCATCGGAATCGACCAGGAACGCTGCCTTTGCATCAACCGAATTCCGGTAATAATGCCAATGGTCCTGGTTAACCATACAACTACCAAAGTTACCCACACAGGAGTCGCTTGAGTAGATACGCTTGAAATCGTCATTTATGATAAGACGGTTTTCTGGTAGCTGTCCCATACAGTAGGACTGCCACCTGAGAGAGAAGTCCTCTTCCATCCACCTTTGGACAGGCTCGGCTAAGCTGCGTCCATATTCGGTAGCGGTAATGAGGTGATGGAGCATTTTCCCGGCTCTCATCTTGTAAATCCGGTTCTGCTCCAGGTTCTTATATCTCACGCTTCGAGTATCATGGTCCTCACAGATACCTTTCCACTCATCCGTTTCATACAGGTCGCTGAATAGAACATAATCCATCAGCTCCACCTTATGCGTCAGGTTGGGGTCCTTATAGCTCTGCCCAAGGAGTTCCAGCCATACTTCATTCTGCATCTCAGCCATCGTCTTGAAGTTGATGACCTTGAAGTTGCGTTTCTTAAATTCGGCCTTAACGTATGCCAGCAGGATTTTATTCTTCCTACTTTTAGCACCATTGCCATGTTCCTGCATACCAAAGCGTTCCTGGAAGCCTTGGTAGCCGTCAAAATCAAAATATAACACAGTGTTAATGATTAGGGGTTTAACAAAAGAAAAAGGAGGTGAGCTCTTGTGGAACTCACCTCCTCGGTAGTTATCCCAGGGAGTCTTACATCCCTGCGTTTAGGAACCATGAATAGCTATCGTCTTCTCCGTTGATAGCCTTCTGTATTCCTATAGCGAAATCTGTACAGGCCTGATTGCGTTCAACCCACCTGTCAATGTACGTTGCTTTGATTGCCTCGTTCAACAGATTCATGAGGTCCCAGCAGGAGATACTGGTGATTCCGTCTCTCATACCGAAATTAGGATTATCACCGGCGTATCCTCTCACACTGGCATTGATTGCTTGATCTCCCAAATCTACTTGTGGGAGATTCTTCTTGGCTTCACTCGGCAAGAACTGGTATAAACGCAGTCTGCCAACGATGGAGCAAAAGAGCTCTTGTGAAATCCTCGTTGTATGAAGGTTCTCCAGGAGCCGCAAATTGTCTTCTTTCTCCGGATCGAAAGCGGCAAAGAGTTGGTAGGCCTTTTGGTATATGTCGGCCTCCGTGAAACACTCTATAGTGCCTGTCGATCCCTGGGTCTGAATAATCTGGTTAGAGCAGACTTTCACAGACCAAGCACAAAATATTTTATACTTGGATGCAGTCTGCCTTCCATAGAGTTTGTCTTCTGAATAGGACCGTGTTCCCCCGATAGTCAGGAAAACAGTCTGCCCGTTCACTTGTCTCGATAGTCCCTTTACATGAGATATCCAAGCAAGACGCTGATAGAACAGTGTCTTTTCTTCCTCAAGGACTTCCGACGGTTTCTTTCCGAGAGCGCTGGGTACTCTTCCAATAATAGGATGGGACACTCGGCACTCGATAGGGGTAATATCCCCAAATACTTCGATAGCGGCCTTACATACTGCAGCCATAAAATTCTGATGGCTGATGGTAAGGCTATTATCGGCAAATGTAGGAACCACACATTTCGTGGCCAAATCCTCAAGGGAAATAGCCTGTGTGTTCGATTCGATAAAGTTTGGATGCTCGGCCGAGTTGATATCCTCGTTCTCCGGCAGATCCAAACCCAATGTTGCTTCTGATAGTACGCGTCCCTCGATAGGAACGATTGCTAATTCTTCGCTCATTGTATTTCTTCGTTAATTGTTTCTGTTGCGATAGTTTTTTTCTTGAGCCGCCCCGATTTCTTCCTAACGATAGCAAGTATCTTCTTCACGTTCTTGGCTATTGTATTTGTCATTTCGGAGACGGCAATGATTAAATTGAGTACGTCGTCTCCTTTTGCCATTTTAGTTTTCTGTTACTGGTGCAGGTTCTTCCTCCACCTCAGGATCGGAGACGGTTGATTGTTTCTGTGCTTTACGGTCCTTGTACTTTCTCACCAGGTCCGTAGCGATATCGACGAGTAATAGTACGTCGACCAAGACCACAATGGGTCCGTAAATCTTTCCTAAAAATTTCATAATGCTGTTTTGTTAATGGTTAATTTATTGATTTATAATGTTTTACTCTATTATTAAGGGTATCGAGCTTACTGAGATGGTCGAAAAAGAAAAGCCCCGGTCAACTGCTGGACTAGGGCTGTGGAAGAGGTTCTGGCACCAGATAATCCCACCTAGACGGGGTGGTAAGCAAGCAGATTGGTGCCAAATTCGTTCTCTCTCCTTACAAGAATAAGAGTTTCGAGGGTGCAGATCTGGAGAAAAATAAACCCATCCGCCGGGCCACTCTCCTATAGCGGCCCCTCTCAAACGGATGGGTATTTCAACTTCGACCAGTGATACAGCCTTACCGGATGTCTAACATAAGTAGACAGGTTTGGGGGTATCGGCTTTGACATAATCCGGGTCCTTCCTCAGGCCGGTGTCAGGGAGCTTTTACAGGTCAATATAATAAATCTCAAAGATAAGGCCTTGGAGTCTTCGTGGGCGTAGTCGAATATGACCGTTTTTTCGACAACATACTGTCAATCGTACATGTCAATAACGGTTTTTTGCCGTCAACGAAAACATGTTAAGCAAAAAATGCTTAAATTTGCGTATTAGCTAATTCAAATTATACACATAGGACAATTATACTATCTCTAAGAGGGGCGTCGTGGGCATTTTCCACCTGTCTTTTATTAGAGTTGTATTTGAACCAGATTTATGGGTAGATATTCCTTTTCTGGTCATGAGTCTTTCTTTTGCAAGCCCTTGTGGCTTAAGAAGGCTTATGATGCAATGAACGAAGGCGTGAACTTCACCTCACCTGATGCCGTTGCTTCTCTCGGCGTGGGGAAAAACATGGTTGCGTCTATTCGGTTTTGGTCTCGATCTTTGGGGCTCAGTGTTAACGACATTCCCACTTCTTTCGCTCAATCAATTTTCGACACCGATCACGGTTATGACCCCTATCTTGAGGATGAAGGGACTCTTTGGCTGCTCCATTATTACCTTCTCACAAAACAGGTGGCCAGTCTATACTACCTGACATTCCTTGATTTCCAGCGTGAGAAAAGAGAGTTTGACCGCAATCAACTCTTGTCTTTTGTGCGCCGTAAATGTAATGTCCCGGAGCAGAAGAATGTTTACAATGAGAATACTGTCAAGAAGGATATTGGTGTTCTCCTCCATAACTACGTAGCTCCTTCCGAAGTCCGCAGTAACGAAGATTTCTCTGCCATATTCCTTGACCTCGGACTTATTAACGCACTGGGATTTGACCGGTACGCCTTCAATGATACCGAACCCAGCCATATTCATCCCGACATCCTTCTCTACGCTCTTCTGGACTACAAAGGTGAAGACAACACTATCTCCCTGGACGGCATGCAGGAGGTCGCTCTCATTTTTGGTCTTTCACTTACTAATCTCATCGAATTGGTTCGTGAGATTGTAGCACAGCATCCGGAAGACTTGTCTTACACAGATAACAGCGGAGTGAAGAACCTGCAGTTCATTCACGACATCGATGCAGCCGCCGTTCTTAACCATTATTACACGGAGGCATGAGATACAACGCATCAGTAAATATTGAGATTGGAGTCCAGGAGGATTTCCAGTATATCGTAACGCCCAATGTGCAGCGCGTACTTGGCGACATTGTCTCCAGCGTTTCCACCGGCGTTCATTCCTTCTCTGTTATCGGCACCTATGGTACCGGCAAATCCAGTTTCATAATGGCTCTCGAAAGGGGCCTGCTGGGTAAAGACGATGCTCTTATCAAGAAGAAGACTGTTTTCTTCGGACTGGAGTCTTTCGAGATATTCAACATTGTCGGCGAATATGATTCATTGCAGGGACTGCTTGCCCGCAAGCTGAGGGTCGAGAACCGAAATGCTCTCGATTCACTTAAGCTGTTCTGCAAAAAGGCAGAGGCAAAGAATAAGGCCGTCATTATCGTCATCGACGAATTCGGTAAGGTCCTCGAGCATGCAGCCAAGAATAACCCGGAGGAAGAACTGTACTTCATCCAGCAACTTTGCGAACTGGTTAATGACCATCGCCGCAAAGCAATCCTGCTTTCCACTCTACACCAAAACTTCAGTTCATACGCTTCCAAACTGACTGAATCCCAGCGAAAAGAATGGCAAAAGGTGAAGGGACGTTTCAAAGAGGTTGTCTTCAGCGAGCCGGTAGAGCAACTCCTTTATCTGGCCGCTGAGCAGCTGACTCTTGCGCCAGAGCAGAAGGCTGATGAAACCGATTTCGCCACTGTATATGCCCTTGCTAAGCAATGCCGTTTTATTTCGGACAGTTTCTCGGAAGATACCGCCCGCAAGCTGAATCCCATTGACCCCCTCGCTGCTTCTTGCCTCACGTTGGCAATTCAGAAGTACGGACAGAATGAGCGTTCGCTTTTCTCGTTCCTTACGACCACTGGACAGTATTCGATACTCAACTATGTTGGGAAGCCGCACCAGACATATAACCTGGCCGACGTATATGATTACTCCATCTACAACTTCTATTCGGAAATCTCCCAGGTTAATCTGGAGTCTTCCGGCTGGTCTGCCATCAAGGTCGCTCTTGGGCGCATAGAGAGTGGCATTCTTGCAGATGAGTTTATTGCCGATGCACAGAAGGTGGTCAAGTCTATTGGCCTGCTTAGTATCTTTGGCTCTTCCGAAACTTCCCTCAACCGTGAGGCTCTTGAAAAGTACTGTCAGTGCGCTCTTGGAATAGAAAACGCTGGCGAAGTTATCCGGGAACTGGAAAGAGTCAAAGTAATCAGGTACGCTACATACAAGTCCCAGTACATTCTCTTTGAGGGTACTGACATCAACATCGAGGCGGAACTTCTACGCGCCGCCACAATGGTTCCCACACCATCTGCCACGGTAGATGAACTTCGGGATTACATCAAGCCGCGTATTGTTTCTGCATCCGCTGCTTTCTATGCCAAAGGAACGCCTCGTTATTTCTCGTTCATTGTACTTAATGAACCAGAAGCAAAGGTTCCCGATGGCGATATTGATGGATTCTGCGAACTCATCTTTCCGCTTGAGGAAGGTTGCATGGGTCAGGTCAAGGCATTATCGGCCTCCAGCGAGGAAGCGCTCCTCTTTGCGGTGTTCAATAATGTCTCTGACATTGTAAAGCACCTCCACGAAATCAAGAAACTCCAGTATATCGCTGAAAAGGTAGCCGTTGATGACCAGGTGGCGAAGCGGGAGATTTCAAATATACAAGAGTTTGAGAAGAATTGCCTGAACTCTGCCTTGAATGACTACTTGTTCGATGGCAGCGGAAATGTCACATGGATATTCAAGGGGCAGGAATGCCAGATTCGTTCCAAGAAGGACTTCAATAAGCTGCTTTCGTCAGTTTGTTTCGAGGTCTATCCCGGGACGCCGGCAATTCAAAACGAACTGTTCAATAAGCAGAAACTCAGCTCTGCTATATCCTTGGCCAAGTCCAATTTACTGGATAGGATTCTTGCGTATCCGGACCAGCCGGACCTGGGCTTTGGAGAGAACGAGTTCCCGCCTGAGAAGACAATATACATCACCCTCCTCAAAAACACCGGCATTCACCGCCAGGACGAAGACGGGGCATATGTGTTCGGCGCTCCTTCTGATGAGAAGGTACTGGAATTCTGGAACGCCTGCGAGACATTTGTTGCTAAGACCGTTGACCGCCCCAGAAAGGTCAGTGAACTCATCAAGATATTGATGTCACGTCCCTTCAAACTGAAGCAGGGCTTCATCGATTTCTGGATACCCATTTATCTCTATATCAAGCAGCAGGATTTCGCCATGTACAATGCAAGTGGCACCTATGTCATGAACATTAACCGCGAAGTCATTGACCTGCTCTGGAAGCATCCAAGCGAGTATACCATCAAGGCATTCAGTGTCAGCGGGGTGAAACTGGAGTTCTTCAGAAAGTACCGGCAGTTCTTAAAGAAGGATGATGAGATTGCGCTGAGCAAAGACTCTTTTGCCAACACATTCAAACCATTCTTGTATTTCTTCAAGAACCTCAACGAATACGCCCAGCACACTTATAAATTTAGCAATCCTAATGTAGCGAAGTTCCGTGACGTGCTTGCTAATGCAGTAGATCCCGAGAAGGTGTTCTTTGAACTGCTTCCGGAATCACTCGGCTATCGCGGAGATGCATTGGACGATGACTTCATCCAGGACTATCTGGAGAAGATACGTGCTGCTGTTCGGGAACTGAACGCCTGCTATCCGGAACTTATCAAGAGGATTGAAGACCGGTTCGTCGAGAAACTTGGTCTTCCTGCCGATTATGAGTCATACAAGGCTGTCTTAACCACGAGGTATGCCAATGTCAAGAAGCACCTTCTCACCCAGAAAGCAAGGTCGTTCCTCGACAGAGTATTGGCTCCGGCGGAAACCAACAAGGAGTTTATCGAAAGGATTTCCAGCGTTGTCCTTGACAAGCAGTTATATAAGTTGAGGGATAAGGAAGAGGAAGCACTTTTGGACAACATCATCTTCCTCTTCTATGAACTTGACCGCTATATTGGCATCTCCGAGGTGGCAGATGCGGAATCCGATGACACGCTGTATAGTTTTGGCTTGTTGAACACAAACGGAGTTAACGAGCAGCAGAAAACATACCGGTTGCCGAAACCTAAGCAGGTAGAGGTGCAGAAGAGAAAGGCTGAGTTGGAGAAACTCCTTTCTGGAGATTCCAACTTGGACGTATGCATCCTTCTTGAAATGCTGGCAGACAAGATTAAGAAATGATACTATGGTAAGACACATACTCGGTATATCTGGCGGCAAGGATAGCGCAGCCCTCGCCATCTACATGAAGAATAAGTACCCAGACCTTAAAGTCGAGTACTACAATTCCGACACTGGTTGCGAGTTGGCTGAAACGGAATTGCTCATCGCACGATTGGATTCATACCTTGGTGGCATCAAGATATTGAGAGCGGCCGAAGGCAGTCCTGAGCCGACTCCTTTTCACCATTTTCTAAAGGCAATGGGGTATTTTTTGCCTTCCCCTCAAGCAAGATGGTGTACAAAGAAAATGAAGTTGGACGAGATGGAACGGTATGTTGGTGATGCCCCTACTATTTCTTATGTTGGTATCCGCGGCGATGAAGACCGTGAAGGATATATCTCCACAAAGCCGAACATCCAGGCCATTTTCCCATTCCGGAAAAACATCTGGAGTCTTGACGTCATCAACAAGGTGCTGAGCAACGACAACATTGCTCAAATCCATGAGTACTATGAGACGATTTGTCCCGATGACATCCGACCGGAGGCATTGAAAATCGTTGATACTCCTCTTTCCAAGACGTTCTTCTATTCCAAGAAGTTAAACGCACTACTGGACCTGGACGTGAAAGTATTCAACAGAGTAGTTTTCGCGTTCCTTAAAACCACGGACTATCCAGTAGGTCAGCTCGATGAATTCCCGCTGGTGGACAACGATGATGTGCTTGTGAAAGATGACATCTTCCAAATACTCGAAGATAGCGGCGTTGGCGTTCCCGCTTACTACAAACCGATTGTCTTTGAGGTGGACGGGAAGAAAGGCACCTACAACCGGAGCCGCTCAGGCTGTTATTTCTGCTTCTTCCAGCAGAAGATAGAATGGGTTTGGCTCTATGAGCAGCATCCGGACTTATACGCAAAGGCGATGGAATTCGAGAAGGATGGATATACCTGGAACCAGAACGAAAGCCTTGCTGAACTTTGTCAGCCGGAGCGTGTGCGGCAGATTAAACTTGATGCTATAAAGAAACAGGAAGCCAAGCGTGCCGGTGCCAGTTGCCGTCTCATTGACAACCTTGATGATGATAACGATGCCTTTTGTGCCAATTGTTTCATTTAATTAATGAACGATGCTGAAAACTATTAACTGGGCCGAAGACGGTACTTATACGCCTCAAGGGCAGCATACACCTTTTGAGTTTTTCTCCAATGCATTGGAGAATAGTGCCCTATTTGATATAGAATTAGGTTATTTTAATTCTGCCACAATAAGTGTATTAGCCGAATCATTCGCATCTTTTATTAGTCACGGGGGAAGAATGAGAATGGCGATTAACCAAATAGTTTCAGCGAAAGACAAAGATGCGATTTCAACCGGGATTATAGGAGGAATAGAGCTGCCATTTGACCTCTCCGATTGGAAGTCAATCAAGGATTCTTTGGATGAATATGGTGAACATTTCTTTAAATGCCTGGCCTATCTCATTCAAGAAAAACGTATAGAGATTCAGATTATCAAACCAAAGACAACAACTGGCATAGCTCACACAAAAAAAGGCCAATTTTTCGATGAAGAAGGTACTATTGTCGGTTTTTCCGGTTCTGCAAATTTTACATTAGGAGGGTTGTTTAACAACCTTGAAGAGATAAATGTTTTCTTGAGCACATCTCCAGATCCTCAAATACAGAAAAAGATAAGCAACCAAAAAGAGCACTTTGATCGCATAATGCAAAAGGTAGAGGCAGATATTGAGTATCTGTCTCCTGATGAACTTGAAGAAGCTATCGTCAATTCATATGGTAATCAAGACATTGAAGACCTGATCAATGTTGAGAACAAACTAAAAGAATGTAAACGTAAAGGTTATAATAAAAAGACGCATTCACATTCGCCTGATAGCGATCCTACACCATCATTCCCTTATGATTCTGGTCCTCGAAAGTATCAACAGCAAGCTTTTGACAATTGGAAACAGAATAAGCAGGTTGGACTGTTTGCCATGGCGACCGGAACCGGCAAGACAATTACCTCTCTCAATTGTCTTCTAGAAATTTACAAGCGTTATGGTTATTATATGGGAATTATTCTTGTCCCTACCATAACTCTTGTGAACCAATGGGCAGATGAGTGCCGGAAGTTTAATTTTAACCGAATTATTAAGGTCTATTCAAAGAACCCTGATTGGAAAGATAAAGTTGATATATTGCACAGAGAAGCACAGATTGCCGGTACTAATGCCAAGCCTTCAAGCTTTATTATTATTTCTACTTATGCTTCTTTTGCGAGGAAGACGGTCTTTGATGCTCTGAATAGTTTTGATAAAAGAAGAGTCCTTTTGATTGCAGATGAAGCCCATAATATGGGGTCTCCTACTATCCTTAAAAAGTTAAATGACATCGTTTACTTAAGGCGCATAGGGCTTTCGGCGACTCCCGAGAGGCAATTCGAAGCGGACACTAACGCTAAGCTCTTTGCTTTCTTTGGAGCAAAGGAAAAGTATACGTATGAGTATTCGATGGCAGAGGCAATTCAGAATGGATTCTTGTGCAAATATTATTACTACCCTCATCTAGTACGGTTGACTGAAAGTGAAATGGAGGCTTATATTGACCTTTCTGTCAAGATTTCAAAGTACTTCAATTATAGCAAGGAGCAATTCGATAGGAAAGATGATATCTTAAAGACGTTATTGCTTCAGCGTAAAAGAATTATCCACAAAGCCGAGAACAAGCTAGATGCTTTCCGCAAGATAATTCAAGAACGATATGATAAGTTTGGGAATCTGAAGTATACCCTAGTTTATGTCCCGGAAGGAACAACACCGGATTATTACGAGAATGCGGACGTATTCGATAATCGGGAACAATTAGGAGAAGATGAGACGGCAGAGAACCTCATCACATCATATACAAAAGCAGTTTCTGAAGTCGACAAGTATATTACCGTTAGAAAATTTATTTCTGGACAGAAAGATAGAGAAGAATTGCTTAAAGGCTTTGCAGATGGGACTATTCAGGTCCTAACATCAATGAAGTGCTTGGATGAAGGTGTCGATGTCCCTAGAAGTGAACTTGCAATTTTCTGTGCAAGCACCGGTAATCCACGGCAATTTATCCAGAGACGAGGAAGAGTCCTTCGAACCCATGATGATAAGGATTACGCTTATATTCATGATTTGGTGGTTATTCCAGAGGTGGGGGTCAATTGTTCAAGCTATAAAATGGAACGTTCTCTCCTAAAAAGCGAACTTGAGCGAGTACGTAACTTTGCATTACTCTCTGAAAACTCCACATACGCACAGATGGAGCTCAGATCCGTGATGAAATACTATGGTTTGAATTTATATAACAACGATCACATATGATTACACAAAAAGACAAAATGTTAAAGCTAGTTTTAGCTAACAAGCATCTACAGGAAGTTTATGGATTCGAGAATAGTTATGAAACCATCTCTGACGCATTAGAATCCAACAATCCTGTAGTTATTGCTGTCGCAAAAATCATTAAGGAGCTCAATGGTTCGGATGATCCTACTGAACAAAAGAGAGTTTACCAGACAATCTTCACTTACTTAAATAACAACCTATTGGCATGATTATCAAGAATATCACTATCGAGAACTTCCGTAGCTACTACGGGACTGTTTCAATTAATACCGGTGATGGCCTAACGCTGATGATTGGTGCCAATGGAGAAGGCAAGACCACTCTCTTCGAGGCACTGGAATGGTTATTTGACACTTCGGGCATACTCCCTAAGGTAGATACAAAGTTCATATCAAAAAAGAAGCTTTCCGAACTGATGCCCAGCGAATCCGGCAAGGTTCGAGTTTCAATGACATATGTTTGCAATGGGAGTGAACGCATTATTGAGAAGTCTTTTCAGTTCGTTAAAACTCTCAGTGGCGAAACATCCTGCTCTCATTTTCTGCATAGCCTCTATCTCCAGAATGGCGCAGAAAAAGATGTCAAAGAAGGCATTGCTGCACAAAACCAATTTGATCGAGATTTTGCCCCCTCAATCAGAAAGTACTGCTTATTTAAAGGAGAACAAGAACTTAATATCTTTAATAAAGCGGATGCTTTAAGTTACCTAGTTGAAACATTTAGCCAAGTAAAAAACTTCGACCCATACATCAGCTTCATGGACAAAGCTAAAGGGTGGTCCGAGACCGCAACCGATAGCGCGATGAAGGCCGACAAGAAGAACACAAAAAAGGCTAGTGAATTAAGGGGTCTAATACAGTCTGAAGAAGAAACACTTGGGTCTCTACGTTCTGAATTGAAAGACAAACAGACGGAAGCCGCCAATTTCCAAAGCTTACTTGACAATCTCGAACAAAATAAAGAAGCCTCCTCTTTATTGGTAAGCACGAACGAGCGCTTGAAATCCTTAGAGCAGCAAAAGAAAGATGCTGAAGCTGCTATCTCAGAGGAATATAATTATCGTCTTTTGGACGAGATGTGGATCTTAATGGGGTTTGTCCCGATTGCCGGTGAATATCGCACTATGGTCGCCGCATTAGACAGGGAAAAACGAACGGAACAGAGCAAATACGATCAAGAGATTGGTGCGAAAAAACTAGCGAAGACAATTCAGCAAGAGCTTATTGATGGCCACATTCCCCTTGCAATCAATGTTCCTGATGAGAACACTATGCGTGAAATGCTTGATGATGAGATTTGTAAAGTCTGCGGAAGACCAGCACCTAAGGGTTCAGAGCCGTATAAGTTCATGCAGGCCAGGCTTGATGCCTTCTTGTCCTCTCAAAAGAGCGTGGAAGATGAGGAGCAGGAAGAAGAGCCTCTATTCGTGTATGACTACGTGAGAGAACTTAATAATAGGTACTCAATTCTTCATAACAATATGAAGTTTTTGACTAACCTAGATGGTTTCATCACAAAATCTGTCATTAGTAATCTTGAGCAGCATTCAAAAGTTGACAAGATAAACGCAAATATCGAAAGAGAAGAGGAGAATAAGAAAAAAATCCTCGCTCAGACAGAAGGTCTTACAGAAGAGCAACTGGTTTCTGCCTATTATGAGATTTCAGAATGGTGGAAAGGCAGAGCACAAGCTGAGAGACGTACAGATTATCTGAAGATTCAAATAGAAAGACATGAAGCGATACTCGCTCAGTATCGTGAAGATTTTTCAAAAATCTCAGAAGAGTCATCTGCAGCAATGTATGCTCGCTCAAGTCAGGCTATTCTTCATATTCAGAAAGCATTCGCAGAAGCCAAACAAGCTAATAAGCGAGAATTTCTTATGCAACTTGAAAATGCTGCCAACGAGTACCTCGAGAAGCTCAACAAAGGCGATTTCCGTGGATTCGTTAGGGTTGTTGAGAAGCCAGATGATACTGCAGAGCTGATTTTGGCGGACGTCGATGGAAGTCGAGTTTACAATCCTAATACGGCTTTGAGGACCACAATGTATATGTCTCTGCTTTTTGCGGTATCCAAGTTGACCTCAATCAAACATGAGAATGACTATCCTCTGATCTTTGATGCTCCTACTTCGTCTTTTACTGGGGCAAAGGAGGGCGATTTCTTTGAAGTTATCGGGAATATTAATAAACAAACCATTATTGTTACCAAGAGTTTCCTGACAGAAAAAGAAGATAGTCTTGGAGAAGCAGCTGTTGATAAAGAAAAACTGGCTAAGATTAATGCTACGAAATATCGTCTGAAACTGAAAAGGCCGTTCAATGAAGAAGACCTTTCTACTATCCAATCAGTAGTTGAAGATATTTAATAAGGACTTGTTATGGCAATTACTAATAATACATTTTCCAGTGCATTCGATGTCTGGGGACGTCGTAACCCTTCTTATGAGAAGCATTACGAGAATAGCGTCATCAAGCCATTAGCCGATTTTGGCATTGGTACAAATGAAGCCTCTGACGCCAAAGGAAAGGTGTTGGGCGCAGGATATGAAGTCCTAATAATGGCCTTCTTTATCGGTCTCTATAGCAATAAAAGAGTTCCCCTCAATACTGAGGAAGAAATAAAAGATTTAAGGCAACCCATACAGTACTGGGGAAGCATTGAATCAAGAAAAGGTAGAAGGGCATACCCGCGTCTGAAAGAGTACATTTTTACTGCTCTTGTCGCAAGAACGCCTGAAGTTGATTGGCTGGAACTAGACAAAGGCAACAAGACGATTAGTGAATGTGTTAATCTTTTGATTAATACTATGGAAGAGTACATCAACTATGGTCTGTCTTTCATGGAAGAGAAGCTTAACGAAGATGAAAGTTATTTTTATGATAAGAATGCGTTTCTTGACATATTCCGTCAACTGACCGCCCCGGCTGATGACTCTGTGAACACTCCAAAAGATGTAGATGAACCAGAGCCCCTTGACTGAAAATCATTTTACCAGGGTTCATTAATCACTAGCGTATGGACCAGACCAAGATAACGAAACTCCTTCGGCTGATGAAACTGCTCACCGGCAACGTCACCCGAACCATTGACCAACTGGCCAAGGAGATGGGCATCACACCGCGGACGGTATATCGTTACATCGACACCATCCGGGAGGCTGGCTTCGTGGTGAATAAGCTATATGGAAACGTGTACGCGATGGGCAAGGTGGGCCGTGGCTTGTCAGACTTCAACAAACTGGTCTATTTCACCGAGGAAGAGGCATTCATCGTTGCCAAGATGATTAACGGCATTGACAACAACAATGTCCTGAAGCGGGACCTGCAACGAAAATTGGCCAGCATTTACGATAGCACCAGCATTGCCAATTACGTTGATAATCCCGCCAATGCCGCCAACGTAGAGGCTCTTGCCGATGCAATCAAACACAAGAAGCAGGTTGTACTGAAGCACTACGAGTCTGCCCATAGTGACGAGGCTAAGGACCGTCTGGTAGAGCCGATAGAGTTCACCGCCAATATGATTGACATCTGGGCCTTTGATGTCGATAAGGGTGAGAACCGTATGTTCAAGGTTTCGCGCATTCAGGAGGTCGAAGGAACCGACGCTGAATGGCAGTTCAAGGCTAAGCACAAGGTTCCCAAGCCGGATGTATTCAGAATGACGGGGCCCAAGTCCGAGAAGATTTCCCTTCAACTCAATACCCGCGCCAAAGCCCTCTTGCTGGAAGAATTCCCCTTGGCCGAAAAAGACCTCAAACGTGTCGATGGAAAATGGGTTCTCACCACGACTATCCACAGCCTCGAAGGCGCAGGCCGCTTTGTCATAGGCCTCGGCGCCGACATCAAGATACTCGAGGGTAACTCCCTTCGTGAATACATCCAGAAGTACGACCGCAGATATATCCAAAAACTCTAGAAGTTCAGTGTCTAGTTTACGCGACATATACTTCAATCGACCCGATACGGACACCTGGGCACTGGCTCGGTTCCATCATGCGTTGCTGCTGGAAATACAGGACTCTCCTCTATGGCAGCCGGAAGAAGTGCCAGATATCCCCTTAACCGAGGAGCAGATGCTGGCGTTTGTGAAAGGATATGGTCCGGACTTCGACTGCCGATATGCTCCCTTCCTCCTTGGCGGTTGGTTCTACATCACCCGCTCTGGTCATTGGCTTAAGAAGTTCAAGTATACCAAGGGCACTGACGGTTATTATCATGTATCCGACCACTACACCACGGAGAAAGAGAAAGGACGGAACCTGTTGATGGAGATTATCATGGAGGGATACTTCGAGCCGCGTATATTCGATGACCGGCTTAGGGCATTATACGAGCTGCTTTATAGAATGTCGAAGCAATGATAACTAAAGCCGAACTACAAGCCCAATTCAATGCAGCTAACGCAAAGTTGACTGTACTGGAGCGATATCTTCCCTGGGTTAAAGATGTGCCGCAGATAGAGCAGGTACTTCTGGCAATGGGGTTGGACGAAAAGGCAATTGCAGATGTTCTTTCCGGAGATGCAGGGTTCCTATTTGGCGGTATTATTGATCCTTTCACCAAGAAACGCCACCTCATATCCTGTGTTAGAGTGAAATTGAAGTCGGAAGGAGAAAGCTGGGAGATCCTGGTTAATGATGCCCCAGCCGCCAAGTATTTCGAGGATCTGCGGAACAAAGAAAGATGCCTTGAAGTTGCGGCCGAGAACTCCGAGATTGTAGAGATGCTGTGGAAGGAGAATACGGAGCTGAAGATGTTATTGGATGCTACGAATAGGAAGAAGTAAGGGTAGAGGAATAATAATGTGAACTGATTATGGATGCTAAGACAAAACGTGAGTTAAATGCCCTATTAGCCTTTATCGGCAATAAGAAACTGGAGCTCAGTCAATCTCTTCCATTCCTGTATTTCCCTATTGGAGACAAAGCCTGGAGCCGTGAATACCAACCATCAATAGATAATAATGGCTCGGAAGGCGTTGACAATAGCATAAAGCGAGAAGAAATAATTCCTTATACAAACGGACTTGTATTAGATCATAATGATGGTTCCTACAAGTATTTAGATATCACGGATTATTGGGAACGCTTATCTCAACGGTTTGATACGCTGTCTTTGTACATCGCAAAAGCGATGGGGCTTCACTGGTTTTTATTGTATTATGTTCATCGTTTCTGTCTTTCATGGCGAGGACGGTCTATTGTGGTAGAGAAGCCAGCAGTTGCAAGCATAAAAAGAATTGATGCCATCTTAAGTTCGATTAGTTATACTCACGGAGAAGTCGGACGAGATCAAGTTCAAGATATTGTAGATTTTGCTGCAAAAGTCGTTGGTAACCTTGATATAACTAAAATCACAGAACTCTATTTTGAAGATGCTGATGCCTTTGATGCAGATAATAGATTGGCAAAACTTGAATCATTCATCAAAGCGTTACCGCCGGATGATTCAATCGAGTTATGTGAGGTACTTGACAGTATTTCTTTTGTGTTAAAATATGGCGGGTATTGGGGGGCTAGAGAACTATACCGGATATATTTCTATAGCGCTCCGCCTAGTTACAAGTGTCTATGCCTGAATAATGAGCATTTCCCCGATTATTATAAGGCAATAAGTGAGGAGTTGCCCAATGTTATTCTTCCGTTCTTTAACAATGTTGAAGAGCTACTTGATGGCATTAGGAAGGAGTATGGTGACCAGAAGCCTAACTTTGACAGAGATGTTCAAACAATCGTTGATGAGTTACTGGCTCAGAGTCAGTTAGAGATAACTGAAGGATGTGGTAACGATGATGAGAACAAAATCCTACACTCTTCAGTCAAGAAAACTAATGTCGGCGCTCGCCCTAAAAAATGGCTCAAAGTGGCGATGGATGAAGATGATATTCAGAAGTTATTGAAGGAACAGGTTTGGACTGGGATTATGGAAGATGTTGAACGACTTGAGTATGCTGGCATGTCTGAATTTCAAAAGGATAAAGCTATGAAAGCGTGCGGAGCGGCCATTATTTCATACGCTGCCACACAGGTAGGACTAACTTACAAGAATAAATTTAATCTTCCTGCTGAACGGGTATTTAGATTCTTAAAGGCTCCTAGAACGAGTGTAAATGATTATTTGGATAAGCTGCAAAGATGGTATGTTTTATTATCTGAGGCACAGTTGACACGAAAGAGCAATATAGATATTAATACATTGAAGGAGTGGAAAGCCGAAGATCCCACTCGTGCTGCATTTATTATTAATAATTATCATGCATTGAAAAGGATTATTAACAATGCAACGTATTTGCTGGGAGTGGCCTTTAGGGTAAAAACAGATGTTGAGTTTAATTGTGAGCCCATTGGTTCTGACCCTATACTTGGTGGTTCAATGACGTATGATGATAATATCGGAACGGAGAATTTTGGACGTCCAAATAATTACCATCCCAAGCAGGATTATTAAGACAAGTTCGTCTAGATAAACCGGAATCCACACTGGAGTGAGAATAAGCGCCTCGTAACAGGGGCGCTTTTTTCGTGTCGTCTATTACATAATTGTCCGTCAATAATAGGCCTTTCGACAATAATTAGTAATCCTTGTGAGGGTATTATCGGCTGATAATCAGGGATCTATGGCCGACAATAATTGTGTCACGCCGAAAAAAAACGCAACCAAAACTCTATAGTGAACGGACATTTAATCCGCCCACTAAATAGTTCTTTGACAATACTGATAAACCTTATGATTTGCGTGAACGAGACGAAATCCTTGCTGATTGTGAAATCAGCATTATGGCTCCGGCGGGGTGATACCGGCCGGAGTTGCTAAGAACAACAATTAACACAAAAATATTATGAAAAAGACAAACAAAACCGTCGCAGCGCCGAAGACAGTAAGCGCCGACACCAAAAACATCAACCATGCTCTTCCTTTCAGCGCACAAGTCACTATGGATGAAATAAAGAAAGTATGTCACATTGGAGATTACAACCAGGCTCCAAGTGAAATATTTGCCCTCCTCATTAGTACAAAGGAAGTCTGCACCACTGCTCATCTCAATGAAATGTTCCACCTTTCTGATAAGGAACGTCGCTGTGTGTTTTATAACGGTAGTCGCAGTTTTGACCGAGGATATTATACTACAGAGCGGGCATATAAGATTCTCGAAAATGAGTTCTGCTGGGATGCTGAAGGTCGTCCGTATTTACGTGAACTCTCTCCGGCACAGCAAAAACTCAGGGCAATCCTGGTGAAATGTATCAAGTACGATCGATATGAGGAAATCGCAGAGGAATTCGAAGAAAACTTTGGGACTTCTATTCTGTATGACGCTGCATTTGATATCCAGGATGAGTTCACGGTTACCGAAGAAGAAGTCCTGGATGCTCTCAACACCTACCAGGCAGAACATCAAGCTTAAGTTTAACCCGGCCCTGGGAAACCGGGGCCATAATCATTACAATATGGAAAAAACAATTATGAGCGTTGCAGATGCTGCGTTGGCATCTGCTATTGAGACTGGTGATGAAGCAAAGATTAAGAAAGCTGCACAGGATGCCTTCGGAACTCACCAGTGGGCTGACCAAACCATCAACATCCTTAGGGGTTGTGAGTGTGGTTGCCTCTATTGCTTTGCGTCTGCACGTGCTTATCGATTCCATGAAAAGGAGCCAGGGCAGTGGACCGTAGAGATTCTGAACGAAAACCAGTTCAACAAGAAAGTACCCAGGAAAGCAACCCTTACCATGTTCCCCTCCACCCACAACATCTCACCTAACGAGCACCTTCCCGAGTGTGAGCAGAAGATTCAGGAGATCCTCGACACTGGGAGCCAGATCCTGATTGTCCTGAAGCCTTGGCAGTCGGTTGTAGAATCCATCTGCACCAAGTTCGAGGCATACAAGAGCCAGATTATCTTCCGCTTCACTATCGGTAGCGCAGATAATGCAACTCTGAAATTCTGGGAACCTGGCGCTCCTTCTTATGATGAGCGGCTGGAGGCACTTCGCTACGCCTTCACCAGTGGTTTTTCCACCAGCATCTCCTGCGAACCTTTCCTGGACAACAACATTGACCAGGTAATTGCTGACACCCGCGCGTTCGTCACTGACTCCATCTGGGTTGGAACGATGAACCAGGGAAGGGCAAGAATCAAGGTTAACGGGCACTGGACTCCTGAGGTTGAAGCCAAATACAACGAACTCATGGGCTGGTACGCGGAGGATAGCATCAGAGATCTCTACGAAAGATTCAAGGATGACCCTCTGATCCGCTGGAAGGAATCCATCGCTAAGGTCGTGGGAGTCAAGAGTGATTGTCCTAACGACTAATACTAACTCGACTCTGGGCGGCTGACCCTGCCCAGAGTTGCCAAACACAAATTCATTACAATATGAAAAACAATTTTTCTAAAAGAAATCGCCACTACTCTCACGAGTGTGGCCAGAAGTTCGTGAAAGAGTATCACGGACTTAACTACCATCCCACCTACAACACTGAGGTACATATCCCAGGTAAATACGCAGAGGTGGACGTAACTCTAAATCTCGGCACACATCCGATTCCTGAACTGACCGACATAACTCCCCTTGAAAGGATGAAGGCCAATATGGAAAAGACTCGTAGGATTCGCATTAACACTAATCCTGCACCTGTTGCTCCGGCAGTACCGGCGCCCACGCAGAAGCCCAAGCGCAAGATATCTCCTTGGGGCTGGACTGCTATCATCGTTGGCGGTGTGGCGGCTGTAATTGGTGGAGTGGTCGCCTGCAAAAGGAACGCTGCCTGACAGAGAACCGATTTTCACAGATTTGGAGATGCCTGAGAACTTGGTTTTTCAGGCGTTTCTAATTCTGTAAGAAACTTACTATCAGATAGTTATTGTTTGAATTTAATCATCTAAATTTGTAATTACAGCCATGCTAACACTCAAGGAATGCGAAAAGATTCTGCGGGACAATGGTTATGAGATGACTGAGGGCTTCGATCTGCGCGAACTTCGTGATTTCTTGTACTGGCTGGCTAAGTTACAGATAGAGAACGAAGAAAAGTGTACTCAAAATGGAAACAAGTTACGTCCGCCCCAGGGACCAAATACAGGATGAAATCTATGTTATATTGTACGCCAGAGTCAGCACGGACGATCAGGCAGTCAATTGTTCATTGGACTTTCAGGAGCGAATGTTACGAATCTACTGCTCAAATCATGGCTACCATATAATCAACGTGTATAGGGAAGATTACTCGGCACGTGAATACGATTTAAAGCGCCCTGAAATGCAGAAGATCTACGACTACTGCAAAAAACACAAAAGGGAAGTTCACAAGATTCTATTCCTTCGCTGGGACAGGTATTCCAGAAACGTTGAATTTGCTTTTGCTTACAAACGTAGATTCTATGATGAGCTCGGAATCGAGATAAATTCTATTGAAGCTCCCATCAACTTCAAGTCTCCTGACTGGTCCACGATGCTCTCCATTTACTGTGGTGTAGCACACACAGAAGATGACAAAATTTCCAAAAGAACAAAGGATGGCATCCACGAACACTTACTCAAAGGTGAATGGTGTGGTATTGCCCCAAGAGGTTACAAAAATGTGCGTGACTCAAAGAAAGAATGTCACATTGAGGTAGACGAGGATAATGCGGCTCTCATTAGGAGAATCTTCAGAGAAGTGGCAAAGGGTGTTGAAAAACCCAATTGCATACGAAAACGCTTGTGCCCCAAGATTGGTTCCACCGCCTTTTTCAAGCTCCTAAGAAATAAGTTTTACATCGGGATAATCAAGGTCCCGGCCTACGAGAATGAACCCGAACAAGAGGTAAAAGGCCGTCATACCCCTATACTTGACGAGGAGACTTTTTTCGCTGTGCAGGATCAACTGGATGGAAAGAAAAAATCAACCCCAAAGGTAAGCAGGGCTTTAAATCCCGATCTTTACCTTCGAAAGTTTCTTTATTGCCCCATTTGTGGATACAGACTTACTGGTGCTGTAAGCAGGGGACATGGAGGACTTTACCCATACTATTGCTGCAACCATGACCATTCTCATTTGAACATGAGAGCAGAAAGGGTAAACGAAGGTTTTTTGGCGTTCGTGGGCAAATTGCATCCCAACAAAGCCGTACTTGCACTATATAACGAAGTTCTTATGGAAATACGCGGAGATGCTGTTCGCATTAACCGCAAGGAAGCAGATAACCTTGCCGCAGAGGAAGAGAAAATAAAACTCCGAATCCAAAAGGTGAACGACTTGTTTTTTGACGGCGAAATCTCCAGAAACGAAAAGGACGAGAATGTATCCCGTTATAAGAAGGATTTGGCCGAGCTACAGGATAGAATGGAAGTGCTACGACTTAGCACCGACCTGAACATTCGGCAGAAACTTGACTACTCCATGAATATCATCGGAAACATCTCCAATTTCTTTCGTTTGGGAGACCCGGAGGTTAAAATTAAACTATTAGGTTCGATTTTTCCTGAAAAAATCTATTTTGACGGAAAAAAATATCAAACCTCCCGGTTCAATCATTTGCTCAGCGTTATCTTCCACGAAACCAAGTATTTACAAGGACAAACAAAAATGGAATTTCCAGAAAAATCTGAAAATTCCACTTCGGTAGCCCCACGAGGAATCGAACCTCGATTTAAAGTTTAGGAAACTTCCGTTCTATCCGTTGAACTATGAGGCCGTACCTGAAAAAGAGGCTTATTCTGCGCTCTTTTCAATGATCTGCCTGCCGCGATAGTAGCCGCACTCAGGGCATACACGGTGATACATCACTGTGGCGCCGCAGTTGGGGCAAACGCTCAGAGTGGGAACGGGAGCGAAGTCATGAGTACGACGCTTATCTCTTCTCTGCTTGGAGAGTTTGTGTTTAGGATGTGCCATTGTTTATACTTTTTAATTGTTTATTTTTCATCCAAAAGTCCTTTCAGGGCGGCGAACGGGCTGTTCACGGCAGCCTCCTCGTCCTTTCGCCCGTCTTGATTCAGGTATCTAACAGTGTCCGGATTGCACTTCCCTTCCGGGTGGACCCTTTGCAGCGGCAGCGAAAGACAAATGTAGTCATACACTACCTGGCTCAGATCCCAGTCATCACCAAGGGCCTCCGGAGAGAATGACTCTGACGGAGTGTTTTCAATGCCGATGGCAACCGGTTCCAGACATCTGTCGCACGGGACGGTAACGTCTCCCGCAAGGTGGAGATTCGCCTCCACTTTTTGCGAACCCTCCTTCACCACGCTAACTTCAACATCCACGTCCGCGGCCAGAACATCCTGATTATCAAACATTTGAAAGAACTCTGTGCCAACAGAAAAGCGAAACTTCCGCTCTCCTGAAGCCCAACCGTTTAAAGGAATGATAATCTTACACATTACCTCAAAAACTGATTAAGGGGTGCAAAGATACAAATAATTTTCCAATTATCAATCTTCACTGCTGGAATTTCTCTTTCTGTCAAGAGGATCCAGCTGAATCTTGCGCATTCTCATGTGGTTGGGAGTAATCTCCACAAGCTCATCTTCCTGAATGTATTCAAGGGCTTCCTCCAGGGAGAACTTCACTGCGGGAGGCAGGACCACCTTCTCATCAGAGCCGGAAGCACGCACATTGGTGAGCTTCTTGGTCTTGCAGATATTGATGTTAAGGTCCCTCTCGCGTGTGTGCTCTCCAACTACCTGGCCGCCGTAGATTTCCTCTCCGGGCTCCACAAAGAATCGGCCCCTGTCAAGAAGCTTGTTCATGGAGTAAGCAATTGCCTCGCCGGTCTCCAGGGACACCAGTGAGCCGTTGGAACGCATCTCAATGTCACCCTTGTAGGGCTGGTAATCCTTGAAACGATGGGCCACCACAGCCTCTCCCTGCGTGGCGGTGAGAAGGTTTGAGCGAAGCCCCATAAGACCGCGGGTAGGAATCTCAAACTCCAGAAGAGTACGGTCTCCGCGGGGTTCCATCCTTATGAGGGCGCCCTTGCGGCGGGTACTCAGCTCAATGGCTGCGCCAACAAACTGCTCCGGAACCTCAATTGACAGCTCCTCGATAGGCTCACAGCGCTGGCCGTTGATGGTTTTGTCAAGGACCTTGGGCTGGCCGACCTGAAGTTCAAAGCCTTCACGACGCATGGTCTCAATGAGAACCGAAAGGTGCAGGACACCTCGGCCGTAAACTACAAAACTATCGGCATTTACGCCGGGCTTCACCCTCAGCGCCAGGTTCTTTTCAAGCTCTTTTTCCAGACGCTCCTTCAAATGGCGGGATGTGACAAACTTGCCGTCTTTGCCGAAGAAGGGGCTGTTGTTGATCATGAAGAGCATGCTCATGGTGGGCTCGTCCACGGCGATGGGCGGGAGGGCCTCCGGGTTCTCGATATCGGCAATGGTGTCTCCAATCTCAAAGCCTTCAATGCCGACGACGGCGCAGATGTCTCCGCACTGGACCTGGTCCACATTGGCCTTGCCCAGGCCCTCGAAGACCATCAGCTGCTTGATTTTGGACTTTTCAACTATGTCGTAGCGCTTGCAAAGGCTTACGGGCATGCCGGTTTTAAGAGTGCCGCGGGTGATTCGGCCGACGGCGATACGGCCAACGTAAGGGCTGTACTCCAGGGATGAGACCAGCATCTGAGGGGTGCCCTCGTTGATTGCCGGGGCGGGGATTTCCTCAAGGATGGTGTCCAGAAGGGCGGTGATGTCACTTGCGGGCTTGCGCCAATCGGCCGACATCCAACCCTGCTTGGCACTGCCGTAGACAGTCTTGAAGTCCAGCTGGTCCTCATTGGCGCCAAGGTTGAACATAAGTTCAAAGACTTCTTCCTGGACCTCGTCCGGGCGGCAGTTGGGCTTGTCTACCTTGTTGATTACCACGATGGGCTTCTTTCCCATCTCTATTGCCTTGTTAAGCACGAAGCGGGTCTGCGGCATGCAGCCCTCAAAGGCATCCACAAGCAGGAGGACACCGTCGGCCATATTAAGGACACGCTCCACCTCTCCGCCAAAGTCACTGTGGCCGGGAGTGTCTATAATATTGATTTTCACGCCCTTGTACGTTACGGAAACGTTCTTGGCGAGGATGGTGATTCCACGCTCCCTCTCAAGGTCGTTGTTGTCCAGGATAAGGTTTCCAAGGTCCTCCGGCTTGCGCACAAGGTTGGCCTGATAAATCATCCTGTCCACAAGAGTGGTTTTTCCGTGGTCTACGTGAGCGATGATGGCTATGTTTCTGATGTCCTGCATAATACTTTGCTCTTCAATAAATCCTGCAAATTTAGCAATTATTTTTCACTTCTGCACTAATGATGGGTTGTGCACTTTTGGCGTGAAACGGATAATTTTTTTGATGTGCCATAGAAGGTCTTTTGAGGCCGATTTTTCCTTGGCGCTAGCTGCCATTTTGCTTTTTTGCATCAATTATCCGTTTCAGGCTTTTCAAAAATCGGCCCCCAGGCATGCCCTAATGCCGATTTTTAAAATAAACGTTTCCCGCTTGGTGAAACGGATAACATCTCTCACCTTTGCCAAAAATGATGCGTATGAAAAAGATTCTGTTGATTTTGGGATGTTTTCTGGCGCTGGCCTCCTGCCAGAAAGACCCGTACCAGGGCAGTTCAAGACAGCCCCAGGGAGAGATTTTCCATGAGATGATACAACTGGGAGAAAAATTGGAGGATCCATATACAGTTGAGAACATGACCAAGGCTCTAGCCAATGTGTATCCCACCAAGGCAGAGAGAGTTAATGTCCAGGCGACTGACTTGTATGTAAAGTTTCTGCCTGTAAACAACGCTCAGATGCAAACCCTTAAGGACATGGGGCTGTACCTTATGGACCATCCCATGGATTACCGCATTGCCAGGGAGGGAGATTATTACCAGGATCCGGACGTTGGAGACGAGGCTATCACTTGGCAGTACTCCGTTGTACCATTTAACTTCAAATTCCCGGAAGGCATTGAATACGAAGTACTTGACGAGTGTTATCTGGCAGAACACGATGCCACCAAAGCCTTAGACATAGACTGGCTGGCGGTAGAGGAGGAAGCCTTCAGGATTACCGGGAACGAGGATATGTGGTGCCCGCCCACCAAGGCCTCTGCAAAGCCTTCCGGAAGGATTACCATAGAGGATCCACAGTTCAGCGGCGGGAAACCATTTGGGGTTGCAGGCGTAAAAGTAGTTTGTAATGTGTTTGTGAAAGTAGCATCCTGCTTCACAACAAGGGACGGATACTACTCCATGTCCGGAAGCCTTTCCGGAAAGCCTCGCTACAGGCTGGTATTCCAGAATGAGAAAGGCTTCTCCATAGGCTTCAACTGGATAATAGTGCCGGCGTCCGTGAGCACTCTTGGAACCGGAGCGCCTGAAGGCATTGATGTCAACATCAATACTTCCAGCGACAACGCCCTGTTCCGCAGATGCGTGGTGAACAATGCGGCCTATGATTTCTACTCCAGATGTACGGAGACAGACCTTGAGATTGCGCCGCCTCCCGGAGACCTGAGGATTTGGATTTTCCCGGGACTAACGGCATCCAGCGCACCCATGCTGCACCACGGAGCATTCATGGACAATGACCTTCTCACGCGCTACCTGGGAGTATGGCTGGGACTTATCCAGATTTTCCTTCCGGACATAACCATCGGCACATCAGGCCAGGAAAATTACTACGACATCTACAAAGCCGTAAGCCATGAACTGGCACATGCCAGCCATTTTGCAAAAGTTGGCAACGACTTCTGGTCTCCGTATATCCAGTATGTTATACAGTCCTTTATCACCCAGGGCGGACAGGTTTACGGAAACGGCTCCGGGGACGGAGCAGGCCAGTGCGAGGTTGGGGAAATGTGGGCGTATTTCATGCAGGCCTCCCTTACCAAGGACCGCTACAAAGGGGCGATGCAAACCTTCGGCAGCGCTTACTGGTTCAAGCCGGACATACTTACCTACCTGTATGAGAGAGGGATGACTCGCGGAGAGATATACAGAGCGCTGTCCCCAGCCTCTACCGATGTAAAAAGCCTGAAGGACGAGCTTGTCAAGATAGCTCCCGGCCTGGAGAAGGAGATTTACGAAACTTTTTCAAGATATGGCAAGTAGACGCATTTTGTGCTGCATGGCCGGACTGCTGATGCTATGGCAGGCATATGCCCAGCACTGGGCGGTTTCCACAAATATTGCCGATTATGCCAACTTCGGCACCCTTAACGTGGAGGGCAGCGTTGCAACAGGCAAGCACTGGTCCCTTACCGCCGTAGCAAAATACAATCCGTTCATGTTTTATAAAGGAGAAGACCCGGTGAGCGCAAGGCAGCAGTTGTATGGAGCTGGTGTGAGGTATTGGCCCTGGCACGTGTATTCTGGATGGTGGGCCGGAGCCAGGGCGCAATACCAGGAATATAACCATGGTGGTATTAAAGGTCCGGAGACAGATGAGGGAGACAGGTTTGGCCTTGGGCTCTCCGGGGGCTTCTCTTACATGCTTAATGCGCACCTGAACCTGGACTTCGGGCTTGGTTTCTGGACCGGTTACGACCGTTATGTCCGCTACTCTTGTCCTGTATGCGGAATAACCATGCAGAAGGGAGAAAAGCTTTTTATCCTGCCAAATGACATTTTGTTATCTGTAGTATATGTGTTTTAAAAGCTGGGGCACCTTGACCGCTCTTATTCTTTTGGCATCCTGCAGCGTGAAAGAAGACCGCAACGGGTGTCCCTGCCTTTTAAGCATTGCGTTTGAAAATTTGCCGCCGGGGCCGGTGGATTATGACCTGCGTGGTTTGGACGGGTCTGAGCTGGCTCATGGAACCGTTACGCGGGACACTACTTTGGCTTTCCAAGTCCCGCGTAACGGTGTGCGGCTTACTGCTGCTTCTGGGGTTACCGGCGGCAGCGGCTTCCACATTCCATACGGCAGTGAATGTCCACCGGTTTATCTTTACTGCAACTCTGTTTATACTGGGCACGAGCATGTGCTGGTGAAACCCGTACTGCACAAAAGTCACTGTGTACTGAATCTTATACTTGACGGTCCCCCGGGAGACGGGAAACCGCTGGGAGTTGCCGTCAGGGGTAGCGTGAACGGAGCAGGAGCTGACAGTCGCCCCACCTACGGAGAATTCCGCTGCAATGTTTCTGGGCACTGCCTCCTCCCTCGCCAGAATCCCTCTGACATGCTTTGGCTTGACATAGTCATGGAGGATAGCATAGTGAGGACTTTTGCTCTTGGCACATATTTGCGCAACGCTGGCTATGACTGGACCGAACCGGATCTGGCCGATATCAGCATTGAACTCTCCCTCTCCGTTACCACACTCCGTATGTCCACTAACGACTGGTCCGTAACCGTTCCGTTCAATGTAGAAATATAACAAGCAGAATATACACCTTGTTTTGTTAATGTTAGAAATATTACTATCTTTGTTTCGCCGGCTTATAAAGTACACTGAATTAACAGGATTGCAATAAACCATGAAAAAGGTTAAGGTTTACATAGAAAAAGGAGCGGACGAATACTCTGCCTACATGGACGATACCCAGCTTGATTACAGTTGTCTGGGGCAGGGAAACACTGTTGATGAAACTATTGAGGACTTTAGAAAATGCTATCAGGAAATGCAAAAGCATTTTTCAGATTGCGGTGAGCCCTTTGAAGAAGTAGAATTTGAGTATTACTACGATATCCCTTCTTTTCTCAAAGAGTTTGCATTTGCATTCTCTCTGGCGGGACTGGAACGTATTACCGGAGTAAACCAAAAACAACTTGGACACTATATCAGCGGATACAGAAAACCATCAAGAAAGACAATATCCAGGATAGAAGCAGGAGTTCACAACTTTGCAAAGACGCTTTCGGCAATAAAATTTGCCTAATCTATTGGAGTTCCAAAAAAAGTAATTATCTTTGCAGTCCCAAATTGATGCGCGGATGGCGGAATTGGTAGACGCGCTACTCTCAGGAGGTAGTGTCCGAAAGGACGTGTCAGTTCGACTCTGATTTCGCGCACGAAGGATGACTTTTTAAGTCATCCTTATTTGTATGTGCGGCCCTGCCTGTGGACCTGGTCCAGGGCATTTTTGGACGTGATCCCATTTTACCCCTTGGACCAGGTCCAGGCAGTGTGCCTCACAGGTGCCTCAGAGCCATATTGGCTGGACTAGGTCCAGCACATGAAATTGGACCACGACCAAAAGTAGCGGTGACCGCGTCCAAATTGTACTGGACCAGGTCCACACCACACTTACCGTTTTTCATAACAGACTGACTATCAGCACTTTTCCTCCCCGCCTAAACCCTGAACTTTTGCATAAAACACTATATATCAACAAGTTACCTCCACGGTGGCCTGTATGGGTTGGTGCTTCGCGTGGCTTAGTGCTTTGCAGGTTGCTTGGTGCTTCGTGAAATCTTGAAGCAGGGGCACTTCGCCTGACGGCTCGTAGGTAGTGGCTCTGGATTTTTCCAGCCCGCTGCCCTGCGGGCTGACGAGGGCTGTCAAAACCCTAGGAGCTCGTCTTGGGAATCTTATGCCGACGCCTTGTACTGTTAATTGCATGCCTTGTCACCCACCCCAGCCATAAGGGGGGTGCACATATATCTCAGTGCCCGGCTTACGCCTGAACCCCTCACCCCCGTCACCAATTGAGACTTAGTCCTCCGATTCAGAGTTGGTGCCGCTGAAACGCCGTAAAATCAGTGGAGCATAAGTGGCTGACACACAGCAAGTTGCAGAATGTTTTCCCATTACCGGTTTTGGGAAAACATTCTGGAAGTGACTGAACCACAGACAGGTACGCTCCATTGCAATTTAGGAAATGCGCCGGGCAGTGGCGAGATTGCAAGAGTTGGGGTGAGGGTGCAGGGACAATAGAGAGTGCCGGGATAAAGGCGAACAGGTGGGAGGCCCGGTTCACATAGGGCCTCACGCCGTCGAGAGCCCCCGGCCGAACGTCGTACCTGTACCCTCACCCCAACACTTGCAGCCGCCAATCCACAAAAACAGCCATATACGCATTCTGCGTGCACTGGCGGCAAAGATTTAGCCGTTTTGGGGCATTTTTACTGCCGCGAATCCAGAAAAAGCGCCGTAAAAGCGATACAGATGGATTGGCGGCACATGGCCCTGTGGACCTGGCACATAAGTAACTGACAATGAGGCATATATACATTTTAGGGTGCACCGGCAAGTGCACCCTAAATATCATAAATCACTGAGTGTCAGACGCTTATGCGCCAGAAACAGTCAATTTGAAAGGAAGTCTACAAAGCCGGGGATGTCCAGGTTGTAGCCGCGGGGGCCGGAGAGGCGTGTGCCGTCAGGAGCCAGGACAAAGTAGTTGGGCTGGGCGTTGACGCCAAACTGCTCCAGAGCAATCCAGGAGTTCACGCGGCCCACGTCCTTGAGGACCTTGCCGGCAGGAGTGGTAACCCACTTGCTCTCTGGAAGGCGGGTCTTGTCATCCACATAGAGTGCAACTATCACAAAGTTTCTACGCAGACGGAAAAGCACGGCCGGATCACTCCATACGCGGGCTTCCATCTCACGGCAGTTGACGCAGCCGTGGCCGGTAATGTCAATAAACACTTTCTTTCCGGTAGCAGAAGCGACTGCCAGGCCATCTTCAAGATTGTCATAGGCAACTAGGCCGTGGGGCATGCGGAGGGTGGGGCGAGGGAGATTCTTCGCTTTGCTCAGAATGACAGGGGTGGTGCCAGGAATGACAGGGGTGGTGCCAGGAATGACAGGGGTGGTGCCAGGAATGACAGGGGTGGTGCCAGGAATGACAGGGGTGGTGCCAGGAATGACAGAGGGGGCGCCAGGAATGACAGGCTGGGCACCAGGTAGGACAGTGCTGGTGTCAGAAAGAGCAGGTGTGGCCGGAGCGGACAAGACCGGTGCAGCGGGAAGGTACTTGCCAAGCACAAAGTCCTGTGTCTCAAGCGGGGGCAAATAACCGCTGAGCGCCTTGAGGGGCGCGCCCCACATGCCGGGAATCATGTATACCACAAATGCAAAGTCCGCTATCACCAGTGCCAGACGGCCTACGGAGAGGTGCTCCAGGGGACTGTCGTACTTGAAGCGTATCTTGCCAAGCAGATACAGTCCCAGCAGGGTGAACACCACAATCCAGATAGCCAGATACACTTCCCTGTCCAGAATATGCCAGTGATAGGTCTGGTCTGCTACGGAAAGGAACTTAAGACCCAGAGCAATTTCCACAAAACCAAGGACTACCTTTACAGAATTCAGCCATCCGCCGCTCTTTGGCAGCTTCTTTAAAACAGACGGGAAGAAAGCCAGAAGTGCAAACGGCAGTGCAAAGGCAATGCTGAAGGCCAGCATTGTAACCATGGGTGTCCAGAACTCTCCCTGGGTGCTCTTTATCAAAACTGTACCCACAATGGGCCCCGTGCAGCTGAAGCTTACCAGCACCAGGGTCAAAGCCAGGAAAAAGACTCCGGCAAGGCCGCCTTTGGAGCTCTTTGCATCGGCCCCGCTGGTCCAGGAAGACGGGAGTACAATCTCAAACGCACCAAAGAAGGAGGCCGCAAACACCATGAAAATCAGGAAGAAGACGATGTTTGGCAGCCAGTGGGTGCTGAGCCAGTTGAAGATATCGGCCGTAACTGCGGAGCCGCCAAAAGCCCAGGTAAGGCCGATGATAACGCAGATTGGCACCGTGTACAGCAGCACTATGAAAAGGCCGTACATGAAAGCCTTGAACCTGCCGGCCGAAGGGCTTCCGCTCTGTTTGAGGAAGAAGGACACCGTCATTGGCACCATAGGGAACACGCATGGCGTCAGCAGCATGAGAAAGCCCCAGAGAATAGCCTCAAGGATAAGTGCCCAAAGGCCACGGGCCGATGAGTCTCCAGGCAACTTCACAGGCAAAGAGAACTCAAACTCCTCCGGCGCGTTGCACTGGTCTCCGCTGCAGGCGCTCCAGCGCACGGAGCCAGACACAGGCACCTTGCCGGAACCGGTGATAACCAAATCCTGCTTAAGGACATAAGCGCCCTCAACCACAGTCTCTCCCTTGTATGTGGAAGGCTCAAACTCCTCTGCAGGAGAGCCCGAGGCCTTCACGGCGTCTGTCTCCTCAAGACTTAGAGAGGTCCCAATATAATTGGCGGCCATGGGGTGGATATAATAGCCACTGGCCACCTTGCCGGTGACTACCAGCTGGTAGCCTTCCCCGGCCTTTTTGACATCGGCCTTCCAGTTCACCGTCTGCGCAGAGACAGCGCAGGCGATGAACATAAGAACTACGGTTAAAAGTCTTGAGGCGCGGCTCATCCTAGAAGTAAGTGACGGTGGTGCCGGAAACTGCGCTCAAGAGCTTGTTGGCAAGAGAACTTACGCCAAAGCGGTACAGATCCTTGTTCATCCAGGAATCTCCCAGGATAGTTTTGCCGATAGTCCAGTAGCATACGGCATCAAGGGCCGATGCAATGCCGCCTGCGGCCTTGAAACCAACCTTAACGCCAGTCTTGGCATAGTAGGCCTTGATGGACTCACACATGATGAAGGCAGCCATAGGAGTTGCGTTAACCTTCACTTTGCCGGTGGAAGTCTTAATGAAATCTGCCCCGTTTTCCATTGCAAGGAAGGAAGCGTCTGCAATGAGTTCCGGTGTAGGAAGCAAGCCGGTTTCAAGGATAACCTTGAGCACAACCTTACGGCCCAGCTCTGCGGCAACGCGGTCAATGCACTCACGGGAAGCTTTGATTTCTGCGCCTGCGGTCTCATAGTCTCCTGCCAGGAAACTGTTGAGTGCCAGCACAATATCAATTTCGTCAGCCCCACTGCGCACTGCCAGTTCAATCTCATGGAGCTTGACCTCAAGCCAGCTCTGGGAAGTGGGGAAACAACCCGCCACGTTGGTTACGTGAAGTTCCGGGGTGCAGCGGTTTTCTGCCACTACGTGACCGAGATTAGGGTAAACGCAGATGGATGCGGGAAGCGGCCAGCCGGGGAAGGCAGCCTGGAAACCATTCACCTTTTCCACAAGCTTTTTCACTGAAGCGGGGGTGTCGTCGCTTGAAAGGGTTGTCTGGTCCATGATGCCGAAACAGGATTTGTAAAGCTGCTCAGTAGCAACTCCTTCAAGTCCCGCTGCAATAAGTTCAAGCTGGCGGTCGATAGCCTCTTTGTTTGGCGTGTAGCCGTACTTTGCTGATAGTGACATAACGTTATCCTTTAATTTGTATTTTGAATCCTTCGTCAAGCAGAGGCTGCACCATTGTGCGCATTTCCTCAGAGGTATATTTCTTAAGGCCGGCCATGGGAGTTTCACGGTCTATGGTGTAAACCATCACTTCCCTGGGCCTGAGCTGCCTCACTATGTCCATCCAGGCCGGAACCCAGTCCTCCGTTGCCCAGCCAGCTGCCCTCAGGAACATTGTCTGGAGCACAAAATTCCCTTCAAAACGGGCCATGGCCTGCACGACGTCCTTCACGTGGTACTCCCCCACCGGGCGGTTTATCAGTGCAGCAAATTCATCTGACGGCGCGTCCAGTTTGAGGATAGGGTTATCCACCTTTCTGAGCGCCCGGAAAATCCCCGGCTCTGCGCAGCGGGTAGCGTTTGTAAGCACCGAAACCACGGCGCGAGGGTAGAACTTATCCCTAAGTTCCAAAGTTAAGTCAATTATTTCAGAAAAAGAAGGGTTCAGGGTAGGTTCCCCGTCTCCTGAAAAAGTAATTGAATCAATTGGGACTGAAGCCGATAGGCATTCCTGAAGCTTAGCCTCCAGGGCATCCCTCACATCATCGGCCGATGGCAGGCGGCGGTCCCCAAGTCCGTCTTTGTTCCAGCCGCACTCGCAGTAGATGCAGTCAAAGTTGCACACCTTCCCTTCCCGGGGCAGAAGGTTGATGCCAAGGGAGCTGCCCAGCCGGCGGCTGAAGATGGGGCCGAAAACTGTATCTTCCCTTAGCATAGGCGGATGGATTTATAAACAACAGATTCTTCGCTTCGCTCAGAATGACAATTGTCATCCTGAGGAACGGAGTGACGAAGGATCTCATGAGATAATATATCCGAATGAATTCTTACCACTCCGGGCTTTTTGCCGGGTTCAAGGGAGCCAATGCGGTCCTGGAGGCCCAGGAAGCAGGCACCGTTAAGGCAGGCCCAGGTGAGGAGTTCCTGCATCGGAACTCCAAAAGCCTGCTGCAGGCAAGCTATCTCTGCCGCAATTGACAGCTGGTCATTGGATGACAGTGAATCAGTGCCTATGCAGATTGGTATTCCGCTCTCCCGCATTATTGGAATTGGCGGCAAAGTATTGTGAATGAAGATGTTGGAAAGCGGGCATACCGCCAGGTATGGGTGCTGCAGAACCTTTTTGGCAAGACGCGCCCCGTCTGCTGTAAGGCAGCATTCGTGGACCAAAAGTACGTTGCCCGGCACGGGAGCCGGGACGGCTGATGTCACACGCTCCAGGAAGTACTCCAGGGAACTTGTGCCGGTGACCGGCGGGGTTGGAATTCCGTTTGCAATGCGGTTGTCCCACATGGGGCCGCTGCCGTACATCATCATCTGCTCCTCTTCATCTGATTCCTCGCTGTGGAAAGAGAGGTAGCCGTCCTCCAGCCCGGCCTTTGAAGAGGCCGTAAGCAGCTGAGGGCTCATGGTATAGCATGAATGAGGTGTTGGAGCGGCATCAAGGCCTAATGCGCGGGCATCGGCCTGCAACTTTGTCACTCCCGCCATAACTTCCTCACATTCAGAAGGCACCGCCCCAAAAACTTCCAGGAAGGTCCTGGTATACATGGGGTGAGAAGCCTTCACGGAGAAGGAGTCTGCGCAGTTGGAGATATCGGCCATGGCCTGTACGCCCTGGGCCCACATATCATCCATGGCGGCCTTCAGTGCAGCCAGCCTGTCTTCCTTGGAGGATGTATCCCGCAGCGCGTTTATCTGGTCTATGAAGCCTGCCATACCCGTTCCCTTGCGGAAGAGGCCCTTCATATAGGAGAGCTCCACATGGCAGTGGGCGTTTACAAAGCCGGGGCAGATTATGCCTTCATCCACCTTCTCCCCTTCCCTGCACGCTCCAACGGAGAGTATAGTTCCGTCATCGGCCACTTCCACGAAGCCGTTACGGATGGGCTTCCCGGCAAGAGTGTAGACATATTCTGCAGTGTACCTCATAATGAATCTCTCACCGCCAAAGTGTCTGACTGAACCAGAGTATCGGCCTGGGCTAAAGTGTCTTCCTGGACCAAAAGCGTATCCCTTAGGAAAATGAGCGAATCCCTGGGGATAAGCTTCAGGGAATCAATGACTTTGTGCATATAGGCCGAGTCCCCGTCAAAGCGCACTTTAAGGGTATCCACAGGGCGCACCGGGGGGAAGGGCCTTTTTGACGTATCAATTTGCCGGCCGTAAATGGCAAGCATCTTGCCGCGCCATTTCTCCAGGGCAATCTCCTTGTTTACAATCTTGAGCTCCTTGTCAATACGGCTGGCAACGTTGCCCATGATTTTCTCCATCTTCTCCGGCTCTTCAAGGTAGTAATTGAGGCTGTAGATATAGTCGTCTGTGTTGTAACCCTTTGATTTAAGGATAAGAGCGTATACCTGAGACGTGTCCGCCTGCTTGCGGAGATCCCTGTCCTGCTTTATCCTCTGGTCCTGGAGGAACATGTGGTAAAAGATATCCTCCATGTCCTCCTTGGGGATTTTCCTGGGGCCGCAGGACGCTGCCAGGAGCGCCAGCATCAACACAAAGACTATATTCAGGGTATGCCTCATTTACCTGAGAACTGCGCCGAAGTCTGCCTTCAGGGCTGCAAGAACCCTCTCCATGGTCTTTTCCACGTCCTGGTCCGTGAGCGTACGCTCCGGATCCTGGAGCACAAAGTTAAGGGCGTACTGCTTCTTGCCAAAGAGAATCTTCTCACCGCGGTACACGTCAAACAGGGTCACGCTCTTGATGAGCTTCTTGCCTGCACGGAGGGCCGATTTACGGACATCGGCATAAGAAACAGACTCATCCAGAAGGATGGCAAGGTCTCTTCGAACCTCCGGGAAGCGAGGTAACTCCTTGAATGAGAACTTGTCACGCTTTACAAGCATGAAGAGGACCTCCCAGTTAATCTCCGCTGCAAAGACAGGCTGCTTGATGCCGAAACGCTTTGCAAGGGCGGGATTGACGGTGCCAAGGGTAGCCAGAAGGACGGGCTCCCTGCCGGGGAGGCTGTATGTAAGGCCCTCTGCAAAGATGTCTGCAGGAGCGGCGCCGGTGATAAGTGTGGCGGCATCCACGCGATAACGGGCCAGAAGAGCGTCCACATAGCCCTTGAGCTGGAAGAAGGATGACTTCTGGGCAGGGCTTCTCCAAACCTTGTCTGGGGTTCCGGTCACAAAGAGGCTGAAGCAACGGTGCTCCTCGTACCCCTCCAGGGTGGTGCCGTCCTTCTCCGGAAGGCGCTGATACACAGAGCCGTATTCAAAGAACTTAAGGGCCGATGCCTGACGGTTGATATTGTAAGCCACAACCTCCAGACCGCTAAGAAGGAGGGTCTGCCTCATGACGTTGAGGTCCTGGCTCAGAGGGTTCACAATATGGACGCAGCGCTCTGCCGGGAAGGTCACAAGAGAGGTGTAGTATTCCTCCTTTGTAAGGGAGTTGTTCATGGTCTCCGTGAAACCGTTGGCAGCCAGCCAGTTGGAGATGGCATTGCGGATAGCTTCCGGCTCCGGCTGGGCGCTGGGCTGCACGCTCATCCTCAGGCTCTGCGGCAGTTCAATGTTGTTGTAGCCGTAGATGCGGAGGATTTCCTCCACTACGTCGCACTCACGGGTGACGTCCACCATGTAAGTGGGGGCTGCCACAAGGGCGCCGGTCTCAGTTTTGTTAACAAACTGATAGTTAAGACCTTCCAGGATTTTTTCAATTGTGGAATGGCCAATTTTCTTGCCGATGAAATGCTCTATGCGGTTGTAGTCAAGTTCAATCTGCTTGCGGCCGATAGGCTGAGGATAAAACTCACGCACTTTGCCAATCACCTTGCCGCCGGCAATCTCCGTGATAAGGAGAGCTGCGCGCTTTGCTGCGTAAAGGGCCGCCTCCGGGTCTGCTCCGCGCTCAAAGCGGAAGCTGGCGTCCGTGCTAAGAGTCTGGCTCTTTGCCGTTTTGCGGATGCTCACGGGGTCAAAATATGCGCCCTCAATGAAAACGTCTACGGTATTGTCGCTTACGCCTGAATCTTCTCCTCCAAATACGCCGGCTATGCACATGGGGCCGTTCTGGTTTGCGATAACCACGTCACAGGCGCTTAGTTTACGCTCAATTCCGTCCAGGGTCCTGATGGGCTCTCCCTGGACTGCGCGGCGCACAATTACCTTGCCACCGTCAATTTTTCCTGCGTCAAATGTATGAAGGGGCTGACCGGTCTCAAAGAGCACAAAGTTGGATATGTCTACAACGTTGTTGATGGGTTTGAGGCCGATAGACATAAGCCTTTCCTGCAGCCACTGGGGACTGGGTTCCACTTTTACGCCCTTTACGGTGATGCCTGTGTAGCGCGGGGCACCATCGGCCGTAAGAACCTCCACGGGGATGGACTCTCCCTCCCCTTCCTTGAAGGCGTCCACGCTGGGCAGGGTAAGCTCACAGGGGATGTCGCGGCTCCTGAGGTAAGCGTAAAGGTCACGTGCTACGCCGATATGGGAAGCGGCATCAATACGGTTGGCAGTAATCTCATACTCAATGACAACCTCGTCGTTAAGATTGAGATATTCCTTTGCGGGAACACCTACGGGGGCATTCTCCGGCAGGACCATTATGCCGTCGTGACTGGTGCCGATACCAAGTTCATCCTCTGCGCAGATCATACCAAAACTCTCTACTCCGCGAATCTTTGACTTCTTGATCTTGAAGTCTCCGGGGAGGACAGCGCCAAGACGGGCAAAGAGGACCTTCTGCCCTGCGGCAACGTTAGGTGCGCCGCAAACTACGGTGAGGGGCTCCGGCGAGCCGTCGTTCACAGTGGTAATATGAAGATGGTCAGAATCCGGATGAGGCTCACAGGTAAGGACCTGGGCCACCACTACGCCGTTAAGGCCTCCTTCAACCACTTCCTTGGTCTCTACACTGTCCACCTCAATGCCTATTGAGGTCATGGCCTCCGCCACCTGCTCCGGCGTGAGGTTGCACTTAAGATACTCTTTAAGCCAATCGTAAGAAAGTTTCATTTCATGAAACATTAAATGTTAAACGTTACCCCTTCCCGAAACCCCTCCCCTAAGGGGAGGGACTTGTTTGGGAGCTACTGGATATCTTGGAGCTTGAAGAGATCCTCTACAAACTCCTTTTTGTCAAATACCTTCAGGTCCTCAATGCCTTCCCCTATGCCCACAAACTTGATGGGGAACTTGTAGGTGTCTGCAATGCCTACAACTACGCCGCCCTTGGCGCTGCCGTCCAGCTTTGTGATAGCCATAGCCGTAACATCCGTGGCCTTAGAGAATTCACGGGCCTGAATGAAAGCATTTTGACCGGTGGTGGCATCCAGCACCAAAAGGACCTCGTGCGGGCCGTCAGGGACAACCTTACGGATGACGTTGCGGATTTTTGTGAGTTCGTTCATCAGGTCCGTGCGGTTGTGGAGGCGACCGGCGGTGTCTATCAACACTACATCTGCCCCTTTGGCAACAGCGCTCTTGACTGTATCAAATGCTACAGAGGCAGGATCTGCGCCCATGGGCTGTTTCACGATGTCCACTCCTGCCCGCTCTGACCAGACAGTGAGCTGGTCCACCGCTGCCGCACGGAAAGTATCTGCCGCACCTATGACAACCTTTTTGCCCTGCTTCTTGAGCATTGCCGCAAGTTTGCCGATGGTTGTGGTCTTGCCAACGCCGTTTACTCCAACCACAAGGATGATATAGGGCTTTTTGGAAAAATCGAACGGCTGCACAGGGGCGTCATCTCCAATAAGGTTTGCAATCTCATCCCTTATGAGAGCAGTAAGCTCCTCCATGTCCACATACTTGTCCTTCTCTACGCGGTCCTGAATGTTGTCAATGAGCTTGAGGGTTGTATCTACGCCCATGTCACTGCTCAGGAGGGCTTCCTCAAGAGCGTCCAGGACATCATCATTAACTGTGGATTTTGCAGTGAAAGCCCGGCCCAACTTCTGAAAGAAGTTAAGGTTGGTTTTCTGTACACCTTTTCCAAATATTCCCATAGTTTACAAAGATACAAACTTTCCACATGTTTAACAACAATTCAATCCTGTTGCAGGTCACTACATGTTCCGCCTCAGGTCATCAACCGGACTGTCGCAGGTCATCAACCGGACTGCCGCAGGTTACCAACCGGATCGTCGCAGGTCATCAACCGGATCGTCGCAGGTCACCTACTGGAGTGTCGCAGGTCTGCGTTTTTTGTTTGACCTGCGACGCAAATCGGCCATAGGAGCAAAAAAGTGTCGCAGGTCCGGCGAAAAATGCAGACCTGCGACATAAAATGGTGTCACCTGCGACACCTTAGAGCCGGAAAACTACTTCTTGTTGAAGAAGTCCTTCTCCTTACCCTCTTCAACCAGCTGCTCTACAAAAACGTAGGCACCGGTCTTGGGGCTCTTTTCCATGCGGATAACCTTCACCATGTGCTTTGCACCGGCCTTTGCGTCGAAGGTTGCAACTGCTTTTTTTGCCATAGTTTAGATCTCCTATATTTTACTTAACTTCCTTGTGAAGGGTTACTTTCTTGAGGTACGGGTTGTACTTCATGCGCTCCAGGCGCTCAGGGGTGTTCTTCTTGTTCTTGGTGGTGATGTAACGGGACATACCGGGAACACCGCTGGCCTTCTGCTCTGTGCACTCCAGGATGACCTGCACCCTGTTTCCTTTCTGTTTCT
>Ga0310786_10000669_pt1 | contig 54789 bp, 77 predicted proteins | sample AusTroGonzalo_MG_FD_203881 | JGI IMG/M metagenome (GOLD analysis project Ga0310786, IMG submission 203881) | Bovine rumen microbial communities from tropical cattle in Woodstock, Queensland, Australia - Gonzalo_03 (v2) (version 2) | ecosystem: Host-associated > Mammals > Digestive system >...
CCCTCCTTTCCGCAAAGCCAGAATATAGGCTTTGTAACACGAATATGACAAATCGTGTTACTACACCTTCCCCTCCCTCCCCGACCTCCCTCCCCTTCCCCCGTGCCCACTCCCCGCGTAGGGAAGAACCGGAACCGGGTTCGGGAGGGGAAACAAGACGCGCCCCCGTCCGCCCACCTCGCCCATGCCTCAAGCCCGGCTGCAACACGCTGACCAATGACCGAAGCGGCTACTGTGACGAACACCGAAGCTACGGCGAGCAGCGCAGACGCGACTATTTCAAAAAGCTGGACGAGCAGAGGCAGAGCGCGTCGAAACGCGGTTATGGAGCTGAGTGGCGCAAGCTGCGTGAGGCCAAGCTCAAAGCCAACCCCTTGTGTGAAAGATGCGGTGCAGTGGCTACAGTTGTTCACCACAAAGACCACAACCAGTTCAACGATTTTTGGAATAACCTTGAAAGCGTCTGTCGTGCTTGTCACGAAGAGCACCACGGGCGAAAAAAGAAGAGCGAACATGCAGAAAGATTTGAAAGTGGAAACCTGGCCAATAGATCGCTTAGTGCCATATTGCCGTAATCCTCGCAAGAACGACGAGCAGGTTGACCGCATGGTGTCGGCCATCAAGGAGTTCGGTTTCCGGATTCCGGTGGTGGCGAAATCGGACGGCAGCGTTGTCGATGGCCACTTGCGTTTAAAGGCGGCGCAAAAACTTGGTATGACCGAAGTACCTGTTGCGCTGGCCGATGAGCTGACGGATGCGCAAGTGAAGGCGTTCCGGCTTTTGGCGAACAAGTCCGCGAACTGGGCACAGTGGGATGATGAGCTTTTGAAGCTGGAGCTGTCCGAGCTGCAAGACATGGCTTACGACATGAGCATGACCGGTTTCGAGGCAGCCGAGATCGAGGACTTGCTTGGCGACGCTCCAGCCGGAACCGAAGGCCTGATCGACGCTGATGAGGTTCCCGAAGTTCAGGAAGACCCTGTTACCAGAGCTGGTGATATATGGCTGCTTGGGAAGCATCGGCTGATGTGTGGTGATTCCACCGACGCTGGAAGCGTGGCACTGCTAATGACTGGTGAAAAGGCTGACATGGTGTTTACCGATCCGCCGTATAATGTCGCAGGCGCTGGGAAAAATTTTGCTGCAGATGCACCAGACCAAAAAATATATAAAAAATTAAGCAACGCAGAATGGGATAAAGATTTTGACATTCATCCGGTGCTTGATCGTATTGGTGAAGTGTTAGCTGATGATGCTACTACTTACATCTGCACCAGTCATTTTTTGGCGAACGACATTTGGACATGGATGAAAGACTGGGCAAATCATTATTACTATTGTGTCTGGAGCAAGCCAAATCCGATGCCAAGCTTAGCCAAGAGACATTGGACATGGAACACCGAGCTTGTATGCTACGCCACGCGTGGAAAGCATGTTTTTAATTTCCCGGCTGAGGGACATGCGCTGTCAACGTGGACAATAGAAAAACGCAATGGTGACACCGGCCATCCAACGGAAAAACCTGTGGCTGTTTCAGAGCATGCCATCCTGCATTCAAGCAACGCAGGCCAGACCGTCCTTGATCTCTTCGGCGGCTCCGGCTCCACACTGATTGCCTGTGAAAAGACCGGGCGCGTCTGCCGCATGATGGAGCTGTCGCCTCACTACTGTGACGTAATCGTGAAACGCTGGCAGGACTTCACAGGCCAGCAGGCGACGCTGGAGGCTGACGGAAAAACATTTTCGGAGATAAAAAAATGCAGAATGTCATAGAGTTGAGAGATATTGAATCGCTTATCCCGTATGCAAGGAATCCAAGAAAGAACGATGACGCCGTGCCAAAGCTTGCGGGTTTGATTAAAGAGTTTGGCTTCAAGATCCCCGTGATAATCCGCTCAGATGGAGAAGTGATTGACGGACACCTACGACTCAAGGCAGCTCAATCTCTTGGAATGAAGCAAATTCCGGTCATACTCGCCGATGAATGGACGGAGGCACAAGTCAAGGCGTTTCGCCTTGCGGTCAACAAAGCCGCTGAGTGGGCTTCTTGGGATGACGAGCTGCTCAAGCTGGAGTTGGAAGACCTGCGAGACATGTCCTACGATCTTGAGCTTACCGGATTCGACGCGAAAGAGCTTGGTAATATTTGGCTGCTTGCGGATGAGAAAGCGGAAGAGGGAGCCAAGGAAATAGACGTTGACGACTTCAGCGACGAGGAATTCAAGCATGAATGCCCAAGATGCAAATTCAAGTTCAATGACTAGTGAGCATCGGTTTCCCTGGAAATGGTGGCTTAAGGATTTGCCATCAGTACCTCAGAACGGCTTGAAGGTCTTTTCCTGCTTTGCATGCGGTGGCGGTTCAAGCATGGGCTACAAGCTTGCAGGCTACACAGTCCTCGGCAACTGTGAGATCGACCCTAAGATAGCTGCCGTTTACAAGGCTAATCTGCATCCTAAGCACAGCTTTGTCATGGATGTGCGCGATTTTCTCAAGCTGCCTGATAGCGAGATTCCGGAAGAGTTGTTCAATCTTGACGTGCTTGACGGATCGCCGCCATGCTCTGTTTTTTCGGTTGCAGGCAAACGTGAAGAAGGCTGGAATAAAGAAAAACAGTTTGCTGAAGGACAAAAATTTCAACGGCTTGACGACCTGTTTTTTACCTTTATTGACATAGCAAAGAGATTACAGCCAAAAGTTGTAGTTGCTGAAAATGTGTTAGGGCTTTTGAGAGGAAAGGCTCGTGGGTATGTAAATGAAATTTTATCTGGGTTTGATGAAGCTGGTTATATAGTGCAGATTTTTAAGCTGAATGCTGGGCAAATGGGTGTACCGCAGGCAAGAGGGAGAGTTTTTTTTATTTGCCGACGTAAATGTCTTGAACTTCCGAATATTAGTTTGAGCTTTAATGAAAAAGCAATCGTGTTTGGAAAAGTGCGTGAACCACATGGGAGACAGTTTGCAGATAAAGATGGAAAGATAGCAACCTTGATAAAAAAAAGACGCAGGGTTGATACCTGTACGAAGGATCTATGTAGACGTCTTGGGGTCGGAGGTGGAAGGGGATCTGCTTGGATCTATTGGGATGATTCAGTTTGCTGGACTATGATTGCAGGTTGTGAGTGTCTACGTGGATGTGACGGGCTGTATATGACTGATGGAGACATTCGAAACATTTCAACTTTTCCTCAGGATTATGATTTTCATGGAAAATCCCCACAGTTTATCTGTGGCATGAGCGTTCCACCGATCATGATGGCTCATGTGGCGGCAAATGTGGCTGAACAGTTTTTTGGAGTTGACTATGGCAGGAACTAGACGATCAGGGCGCAAGGAGACGCCGCCAAGCATAAAAGATCTAAAAGGCACGCGCAGAAAGTGGCGCGAGAACCAGAACAGGCCGGAGCCGGGAAGGGCAAGCGACTTCTCACCACCGGCGCATCTGGATGAAATCGGCGCTGCTGAGTACGTCAGCAAGGCGGAGCTGCTTGATCGTCTCGGCGTTTTCAAGGAAGGGGACAGCGCAGCACTGGCCGCTTATGCGGATGCGTATTCAAGATGGGTGCATGCTTCAAAGGTTGTGCAGATGTCCAAGGACAAGGGCTATCTCATAAAAGGCAAGCGTGGTGAAGTGATGCGGAATCCGGCGCTTATCGTTGTCAACGGCGCATTGGAGCAGATGTACCGATTTCTCACGGAATTCGGCCTGACCCCGGCTTCCCGCGCCCGCGTCAAGGCTGATGACAAGCCTAAGAACAACGAATGGGACATGTTCAGCAGTTCAGACAGTATGCCCGCCGCAAACTCAAATATTCAATAAAAAAACCGTCCAAAAAATACTTTTTCCTATTCCCATTTTTATTAAATTTGATATATGGTTAAGCAAATGGCTACGGCAGCTTCCCCATCTCAGATTGACTACGCAAAGAAAGCCACAGACTACGCACGCAAAGTTGTGGCAGGGAAGATCGCCGCCTGCGCACATGTGAGAAATGCCTGTCAACGTCATCTTGATGATCTCAAGGCCAGTCGGACAAAGGCTTTTCCGTACAAGTGGGATGCCAAAGCAGCCAATAGGATCTGTGCCTTTGCATCAATGATGGTCCACGTCAAGGGACGTGAATGGGCGGGCAAGCGTATCACCTTGCAGCCTTGGCAATGTTTTCTGCTGGCCGTGCCGTTTGGTTGGCTTCGCAAGTCCGATGGCCTGCGTAGGTTCCGTGAGATATACGACGAGATCCCGCGCAAGAACGGCAAATCAGTCCTTGGTGCAGTTATTGGCTTGTATATGTTCTGCGCGGACGGTGAGCCGGGAGCCGAAGTCTACGCCGGAGCGACAAGCGAAAAACAGGCGTGGGAAGTGTTCGGCCCGGCGCGGCAGATGTGCTTGAAAAATCCTGGGTTTGCGAAGCATTTCGGAATCGGGATCGGCGCTAAGGCCCTGTATATCCTGAACAATGCGTCAAAATTTGAGCCATTGATCGGCCGGCCTGGCGACGGCGCAAGCCCGCATTGCGCAATCGTTGACGAATACCACGAGCACCCGACGCCAGAACTGTACGATACGATGTTGACCGGTATGGGCGCACGATCGCAGCCGATGCTTGTAGTGATTACGACAGCCGGCATTGACAGCTCGCATCCGTGTTTTGCGAAGCGGGACGAGGCGATCAAAGTTCTCAACGGTGCGTTGAAAAATGACACGTTGTTTTCTGTGATTTACAGCGTCGACGATGATGACGATTGGACCAAGCCCGAGTCATGGAGCAAGGCAAACCCAAACGCCGGCGTGTCGATATACAAAGACTTTCTTGAAGCCCGACGCAGCGAGGCCATGACGTTGGCGAGCCGGCAAAATATTCTGAAGTGCAAGCATCTCAATATCTGGTCGAACACCGGCACGGCGTGGATCAACATGGTCAAGTGGAACGCCTGCCGCCAAGATATAGCGCTCAAAGACTTCGCCGGGGAAAAGTGCTGGATCGGCGTTGACTTGGCGTCAAAAGTTGACCTCACAGCTATGATGCTGATGTTCCGGCGCGGCGACGAATACTACCTGTTCGGTCGGTATTATCTGCCGGAGGACACGATCAATCTGCCGGAAAACAGCCACTACCAACGTTGGGTAGCTGAAGGCTATTTGACCGAGACGCCGGGCGCGCGGACTGACTACCGATATCTCATGGATGATCTTTTGGCGTTTGCAAGCGAATTTTCGATACAGGAATTGGCATACGACCCAAGAGAAGCCGAAATGCTCATGCAAGAGATCCGTGAGCAGGTATCTTTCCCGTGCGTCGAGATCAATCAGGGACCTGCAAACATCTCTGAGCCAATGAAAGAATTTGAAGCGCTCTACCTTGCCGGACAGCTCCATCACGACGGCGACCCGATGCTGACCTGGCAGGCTTCGAACGTAGTCCTGAAGAGCACAAAGACGAAAGCGTTTTATCCCAGCAAGGAAAAAAACGAGAACAAAATAGACGGAATAGTCGCGGCAATCATGGCACTTTCGCGGGCAAAACTGCATGAAGATGTCGAGTCGGTGTACGAAAATCGCGGTTTCATCGAACTTTAGGGGGCAAAATGAGTTGGTTTAGCAAATTCTTTGCAAAGCGGCAGACTGCCCCTTATTTGCCCGAAATTCAGATCGAGCCTTTCGCGTTCACCGGCGGCGTAGCCGTTACGCCTGATCGGGCAAGGACATACAGCGCAGTCTATCGCGCCACGGCTCTGATCTCTCAGACCATTGGTTGGCTGCCATGGTCCGTCCTCCGCGACATGCGGCAAGAGTGGTCTCATCCTGTTCACTATCTCCTGCACTCGCGCCCCTGCAAAGAAATGTCGGCCATGTGTTTCAAGGAGACCTTGGTCCGCGACGCTTTGATCTGGGGAAATGGGTACGCTGAAATTGAGTTTTCGCGCAATGGAATGCCCAGAGCACTTTGGCGTCTGCTCCCCAGCCGCATGCAGATATTTCGCAGCGAAGAAACTCTTGATGTGTACTATCGGTACTTTGCGCTTGATGGTCGCGTGTTCGAGCTTCCGCAGTCAAGAATCTTTCATCTCAAGGGCTTGGGTGACGGCCTGATCGGCGACTCTATTGTTGGCTACGCCGCCAAAAGCATTGCAGCCGGAATCGCCACGGAAGATACGAACAACAAATTGATGGAAAACCAGTTGGTGCCGGCTGGCATTATCACACACCCAGGCAGACTTTCTCCCGAAGCCGCCGAGCGACTCAAAGCGCAGTTCGCGAAAAAGTATCAGGGTCGCGAGAACGCCGGAAAGCCCTTGCTGATGGAAGAAGGCATGACTTTTACGCCGGTTACGATCCGGCCGGAGGATGCCCAGTTCCTTGAAAGCCGGCGCTTTGGGATTGAGGAAATAGCCCGGTGGTTTGGCGTCCCGCCCCACAAGTTGGCTGACCTTGAGCACGCGACTTTTTCCAACATCGAGCACCAGAGTCAGGAGTTTGTGAATGACGCCTTGATGCCGTGGTGCAAGAAGCTCGAAGAGGAAGCGGACTACAAACTGCTTCGCGGCTCCGCCGATGGTTACTACTCAAAGATTGATGTGCGCGGTCTCCTGCGTGGCGATAACAAGTCACGCATGGAATACTACAAGGGCGGCGTTACCAACGGAATTTTCTCAATCAACGACTGTCGGGCGTGGGAAGATTTGCCGCCTGTCGAGGGTGGAGACGAGCATTTTGTTCAGGCACAGATGATCCCTGTTTCCGCTGCCGCGCAACAGCAGGGGATGATGACTGATACACAACAGGAGGCCGAAGATGGCCCTGAAAATAGAGAATAAAGCTAAGGACCGCGCCGACATCTGGATCTACGGCGACATCGGCGAGTCATGGAGTGGTGATTCTGTCACAGCCAAAGATCTTTCTGATGAGCTGAAAAAATTGGCCGGCGTCAAGGAGATTACGCTCCGCCTCAATAGCCCTGGCGGGAACGTGTTCGACGGTCTGGCTATGTATAACAGCCTCAAGAAATTTTCGGCTCGGATCGTCACCGAGATTGATGGCATGGCGTTGTCTATCGCGTCCATTGTCGCTCTTGCCGGTGACGAGGTGCGGATGGCCGGAAATGCGGTCTACATGATCCACAATCCTTGGACAATGGCCGCAGGCGACGCAGTAGAAATGCGGAAAATTGCTGATCAGCTCGACCTTGTGCGTGACTCCTTGGCCGGAACATACGTCGCCAAGACAAAAGAGCAATCATCGCTTGAGCAGATCTCAGACTGGATGAATGCAGAAACGTGGTTCAACGCGGACGAAGCACTCAAAGCCGGTTTTGTCGACAAAATCACCGATCCCATCGAAATCGCGGCAAAGTACGACCTGAGCCGCTATCACTATAAAAATAGGCCGGTAATAGCTGACAAAATAGCTATGCCTCAGGATAAAGCTATGCGTGCCATGGTAGGCCGTATGGCGATGAAAATTCAACAACGTCGCCTGAATAAACAGGCACAATAACAGAATCGGAGGAAAAAATGTATTTCCCCAGTATTTCTGAGACGTTTGCCCTGTTGGGCGACACACTGAAACGTTTTTTCTGTGAAACCGTTACCGTTGAGGACCTTATGGCTCGTCAGGCCGTACTGAGTGAAAAATCTCAGGTGTTACAGGCTCAGGCCGACGCCGAAAGTCGCCCTCTGACCGATGACGAAGCTGCCCAGATCAAGGCGTGTTGCGATGAGTTCGACGCACTGCAGATCGACATTGACCGCCGCGAGCGCATGCAGGCACAGGCAGCCCATCTACAGGGAAGTGCCGGACGCACTGTTCCACCGGAAGCTCCCGCAGCTCAGGAAGATGCCGGTGCAAGTGCCGCGATCTCTGCCGGTGTGCAGCCGCACAAGATCCCCGCGTACAAGCCCAAAGCTGAGTTCAAGCGCCTTGAGGACACAGGCCCGAGCCAGTACGGCCAGCATGGTTTTCATTCAATGGGCGAGTTCGCGTTGGCCGTGCAGAAGGCCAGCGTGCGCGGCGGCCGTCTTGATCCCCGCTTAACACTCAACGCCCCGACAGCCACAAGCTCCGAAGGTACTCCTGCAGACGGCGGCTATGCCGTTCCCCCGGATTTCCGAAATGAAATTTGGCGCAAGGTCCTCGGTGAGGCCAGCCTTCTGGAGTTTTGCGACCAACAGACAAGCTCCAGCAATGCTTTGACCTTCCCGACCGATCAGACCACGCCCTGGCAGGCCACAGGCGGCGTGCGCGTCAACTGGACTGCTGAAGGTTCAAAAATCACCGAAAGCAAGGTTGCTCTTGGTGAAACGACCATCAAGCTCCAAAAGCTGGCTGCGCTCCTGCCCGTCACCGAAGAACTGCTTGAAGATGCCTCCGCTGTGAGTCGTTATATCAGCTCTAGAGTACCCGAAGTTATGGGCTATACGTTGAATAAGGCCATTATTTCCGGCACCGGTGACACCTACGGTCAGCCTCTTGGCATCCTTAATTCCGATGCTCTCGTGACCGTCGCCGCTGAAGCCGACCAGCCAGCCGACACCGTGACCTTCAAAAACATCTGCGCTATGTGGTCGCGTTTGCATGCTCGTGGCCAGAATCGCGCCATTTGGGTGGTCAATCCTATCGTCTCCGAACAACTCATGAGCATGGCCTTTCCGGGTACGGGCACTGCTGTGCCGGTGTATTTGCCGCCCAATGGTCTTGAAGAGCGTCCCTACAGCCGTTTGATGGGCCGTCCTGTCATCGCTTCCGAGGCTTGCTCCGCCCTTGGCGACGTGGGTGACATTCTCCTGCTCGACCTGACTCAGTACATGGCCGTCACCAAGACGGTCGGCATGCGTGCTGACGTGTCCATGCATCTGTATTTTGACTACGACATCATGACCTACAGATTCATCATGCGCATCGGCGGCAAGCCGTGGTGGACTGCTCCGATCACCGGTTCTGACGGCGTGACACAGTACAGCGCATTCGTAGCACTGGCCGAGCGTGCCGGCGGCGGCGGTGAAACAACCACCACCGAAAACGACACCAACGCCACCACATAAGATTGAGACAACGGGCGGGGCTTCGGCTCCGCCCATAAGAGGCTGTTATGCTGATTAAATTTCTGGAAGACGTGACGGTGCAGGACAAAACCAAAAGGCATTATGCCAAAGGCTGCGTTGTTGAAATGGCCGCTGATGCCTGCCGTCATTGGGTGGCGCGTAAGAAGGCTGAATTTGTCGCAGCGGAGAAAAAACCGGTGCAGAAAGTCGTGGAAGTTGTGTCGGAAGAAATGTCGGAAGAAAAGTCGGAAGAAACGGAAACGAAGAGCAAGAAGCGCAAGAGCCGCAGGAAGTAAGTTATGATCATCTCTCAGTATCTCCAAAGCACAGTGTCGCTTGTCTGCTCTCAGGTGACTGGCGACGAGCCTATCAGCCTGGACGAAGCCAAATTGTACCTGCGCGTTGATACTGACGATGACGACACGCTCATCACCACGATGATTTCCGCAGCCAGAGCCAATGCTGAAGGTCGTACTCACCGTGTGATTAGGCAGTCAACCTGGCAGTGGGTTGTTTCCGGGCTGTCCGGCGTTGTTCAGGTGCCGATTACACCCTGTTCAGCATGCGGTTCAATCACAGTCAATGGCGAAACCGTTGACCCGTCCCTGTACACATTCCAGCCGGGCGGTATCGGCGCTCCGCTTTTTGCGACCATCGAAGTTCCTCATGGCTTTCCTGAAGACCAGGCGACGGTTGTTCTGACGTGCGGATATGCAAATAACACGGTGCCGGAAGACATCATTAAGTGGATGTTCACGCGCCTCGGCGACTTCTACGAGCAGCGCGAGTCCTACGTGTCAGGCTCAAATTTCTTTGAGTTCAGCCGGAATTTCGTAGACAGCCTGCTTGACCCGTACCTGATTCCTGATTGTTGAGGCACGCCATGAGAATCGGACCATACCGACATCGTGTGCAGATTATGCACCGGACGCAGGGCGTCGATGACTACGGTGCGCCTCTGCCGGACGGCTGGGAAGTTCTGGCAACTGTCTGGGCTGCAATTGACCCGCTTCGGCGCGGGCGTGAGTTTTTCAGCAGTTCGCAGGAGCAGAATGACGCCACCTACGACATCAGGATGCGCTACAGGGAAGACCTCGACGCCAAAATGCATATCTGGCACGGCGACAAAAAATACAACATCGAATCCGTGCTCCAGGACAACCGCTGCCGGGAGACAATTGCACGCTGCAGGCTGTGGAGCTTTGAGCAGTACGCACAGGAATGCGACGAATCAACTACGGACACGGGCACGTCTTCTGATACCGACACCGGAACGGATACGGATACCGGCACGGATACCGATACTGACACAGACAGCGAAGGTGGCGGCTTATGACCAGCGCCGTTGACTTTGAAAAAATCCTTCTTGCGACGCTCCGCTCCAGCACGGATCTTCAGGCCGTCGTCGGGGATCGGATTTACTGCCTGTATATTCCGCAGGGTGCACAGCTTCCCTGCGTAAGTTTTCAAAGGATATATGGCCGCCCGGCAAATACCCTGATGGGAGCTAGCGGTCTTGAGAATATAGGCATCCAGATCGATTGCTGGGGGCGCAGCTTGACCGACTGTAAGAATGCGGCCAAGGCTGTCAGGGCTGTCATGCCTGCCAATGGCCCCTGGGGCGCTCATCTCGATCAGGACCAGGACCTTCTTGAAGAAGAAACGAAATATTTTCGCATTCTCATGGAATACACTGTGTGGTTCTGTGAAAACGCGGAAGATTAAATTGATGATATATCAAAATTGTTACCTCCGGAGGTAAAATATCATGGCTGATCCAGTCGCAAGAGGGTATAAAACTCAATGTCTCATGGATTTTGAGTCCGTCTTTGGTGTGCTCCCCGATGCTGGGGACCGTGCCGGCGTGATTCTTCCTATCAATAGTTTTGGTCTGAATGTCAGCCGGAACAAAAACAGCGCTGAGACTCTTACAGGTCGCCGCGATCCTGTTGAGCCGTTCGATGGTAATACCGAGGTCGCTGGCGATGTAGTCGTACCCGTTGACGTGGCGGCTTTTGGCTACTGGCTCAAGCTCTTGCTCGGCGCACCCACGACTACAGGCAGCACGACCTATACCCACGTCTACAAAGTCAGCGACACCACGCCTTCCGGCATCGTGCAATGTACATATGGTACAGCTACCGAGAGCTACGGCTTGTTCACCGGCGTCAAATGTTCTTCGATGAGCATGACCGTCGGCGGTGATGAAGAGCTGACTGCCACTTTCTCCCTTGCCGGCCGCGATGCTGCTTATTCGACCACTGACTATGACAGCAGCGCCTCGCTCGTGACGCTGAAGCGCCTGAACAATTTCCAGGCTGCGCTTAAGAAAGACGGCACCACCTTTGCTACCTGCACGCAAATGGATTTCACCATTGACAACGGCCTAGACACCAGCATCCGCACAATCGGTGGCCAGGGCATGGTCTACGATATCCCCGAAGGAATCATGTCTGTGACCGGTACAATGAGTTGTTTGTTCACCGACACGACGTTGCTTGCTGCCGCCAAAGCTTCGACAGAGATGTCTCTTTCTCTTGAAATTGCCATTGATGCTTCAAACAGCCTGACCTTCGCATTTCCTGAGGTTCAGCTTCAGTATCAGGGGCCGACTGTTGACGGTCCTACAGGTATTATGGCTGAATTCCCGTTTGTGGCCTATTATGCCAACGGTGCAGATGATTCCGTGGTCGTTGCCACACTGGTTAATGACGTCGCCAGCTATTAAGCTACGCAATACAGTAGCAGAATCTAAGCCGGGATTTCCCCGGCTTTTTTTTATGGCTTATAATTGATATAGGTATCTTTATCCAACTCTTCTCCGGTAAGAAAGTATGAGAGTGAACTTAGAAATTCAATGCATGGAAAGTCTTTTATATAGTGCCAGCATAGCAGTTTTTTATAGTTTTCAGTCCACTTTTTAAGATATGTAAACGTTATTTCCGGCGTAATTTTACATTCCGGAGGCTCCGGAAGGCCGGAATCGCTGCAGAATTCGCGGAAAAACGGAGTCGGCGCATATAAAAAAGCCCCGTTGCTCTGGCTGACAGGCAACGGGTTGACCGTCGCATCGATGCAGCGCCAGTTGAAGCGGCGGAGCTGGTTGATGATGAGCTGTGCGGGCAGGACACTTGAAGGCGAGCGCAGGAGCAGGGTCACGTCTGCTCCGTCTCTGGCAAAAACAAGCATGTGAGCCAACGTTCCCATGGTGCAGACGATGTGTGAAGCCTGTGAAATGATGGCTATCTGCTCATCAAGCGGCAGTTTTTCAGGTGAAATAACCTCAAAACCGATGCTTTTAAAGTAATTTTCGTAGTATGCCTCGTTTATGCCGTCGTTTCCGGCAAACTGAGTCCGTGTCAGATAGATTTTCCGGCACTTAAGGTGTGAATTTTGCGTCTTTAGGGTGGAAATTTCATCAAAATCCTGTTTTTTCCTACCTTTAAGAGTACAATTTTGCGTCTTAAGTGCTTTTTTTTGCAAAAAGTCCCACCACTCAAGCCACACAGGATGTCCCCGGTCGTTTGACCAGTACGCCTCCTCCGGCACTATCACTTCCCTGTATTGCGTCGGCTCATTAATGATTTCCCAATTCATGCCGGCCAGATCGAAAAACTGGCCGTACTTGAAGCTTGTTTCCGGCGTCTGTACGAACACACGTTTGAGTCCGTCGCCGTGATTCTCAGCGAAATGCCATAACCGCGTGCTGGAATCGATGATGACATGGCCGAAATGGCCGAAAAGCACGCCTCCGAAGACCACTTTTTCATCAATATAGCGCGGTTTTTCGACTTTATAGCCCCGTGTGCAGGCAAAATTGAGCTGGAAGTTCTTCTTCGACCTCTGAACGCCTCCGACAAACAGGCCCTTACCGTTCACGACTCCGCCTTCAAAGGCTTTGCACTTCAGGTCTTTCCGTTTTCTTAACGGAAGAACAGTCGCGTCTTTAAAAATGCCTGCAGATGGCTTATTCTGAGTAGGAACAACCTTTAATAAGGCATTTTCCCACTTTATACTGTATCTTGTGTAAAAATGTCTGCATCTATCCTGCATTTTATCTCTTCCCCGATGTTTACAACAAAAAACACCGATGATATATTAAGCAAAAGAACATGAAATCGCAATACCGGCGCACAGGCATGGGAGAAAAGAGCAATGGCTCGTCAGGTTAAGGTCAGTGTTGGTGACAAGGAAAAAACATACACAATTACTCCGCTTAAGGGAAAGCACATCCGCGACATTATGACGAATAAACGTCCAGGCTTCGAGGAAACGTTTGCCGTCTTAGGCTTTGCAGGCATCCCGGACAAAGATGTTGATGAGATGGATTTTAAGGACTGTCTGAAAATCCAGAAGGAAGTCAACGCGGAAACATTCGGGGCTGAGGAAGAAATAAAAAACTAGCCGGCATCTGGGAGTGGCACGCCGGAGACGGCGCTAAATACTGTGAGTCCTGCAAAGCGGCGTATAAAGGCAAAGAAAATGCTCCGTCGTGTGAGGGTTGCAGCGGCCGATGCCCGGAGCTGATGCCCGGCAATTACGATGCTTGGAGGCTGTTGCAGGCTGGAGTCACTCAGATAAGAGTGGCCGGTATGGGCGGAACGATCGGATTTGATTACGTCGCCTTGAAGATTCTTGCGGATTCCATGTGTTTGGATATGCCGGAAGCTCTCTGGCGGAAAGTCCGCGCAGTTGAGAATGTCATCAGGAAGATTGAGTCAAAGCAGCGGAAAAACGACGAAGCCCAGAGGGCGAGCAGAAGAACGATAGCTCCGAGGCGGCGGCGTTAAAAACTCATGGGGGTGGGGGTATAGACCCCTGCCCTTTTTTTATACGGAGTCTGATATGGCAAGGCGACAGTATCAAGGCGCGTCAGATGTAGGGATTCCTGTCGACTACATCATGGACATATACGGCGATTATCTCGAAGAGATCCTCAAGAAATGTTCGTCTTTTGCCACGTCGGAGATCAAAAAAAACGCCAAAAAGTTTGAGAAGTCAGGCACATCGGCTAATATGGGCGTTAAGTGGTGGAAAAACACCGGCAATTTGACGAAACGCATCAAGAGCAAGCGCAGTCATTTCAACCAGCAACAATACATTGCTGGAGCTTCAGCTCCACATGCGCATTTGCTTGAGTACGGACATGCGAAATGGCTCTGGGGTAAAAATACCGGTGAGCACGTTCCGGCGTCTCCATTTATCCGTCCGGCAGAACAAACATTGATTGCTAATCTCGACGCTATCATCCAGAGCGTAATCAGTGGAAAAAAAGTTGTAATCGGCGGAGGTAACTAACCATGGCATATAATGCATCTAACGGTGGCGTTTACATCATGATTAATGGCGACGCCACGCCATTACAACGCAAGCTCGAAGAAGTTGGCCGCACAGTCAAGAAAACGTCTAAGCAGATTGAAAGCGACCTTGAAGGCGTCTTTGGCCGTGCTGACATCACCAGGATGACAACGTCAATCACGCGTAGTTTTGCCACGTTGAAGACGTCAATCCGCGCCATGTCCACTGACACGCAGAAGTTTGCAAGTGAATTTTCGAATATCGGCAAAGAGATTGGTCTTACAGCAAAACAAGCTGATATCCTTGGCAATTCTATCTCTAAAGCGATGAATGTCAGGGCTGAAAATCAAATCGTTCAGAGTTTGAGAGCTATTCAGCGTCAAGCTGGGCTTACAGATCAGGAGGTGAAAGTTCTTGGCCGTGATATGGGGTTGTCTGCCGCAGAAATGGACAAATTCTCAGGCAGGCTCAACGGTTCAACTTCAGCAATGTCAAAGTTCAAGACGGGGCTTTCAAGTATTGTCTCAAGCATTGGCGTTGGAAAAATGAGCGTGGCCGCATTGGCGGCAGGTTTTATTTCCCTTCAGAAGTCGGCGATTGAAAGTTCAATGGCCCTTGAACGGCTTCAGACGGCGTACAACACTATTTTTGGTGACAAAAACATAGCAGCAAGTCAGCTTGAGGTTATTCGCAGTCAGACAAAGGCCGTTGGTCAGCAGTTTATGGCGACTGCTGAAGCCGCAAAGACGTTTTTTGCATCCGGCCAAGGGTCTGCGCTTGCTCCAGAACTAAATAAAATTTTTAAGTCAATTTCTGATGCCGGAGCCGCCTTGCAGCTTACGCAAGACGATCTTAACGGCGTTTTCTTGGCTTTTGGGCAAATGATTTCGAAAGGCAAGGTCCAGGCAGAAGAACTGCGTGGACAGATTGGTGAGCGCCTACCTGGCGCGTTCAAAATGGCCGCACAAGCTATGAATATGTCCACAGCCGAGTTGGACAAGTTCATGGCTGACGGCAAATTGACTGCCGAGGATCTTCTCCCCAAGTTGGCGGAAGTCATGGAGAATAAATTCTCCGAAGCAGCGAAAAATGCTGCTCAGACTTTATCCGGCACGCTTAACAACATGCTTTCTGAATGGGAGCAGTTCAAAGCTAACATTGCCGCGTCTGGTCCTGCACAGCTTCTTTTCCGTGTCGTTACCGAAACACTTGCCAACAAGAACGCCGCGTATGCTGATGAACGCTTAGACAAAGAAGCTGAAGCATATCTCGAAAAAATTGGTGTTCAACGCGAACTGATTATAGATGAAACAGGAAATACCAAACAGGGTTATTCGCGTGCGAATCTCGACATTGCTCGTGATGAACTTGCCGTCCAAAGGGAAATTGAAAAGCAAAGCAAAGCATTTTTTGAACAAGCGGCGAGAGATGAAGAACAGTTTTATCAAAACAGCTCCGCTAGGATAAAAAAATACACGTCAGAAGCTTCATCAACGAAAAAAGATGCTCTGATCAAAGAAAAAGCACTGATAAAGTCTGATCTTGAAGAATATGAACGAAGGGTAAAAGCGACCGTTTCCGATCCTGCGGAACGTGATAAAATGCTCGCAGAGCGTGCGAAAGATGCCGGTCTCGCCATAAGTGAAATCGACGGCAAGATTAAAAAGCTTGAAGACAGTATGTCTAAAGCTGGTAAGTCTGGGTCCGGCGCCGCTGCCAAAGCTGCCAACGCCCAGTCCACATACAACACGACGCTTGAAAATACTCAGTCGCATATCGAATCTTTGCAACAGCAACTCAAACTCGACAAGACCGAGAGCGTCACGGCTAAGAAGATCGCCGTCACCGAGAAATACGCCGAGCAGTTGCGCAAAGTCACCAACGAGATCGACAAACAGGTTCGATCCGGCGCGATTACGTCTACGCAGGGCGACGAGTTAAAAGCACTCAAAGAAAAAGAGCTGTCGCTTGAGCGTGACGTCAAACTCCGCGAACTTGAAAACAAGGCCATTGAAGAAAATCTCTCTCACCTCCAGGAGCAGCTCTCATTCTACAATGAGCTTGCCGAAATGTCTGGCGACTTCACGACGTCCATGGAGTTGCAGAACCAAATCATCGACATCCAAGCCGACAAATATCGGCAGCTCGGAAAGATCCCCGAAGAGATGATCCAGAAGTGGGCGGAGTGGAAGAAGCTGGAAGCATCCACAGACCCATTTGATGGCGCGTACCGTGGTCTGCTCAAGTTCCAGGCTGAGTTCGGCAACAGTGCGAAGCAGTGGGAGAACCTGACTTACAACTTCGCCAAAAATTTTGAAAGCTCCACGCACCAGATTTTTGATGACTTTCTTGAGACCGGCAAGCTCTCTTTTGACTCTCTGGAAAAGCTCTTTAAGCAGCTGCTCAAAGACCTTGCCTACTATGCGCTGGTTCAGCCCATTGTGCTTTCCGTGGTTGGCGGCGGCCTGAGCGGTTCAGTCGGCGGCACGGCCTCTGTCTCAGGAGGCGCGGCAGTTTCCGGCGGTGGTGCAGGCTCTCTTACAAGTACGGCGTCAGGTTTGGTACAGAATGCCATTCTTGCCAAGGCAGGCGGAGGGCTTATAGGTGCTGCGGGCAATGTCATCAACAGCGCCGCGGCGTCTCTCTTCCCGTCTGCCTTTGCCGCCAATGAAACGATGGTGGCCTATAACTCACTGGCAAACAGCGTCGTTGCCAATGCCGGCGGTATCTCGAATCTCCCCACGCAGACAGCTACTCAGGCTATTTCAGGCTTCGGCACCATGGGGGCCGGCCTTGTCGGCGGAGCTATCGGCAACTATCTGCTCGTTCCGGCGCTCGGAATTAAGCAGGGTATCGGTACGTCCATCGGTTCCACCGTAGTCGGCGGGCTCGGAGGTCTCGGCGGCGGCATCCTCGGATCAGCCCTTATCGGCGGATCATTCGGCGGTCCCATCGGTGCAGGTATCGGCGCGCTGCTCGGTTCCGTTGTCGGTGCCCTTGGCGGTTCCCTCTTCGGCGGTTATGAGGCTGATCCCGGATATTACATCAACATGTGGACCGACCTGGCGAAGAAGGGCGGCATCAGCGGATACAGGCAGGGGTCACGGTCTCAGAATCACGTCTGGGACGGCTTTTCCACAGGCACGGCGGCTGAGATACGCAGCAGCGCGCGTGATGTGATGGCTTCCCTGCGTGACACCGTAGCGGGCATTGCCGATCAGTTTGAGTCTCTCGGCGGCGCTGCCATGAGCCGGAATTTCCTGCAGAGCGTAAGCCGGAATCAGTCATACGGGCAGTATGGAACAGAGGGCTGGTCTGACAGGTATTTCCAGATCCACGGCAGGTGGGAGAATGAGACCCCCGACATGGAGGCGTGGTCTGAGCAGATAGCGAAGCACTTCCAGGAAGTCATGGTGCAGAGCTTCATCGGCATGGACATGAAGCCGATCATCGTCGCCGCTGACGGTTTTGTCGCCAACACCGAGTCAGAAATAGCCGACGCGCTGATCAAGGCTGGCAACGTCATCTCAATCGGCGGCGGGATCGAGGATGAAGAACTCAGGGCAACTTTTGAAAAAGGCATCAGCAAAAGCCTCATTGCCGCGCTGAAGAAGATAAATACGTCAAAGCTCGGCCTCGACATCGACAAGTCAAGCCTTGAAGGCTGGACAACAGCCGCGCAGGCAATGACCACGATGCAGGAGGTCAAGGCCACAATCGAGGGCATGCTTGATCCCGCAAGCGAAATTTCAGCTCAGTTTACGTCAATCGGTCAGCAGTGGCAGACGTGGGAGGACACGCTTTCAGCCTTAGGTTGGCAGTCCAAGAAAGTCGAAGAAATCGACAAAAAGCGCATTGAGTACGTCAAGCAATATGCCGACGAGGTAATGAAGGGCTTTGAGCCTCAGAATGAATATCTCAAGAACGTCAAAGAGATAAACGATGCATACAATGATATTTACGCCGGTCTAAAAGATAATGGAATTACTGGTAAAAATCTTGATAGTGTAAACACGCGTCGTGACAAAGTATTGCGTGATTATATCAACGGCATATTCGACCAGTTTAAAGAAGTTGATGAATACAAGAAGAATATCGATTCAATAAAAGAGACCTTCAACAACGCCATCGCAGCTATGAAAGAGGCTTCGGACACGTTTACCGAAGCTGAAATCAAGAATGCGAAAAAGCTGCGTGATAGTGCCATTGAGCAGCAAAGGGAAGCGCAGAGGGAAGCGCAGAGGGAAGCTGAAAGGGAAAGAATAAGATCCATTAAGGACAGTGTTAGCAGTATCTTAAGCAAATACGATACAGCCGGTGAAGCTCAAACCGCGCTTAAGACCATAGCTGACGATTTCGCAGAAGCCATCGGAATGATGAAAGGCGCGGCCGATATCTTTACTAGCCAGGACATCAGGAACGCCGAGGCGAAAAGCGTCACCGCTATGCGCAAATATGTCGCGTCGGTTACCGATGGTTACAAAGTCACAAATCAGCTGCAGCGTTCATTCGATGACATTAACTCCGTATTCGACGACCTAATTAAAGGCATGCGCGAAGCTGGTATGGCCATCGAGGAGATTACGGCTGCAGAACGGCAACGGACACAGGCTCTGGAACGTCTGCGCAGCGAGACGATGCGCTCCTACGATCAGTCTCTGAACCTCCGCTACTCGGCGTTGGCAAACGGCACCGGCTCTTACGATTATCAGATCCAAAGTTTGCTGTATACGCAACAGAACGAGCTGGTTGACTTAGAGAACGCCATTGGGCGCGACAACGATGAGTATCGCACTACTGTCCTCATCCAGCAGGCGGAGATGCTGGACACCAAGATCAAGTACTTGCAGTCTCAGCTCCGCAATGCCTTGCAGGCTGAACTTGACGCCGCTACAGAGCAGCTCAATGTCGCCAATTCCATCAAGAGCACGTTTTCATCGATTTTGCGGAGCTTGAAGCAAGCCCGTCAGTCACTATGGACGAGCGACAAGAATCTGGCCACGGATAAATTTGACGAGGCGTACAGAAGGTTCAACAAACTGTATGAGAAGGCTCTGCAGGGCGATGAGGAAGCGCTCAAGGAGCTTTACTCCATCGGTGAGACTGTCCTGACACTCGGCAAAGAACAGCTCAGTACACGTACACAGTACAACACGGTCTTTTACGATATCAACAAGAAGTTGAAAGACGCCGAAGATGTAGCTGCTTCTCATCTTGCCGTTGCCGAAGCCGATGCCGAAACACAAACGGATATCGTTGAAAATCTGAAGTCTCAGATCAACGCCTTTGCAGATGGCGCAGATTCACTTGGCATGTCCATTGAGAGCATGCAGGAGCTGCTCGACTCCTACCAGAGACAGCTTGCCGACCTGCTGCAAAGGATCGCCAACGACACCAGCACAATCAGCACTAACATCGTCAGTCTGCTTGATCTCAACGACGGGTCGGCGAAGTCAACGCAGGCTATCCTCGAGACCAAAGCCCAGCTCATGAAGTACGGCGAGGCGTTGCAGGGCCGCCAGATTACGCAGGCTGAAATCCTCCGCGCAGGCAGTCAGACCTGGTTGAGCGTGCTCCAGGCCATCGAAGACAACGGGATGACCTTTGACGAATGGTATCGCACCTACGGCGTGAACGAGTTCGCGGAGGCGGCGAAAAACACCGGTATCACCGTTCAGTCCATTGAGGACCTGCGGAAGATTACGGATGCCTACGACAAACTGCTTGCCGCCAAGGCCGATCAGCTCAACCGCGACATGATCAGCTCCGCTTCGGTTGCAGCCGGCGGCTGGACGTCTGAGAAGGTACTCCACGCCATCAACAATGCAGGTTTGACTGTCTCGCAGTGGTACGAGCAGTTCGGAAGAGCGGAAGGATTTTCACTGAAAGCTGCTGAAACAACAAATCAGGCCGTCAAAGACAATGCTGAATCGACATCAAAAGGTTTGTCTAACCTGTCTGAAACTTTTGGCACGTATATGGGATCAAAGTTTGCATCTATGGAAGAGATGCTTATTGCCAAAGTTTCCGCTTTAAATGCCGAAGCTTTTCAAGGAAGAAATGATTATACAGTCAAGGAAGTCGTAGCAAAGATGGAAGAGCTGTATGGCTCTATCAATAACTGGTGGGAAAAAATCGGCAAGACTGAAGCATTTGCGCAGGCTACCACTTCAAAGTCATCAACAAGCACGAAAACAAATACAAGTACATCAACATCTTCAACAGCAACAAGAACCAGCACTTCTAGCTCTTCGTCATCTGCTGCTAAAAATACTACGTCCACGAGCACAACATCTTCAACAACAACAAAATCTAGCACTTCAAGTTCATCGACTTCAACTGCTAAAAATACTACTTCGAGTACAACGTCGAATTTTGCAGGGTCTAAATATAAGACAGAGGCCGATCTTATCGCTGCCAAGGTAGCTGCTCTTAATAAGCAAAAGTATGGTGGTCGTACAAATTGGACAGCTTCAGAAGTAAAAGCTGGAATGATTAAAAACGCCGGCTCTGTCGAAGAATGGTACAAGAAATTCGGTAAGGCTGAAGGATTCCGCTCAGGTGGCATCACACCAACTAACCAGGCTTTCTGGGTCGGCGAAGAAGGACCAGAACTGATGATGTCGCCGCAAAGCTACGGCGTACTTAATAATAAAGACAGTATTGATCTTATGCGTGCTGGATTTTATGGAGCAGCCGTATCAGAAGATGACAGCCTGATCCGCGAGACTAACAATATCCTGCGGCAAGCACTGCGTAAGATCGACCAGCTTGAGTATGACAGTCATAAGATGCGCCAGTACATCCAGAAGTGGGACAATGACGGGTTGCCGGCCACAGCTGCGTATTAAGGAGGTGAATAATCATGAAAATAGTCAAACCATCGCCAATGACGCTGTTGTCATGCTCGGTTTCTGAGACTGATGCAGTAGATGGCCCTACATGGTCAAGCTCGACAACATACAGCACAGGGCAGAAGGTACGGTACAATCATATCTCGTATCAATCCGTAGTCGATAACAACACAGGCAATCGGCCTGACCAAACATATACCGGCGACGATCCCAAATGGATGAAACTTGGCGCAACAATGCCATATCGCATGCTTGATGATTATCAGGAAACGCAGACAGTGGCACCGGTTGGGCAGGATCTTACTTTTTCCGTGTCTTTTGTACTGGCTGACTCATTTGCCTTTCTGAACATCCAAGGTGGCTCAATGGAAATCGAAATAGTCGATGATAACGAAGTCATTTATGAACAGGACGTTGAACTGATTGACGATATCCAAAGCCTGTCGCTGTACGAGTATTACTTCCTGCCTATTACAACATCTATCTCTGATCCATTCGTCAATACCAGTTTGCCTTTGTGCATCAACGCGACCATGAACGTCACAATACATCCAGCCGGAAGTACGGACGCAGTTGCTCTTGGTCATGTAGTTGTCGGGAGGAATCGCTACATAGGTGAGACAAAATACGGCGCAGAAGTTGCGTTGACTGACTATTCACGCAAAGACATTGATGCTTTCGGCTATGTTACTTTTGTACGCCGATCTTACTCTAAAAACGCCACCATGAATCTCTATGTGCCGCCATCACTCATAAACGGCGTGACTGAATTTCTTTCAGATGTGCGTGCTACACCAATACTTGTCGAAGGCGGCAACAGTGACGTAGGATTTGAGGCGTTGTCTATATTTGGCTGGATTGAAGACTGGCGCACTGTTTACACTGGCCCAAATGAAAACGAATTGTCCGTTGAAATACAAGGTCTAATCTAAGGAGTTTTTACACATGGCTCAGCAAATTACATCTTTAACTCCCATTGATCCGTTTCCGTCCCGCGTCCTGCCTCAAGATAGGTTTGATCAGGCTGTTCGCACGAACATGTCGCAGCTTTCGGGCATGATCGGGGAGTTGAATGATTCTTTTATCCCCAGCGTCAATACAATCTCAACACAGGTTGAGGAAGACGCCAGCACGGCATCAACAAAGGCTTCACAAGCAAACACATCCGCAACCAACGCCGCAAACAGTGCAACATCAGCAGGACAAAGCGCAACAACAGCATCAACAAAAGCAGGAGAGGCAAGCACCTCTGCGACAAATGCGGCAAACAGTGCATCTGCGGCGGAGACAATTGTCAGTGCAATCATGGTAAATAGCGGTGATGATGGGGCGGCGTCACACAATTGTTTTTATCGAGGCAAAAACCTGACTAATGTCTATACCCTCGCGCAGTTAAGCACCAAATTGACCAACGGTGATTTTTCTGACCTCTATATTGGCGACTATATCACAAAATCATTCACATACGGTGGCACGACAAAAAACGTCAATTTCCGTTTTGCCCATTTTAATTATTGGAAATACATGGGGAATATTGACAATACCAACGGAAAAAAAATAGACGGTACTGCCGGCAATACTTATGGACAGACCACAGTAAATCACATTGCGCTTGTTCCGGATGTGGCGTTGTTCAACGACAAGATGAACGACACAAATACTACGGAAGGTGGCGTAAGAGGGTGCGCGCTATGGGCAAAACTCCAGAGTGATGTATACACAGCTCTAAATGCAAGCAATTGTTTAGATGGACATATCCTGTCATATAGTGATATTATATCAACAACTGTTGATGCGGCGGCTACTAGCTCAGCAGGTAGCGGTTTTTTAGGTAGTTCTAATAATTGGGCGTGGTGTGATGAACATATCGGATTCATGACAGAGTCAATGGTATATGGTGGACAAATTTTTTCTTCATCAGGCCGAGATTCTGGCTGCAAAAAATCTCAGCTTAGGTTGTTTGCTATTGATCCAACGTGGATCAATGGTCGAGCTTCTCGCTCTGTTTGGTGGTTGGGGGCGGTGGCTTCGGCTTCTCTTTTTGCTTATGTCGGCTACGGCAGCGTTGCGAGCTATGGCAGCGCGTCCTACTCTAGTGGCGTCCGGCCGCTTATTCTTTTTTCATAACATATAAGGATTTTGTCTATGTCAGTACCTCTTAGCAAAAGAAAGTTGTCGAGATATGAGTTCTATGACAATGCCGTGAGAATGCGCATTTCAATCACAAATTTATTGCTAAGAGATTTTGGAGTAAAGAACAAAATACGCAATGTTAAATTTTTCTCGCAAATGACTGGTATGAGTGATGAGGATGCAGAAGCAATCGAAAAGATTGCAGAAAAGTACGATTTAAGAAAGTCTGTACTTGAGGAATATCCGCATTGGCTTATAAGTCATTTTAGAGAAAATATTCTTGACATACTAAAAAATCTGATTTCAAATATAACTGCTGGACAGACTATCAATGAACAAAAGCAGAATGACTGTTTTGTAAAAAGAGGGTATCAGGCTGCGGCCATTATAAATTGCGAACAGTTATTGCAGGAGTTTCAGTACATTACAGACATCCTGCCTTGCAATTATTCTAAGTTTTTGCCGTATGTCGATATGATTGACAATGAAATCAGATACCTCCGAGCGTGGAGGGAACAAACTGAAAAACTACTGGCAAAAATTGCCAGTAAAAAAATATAGGCTAATCTTATAATAAACGCTCTAATTAGTGGTTAGGAGCAGTAGCTTCAGCTTCTAATTTTGCTAATGTCAACAACAACAGCAATGCGAACTATAACAACGCGTCCAACTCTAATGGCGTCCAGCCGATTTGCTGTGTGTGTACTATGTGTAGGGGTAAGGCGCATACGCCCCGATACACAACCAGAAAAGGAAGATTAGTCTTTCCTGCTAATGCGGGTAAACAGGAGATCATGATGTCGTTTGATATGTCAAGTACGACTGAAAACATGTCTCAATCTTTATTAGAAACAATCAGTGATGCAGACAATTTATTTTCGGCATACAAAGAAGCACGCCGTGGTAGCTCTTGGAAAACTGCCGTACAAAAATACGGATACAATAAGCTCCGTGAAATAAATAATCTAAGAAAAGACCTTCTCGCAGGGAAATATAAACAAAGACAATTCTACGAATTTATACTTTCAGAGCGTGGAAAGATTCGCCCTATACGGTCACAATGTATCCGGGATAGGATTCTGCAAAGGACACTCTGTGACAATGCGCTAATCCCATACCTAAGACCACAGCTTATCTATGACAACGGCGCATCTCTAAAAAACAAGGGTATTGATTTCTCAAAGAATAGGCTTAAATGCCACCTTGAAAAATTTCTCCGTCATCATGACGGCGGGTATGTTTTGCTGATTGACTTTTCAAAGTTTTTCGACAACATACCACATGAAAAACTACTCGAGCTAATCAATACAAAGCTAAAGGATAGGTCGCTAAATCCTATATTAAGACAAATGCTCGATTCTTTTTGCCCCGATGTTTCGTATATGTCCAACTATGACTTCAAGACGATGGAAAAACCGTTTGACAGCGTTGAGCATCGGAAAAGACGGCGTGAATATACCGGGCCGAAAGGCGAGAAAATTCTCAATAGGTCGCTTGGCATAGGTAGCCAGATGTCGCAGATAAGCGGCGTATTTTATCCTTCCTCGATTGACAATTATTTTAAATGTGTTCTCGGACTGAAATACTACGGTCGATACATGGATGATGTGTATATCATCCATGAGAGCAAGGAATACTTAAAGATCTTGCTTGATAAGTTTTACGAACAAGCGGAACGACTTCACCTTTACGTTAATCGTAAAAAGACACAAATTGTCAATCTTAAAGACGGATTTGTCTATCTCAAAATGAACTATCGTATAGAAGGTAAGAGAATAAAGATACGACCTAACAAGCTGACTTTTCGGCGAGAACGCAGAAGATTAAAGAAATTTAAGCGATTGTTTGATGAAGGCAAAATGACTCTCAAAATGATAAATGATTCGTATCAATCTTGGCGCGGTACTGTTTTGCGCTATAAAAATTGCTCAAGAAACATTTCTTATACTGATAAAATATATAAAAACTTTTTTTGCGAGGAATAGCAATGGAAGATTATAAAAAAGAACAACTCCAGCAGGAATTGAACGACCTTATTGTGCAACTGCAATCGCCTGTGTCGCCTATAGGCGACTGGAAAGTGGCGAAGTATCAAGAGTATATCCTTGCTGGGCTTGAAGCTCCATACGATATTGACGATCTGCACGCCAAACGCCAAGCAGCGCGGGATCGAATCAATGAGTTGCAGGAAGAACTGAACGATGATTGAGATTGCTAACAAACGCATCACCAAGGTGCAGCAGCTCGGCCCCAGATACACCGACAAAGACGGCCTTGGTTTGTTCGACGGGCATGAATACCTTGTCCACGACTGCATCATAGACATGAGTGAAGCCGAAGATGCCGATGAAGCCGCAGCAGTCACATGGGGGTCTTCTGCCGAGTTTCGCAGATGTATCATTCGCGGTGCTGGTAAGCTCTTCCTGTGCGGCTCTGGCGACAAAGATAAACGCTCAGTCGAAGACGGGAAGACGGTGACGCTTGAAAACTGCATTTTGGAAAATTTCGGGCGGCGCGGGCCAGAGGTGCAGTGCGGGATGCAGGTCACCATGCGCAACTGTCTGATCCGCAATTGGGGCGACCCTGACTATTTCGACGTGCGCTCTTTCGCAGGGTGGGCACATGATGAAGGGCAGCTCGATCTTTATAGCTGCGTGCTGTGGCAGGATAAATTTGTGCGACCGTTGGGGCAGTTTTTCACGGATCTCGCCAACCATATTGGCCAATCGTTCAACGACAATGGTGCGCTGGCGTTCTTTCTTCCATCGACGTATATCCCCGGCGTGTGTCGTGGTCTCATGGCGTCTGACGGCGGCTCTGTGTCAGCGCAATATTGTTATAGCAACAAGTGGTGGATTAGGATACAATGTAGAGACGGCAAAATGGACAGCGATGAGGCCGATGAGTTGGTGGAAAGGCTCGAATACATGGCCGCGTTGCTGGATCGGGAACTACCAAAGTAGAGGAGGCGGAATATGCCGATACAGCCGCGAAAAGATGGAGTTGGCGAAGGGATTAAATTTGATAGGATCAGGCGTATCACGGGGTACCTGGTGGGCACGCTCGACCGCTTCAACGACGCCAAAAGGGCTGAGGAACGCGAGAGAGTTAAGCATGGGGTAAGCAGCCATGACTGATGAAGAGCTGGAAAAGCAGGAAGAAAGGGAAGAAAAGGAATACTGGCGCGAGTGGAATCACTATATGGAGAGCGTCGGTGGCGAACCTGATTATGAATCAATTTTTGAAGAAAAATACACAGCTAGCGAATAACAGTAAAAAGCCCTGCAAGAGATATCCTGCAGGGCGGTTTTTTATTTGTCAAAAGCTACGTTCTACGCCTTCCAAACCCTAACCTTAGTGCCGGCCTTAATGGCGTGCCAAGCAGAGTACAGAAGGCCATCTACCATAAAGTACAGGCTCTTTTCGATCTCTGACTTGTCTTCGGCCTTCTTGTCGCCGATTGTATGCCCTTCCGGCAGGGATTCGACTGAACTGATCACACGCACTTCATGAAGCTTCTTCTGGATTTCTCCAAGCAGCTTCATGGCGTCCTTGGCTCGGTCTGGATACTGCTCATCCGGCAGTGCTGGGATAGTGTTGCTCTCCACCTGTGGCGCCGTGGTAGCTGGCGTATTATCCGGCGGCAATGCCGGCTGCTGCTTCTTGCTCTTCTTGATTTCGAGCTTGGCCAAATACTCAATGGCTTCAGCAAGGCGCGTCTGTGGAAGTTGGTTGTACTTAGCGATCCTGAAATGGTTCTTGAAGCGTCCCCAGATCTGAGGATAGATGGCGTTGGTGCGTTCCTCTTGCGGTATGGCGTCTACACGCGCCTTGACAAGTGATTGAAGCGTACATTGCTGATCCGGCGTGATTGGTGCGTCGAGCGGTGGTAGGGCTGGTTGGGTGGGTTGTGGGGCTGGATCAAGATGCTGATTGCGTTCAGCGCGTCCCTTTGTCCAATAATCCCAGAGGGCATCATCGCATTCGTTCTGGTATAGCTCGATCTTTTCACGGATTTCAGCCCTTACCTTCTTGGGGTTAATGCTGGCAAGAAAGGCTGGAAGCTTGCGTACAGGTATGCAGATCGTCTCTTGTTCACCACTCTCTGAAGGTATCAAGATCATCTTGATACCCCACCGCTCCTTATTGGCTGAGAGCTTTGCCTGTTGTCCTTGCCAAGAAATGCCCATGTTTTCAACAATAGGCTTTGCTGGGGTGTAAGGCTGATCGTTGATAGCAACACAGAAAATTGTGTCGTTGTGAAAGAGAATGGGGGTGAGCTTGCACATGATGTGCCTCCTAGATAGTAATTCGAATTTTCCTTTTTCCCAAATGAAAAAGGCGGGTGCTTCGAACAGTGCTCTAGGAACACCCCACGCACTTTCCCCGAAGGTCTTGTATCGTGCATGGACACCCGCCAAAAATCAAAAGCAGTATAAAATGAAAGGACTAAAAGATAGTTTTGCAGACAAAAAAAGACCGCTTTTCGGCATGGCGGGTTACGCCTAGAACGGCTGTTCGAAGGCCGTAAAACCACACTACAAGCAGTCTACTGTGGTTGTCAAGTATTTATTCGACAATTTCTAGATGGGCAAAACCATCAGCGTCTTCCCTGACCACCTTAAAATTGAAATGTTTTTTTGCTTTTTCCAGCATTTTAGGCATTGCATCTTCAATTAAAGAAGCAAAAAATTCGGCATTTTGACGCGCAGTGCCTTTTGGGGCATCGTTAGCCACTTCTCTGATGAGGTCACACGCATCTTTAAAACCGCATTCATATCCAAATTCCGCAAGGCTTGACGCTTGTTTTTCAAGGTCGTTTATGTCTTCCCTACGCATATTCCCTCCTTGCCTGTGATTGAGTTTGCTACTCTTTTATCGGCAGACAAAGACAGATCAATAGGTAAAAACCGTAGTCGAAGAGAGCAGGAAAAGGCAGATGACAATGTATTTTTTCATAAGCTTCCTCCGTTGTGAAATCGCACAATAGAGTATTTGCGCGGTTTTTTCAACGCGGGAAACCGTGTGCTAAAGCGTGTGCCAAACTGCTTGGAAATGTGCCAAAACGATAGGCAAGATGGAAAATCTGGAAACCGTAACTGCTTGAAATACTTGAATTTAAGGCTTTTTTGGGCATTGAAGGGCAGCCCTTACAAGGCGGGGGCCACAGGTTCAAGTCCTGTACTGTCCACCAATATTCAAGCGGTTTAGCGGGATCGGCACATCGGAGAAAAAGCAGCGTGTGCCAAATCGTGTGCCAAATTATTCCGCGAGCCTTAAAGGGGAGCCAAGAGAAGCAATCTTGGCCCCTCTTTTTTTGTTTGAAAACACGGCATCAAGTTCTCCCGTCTGAACGCCAAGGCTCTGAATATAACGTGCTGTCGTCGTCGGGTTGTGGTGCCTCAGGATCGCCTGAATCGACGGCAGGCTCATGCCGGAATGTGCCAAAATCGTTGCCGTTAGGTGCCGAATGGCATGAAATCCGAAGGGCTGAACTCCAGCTTTGGCACATAGACGATGCATAAACTTTCCACGGTGGGCATACTTGCCGCCAGTAGCAGGATTTGCAAAGACAAGAACGGTGTTGCTCTTTTCTTTGTGCTGTATCAGTTCCTCCATTAGCTCCGTAGTTAATGGAATCCACGAGTACTCCATGCCTCCTGTAGATGTTTTTTTGGTGCCAAGACGTACTTGTTGACGTTCAAAGTCCACGTCCTGCCACGCGAGCCGAAACGCTTCGTCCTTCCTTGCGCCGGTGTGTAAGAGGAAAAGGAGCAGGGTTTTGTCCGTGGGCTTTTCGCACACATCGTACACTTTCCAGAAATCAGCTTCCGGTGGCACATAGCGCGGCTTGGCGTCTGCTGGCATCTTCGGAGTTTCCCGCCAGGGATTGACTGTCAGGCCATAGAGGCGCTTTCCCCAGTTCCACGCGGCTGACAGATCTTTCCTCGTCTTGTTGGCGGCGTATCCGGACACCAACCGTGCCACATAGCGCATCACATGTTCCGTCTGGGCCATTGTCACGCTGTCCACGGGATCATCTGGCTTGAGTACGTGCAAAGCACGCTTGAACGCCAGTTGTTTCTCCACGAAGTTTATCCTGGACACCTTTCCCTTCTGGTTATCTAAATACGCCGTCAAAAACTCAAGGACAGATGCCGTAGGGATCGGCTCTTCCTGTTCCTGCCATTCTTCTGCGTTCTGCACTGCCTCCCATTTTTTCGCTTCTGCTTTCGTGGGAAAGACTTTCGTCTTGACTTTCCCTCCGATCATGCGCTTTCCGCGCCACTTCCCATTCTGCATTTGGTATGGCATGTATCAGCTCCTGTAGGTGTTGTTCGTTGAAACGGACAGACCCGCCTGGTATGAGCTGCAATGCCCCTAATGCCCGTTTGTGTTCATATACCCAGGAAAGCGATACGCGCAAGAGCTTTGCCACGTCTTTTGCTGTGAGCAGCATACATACTCCAGAAAAAAAAGCCCCAGAGCGATCTGGGGCAGTTATGGTTACTTCCTCGCCTCTTCCTCTGGCGTTGTATTTAGAGCCTGTATCGTAAGCGGCCCGCCATTGCTGTCGCGTGTCACCACGATGGTCTTTTGCTTCGCTAGCTCCGCGTAGCTTTCGCGCTGCATAGCCAAAGCCTGTGTGAGAGCAGTGATGGTTTCTTCAAGTCTGGCACTCAAAAGCTTGGCCTTGTACGTCCCGACGATATACGCGCCGGTCACGCCGATAACGCAGAAAACAACAAAGAGCAGTGTGGCGATTGTTCCCAGTAGTTCTTTGAGTTGTGTGACTTCCATATTATTCAACCAATCCTTTCGTACATATTATTATAAAAGATTCATAAATATCAGAATATGATCTATCAATAAATTCGAATTCTGTAATATCTTCAGCGTCGTCAGGATCTCTATAGTAATCCATTCTTTCAATAAGTACATCGCAGTTTCCATACTTTTTCTTTAGATCTTTAAGCTTATCTATTAAATCGTTTATATACATATTCTTACCATCCTGCCAGTTTTGCCAAAATCCAGCCGAAAAAAAGAAAAAGCCCCGGATCGCTCCAGGGCCGTGTTGTTTAGTATTTCGGTACATTCGGGTACTTTTTCCTCAGTTCCCGTAGTTTTTCCACGTCAATCGGTTCGCCTTCCTTGCGCCCGCAGCGAGGGCACACATCACCAATGACGCCAACGTAGCCGCACACAGGGTCACGATCCACAGGATGATTGATAGAACCATAGCCAACGCCTTTGTCGTGCATATAGCGTATGATTTTCTCAAAAGCTGGCAGATTGTTGGCCGTGTTGCCGTCAAGTTCGACGTAGGTGATATGGCCGCCGTTGGTGAATTCGTGATATGGCGCTTCAATCTCAATCTTCCTGAAAGCCTTGATCGGGTAGTAGACCGGGACGTGGAAAGAATTTGTATAGTACAACCTGTCCGTGATGCCGGGGATCTCGCCGTACCTCTTGCGATCAAGCGGCACAAAACGGCCTGCAAGGCCTTCGGCGGGGGTTCCAATGGTGCTGAAGCACAGCTTATACTCTTCAGTAGCCATGTCGCAGCGTTCACGGATGCGCTTGACGATTCTAAGGCCAAGTTCCTGCGCTGAGTCGCTTTCCCCATGGTGCTTGCCCGTCAGAGCCACCAAGCATTCCGCCAAGCCTATGAATCCAATGGTCAAAGTGCCATGCTTGATGACGCTTTCTATGGTGTCATTCCAGTCCAACTTGTCCGAGTCGATCCAGATGCCGTTGCCCATTAGAAAAGGATAGTTCAGGACGCGCCGCCTGCCCTGGATCTTGTATCTGTGGAGGAGTTGACGGATCACCAAGGAAATGCGGTCATCGAGCAGTTTGAAAAACAGGCCGTGATCGTCGCCGGCGATGATGCCGAGCCTTGGCAGATTGATAGTGGTGAAGCTGATATTGCCTCTTCCGCATGTAACCTCTTTGGCCTTGTCTACGTTGGCCATGACACGGGTCCTGCAGCCCATGTACGCGACTTCCCTGTTCCAATCCCCAGGCTTTGTGTAGAACGCCTTGTTAAATGGCGCATCCAGAAAGCTGAAATTCGGGAAAAGTCGCTTGGCTGACGTTTCCATAGCCAACTGAAAAAGGTCGTAGTTGGGATCGCCTGGATCGTAGTTGACGCCTTCTTTGACTTTGAAGATCTGCACCGGAAAGATCGGCGTTTCACCGTTGCCGAGGCCGGCCTGAGTGGCCAGCAGTAGATTTTTTATAACCATACGGCCTTCGGGCGACGTGTCCGTGCCGTAGTTGAGCGAGCTAAAGGGTCAAATTGTTATCGCGTGGGCTTTTTATCCCTCGCTTCCGGGGATCGCTCCCATAACCGCACGTCATTTCGTGCGCGGTTCGGCGTACATTTTCGCCCCAAATGAGGGGCGTCGGACTCTCTTGGGGGCATTATTTCAGCCCCTACGCTCTACGATGCCGCTCTAACTAAAGAGCGGTTATCTCGGTATTGTCTACGAGAGAGTTCTACCGATATAGCCCGATTAATTTTTCACAGTATTTCTACTATGCCAGGCACTAATTTACCTGCGCCCCAGCTCTGCTGTGTAACGTATTGAAGTTGTGCACCAGTGCTTCCATAGCCTGGTAGCATGCGCGATCAGTTCGCGTCTTTGCACGCTCAATGGCATATTCGTGTGCCTCGGCCAAAATGCCAACGGCATATAGTCCACGTTGTTCAAACGTCTTTTCTGTGTTCGAAAGCGTTGGTAGTTCGTCAAAATATCGCTGCGCATCACGTTCGCACGTTTCTCTTGACGATATACCCTCACCTTGAATGACTAGATATTCAGTGAATGCGTCTTTATATTCTTTATGGAAAGTCTTATTTACATAGGGTGCCATGCAGTAGTCAAAATGCGGAATAGCTTGGCCACCATGCATGTCGTTTTGATTGGCCTGTATTGCTATACATGTAAGCGCAGCCGCGCTTATTATACTGTTAGGTTCTCGAAGATAGCCATGACCAGTAGTAAATCCATTTTCAAATAGCTTGAGTAAATCTATTTGACAACATGTTTCCGTTAAAAGATAAAAGTCTTTGTCATGGTAATGCACATCTCCATATATATGTGCATCAGACATATCTTTAGGTAGTATATAGTTGTCGACAAAGAAATTAGCCGCCGTCGAACCATATTTCAGCATGGTTCCCATAGCCGTATTGGCGTCTATGTTCGCGTTTTCGCGTTTGGCGTCGACTTCTTTGGCTTCCTTGAAAGTCAACGTCTGGAATGCTTCCATCAGATAGTCTTTTGCCTCGCGAATTCTGGCATGCTCCGATCTGTATAGGATGTAGCTCTTAGCCAGGTCGGCGAGTCCCGCGTCTATCAGAACCTTCTCGACTACATCCTGCACGCCCTCGACCGTGATTTTTTCGGCCTTGCCTGCGATTCGCACCACCTTATCTGTGAGGAGTAAGATATGGGCTTCCGTCGTGTGCTTCTGGCCTTCCGGCAGGGATTTGTTTGCCTTGAGCATGGCGTTGAATATTTTGCGCCGGTCAAAATTGACCGTGTCACCGTTGCGCTTCATTATTTTGTCAGGATCGGCCATCATTTTCCCCTTTGATGAAGTCTTTCGTGATAAGGTACGGGAATTCAAGTTTGTTCAGCACTGAATCAATAAATATATGCCATTCCTTTAATTTATGGTGCCGCCTCTGCTGATATATATTCTGAATCACTGCATAGTTGTAGGTTAGAATACGGCGCTGGAGCCACCCGCAGGGCAGCTCATTGACCAGCAGTTCAAAATCTCCTGACTGTCGCAGGCCCTCCAGGTGTTTGATGGTCTCAGGAAAAATCGGATGCTCAAAACGGTCCTGGGTGATCGGCGTGCGTTTCAGAGTGTGCATCGTACTCTCTGACTGAGCCGTGGTGCCGACTTTGTAGGTATCGGCCTGCTTCCACCAGTAAATCGGGGCGTCAACGTCTAAAACGACGCTAATCTGTCTCAGAAATTTATTTTCTGCGTTCCCCTTGTGCGCCAGCTTTTCAGCTATGCCGTGCAGTCTGTCCCACAGAGCGGAATCTTTATCCTGCAGCATCTCGTGATAGTTCTTCCCGCTCGTAAGCCCGAAGCTCAGGCCGATGCCCAGCAGAGCCTCAAGGAATCCGCTTTCACTCAGCACTTTTACCTGCATCGGCCGCCTCCTTTGCTTTCACCGCCATGCCCAGGATTTTCCTGCCCGTCTGCGCCATCAGGCCGTATGCCTCGATCATCATGTCTACGCTCTCACCTTCAAGCTCATTTTTGGTGTACTTTTCACCGAGTATTTTCATCTCTTCTCCAAAGAAAAAGGCCGCTTTCGCGGCCCCTGAGGTTATTGCAGCTTTTCCTTTAACATTTTGCTGATCCGAAAACGAACGGTCTTATGTGCGGGGATTTTGATCGGCTTGCCCGTCGCGGGGTTGCGGCCGTTCTTTTCGGCGACTTCAACCGGCTTCAGCACGCCGATGTCCGTAAGCTTGACGTCTTCGCCTTTGGCCAATGCCTTGCCCGCCACGCGGCAATATGCGTCGATTACATTTTCAATGGTCTTTTTGGTGACCGTATCGTCCAATTCTGCTTTGATCTTAAGTATCATTTCCGACTTTGTAAGCATATGTGTCCTCCTCTGGACCTGTTATATGTATTACGTCCGGCTCATCATCGGTATGATAAGCATTGTAAGCCTTCATAAACTCAGCGCACTCGCTTTCATTGACAAACCTGGCTATCAAAGTCTGCATTATCCTCGGCATGCCCATGCCATATCCCATGTCTGATAATTTCTGCCACTGTCCAGGCACTTCAACGTCCTGGACGATCTTGATCATTCTTCCCCGCCTGTTAGGCGCGATGTAATATCCTTTTCTGTTTTCCGACATATCTTGGCCCTTAGATGACAATGCCCGGAGTGGAGCGCTCCGGGCCGCCATAGGTTGGAGGAGTATGGCAATGTCTCCGTTTCACTGAGATACGGCTATTCCAGCGTTATGCAGAAACGTGTCGGAAGTCGCCGAATCCTACACGGCAGCGGTAACGGAATATAGTAATAAATAGAGTCTGCCGTGTCAAAAATCATGAGCAGCCGGACTTAAACTGGATGATTTTAGAAGGTTTTTTAATCTGCTTTTCGGCCATACACTGTGCCGCTGCCTTTGTCAGCCGATACAACTTCTTGGCGTAATCTTTTACGCAGCGCTCTCCGGCCAGCGTCCTGACGCTGATGGGCACGCCGTCATCGTCGAGGATGAGAAGCGTGACTAAAAAATTGCCCTCACTGGCCAGCATCAGGTCAAGAAACTCCGCGTAGTGGCCGTCAAGCTCGTACTGCATTGGTCATCACCTCCGCTATGCTGTCCGCTATTCTGGCTATTACCGGCACGCAGACCGAGTTCCCGGCCTGCTTATACAGTTTTGAGTCGCATATGCCCGCCGGAAGCATAAAAGATTTTGGGAAGCCCTGGGCGTTGAAGCATTCCCGCGGCGTCATCTTGCGTATGCCGTATTTTGTCTTTATCAGGCAGACGTTGTGCCCGCCTCCGCCCTGATTTGCCGTCAGTGTAGGTATGACGCCGCTCTTGTTTTTCCGTACATATTTTCTCCGCCACTGATAGACAGCACTGTCATCATCCATGGCTTCAGCCAGCTTTTCATAAATATCACCTTTGTATTTGCCGGCAGTGTAGCAGTATTTTTCGTCAACCATGGTGCTGAAGTCGATAACATCTGAGAGTCTTGTCTCCAGCTTAACCGGCCCCGGAAAGCAGAATCTCCGCCACGCTTCCATATCCAGAAAACACACTATGTATATACGCTCGCGGTTCTGCGGGATGTTTCCGTGTGTCATGGCGTTTAAGACCTTAAAAATCACATGATAGCCGAACCCTTCCAGCGCTTCCCTGATGACGCTAAATGTACGGCCGCCGTTATGGCTCGCGAGGTTCTTCACGTTTTCAAGAAAAACGATTTGCGGGCGCTTCGCCTCCATAATCCTGACCAGCTCAAAAAACAGCGTTCCGCGGCCTTTTCCGTCATCAAAGCCCTTTCTGTATCCGGCGACACTGAACGGCTGGCAGGGGAATCCGGCCAGCATGACGTCAAAATTCGGTATTTCTTCCGGTTTGACCTCACGGATGTCGCGGACGTCAACTTTGAGCGGAGAGTTTGCCTCATATGTCGCGGCCGGACCTGGGTCAGCCTCGTTGGCGTAAACAATATTAAACAGCCTGTTTTGCTCAAAGCCGATATCTATCCCGCCGACGCCTGCAAAGAATGATGCGCATTTTAGGGATCTCATTCCTCGCCCTCATCATCTTCCGCATCATCATCGCGACACCGTTCGCACGGCGCAAGTCCGGCGGCATCTATTGGGCAGCAGCCGTGGTATTTGCAGATGGCGCATTTTTCCTGATCGTCAGATAATGACATCTTTCACCTTCCATTTTTCCTTGTCTTCAAAACCGTTGAGGTATGCCTGGTAGAAATACTCAGCGTCACGGTATTTTTCCCAATCTCGACCAACGCGCTTGATGTTGTAGAAGTCCATGACAGCGTGCTTCAGAGCCTTCCACATTCCCGGCCATCTCTGCATTGACAGAGCGCGTTCCCTGACTTTTCCCGGGGATGTACCGAGTATGAAAGGACACACGACGCAGCCGATCCTGTGAAAGCCTTCGTCATATAAAGACGGGTACGGCAAGTTATATTTCTCGATAAATTCCCATACCTGCCATTCTTTCCACGCAAAGATGGGCTTGTATATGGTCTGGCCGTATTTCTTAAAAACGTCTATGCGCGGCCGTGATGCTCTTCTTGTACTTTCCTCCGCTCTGAGTCCCATAACCCGATGTTTTAAGGGGATATGCCTTGCAGGGTCTTTCTTGAGCACGTCACAACACCATCGCTGCATGCGCAATGGAGGGACTTTCTTGCGGATGCCGTCCCATAGGGTCATGGAAGGGTACAGCCATTGGATTTCAGGATAGTTAGCCTTAATGAAACGATACATCTCAGGCGGATCGATGCGCGTGCATGTGTAATATGGAGTATGCTTTACGCCGGACATTCTGCACAGCTGCAGAGTTACAATGCTGTCCTTTCCGCCGCTGAAGCCGACAAAGTATCCTTCCGGCGGCTCATGTTCGCGCAGAAAAAAAACGGCCTCGCGCTCAAAATCATCAAGCGTAAAGCCGTCAAAGCACATCTGTCGCCTGCCTTTCCAGCGTCTCATCTCACAATCTCCCTGATATTCCGCAATCTCTGAAGCAGGTCGTCTCGCTCTGAAATTATACCGTCTACAAGCTCCAGAATCTGCCTGCCCTTGTCCCGCGCAGCGTCCTTGATGATAGCGTAGTCGTGCTTGTTGTCGGTGGCAATGGCATTGTCCACGTCGCGCCAGAGCTGCGCGAAGAGGTCGTTCAATAGTGATTGTTCGTGCATCACCAGCCTCGCAGGTAGATATCCACAGCAGCCGCAATCAGGCAGACGATCCAGGGCAGCAGGCAGTCGATGACGCTCTTGGCTGTCCAGGCTGAAGGAATCAGACCGCAGTACCACGGCACGCCGTCACGTTTTTTGCCGTGGTCTTGGATGTAGCGATATTCGGACTGGGCAAGTTCGCGGCCAAGGTAGAACGCGGCCGACCAGAACATCGCGGCCCAATTGAGGCCGAGCAGGATCAAGATAACGCAGGTGATTGCTGAGAGTAAGGCGTGGATCATGACTGTACCTCTTTGACGTTCATTATATGTAAGATGGCTTTTCTGATTTCTTCTTCATATACTGTGTCAAAATTGAGATATATCCCTGGACATTGTTTTGTTTCTATAGCTATAGAACCTTGTTTGTATTTTGGCACTTCCATACTTATATATTTTATATCATCAATTTTTATAAAAACAGACCCATCATTTTCATTGTTAAAATTTATTTCAAGCCATTTGTCGTGAATTATCAAATAATCTCTCATCTTATTTACCTCCAAAATAAAAAAAGCAGCTGAGAGTATCAGCCGCCGATTGTATTGAGTTTATTTGTTTTTACATTTTAATATGCCATCCATCTATGTGTACCGATAAGTTATCATTAGGTATAACTATACTTCTAAGCTCGTGATCGCTTTCATAAGCTTGCCATGCTTTTATAAAAGCGTATAGTCTTTTAGATCTAAATATAGTGCTATCTTTATATTCTCTTACTTTATTTACACAATTTCTAAATGCAAGAGCCGGATTACCTTTCTTTAAATTTTCTCCTGAAATAATATCTCCTAAAAAATTTTTAAACTTTTCTTCTTTCCCCATGTCTTTTGCTATAGCGTATAAAAATAAAACATGAATCCTTGTCATAAAATCTCTAATATCGTGGAAACGAATATCCTGTAAATATGAGTATTTTGGTATAAATTGTTCCCATTCATACATTGATATTCTTGCTTTTTCTCTTCTTGGAATTATTTCTTTGAAAAGATCAAGGCCCTGATCAAATAAATATAACATTTTTATAGCAAATGTTACTGGTTGTGTGTTTTTTACTAACATTCTTTTTATATAAGCGTTATCTGCGTCAGACCGTTTCCTCCCTTTGTCAATAGTGTCTATACTTTCATTTGGCACCTTAATCACAAGAGCTTGAATTGTAACACCTGATTTTATTACTGCGTGTAGCCTATGATTTCCATCACATACTGCTCCATCTTCAGTTAGTCGTATTGTATCTCCGTTGTTGTGTATCCATTTTCCATCTGACATTTTTTTTGCCAGCTCTTCAATATGTTTTATAGATAGTTTCCTATTTTTAAAACCACCATTTTTAGCGCATTCATTTGAATATTCTATCATTTTTAGTGCTATATCAGGAGTAATTGTAGTTAGTTTTGGTTTTGTATAATAAAATAAATCAAGCGTCTGCATATAAAATCTCCTAAAAAAATATTCCTACTTAATATTGTCCTCTCTCCCCGCCTCAATCTGCGCTTGGTGCAGGTACTTGTGCATTTCGCTATCCGGCACGCCCATTTCCAGAAACAACCTGTATCTTTCAGCGTCGTTGTAATTCTGGAGCCAGTATCGATACTTGAGCGGCGCGCTGAACGGTATGATCAGCCGTTTTTTCTCCCTGTCGTAAACCGGGACAGCCGTCCCGTCGCAGTGTTCGGCAAGCAGGTCGGCCAGCAGCTTGAGGTCACCAAAAGAAAAGTCCCGCAAACACTTGTCTGCGAGACCGTTGTCCATAATCTTTTGAAAGAGAGCCGCTCCGTCGTGGATATTCATGAGCAGACTCCCAGGATCTTCTCAATGGCCCTCTGCCTAAAGCGAAAAGTCAGGTGGCATCCTGCCTCATACCGTCCCATCTGCCAGTCATAGCCGTAGGGTCGCAGTAGTTCTACCTGTCGATCAGTTGCCGGCTGGTCGAGCCAGCGCCGTGTCTTTCTTGACGCCTTGTTTTTCTCGTGGAGCCGGAGATAATCATCAGCAGCGGCAAGAGCCTGCACACGCCCACCAATATAGACAGTCTCGATGCGCGGTCTTGGATGTTCTTCCGAGCGCTGCATCTGCCCCAGGGCGTACCAGTCTTCACCATTGATGGAAAATATCCCTGCCCACGAGTCGAAGCCTGTGGCGACAAGACAGGAGCCATTGCCCCAGAGGTCTTCATATCGCCATTGGGATGCACCAAGCAGGTCTATCTCCGTCAGCTCAACTTCTGTCACCGTTTCCTTTTCTTCGCGCTCGAAGATATGGCCGCAAATTGGGCACTCCATACACTGTGCCGGTATAGTTGTTCCACACTCTGGGCAATCCTTCGTCGGCGCTTCACCTGTAGTTTCCTTGGGATCTATGTTGACATCCGCATCAAGGCTCTGGTGTGTAATCAGGCTGGCGCCAAAGTCCAAGATGATGCAGTCTTTCTTGACTACACCAGGATATTCCTCCTGCCTTACGATTCGCAGACCTCTACCCGCCATCTGGATCATGGTGCTCTTTGCCGAACATCGGCGCAGGAGGATGACGCAGGAAACCGGCGGGTAGTCCCAGCCTTCGGTCAGGATCATTGCATTGCTGAGTACCTTGATCTTTCCGCTGGTCATCAGGTCGAGCGTGTGCTGCCTTTCCTCTGCACTCATTCCGGCATGTACGCATCTGGCCTTGATTCCGGCGGCGTTGAACGATGCGGCAATGTTCTGGGCATGTGCAACGGTCGATGTAAAAATCACTGTTGGTCGGCCTTCTGCTTTTTCCCGCCAATGCCTAACCACTTCGTCACTAACCACGTCCTGGTCAAGAATGGCAGCCACCTCATTTTGGTCACCGAAATCTGGCTGACCTTTGAGGTCTTGGAGCTTTTCAACTGAGCCGCCGACATCGACCACAAACGTACGGTATGGCACTAAAAAACCGAGCCTTATCAGCTCGGTCGTGGATATTGTCGCGCACACATTGCTAAATACTGATCGTAGCCCTTTCCAGTCTGCCCTCTGCGGTGTCGCTGTGAAGCCAACTACTTTGAGATCTGGATTTTTCTCCCTGGCTGCTGTGATTATTCGGAGCCAGGACGGGGCAGGGCAGTGATGCGCCTCATCTGCTATGAGCAGGTCGAGCTTCGGGATCTGGTCCGTGTGCCCCATGAGGCTCTGCACCATGGCGAAGGTTGTGTCTGCCTTGAATGACTTGGTGTCTGCTGTCCATAAGCCAGTCTTAGCTTTGGGATGAATCATCTTGAACTTGCGGATATTCTGCTCAACCAACTCTTGTCGGTGCTGCATGACAAGCTGTTTGCCGCCTATCTGCCTTGCTATTTCAGCTAAAACTAAGGATTTTCCCGCGCCCGTGGCCGCCACGCATAAAGTGTTGTCATGGTCGGCCAGGGCTTCGATGGCGGCTGAGACCACTCGCTCTTGATACGGCCTCAGGATCATAACTATCTCCGTGTTGTTTTTGCGGTTACGCTTCCGCTCAGTTAAAAGGCACAGAATCAGTCTTCTGCCCCCAAGCCGGCATCCTGTTCGGAGGAGGCATACGTTGTTCAGACGGTTGAGTCTGTGTTGGTTGAGATGCGAAGTAGGAAGGCGTCACGTTTGCCTGCGCTGAGGAAGATCCACCAAAGGGCGGTATGGATTCCGGAGCCGATACGCCTCCGGCCACAGGATACGTTGGTACTGGCTGGTCTGAGATTACCTCGCCCTTTTCCTGCAACTCCTTCCACTGCGGATCGGTGGCCACGATCACACGGAACAGGGTGTTATTGCAGTAGTATTCAGTCCCAGCTTTATTTGGTGTTTGTGACGGTTCGCATCTAACCATGATTGGAAAGGTCATACCCTCCAGATCGTCCGGCTCCACATTCCTCGCTTGGCAAGCCTGCGGGCTTACGTCTTCCGGCGCGATTCCTCTAGCGTCCTCGACCAGCGCCCGGATCTGCGCTCTGGAGATGTCTACGGCCTTACGTTGGCCCTCCGTCTGGGCACCTAAGATGTTGAATTTATGAAAAATCTTCCGTCCTGTATATTTTCCCTGCATGACTTCAAGCACGGTGTCGAGATATTCTAAACTCGACCTGCCGGATTTAATAAGCAGCGGGTGACTGCCCTGTACTGCCGGATTCCTGCGACCGGTTGAGACTTCCGACGCGGTTCTAAGGTGCATCCTGACAACTACGCAAGAATCGGGAGGAATAGCTCCTACGGAACCGGCTGACTGTTGATTGGCTTCATTAAGGTTAAAAAGTGACATTATTTATCTCCTTGTTTTTTAGCTTCAAAAGGGTACGGATATGCGGCCCCAATGGCGTTGGCTAAAGCATCGTGAAGTGGTTTCCACGACTTGTCCTGGCCAACTGTGATTTCTTGCGGCAGATTCCAACGGTTTTTGGCGAGAAATGCTGGCCGTTCCTGTGTGAATATAACACGATTTCCCTCACCCTCTGCGCGGCGCTTCCCGTGTTCGTCGGTAACGATGCGGCGCCTGTAATTGAGGAATAGCACTTCATCTGCCCACTCTTGCCACAGGCCAAATGCCCTCTTGTGTAGCTTTGGCTGATATCTATCGAAGCTCTCACCGTCAGGCGGATTGAATGTGACTACGGCGCTGTGTGCTATCACAACGATCTGCATGCCTTTTTGTGCCCGGAGCATATCTAGCCAGCCCATAACCTCGCGCCATTTGTTATCAGCTTCGACGTAGCCTTTGCCGTAGCCAATGGCTTCGATGTTAGCGAGTGGCTTCCCTTGTCCGTCAAGGTGGTCGTTGCATACAGCCCGCCAGATCATCGGCTCCGTCCAGTCGAGAGAGTCAAGGATAAGAGTTTTGAAAGTATGCTCTTCGTGGTAGAGCGCTCCGATGGCCTCGCCAAGTTGTTCGTAAGTCGTTGCTACTTCGGGGAAGGTCGGCACATCAAGAGCGCCAACACCATCTTCAGTTCTGAGCAGGATCGGGCTTGCAAACGTAGCCGCGCAGGATGATTTACCGATGCCCTGAACGCCATAGAGCATGATTCGCTGCGGGTGGTATACGTCGCGGGAATTGATGACACTTTGGAGATTAAACATCTTGTACCTCGTAGCTTACAGAGTAGCTTGGTTTGATCGTCAGCGCGTCCAGGACTGGCTTTTTCTGCTCGTCTGGTGCGTGGGCAAGGAATCCGTCGAGCGTTTTTTTGCTGGATTCTTTCCACTTGAAGGCAAAAACCTCCATAAACTTGGCATCGCCGATGATGTTCCTTGCGGCGTCCAACTTCGCTTGATCCCAAGCATAGGTTTCTTTTTTCTGGATTTTTGCTGTGATGCTTCCGGCTTTGGTGTTGACTGTGTTTTTGCCGTCTACAAATGTCGTTTTTTCGTAGATTTCCTGATTTACATCCCTGAGCTTTAATTGTATGGCGTCTAGTTCTGCTTTGAGTTTCGCGCCTGTCTGTATCAATTCTATCAACTCCATGCTATCTCCCTTGTTGCAGCTTCATCGCGTAATACTGCGTCTTTGCATCAACGACCTGCTGGCCGAGCGACATAATTCCCCAGCCAACGACCAGGCCAAAAAGGATGATCAAACTACATGCCACCTTCTCGAACTGTGTCCATCTGCTCATTTCATCCTCCGAATTTCATTGATTCGCTTGTTTATCGCTTGTTCTACATCAAATATGCCGTTGAAATATTCGTCTATTTTAGGAAAATCTGAAAACTCCTGCCGTACATCGAGCAGTTGACGGGCCTCCTTGAGCACTTTCGAGATGATGCTCATACGACGTAGCTGATCTTCTCGTGGTACTGCCATGCTCACCTCTTCTTGTGTTTCCTGCGTTCACATCTGACTTTCACAGCCACAATCAGTCCGTTGCCATCAGATATTGATTGTCTCATCCTCAATTCCTGCTCCGCTGCAATCTCGTGGCAGCGCGTCAAAGTCCGCACCGGTCTCCACCGATCGTGGGCCTCCTGCTCCGCTGTCAGCGTCTGGCCCGACGCCAGCAGGAATGCATACATCAATATATATGTCATCTGACATCCTCATTCTCCGTTTCTTTTTGCGCGGCACAGGGCGCATTCCCTGCCGCCATCGGCCGGACGCTTGCCGCAACGTACACAAAGTCCGGCATCAATGCGCTGCTGGCGCCGTATCTGCGCTTGTCTTCGTAAATGATCCGCACATTCAGCACAGACGCTACCCGATGTTGACATGGCTTTACCGCAGCGTGTGCAGCGATGATCTTCTCGGCGGTCGTAGTAGACGAGGCGCGTACTGTCCTTTGCAGTCATCCTGCACAGATCACATAAGACTCTCCCCGGCATTGCGTCGCGTTGGCCGCAGCAGACACAGATGCCTGTCTGCCTGTACAGCTCATACCGCTTTCTGGCGGCGCATGGGTAATAGCCGGACATGTCGTTCCTCAAAAAAAAAGAGCGGCTGACCATTTCAACCGCTCCCCAGAGTCCCTGCGCTCGCAAAACCCAACGCAGACATCATTCGCAGGGGCTCTTGCCCAAAATTTGGGGCAGGCTCCGGATTCGCACCGGATGATATGCTGCAGTGACACGCAGCCTCAGGCGGAACACCCGTCGATTTCCGTGTCTACGCATAAACGGGGTTTCATGCCCCGCCACAGATTCGCTCCAGCCCGTCTTAAGCCGAGCCGCATTATCGCGTGGCGCACCTGCCGTAAAAATAAAAAAAGAGCGGCTGACCAACTCAACCGCTCCCAGAGCCGCGCCCCGCAAAGCCAACGCAGCGTAAGTCATCAAACGCGACTCTTCCCTCAAAAAAAAACTAAAAAGGCGGCCAGCCACCCCAGCCGCCTCCGGCTCCCTGCCCCCTTGTTGCAGTTTGCCGTGCCATATCCACCCAGGGCATGTTCGGCATCGCATATTGTCAGTCTCGTCGGGCGGATAGTAAAAATGAAAAAACCCGGAGGCGTTCGCGCATTTTCCTCCGGGCGGGGCCACTCTGCCTCTGCCGCTATATAGTGCAGCGCTAGGGCTTCCCCTTAGTACCGACCTGAGTGGGACTAGCCGGCATCTCTCAAATCTGCGTGGGCAATAAAAAAGCCCCCCGAAACCTATCGAGGGGCACCCACAGGAGCACGGCTTTCGCCGTACACCATTACCTATTTCGTCTTCGCTTTTTTTAGTAGATATTTTGCGTAAAGAAAAATCACTAACACATTAACTGCTACGCCGAGCCACATCATATCATCTGTCATATCTTTCAATCTCCGACGTTATATATAGAGATAAATAAATTGCGCTAAAACCTATTATATAACCAGCTGATTGATGTTGAAAAATGCCGACTAATAACGCGCCAACGCCTATTTTTTCGAGGATGTCAGCGGCTCTTTTTACCGTCGCCAGCATCACTTTTCTCCATACTTATCTGTTTTGGTGTTCCAATCATATCTATCCGGAAACAGCTCTCCACATGGCGTTAAGAACATCTCTTCTGCGTCTTTCCCGACCCACGTTTTAACGCATACCGGCGCTTCGGGATAATCTTGACAGGCTTTGACAGCTTCCCTTACAGCATGGTCCCTATCCAGACCGATAATAGTGATAGCATCATCGCCGATGCAGACATGGTAAAACTGGGTAAAATGCTTCACGATCATGACGCTTCCCGCCATTCGCCTGCATCGGCGTCGTATCCAGGCTCGCCAGGTACATTTCGGACCACCTCGATCAGTTCTGCGTCCTCGAAGTTATCGCCGCCCCATTCTTCAGTGGTGCAGTCAAGATAATCTTCGCGCCATTCCTCTTCCGTCTGTACAGTGCCCGTATGGGGATTCATCAAGAAAGTTTCCATTGTTAGCTCCTGTGGGGTTTTGGTTGCTGAGACATTCGAGCCGACATTATCGAATGCCGGCCCTGTGAGTCAACACTTACGCTGCGCACTGCTTCTTCAGGCAACTGTTGAGCATGTTCGCCAATTGGATAGCTTCCTTCTTCGTCAGGCCAAACTCAAAGCCGCCAGCTTCAAGCACATATTCAACCTTTGCTGAGGGAGTTTCGTTCATGTCCCGTATCGACCAGACGTCTGTAGTGCCGATAGCGTAGTAATTTCCTCTCTCGTCGGTGTATCCTACGCTGCCTATATAAAGCTTCTGATTGAGGACTCTGATGTACAGGCGGTTTGCTTCGATATAGTAGGTGCTCTTGTCAAGAGCTTCAGCCATTTCTTCAATTGTCGAGTATACACCATCAAGTGAGTCATGGCCAAAGTGTATGCATACTGTCTGCTTCTTTGAAAGGTTCATATCCGTCTCCTGTGGGTTTGATGTTGAACCATCATTTGGCCCTGTACTGTCACTACAGAGCCGGTGATATTTCAACTGAGAGCTACTTTGTCTAACCACGGCCCCGACGCTCATCACGCCTTTGTTTGTCCCCCGCCCTCATGCTGTCCGGCTCTACGGCTCACACTACTAACGGCTCCGTGTCGCACCCAGGACCTTGATCCTGCTCGGCATTATATGCTTGCTCCCTCCCGCCTTTCTGAGCCTCGTGTCTCGCTGTCCTTTGCAGGATCTCGCTCTCTGCCGCTCGGCGGGTGCGTTTGGGCTTCTGGCTTCCTACTCTGACCCTTAGATCGTCTTTCGGGCCTTTCCCCCTCTCGCAAATACAATTTACTAAATAGCAAACTTTCTGTCAACACTTTTTTCCTTTCCTGCAAAATTTTTTTGGATTAAACTTACCCAAACAGCACAAAAAAAGGCGGCTCTAGGCCGCCGGAAGACTTGGAGAATAGGGAAATGCTCAGGGCTGTGTATGTGAAAAAGAAGGATTGCGACGAGTACGTGGCGTCGCATCATAGGCATCATCAACCGCTAAAGATCGATCTTTTCCGGATCGGAGCGGTGAATGAAGAGGGAGAGCTTGTGGGGGTATGTCAGGTGATGCGCCCTGCCGCGCGCAAGTTGTGCGATGGCAAGACCGTTGAAGTAGCAAGGCTATGCACCAATGGAAGTCAGAACGTCTGTTCCTTTTTATATAGTCGAGCCGCCAGAATCGCCAGAGAGTTCGGTTTTTCAAAGATCATTACTTACATTCTCGACAGCGAGTCTGGTGTAAGCTTGCGAGCTTCTGGATGGCGGTTTGAGTGCATGGCTGGTGGTGTATCCTGGAATATGCCGAATCGTCAAAGAGAAGACAAAGCCCCGGTCTGTCCGAAGCAACGGTGGTCAAAAATCCTCCAGGACTAGCTAAATAATCCTGCCAAACCACCTCACGCGGCCATGGACGCGGAAAGAATCCAGCTCATCACCTTGGATCGGAGTCGGGCTGTACCTGTCGTTTTCCGAACATAGCTGCCAGCCGCCAGGGATCATCTGAAGCCGCTTGACCATCAGCGCCTCGCCGAAGCTGCATACATATATATAGCCCTCGCGTGGCTCAACATCACCAGTATCAAAAAGCAACGTGTCCCCATCGCAGATCAGCGGCGTCATCGAGTCGCCAGAGACGTACATCATGGCCGCTTTTTTGGCGTTGACGCCTATCCTGCCCAGAAATTCCTTTCTAAAAGCGTACATGCCGGCAACGCCATCCTCGGTGATGAAAGACTCACCAGCACCAGCAACAGCCTTGACGCGGGGGATAAGCTCAAAGCCAGTCAACTTTTCATCAGGAAAGACCAGGCGAACTCCAAGCGTGTCCAGGAACTTGAAAAACTTCGCGATGTTGCTGTCGTTTTTCTCCTCAAAATACCTTTTAACCTGAGACGCCTTTATGCCGCACGCTATGGACACTTGGTTCTGGTTTTTGAACTTTTTGTCAGGTCCGACTAGCGCGTTGGCCCTTTCAATGTAGCGAGAATATTCAGACATCTCACACCTCCCGAAAACAGCGGCTTTCAACCATGATATTTGCTATTCGGCAAATTTTGTCAAATCTTGAGATTTTGCTCTTTAGCGAAAACTTTGATTGACTTTTTTTGCAATTTGGCTAAAATAGCCTTATGAGCATACAATCAGATCTCAAGGATCTCCTACGGGAGAGGAAGGTGTCCCAAAAGGACTTTGCGGACCTTGTTGGCGTAAATCAGGCCGCTTTATCGCGGTTTCTGCACTCGTCAGGGTTTTCCATCGCAGAACGTATAGCACCGTATGTCTACGGAGAGAAAAAGCACTTGGTGTGCCAAAACAAGGAGCAGCAGTCATGACTACCTACGGCACCCGCACCTGCCTAGTCTGCGGTAAGGAATTCACGGCCGACAAGCCCCAGCGCGTGTGCTGCTCAGCGAAGTGCCAAGAGATCCGCACGAAAGACCTCAAAGTCGCTTGGGACCAGCACGCCAAGAAGAGCAGGGAAAGCGTCGTGGCCACGCTCAAGGCGGAAAACGCAGCTCTCAAGGCCGAAATCGCCGAGCTACGGGCAACACTGGAAAAAGCAGCGACGCAGATCCAGTGGAACGTCTGCGAAAAGTTAGGGCTTCGGCAGCTATCTCCTCTGCCTTGCGGGAAACGGCCCGCATGCTGGTCTCCGGAAAAATGCAAGCATGTTCCGCGTGGGGCAAAGAAAGAAGATGCTCATGAGCCGGCAGAAGAAGATCGCGGGTCAACTACATGGCTCCGACCGCATAAGCACGTCCCGAAAGTCCCGTATGATGTTTACCTACCATCGACGGACAAGGCGGCGATATGACGAGCCTGACGATACATGCGCAGGAAAGGGCACGGGAAAGGCGGATCAGTTTCGACGAGATCAGGACTTGCGCGGCGAAGGGAAAGGAAATTTACAGGACAAGAGACTCCAAGACCCTGAGATTCCACAAGCTCTGCCTGATAGTAAGCCTACAGACCGATGAAATAGTGACAGTATTCCGCATCGAGACTGATAAGCGAAAGGCAAAGGCAAAGAGGAAGCATCAGCGAAAGCTCAAAATACACGACAAACACCAAAGGAAAATGTGAATGATAGATCTAAATTCCCGGTCGGCATTGTCAGACCGGATAAATTTTGTGATTGACCAGGCCATAGACACCAACGCTGAAGCACCAAGAAAGTATCTGGGCTGCTCTGCCATCGGCGGGACATGTGAACGGGCTGTGCAGGCTGACTGGATAGCCGCAGAACACGCCAGAACAGGGCAGGGTGAAGTCCCACAGGAAGAGATTCCGGCCCGCACGCGGCGCATTTTTACTCGTGGCCATGTACTTGAAGGCCATGTGGCCCGATGGGTACGAGAATCCGGCCTGATGCTTGTGACCGAGCAGGATGGCAAGCAGTTCCCTGTGTCCTTAGCTGACGGAAGACTTAAGGGGCACGTTGACGGGATCATTTTCCATTGGCGAGGAGAAGGCACTTCTCCAGTACAGCTTCCGGCGCTCTGGGAATGTAAGGTGCTGGGGCACAAGTGGTGGAGCGAACTACAGAAAAAGCACGTCCGTGTATCGCATCCTAAATACTTTGTGCAGGTGCAGCTCTACATGGCCGGTCTTGGACTCAATCAATGTCTCTTCACGGCCTGCGATGCTGACACAATGGAGCTCCGGCACGAGTTGATCCCGTATGACGGCGGCGAGACGCTTCAGAAAATGACAGACCGGCTTGATCGGATACAGCGTGCAAGTTCCATGGGCGAATGGCTTCCGCGTGGCAGTAGGTCTCCGGCTGAACTTCAGTGCAAGATGTGTCGGTGGCAAGGCCAGTGCTGGGGTGATGAGTCATGAGTCTCTTCGACCTTAACTCCGCACCAAGCCAAGACATCATCCAGCTCAGATACGCAGACGCCATCGAAGTTTTTGAGTCAGTCCGCATGCGTTGGGCGGCTATGGGGTTCGAAGCTCCGGCTATCGACGGTTCTGGCAAGCTCCAGCGTTTTGCGAAGAAATCAAAGCCTGGGTCAAAAGATCTTTGGTATGTCGCATTCAGCGACCATATTCCAGCTGTCGTTTTTGGTGATTGGACTACCGGTGAAACCTGGCAAATTTCCGGCGCAGATGAAGACCTTTCCAGAGCATGTGCGGCAAGAGCTGTCCCCAGAGAGTACCTGGACGAGATGGAACGCCGCATGTCGCAAGTCAGGGAGGAGCGCGAGGCCGAAAGCCGCAGGATCGATGCCGAGGTAGTGGCAAAATGCAGCCAAGACATGCTCAGATGCCCGGCAGTGCCTGAAGACCATCCGTATGCTGTTAAGAAGCACCTTGGTGACGGAGCATCTCTGGGCGGCGCGGTCCTGGACGGTACTTCAATCCTGATTCCGCTTTTCACGGCGGAAGGGACCTGCGGTGGATGGCAGCGGATTCTTCAGGACGGCTCAAAGAAATTTCCCACCGGCCTGCGCAAGAGGGGCCGTTTCGCATGGATAGACGGCAGCGACCACTCCACGGTCCTGATATGCGAGGGCTGGGCGACCGGCGTCAGTCTCCGTCAGGCAACAGATTTTTCAGTCGCCGTGGCCCTGGATGCGGGAAATCTCATTGAAGTCGCGCCGATTGTCCGGGCAAAGGTAACGCCTGACACCAAGATCATCATCTGTGCGGACAACGACCAGTGGACAAAGGATTCAAAAGGCGAGCCGGTCAATCCCGGCAGGGAAAAGGCTGCGGAAGCTGCAAGGGCCATTGGCGCATCGTATGTTTATCCCGTTTTCAAGGACGATTCCAGCCGCCCGACGGACTTCAACGACCTGGCGTGCCTTGAGGGTCTTCCGCAGGTTGCAAAAATCATCCGCGCAGGTCGCGGAGGCGTTCCGAGGATTGTTCAGTGGGGAATTGACCCGCTCTACACGGGAACGGCACCTGCTCAGGAATGGCTGGTTGACGGCACAGTCCCGATGTGTGCACCGACGCTTCTGGTGGCTTCAGGCGGAACCGGCAAGGGCATGCTGACGCTCGACCTGGCGCTGCAGGTTGCCGACACCAGAGAGCATGGAATCCTTGATTTTTCCGGTGCTACGGACTGGCTCGGAATGCCGGTCACACACCACGGAACGGTTGTGATTCTAACCGCCGAAGACAGCAGAGACGATGTACACCGACGTCTTGAGGCCATAGACCCGACCGGGGAACGCAGGCTGGCAGCTAAAGGCAGGCTTTTCCCGGTAAGCCTTCCCGACTGTTCCGGCCCGATTACGCTGGTTGCAGACGCAGGACGCGGAAAAGGCTTCTGCCTGACACCTGAATATGAGGAGCTGATGCGTCAACTGGAGCAAATTCCTGATCTTGCCTGCGTGGTGCTCGATCCCCTGGCTAGTTTTGTCGCCGTGGACATCAATGCAGACCCGCAGGCCGGTCAGTACGTTCAAGGCGCGTTGGCCAGGATGTCGCAGCAATGCTCGTGCTCGGTACTGGTTTGTCACCACATGGGCAAAAGCATCAAGGAAGTGACAACTGCACAAGCAGCACGCGACTGTATCCGAGGCACCACAGCTCTGGTAGACGGTGTGAGATGTGCCATTGCGATCTGGCCAGCCGACGGCACCACGATCAAAGAAATGGGCGAAGCCTTGGGCAAAGATGTCGCCGTTCCGTCAAGATGTTTTTGCACCGCAGTAGTCAAAAGCAACTCTCTGGCTGATCAGCGTGTACGGCCTCTCCTCAGAAGCAAAGACGGTGTCCTGAGAGCGGTGGATATCACCAAGGCACAAAGCGCCGGTCAGGATCAGCTCATTGACCACATCGCCGAGGTGATTGCCCTTGCCGCCGTGGAAGGCCACCCGTTCACCAAGACAGGAATGTCAGGGTTGTGGGAACGCAGATGTGATTTTGGTCCACAGATCTCAAGGCTCACCAGACAGAGAATCAGAGACTTGCTTGATACCGCCCTTGAGGCTGAAAAAATTATTTCATGTTCTATCAAAAAAAGTACGGCAAAATATCTTGACATTCCCGGAGGAGCGCTAGCCACGGGCGGTGATGACTACGAGTTCAGAAGTGGGCCAACTCCGAAAAGTTTGTCAAGTGTCTGATCAAAAATCTGGCAAATCCATGAAAGGTGCATGGCCAAAGGGTTTGCGAAAAGGTGGTGTCTGGAAATGCCGATGAATAGCGGCTGCGGGGTGATAGCCGATGAAAGCCGCATGGCCAAAGGTTTTGCTGACAACGCCATTTGTAAGTGGTTGATTTTATTGAATAAAAAAACTTTAACTCCATGAAACCCTCATGGCCAAAGGACTTGCTGAAGTGGTTGGTTGTAAGTACCTGATTTTATTGACAAAAAAAGTTGAAAAATTTTTCAGTTCAAAATCAGGCTACCAAGTCTAGATAAATTCCAAAAGTAGATTTATTCGTAGGTTTCCGGCGATTTTTGCTAAGGGATTGAGGGGGCCGTCGCCGCCTAAAAGAATCTCTGTAAGAGATTCTTAGGCAGGACACCATCCCAGTCGGTCCGGCCAGATGGCAGGGAGAAATGCAGATGGCAGGGTATGAGTTCGAGATTGAATGGCCAGTAACTGTGAATCTGACTTTTCAGGGCAGTAAACAAGGGCGTGTGCATGTAACCAGGGAAGCCCGTGAGTATCGTGCGAGACTGGAGGAAACGGTAAAAGCAGCGCGTGACGTTGGTAAACTACCACCAACACCGATTCTTGGCGATGTGAATGTGTGCATGGCGTTCTATCCTGCAGATAGGCGATTGAGGGATATAGATAATCTTTGCAAAAACGTCTTCGATGCTATGACTAAGGCTAAAGCTTGGGGAGATGATAATCAGGTCACGAGGTTGTATCTCGTGATGTGTCCTCCATCGAAGCCTGCCCATGTAAAAATTTACATTGTCCCATCTGGTGATGAAAACTCTCGACAGAAATGCTTTGACTGGTTGGAGAAACATGAGAGCCGTTCCGAAGAATTTCAAAGACGCGCTAAAAATCCACCGCCAATGAGAATTAGGGAGAATTAAAAATGCAGTGTCCAGAAACGAGCAATAAGAACCCTGTGAAGGCTATACGCAAGAAGTGCATCGAATGCAGCGGCGGTAGCAGGAGCGAGGTGGAAAAGTGCGTGATCAAAGACTGCGCACTGTACCCATTCCGCCTTGGCAGGAATCCGTTCCGTACGGCGCGTGAAATGAGCGAAGAACAAAAAGCCGCTGCGGCTCAACGCTTGGCGTTGGCGAGAGCATCCCGGGTGGTTGAATTATGAGCGGCTATCGTCTGGTGCTGCCTTGGCCACCGTCAGTCAACAGGCTCTGGCGTCATGTGCTGATCGGCAAAAGCATGCGCACAATCGTCTCACGCGAGGGCCGCGACTACAAAACCGCAGTGCAGCTGGCCTGTCTGGAGCAGGGCGCCCCGAAAGGCATGGCTGAAAAAGTGGCTATGCGCATCAAGCTGGAGCCGCCGGACAATCGCCGCAGAGACATCGACAACGCGCTCAAGGCTCTGCTGGATAGCCTCACAAGTGCCCGTGTTTGGCTGGACGACTCGCAAGTGGATGATCTGCATGTCTATCGCGCTGGTGTTGTCCCAGGTGGCCGTGTGACCGTTGAACTCTGGAGGGCTGACTGATGCAGCAAGAGAATATCTACGAGGCTGGGCTGGTGCTGACCGTGGCCGCATGGCTCAAGATGGCGAGGACAAAGCACGCTTGGCCTGATGAAGCCGATGGAACACCGCAAGCCTATGGCGCCTTAAGCAGCGAGATGCGGGAACTTCGGCGAGCCGTTGATCATCGTCACCCGGACGAGCACGTGATCTCCGAGCTGCTGGATGTGATCGCTGTGGCGCTGCGCATGTTGGACGGCGAGCACCTGCGGGATGAGGAAGAACGCAGGACATGGCTAGATCTGGCGCTCGGGGCCAGGCCGACAAAACCTGGCGAGATAGGGCCGTGGGATGAGCACAAGGGAGGGATGTAATGGCTGATGGTACGAGATGCGAGCTGTGCTATACGCCCTTGAGCGCAGGTGAAATGGCTGCCGGAACAGGTCTGTGCAGTTCCTGTGTGGAGAAAGCGACCGGCAAGAAAATTGTAACACGAAAACGAGGAAACGTGCTACTCGAAGCGCATGAGGTCATCAATGGCCAGAGGCAGGATCGGTACGGGAATCCTGAAGACAGTTTCCGCGTGATTGCGAAGCTGTGGTCAACGTGGATCGGCAAAGAGCTGTTTCCGCGTGACGTAGCCATGCTCATGGCGCTGCTCAAAGTTGCCCGTGAAAAGCACGGTGCTGGGAAGACAGACAACTACGTTGATGGCTGCGGCTACCTGGCGTTGGCTGCTGATATGGCCGGGAGCAAGGATGCCTGATCGCGGTCGGCCACGACGCTTTCCCGAATGCCCTGAGTGCGGGCACAATGGCGGCCTTGATCTCTACGGCGTCCGCAAGGCTGGACATATCGTCAATGTCTACTGCGAGTGTCCGGTCTGCGGAATCCGCCTCAGATACGTCATCTCTGGGCATCAGGGGTTCTGGGTGCGGGTGCGAGATTTGGATGAAAAAAACCGTCCAGAAAATACCCAACGGGGTTGTCTGTGATCTGCTGGGCGTGCTATGCTTACGGGAAAAGGAGCAGACATGGGCGGTTTTGAGCTAGCGCAGGACTTTACGGCGAGCTGGGAAGGTGGGCTTTCGGATGATGCTGCCGATCACGGCGGCCTTACGCATTACGGCGTTTCATTGGCATTTCTGACAGATGTGGTGAGTACACTCAAGGGCCGGCAGTTTTTACTCGGCATTGGTGTCCACCCTCTACCGGTATCCAGAGATACGATCCGCAATCTGGACAAGTCCCAAGCCCGTGCAATCTTCCGGCGTGAGTTCTGGGACCGCTTGAGTCTTGATGACCTGCCCGTGCAAATGGGCGTCCTGCTCTACGATGCCGCTGTCAATACTGGCTGCGGTCAGTCTGTCAGGCTCGCGCAACGCGGATACAACACGGCTGGCGTCGGAACCTGCCTCGACGTGGACGGTAAGTTTGGGCCGCTGACTAGAGCTGCCTTGACCGAGCACAACACGCGTGACGTGCGGCAAGCTATCCTCGATGCCCGCGAGGTGTTTTATCGTGAGCTAGTGCGTCGCAATGCCTCACAGAAAGTTTTCCTGCGCGGGTGGTTAAATCGGGTCGATGACCTGCGTCGCTACGTGGAGACGCTGTAATGCGTGCCGTGTACATAGCCGCTGCGTTGGTGCTTCTCGCTAGCCTTGCCGGTAACTGGTGGCAGTACAGGCATAGCCAAGCACTGATCGCCGAGCGTGAGAACGCCGTGGTTGAGACGTACCATGAAACGCGCAGGGCTGACGATGCCGCAATGCAGCAGGTGGATAAGGCCAGGGAAGACGCCGCTAAAGCTGCACAGGAGAAACGAGATGCGCTCAAAGATGCTGATTCCGCTGATACTATTGCTGACCTGCTTGAGCGCTGCCGTCGTGGGCTGTTCGGCAAAGACGCAAACGGTAGTCCTGACTCCGCCCAAAGCGATCATGCTGCCGTGCCCAAGTCCGCAAATCCCTGACGGACTGCGGAAAGGTGACATCAAGCAGTACACAGTAGCGGCGACTCGCTACATCATAGACCTCCAAGAGTCGCTTGATGTCTGCAATGGCAAGCTGGCCGGGCTGAGAGAGTGGACTGACAAGATGGAGGCGCGTCATGGGAGAGGCAAGGATGACTGATGGACCTGGTTTTTGGGGCAACTTGAGCGAGCTTTTCGCCGGTGCTGGTGTGCCCTTATTGCTGTCCTTAGCCGCGTCTCTCGTGAGGTTTCTCAAGTTTGGCTGGCAGTCGTGGCGGCATTTCTTCGCTTCGCTAACGACCAGCCTCTTCGTTGGCCAGACGGTCTTCTGGGGCTTGGATTACTTCGGCTTCAATCCCCAGGTCGAGGCTGCGATCATCTCCTTGAGCGCGTACATGGGAGGCAGCCTTCTCGACGCCGTTGTCTTCCGTGTCGGACGTGAGATTCGGGAGATAGGTAGTGGGGGTATGCCGCCTGGGATGCGGCTTCCGTGGCGGGGTCGCCCGCCCAGGGGAGGGGGGGAGTGAAATCTCTACAGGCATTCGCGCAAGAC